>ERZ779843.561-NODE-561-length-54416-cov-7.455786_pt1 | contig 54416 bp, 65 predicted proteins | sample MGYA00511560_ERZ779843 | MGnify/ENA primary metagenome ERZ779843 (study PRJEB29588, sample SAMEA2158062) | human gut metagenome | biome: human gut; feature: human-associated habitat; material: faeces | place: Denmark | collected 2008/2010 ... | reverse complement strand
GGCTCCCTGTTTTAAAAATTTATTTGTTTTCAATTAAAGCATTAATATCAGCCACCATAGCATCAGGGTCAAAACCATGAACTCTGGCTCCTGCTTCAAGATTTTCAAATCTTGCAGCTGCACATCCTATACAGCCCAATCCGTACTTCTGAAACACTTCAATGCTTTCAGGATAAGCTTGTACGATATCCATAATATTCATTTCTTTTGTCACTTTTTCAGCCATAATATTATCTCCTTTTAATTTAGCCGGTACTGATAGACATTTTAATCAGCACTTTTTGTTGACTTTTTACACTATATCATTAAATAAATTATACACTAAAAAGAAGGATGTGTATATGGAATTATTAAAAAAACTTTTCAAAGATGATGAAAAAGTAATAGGTTTATGTGCATTCAAAAAACAGCCGCAAAAGGTTTACTCATATGAACCAAAGTTTAATGCTGCAATAAAATTATGTTACTGTACCAATACAAAAAATAATTTCTTTTTATTGTAAGCAAAAGAGTTTATAAAGTATTACAGCGCAAGAAACACTTAAATTAAGAGATTCAACAGAGGCAGCCATTTCGATTTTGACCTCGCGATTCGCAAAATCAACCAGTTCCCGGCTAAGACCGTCGGACTCGCTCCCGAACATTAAAACACACGGGTAAACAGTTTTAAAATCTTTCAAATAACTATTTGCTTTTGGCAGGGTGGCAACTCTGCAAAAATCATTGAATACAGACAGTTCATCAAACTCCTTAAATTGCACCACAGGAATTTTCCACAGATTTCCGACAGATGAACGCACGCATTTAGGATTATACAAATCGGCACATTCACCATACAAAACAACTGCATCTGCACCAAATGCAACAGAGGTACGGAGGATTGTGCCGAGATTTCCTAAATCGCGTATATTTTCCAGCAACACAACCTTTTTACATGACTTTAAAATATTTTTGTCATACTGTTTTTGAACTGCAACCGCAACAATTTCAGGCGGAGTATCTGTTGTAGAAATTTTTTTTAAAACAGCTTCATTTGTTAAAATCAGTTTATCTTTTAAATAGCCATATTCATTTGCCTTTTCCTGCAAAACAAACGCATAATCAATTAAAATTCCGTATTGACAAGCTTCTTCAACAGATTTTCTTCCTTCCAGAATGAACTTGCCGGATTTATCGCGATATTTTTTTTGCTGTAACTTAACCGTATCTTTTACTAGTTCATTATTTACGCTTGTAATCTCCATTACAACACCTCAAAATCTTTCAGCCACTCTTTTTCCTGCTCTGTCAGAATGTCAAAATCAATTAGCTTTTTCTCATAATTCATTTTAACAAAGGAATTTATTTTACCATTTTTTAAATAACAGGAATTCTCCAGCCTTACACCGAATAAATCCTTATTATACAACCCCGGTTCTATAGTAAAGCACATATTTTCTTTTAGCGGAACCCGCGCAATCTCATTGTTTGAAAGGTTCGGCGGACATTCGTGAACACTTATCCCAATCCCGTGTCCGAGTCCGTGATTGAAGACAAAGCCTTCAACAGGATTTTCATTTATAACTTTTCTTGCAAGCGCATCAATATCAAATCCGCTAAAATTTTCTGTTGCCTGAAAATTAAAAGCATGCAGAAAAACCTTCAACACAGTGGTATAAATCTTCTTGTGAATGTCAGACGGCCGGCCTTTTACAAAAACCCTTGTAATATCTGTTGCAAGACCGCCTTCATAGTATGCCCCACAATCTATCAGGATAAGACTTCCGTCTGCAATAATCTCATCTTTTGAGGATTTGGAATAATGAGCCAGAGCAGAATTTTTATCTTTAGCGACAATAGATTTAAAACTCAGACCCTTTGCCCCGAAACGGATAAATTCTTCTTCAAGTTTTTTTGAAATATCAAATTCCGATATATTATTGTTATTTTCTATATAATCCCTAATAGCACGAACGGCCGAATCTGTTTTTTTAAACGATTCTTTATAATGTTGAATCTCCTCATCAGTTTTGACTGAACGCATAAGCTGCACAGGATTTTCTTCAAAATGTACTGCCTGATTTTTTAAAATAGAATAATCATAAGCATTGACGGACTTTTTATCAACAAAAACTCTGCCATTAAAAGATTTCAATTTTTGTTCAAAATCATTAAGTTTATCTCTCGTAAAAAATTCTGCATTATTTTTGGTAACAAAGGCTTTTGCTGTAATTTTGGAGGCAAAGGGTTTTGAAAAATCACGTTTATTAAAAAGATAAGAAACATCCTCTGCGTTTGTAAGTAATATAGCTTCATCTGCAGCTAAATTTGATGTTATCAGAGAAAATTTCTCTTTAAAAGCTAAGCCCGAAAATCTTATATCAATATCTTCAATTTTATCTTCAGGAAGTTCAAATGCAGGTTCTGCGATATCATAATCCAATAAACGGACGTTAAAATATTTTTGTAAAAGCTCTACGCGTGCCTGAGAATTTTTCTTTGAAACGACTCCCAAAATAGAATGGTCAGGTAAAAGAAACCTCATTTTTTCTATCATCTTTTCGCCGTTATGGAGCTTAACAACAGTTACAAAACTGTGGTCAACCTCCAAATCAGCCTGAATATGGTATCTGCCGTCAACAAATAAATAAACCTTATCTTTAGTTACAACAGCATCACCCGCAGAACCGGAAAAACGCGTTAAATTATATCGTGAATTTTCCGCTAATGAATTATACTCCACCAAAAACTCATTGGTGGAGTTAATTAGTAAGCAATCCAAACCGTTATCCGACATAAAAGAACGGATCTTTTTAATTAATTCAGCCATAACTATCTTTTATCAGTTACGATAATTAAGTGCCATCCGAACTGTGTTTGTACAGGTTTTGAAAGAACACCCTTTTCCAATGCAAAAGCTGCATCCTCAAAAGGCTTAACCATCATGCCTCTGCCAAAGAAACCTAAATCCCCGCCATTTGCACCGGATGGACATTCTGAATACTCTGCGGCTGCATCGGCAAAAGATTTTCCGTTTTGAATTTCGTCATACAGTTTATTAGCTTCATCTTCAGTTTTTACAAGAATATGACTTGCTCTTACTTCATCTGTCATAAGAAACACTCCTCAATTAGATATTACACAAACAATTATACCCGAAACACAAAAAAAGAAAACCTGCCGGTATGCAGCGACAGGCGTCAAGTATATCAAACGTGAAAACCATTATAAAAAGTGTACATAGCTTTTATAGGGAATAAGCTCACCGTATTTTAAACCAAACCCGCTAAAGAAAAATCTTATCGCAACCCCGAAAAAGTGCCTGGATACAGTAAGCTTACTTAATTATAATAACGCTTTTTCAAGGGTATTTCACCCTCCCCGAGAATAGATTTTGTCAAATAAAAATAACATTCAATGATTAATTCTAAAGAATTAGATAAAAACTCTTGCAAAAAAATTTTTTTTATATTAAATTGAAAAATGTAGCAGGGAACTGCAACAGTAAAATAGAAAAAAGTTAAGCGGAAGTAGCTCAGTTGCCGCAGTGGAGTCGGAGACGAAACGTATTTCATAATAGGCTCTACCAACTGAGGTTCCTTCAAAAAATTTAATAAAGTTAAGCGGAAGTAGCTCAGTTGGTAGAGCTTCTGCCTTCCAAGCAGAATGTCGCGAGTTCGAGTCTCGTCTTCCGCTTTTTTAGTACTTTCTCAACAGAACATACGACTCGAACTACGTTCTTGGCACGCACGCAGATTTGTAAAGCTCACTATCGCTTGCTTACAAATTCTAGCTGGCTGCATACACAATTCTACGCAATCAAGATTGCTTGAATTGTTGTATCTCGTCTTCCGCTTTTTTAGTACTTTTTAACCATTTTACTCAGCACTATTCATATTAATTAGGGATTTGCATTTATGCTCAACGAAATTTTAGATTATTTAGAAAAAATACAAAGAGTTCTGGCAACAATTCATTTTGACATTATTGTAGAAGTTATTGTCAACATAGTTATTCTTGGAATTTTATTTAAAGCTGTTGATATTTTCGAAAACAAAATGAAGAAAAAATTTACTGATAAAAAAAGCTCACAACTGGTAAAATTTATTCCGATTTTAACTAGAATTTTAAAATTCATTGTATTTTTTATTCTCATCGCTGCATTATTACAAAATCATGGATATTCAGTGTCTTCATTAATTGCAGGTTTCGGAATTACCGGTCTGGCAGTCGGGTTTGCTGCTAATGCTACTATTGCAAACGTTTTCGGCACAATTGCTATTCTTTCCGATAAAGCGTTCGAAGTCGGTGATTATATTAAACTTGGAACTATTGAAGGTACAGTTGAAGATATTAATCTTCGCTCTACCAAAATAAGAACTCTCGATAATGCTTTAACCATAATTCCAAACAGTAAAGTTGCAGACGGAGAAATTGTAAATGTTACTAAAGCTCATAAGAGAAGAATCTTAGAGACTTTCGGAGTTACCTACGATACATCAGACGAAAAATTAAAGCGTGCAATTGAAATTATTGAAGAAGTTTTAAACTCAAACAGCGATATATACAGTGACTATGTTGTATTTCTAGATACACTTGCAGACAGTTCCATTAACATTAAAGTGAGTGCTTATGTAAAAACCAATAACTATGTTAAATATTTAAAGATAAAAGAAATTATTCTACTTAACGTAATTAAACGTTTCCGTGAAGAAGGCATTGATTTTGCATTCCCATCAAGAACATTGTATATGGCAAAATGAAAATTAAAATAATTGCACTTGGAAAAATTAAAGAAAAATTTTTAAAAGACGGCATTGACGAATTTCTGAAACGTTTAACGCCATATGCAAACGTTGAAATAATCGAACTTACACCTGTCGAAATAAAAAATGAACATCTTACAGAGCGTGCTCTTGATGAAGAAGGTGAAAAAATTTTATCGCTGATAAAATCACAATCCTACGTAATAACAATGGAAATCAACGGAAAACAGTTTTCATCGGAAGAATTTGCAAAACGTATAGACGAATTAACAAATGAAGGTCAGAGTGAAATTATATTTATAATAGGTTCCTCCTGCGGAATCTCACAAAGAGTTTCGGCAAGGGCAAACTTAAAAATGAGTATGTCAAGAATGACATTTCTGCACCAGTTCGCACGCTTAATACTTGTAGAACAAATCTATAGAGCATTCAAAATTATAAAAGGCGAAACTTACCATAAATAAGCGTATTGATTTAACGCAAAAAACTGCTATAATAAAGCCAATGGACATCAATCAAATCTCAATCAACAGATTTAAACAGAAATATTTTATTAATCGAAACCCGGCACCCCCGGCGGTTTCTAAGACTTATACAGTAACAAGTACAAATTTATTAATGAAGGAGCTTTATAAAATGGCAAATAATAACAGTGTATATTTAAACAAAGATTTCGGCCTTAATCTTTCAACCGAAGAATTACAAAAACGAACCCATAAAGATTATTTAATAACAAAAAAAATGTTAAAAACTGACGCACCGGAGTATCTTGAACTTGCAGAAGGGGACAAACAGGCTCTAAAACATCTCGTGAAAGCCGCATACATATTAGAAAAAATTAATATGCAGCTTGACAATCCTCATAACATTGAATTCAAAGAATATCTTGAAAAAGAAATTGACAAAGGTAACAAAGATGCTGAAATGACAAAAATTCTTTTTGACGCACAAAAAGGAATTAATGCCATAGATTCAATGTCGCAAAAAATTTATCTTGCAAAAGGAATAGGCGAAATGCCCGGCAAGGGTGTTTATCCTGAAGATTTAACAAAAGAAGAATTTCATCAAATACTCACAAAAATGCTTAACGAAGGCAAAGACGAAGATGTAAGAAAAATCCTGACTCAGCGTTCCGTTGTTATCCGCAAAGGGGATGAACTGGCAGGAATTGATTATATTGATAAATTTAAAGATGATTTTGCAAAAATGGCAGATGAATTGGATAAAGCAGCAGAGACATCTACAAATACAGATTTTAATGAATATTTAAAGCTACAGGCAAAAGCTCTGCGTACGGCAGACCCTATGCTTGATGCCTATGCTGACAAAAAATGGGCAACCTTACAGGATACCCCTCTGGAATTTACCATAACAAGAGAAAATTATGAAGATGAGATGACCGGTACAATTGTTGAGAATAAAGAACTCAGTAAAATGCTTGAAGAAAGAGGTATTTCGGCAATCCCAAAGGACTTTCTCGGCGGCCGTGTAGGAATAGTTAATAAAAAAGGCACCGATGCCTTAACGTCGATTAAGCAATATCTTCCGACATTAGCTCAAAACATGCCTTACAATAACGAATATGAACAGAATATTTCCACAACAGGAGACGCAAAACAAACAATGGTAGATGTGGATCTGGTTGCTGTAACAGGAAATGTAGGAGAATACAGAGGCGGAATTACATTAGCGGAAAACTTGCCTAACGACGACAAACCATCTTTAAAAATCGGCGGCGGCAGACGCAATGTTTACCATAGACAAATCAGATTTATCAGTGATAAAGCAAAATTGCAGGAAAGACTTGATGAGATTTTAGATAAAGAACAACACCAATATTATCTTGATGAGGCTGACCACTGGTTCACTATCGGTCATGAAAATGCACATTCTCTCGGGCCTAAAAAGGGCGGAGAAACTCTCGGTAAATACAGAAATATTATCGAAGAAAACAAAGCCGATATGGGTTCACTTGCATTTGTCGACCTATTGACAGAACTGGGAATGTATACGCCACAGCAGCGTAAACAGATTATCGTTACAACAATTACCGATAATTTCCTGAAATCAAAACCAACGCTTTCACAGGCGCACAGAGTCAGAACTGTTATGCAGAATAAATACTTTGCAGAAAGAGGTGCTTACGATATAACGTCTGACGGAAAAATTCACGTAAATATTGATAAAGTCGTTCCGATTGCAAAGGAAATGCTTGCCGAAATTGTCCGAATTCAAATCGACGGAGATTTTGACAAAGCTGAAAAATATGTAAAAGACAACTTTATCTGGACAGATAATATGGAGCTTATCGCGAAGAAACTCCAGAAAGTAAACAAAACTCTTAACGGCCGGACAGAATCCGAACTTGCAGAAAAACTTCTGGCTGAATAGATTAAAAGGGGGAATTATGAACAAAAAACTATATCTTTATTCACAGGATTATCCGTGCCAGAATGTTTTTACCGCAATAATGCTAATCTATTGTATTGCTCTGCTGTTTCTGTTCTGTCCGCCTGAAAAACGGATAACCGGCTTAATAATTGCCGCAGCATTTATTATAATGACATTAGGAATAAGAACTCTCGTTCATCTTTATGCAATGAAAAAATCCCCCTTCCGGTTTATAATGCTTGAAGATGAAAATTTAACATTTATAAATAACAATAAAACTCAATACGAACTCTTATGGAAAAATATTACATCTGTCGAAATAAACTATGATACAGGTTTAAACCCCGAACTGCGAAGGTTTCCGGAATTTATGATAAACATAAAAACCACTGAAAAATCTATTAAATTTTACATTTTTGTTCAGTTGTCCGCTTTTGAACTTGTTAAAGCCTCAATAGAAAAAAAGATTCCGGTGATTTACAACACAACCGACACCCAGAAATATTTCGAAAAAATGATAATCCAGCTTTAACTTTTACCCGCCCTACGCCAGTGGAAAATTTTTATTTAACCTCTTTCTGGTAAGCCCAAGCAGAGTGGTTGTGGATACTTTCAAAGGCTTCGCATTCAACTTCAAACTCATTCACAACAGGGTGTTCACGGAGCTTTACAACAACATCTCTTAAAACATCTTCAACAAATTTCGGGTTATCCCAGGCTGTTTCTGTAACAAACTTCTCATCCTCGCGCTTTAAAAGCGGATAAACAGGACAGGAAGCACAACCTTCAACAAGAGAAATCAAATCCTCAAGCCAAATATGCTTATCTTCATCATAAGAAACTTTAACTGTTATAAATGCCCTCTGATTATGCGCACCATTATCGGAAATCTCTTTTGAACACGGGCACAATGTTGTAACAGGCACCTCTACACCAAGAATAAACTTATATCCAAGCTCATCAATCCTTCCTTCAAAAGAACAATCGAAAGCCATCTTAGCAGAAAGTTTTGTTACAGGAGATTTTTTTTCCAGAAAGTATTTAAATTTAAATTGAAGTTCTCCGCTCTGAGCATCAAGATTTTTAATAATAGTTTCCAAACATCCTTTAATATCAACTCCAAGAAGATTTTTATTCTGCCATTCATTCAACACTTCAACAAAGCGTGACATATGGGTTCCTTTATAATCTCTGGGCAATGAAACACTAACACGCGCTTTTGCACAAACAACCTGATTAGAATTATTTTTACGTTGAATAATAAGAGGTACGTCAATATGCTTGATACCGACTTTTTGAATATCAACATTTCTTGTATCTTTAAGGTTCTGGATATCTTTCATTAATCTTTACCGCCATGTTAAGTTTTATTAAAAATTTGCCTTAGTAATAGCAATTTTTAAAAACCGCTGTACTTTATATAAACATAAAGCTCTCTCTTCTTATTTAAACGGATAGGCCTTGACAAAGATTTCAAGGTCTTTTTTTTGCTATTTATCGGAACATTTTTGACAATCGTCAAGACGTTTTCTGATTGATAAATATCTGTCGAGCTCGGTTCTAAGTTTTTTCAAATCAAGGTAAATTGAATTATTCAAAAGAAATCTGTTATCATACTTAGGATCAATAATATACATTGTAGGGAAGCCGGACAAAGCCACATCTTCAACCAATTTTTGATTAGCCGGGTCTTCAGCATTAAGCATAACAAAGTTATATTTATCTTTATAAAGTCTGTTCAAAGTCGCATATTTAGGCATAAATCTCAAACAATATCCGCACCAGTCAACATAGAACAAACCAAGAATAGGTTTATCATCATTAATAGCTTCGTCATAAGTAATTCCTACATGATAATCTGAAGGAATTTTCTTCTGTGAAGTTTGAATATTATTTGTAACAGCGAGACTAACCACAGCAGTCATCAAGCAAACAACTAAAATTCCTAATGTTATAAAAATTTTCTTTTTCATTTCATACTCTCCTCTGATACAATAATAACATAAAAACTCATTGTTGCATATCCGGATACACATGTAAACATTTCTTAACATAAGACTTGAAATAATATATACTATGATATATACTAAGTATATACTTATTTAAAAATCGTGTTACTTGCTCCCGTGATGGTGTAAACGGGCAGGAAATTTCAGGTGCAAAAATTTCCTAAAAGCAAAATTAAGGAGTTTTTATGTCTATGAGCAATGATTTACCCGTAAAAATGAGAAAAACAGCTTCAAATTCAGACCCGGCAAAAAACGAGGTTGTGGAAGCTGTAAATGACAGTATTTTAACCGGATATTTAAGAGAAATTTCGAATTATGAATCATTGAGTGCAGAAGAAGAAAAAAGAATTGCAAAGCTTGCAAGAGAAGGAGATGCCGAAGCAAAACAAAAACTGATACAGTCAAATCTAAAGCTTGTTGTTGGAATAGCTAAAAAAGCAATACATGTGTCAGGGCTTCCTATGATTGACTTAATTCAGGAAGGCAATCTCGGGTTGATGATAGCAGCAGAAAAATTTAACTATAAACTGGGATATAAATTTGCAACATATGCAAGCTGGTGGATAAAACAGTCAATGTTTAAGGCTATATCTGAACAGTCACACTGCATGAAAATACCGGTTTATATACAGGAAACTCTATCAAAATTTTCAAAAGTAAAAGCAGAAATGGAACGCGAAAACAATTGTCAGGTAAAAACACATGAAGTTGCAAAGAAAATGAATATTGAGCCTGATAAAATTGAGACATTCCTTTCTGCTTACACAAAAACAATCTCAATCGAAAGCGGTCTGGAACGAGAAAACGGCAAGGACATGAATATTGCTGATATTCTTGAAGATGAAAGGGCTTCGGTTACAGACAGCGTGGAATTCAAAAATCTCCAAAATGATATAGAAGTTGTCGTTTCTACATTGAAAGAAAGAGAACAAGAGGTTGTAAGAATGCGCTACGGGCTTGGGAATGCACCTAAAAGAACACTTGAAGAAATCGGCAATCTCTACGGGGTTACTAAAGAATGCATCCGACAGACAGAATTACGTGCGCTTAAGAAATTGAGAATGTCAAATATAGGGCAGGAATTGCTTGCCGGATACATTGAGTAATAAAAAATTTCTCGCAGAGTGTGTATTTTATGTCTTGTGAAGTATGAGCGGCAAAATTGCCGCTCTTTTACTTATCCGTAATAAGAAGTTCAGTATTCTTGTTTAACAAGAATTTTCTAAAACCGAGTTTTTCATTTAATATCCTTTTTAAAGTTTGAAGTACATTTTTGGGCTTAAAAGATTTTGTTAAAAACCTTATTGTACAATTAATTTTTGTTTCCATTGGTATCGCATATAAATAATTAAGCAGCAAATCAAAAATTATCTTCTCTAAATTATCTATATATAATTCAGGGTGAAGTTTCATAATTTTTTTATGCGTCTTTAGATGTAAATACCTGTCTCTCTGGAATTTTTTAACCATACTTTCTTTATTTAAAGACCTGTAATAAAAAAGAGTTTCATTTATCTTTTCAAACTTTACGCCGTTTTCATACAAAGATACCCAGAATTCCCAATCTTCATAACCGTCTTTCATTTCATCTTTATAGCCCTTAACTTTTATAAAATCATCCTTTCTAAACATTGAACAGACTATACAAATATTTCTTAAGAGCAAAGTTATCGGAGTACACACAGGATTCCTTACTTCAATATTATAATCTCCGAATATATGATAGTTACAGTAAACAACGCCTATATCAGGCTTATTATCAAGGATTTTTACAGCTTTAGAAATATAGGACGGATGAATTTTATCATCAGCATCAAGAGGAAGAATATACTTTCCGGAAGAAGCATTTATTCCGTTGTTTCTTGCTGAAGGCAACCCTTGATTTTGCTGATGAATAATTTTCACAAGAGGATGATTTATACTTTCCAGAACTTTTTCGGTTATCCCGTCATCAGAACCGTCATTCACAATAATTATTTCAATATTTTTATAATCCGAGGCTAATACAGAATCTACGGCCTCCTTCAAAAATTCTCCCTGATTATAGCAGGGTATTATCACAGATACTTTAGTTTTATCAGTCATGTTATCCTCCATAAAATTAAATCAAAAAGTGCCAACTGACACGAATAAGAAAGATAACATTACCCGCTGTTATAAACCTCTAAAAAGCGCAACCGGAGCCTTGATACAGGCTGCCCCCCCCCCCGAAACCATTGCTATCACTGAGTTTTGCATAATACCTCCATGTTTTTTATTTCTGATTATATCAAATTATTCCGATTAATTCAACTTTACTTTCTGCAAACAATCACATAACTGCTACGATCTGCCTTTTCTACCGGGGGTTTGTAAAAATTTACATCTTTAAACCCGCATTCCTTACTAAGATTTTCGATATATTCGGGGCTCATAACAGAAAAATCACACATAACAGAATCAGCAATCTCAAAAATTAAAATTCCGCCTCGCTCCAATTGTTTAAAAATACAGTCGAATACTGTAATCAGATATTCCCGCTTTAAATAGATTTCAGTATTTAACAATATAACAGCAGAATATCGCGCTTTACTCTGATTAAGTATCTTAAATAGTTCATCACAATTTACAAATGCAGAATCCAGTCCTATATTTGACAGGTATTGAGCAAACACATTATCGCCGGTAGTCAAAATATTTTTCGAAACCGATTTCAAAAATGATACATAATAATCATAAACTTCCTTATAATCTTCAGAATCGTCAAAAATATTTCCCAGTATATAATCAAAAGTATCATCTACATCATTATTATGATTTAAAGCGGTTTCAGCAGATTCAAATGTTATAAATTTTTTAAAAAACTCCTGTATTGTAAATTTTTTATTATTATTTTTTAACATTTTATTTAATACCCCTTAAATAGCCGATTAACCATAGCTTTTGATTAACTTTGTAGACATAGTGTCTACGACAAGATGTAAAAATTATACCACAATATTACTTATGAGTAAAGATATCTGTAAAATCTTTGGTAGAAATTTGTATAAAATACGTACAGGAAAAGGGATTTCTCAGGAAGAACTCGGATTTGAAGTCGGCCTTGACAAATCTACTATCGGAAAGTATGAACTTGCAAAAAGATGTATAAACCTTCGGACTGCCAAAAATATTGCAGATGCTCTCGGTGTAAAATTATCTGATATGCTTGATTAATATATTTACAAAATCTAAAAAATAATTAAAATAAAGGTATGAAGAAAATTTTTGTTATACTTTTCGGAATGTTATTATTAACAACAAATTATGCCTTTGCCGACGGGGATTTATGGGATAACTTCGGCGACACAAATGTTTACGGTCAAAAACCTGTAAGTGATGAAGAATTCGATAAAGCTCTCGAAAGTAAACAAAAAAAGAAAAAACGTGATAAAAATATACCTAAAGGAGAAGAATTCCGACAGAGCAACGAAACAAACTTTATAAATAATATGCCTGAAAATCTTCCTGTATTATGCATATCCTCACCGCTAAAAATCGGAGAAGACGGAACTCTGCCAGTCGGCCATTATCAGGTAAAAGGGGAAATGAAAGACGGACACCCCAGAATAAAATTATATCAGGCACACTATCTAATGGCTGATTTTCCCGCAGTAGAAACAAATGATGACTATAACCAGCCGGAAATAAACTTTGTCGGCCTACAGGACTACAACGATAAGCAGTTTAAAATTATCTTCGGGTCAGTCGATTTTAACGCTTATGCCATAGTAGACATTGCCGAATAGGCTGCGATTAGTTTAGATAACAAAGTAAAGCAGTGCAAACATAAAACAGAGTGAAACCGCACTCATAAGAAACCAGATGTGCATAACAGGGTGCTGGTAATCCCAAATTTCTTTAATAGTAGTTGCAGCATTTTCAATAACTTGCATATTGCTCTCCAAAAAACATATTCTCTACATATTCTATTTTCTTCATTAACGAAAAAATGACATCACCCGATTAGTTGATTATTTATATCCTTTCGGGTAATATACAGGTATGCAGAATGTAGAACTTTTAATGCCGGCAGGCAATCTGGAAAAACTGGAATACGCAATACGTTACGGCGCAAATGCAGTATACCTCGGAGTAGTAGATTTCAGTCTCCGGGCAATGAGAAAAGGCCAGCTCATTACTCTTGATAACCTCAAAGAGGCTGTTGAACTGGCACACACCCTTGGTGCAAAAGCTTATGTAACACTCAATATTTTTGCGTTCAATAATGACATAAGGCAGCTTGAATCGTGCATCGGCAGATTTAAAGACGCAAATCCCGACGCTATAATTTTAAGCGACTTCGGGGTCTTCAATCTTGTAAAAAAATATATGCCGGATACTCCTGTTCACATAAGCACACAAACAAATACATTGAATTATGAAAGCGTAAAATTCTGGCGCGATTTAGGTGCAAGCCGTGTTATACTTGCAAGAGAACTCGCTATCTCTGACATTGCAGAAATAAGAAAACAGGTTCCTGACGTCGAACTTGAAAGCTTTGTCCATGGCTCGCAATGTGTTTCATTTTCCGGAAGATGCCTTCTGAGTGATTACTTCACAAACGGCGAAAGAAAAGCAAATCACGGAAACTGTTCACAGCCTTGCAGATGGAGTTACAAACTTGTAGAAGAAACCCGTCCAGGACAATACTATGAAATAAATCAGGATGAACGCGGCTCGCATATTTTAAGTCCTAAGGATTTATGCCTTGTAGAACATATAAGAGAACTTATTGATGCTGGCGTCGATTCTCTTAAGGTTGAAGGCCGCACGAAAAGCCTGTATTATGTCTCGGCTGTCGCAAAAACTTACAGACAGGCTATTGATGAATGTATTAAAAATCCGGCTGCGGATTTACATAAATATTTTATAGAACTGCAAAAAGTAGGCAATCGCGGCTATACAACAGGTTTTGCACTGGGGGAAAACAAACCGGACAGCTACAGCTACGATATTTCAAAAGGCCTTGCAGGAGCCGATTTTTTGTGTGAATTTAAGGAAAAGACAGGTAACGGCTATCTTGTGAAAATAAAAAATAAAATTCATCTTAACGATAAAATTGAAATTATTACACCTGACGAACAATTTATTACTGAAGTGACCGAAATTATAAAAGAGGGAGAGAGCGTTGAGGTTGGAAATACTAATGATGATGTTTGTTTAAAACTTACAATCGCTCCTCAAAATTATAAATATGCAATAGCAAGGACAATAGGAGTCAAACACCATGTTTCTTAAACCTGACTATAATTTGAAAAATATATATGAAATAAACCTCGAAGAATTAAAAAATGCAGGTATTAGGAATATGCTTTTTGATTTGGACAGTACTATTATGGCTTCAAAATCAGGCCGTTATTCGGAAAAAACTATCAAATGGCTTGAACTCGTGAAAAAAGACTTTTCTATTGCAGTAATTTCGAACAATCATAATGAAAAATATATTGAAAAAGTGAAAGCGGTTTCTGATTTTCCGCTCGTATTCCATGCAAAAAAACCTGATATAAAAGCTGCCAAAACATTTATGGATTCCTGCGGCATGAATGCAGCAGAGACAGTGTTTGTAGGAGACCGCCCTCTGACAGATGTCCTATGCGGTAAAAAACTGGGATGTAAAACGATTCTTGTTGATTCAATTTCTGCTGACATCGAAAAACCAATTGTAAGATTTGCAAGAAAATTAGAACGCTGCTGTATAAGATAGCAAAAATTTTTCTTCAGGAGTCTTACTTTAATATCCTTCTAATGGTTAGGAATAATATGTGTCCAATTTCTATACAAAATAACAGCGAACAATACAAAAAACAAAACATTCTTGTTAAGGCAGGTGCGGTTGCTGCCGGCGGAGCTGTTTACGGTACTGCAAAATACGCCCTGATAAGAAATTTTTGTAAACCTTTAGCCAGAGGAATCACAAAATACAGCAAGGAAGCCGATTCTGTTGTATTAAATAAAGCAGTTAATGCCGTTTCAAAAGAACCTGCATTTGCGGATTTGACAATAATAGATTTCGATAAAATACCTAAAATAAAGGCTCCGAAATTAGAGGAACATGTAAAAGATTTTCATGCCTCAATACCTCCTAAATACATAAACAGAAATTCCTACCCGAAAGAAATGCTGGAGCAAGATGTTATCGTTTCTAATAAATTAAAAAATATGTATCCGAAATGGGCAAAACCATTTGAAAGTATGAGAGATTTTTATACTCAAGAAGTAAGATACGCGATTCAAGAAGGCCGAACAGCAATGGTGTTTTCTGACAAAAAGGTGCTCGTTAACCTGAAAAAACTTCCGGCTGCAACTTTTCATGAAATCGGACATCTTATGAATCCAAAATTCAACCACGCTGCAAAAAAAATAAAAAAGGCTTTACCATATATAGTCTGTGGTTCACTGCTTACATCTAAAAAAACTGAAGGCGAAGGATATAAAAATAAGTTTGATAAATTTATAGGAATACTAAGAAATAATGCACCTCTAGCTGCAATGGGAGTTCTTGCGCCGCTGGTAGGAACAGAAATCCTTGCCTCATACAAGGGCGAAAAACTTGTAAAACCTCATATAGATGCTAAAACTTTAAATAGCGTCAAAAATCTTAATTGCTGCGCCGCTGCAACATATATTGTCTCACTGCTCGCGACAGGAGCTTCTCTCTGGGCTGCGCTGAAAGTAAAAGATATAATTACGGCTCCCTCAAGGCACAAAAACATACAGAAGGTATAACCATTTTACCATAGCAGGTAATGAATATAAAAATTATAATTCTCTTTAAATGAGGTTTATAATAAGAAAAATTTTTGCAATAATAATGCTTTTACTATCTGCACTGGAAAGCTGTGCACAACAAACAGTTTTTAATGTTCCGAGTGCTGATGTAACGCCTGAAGGAAAACTTTTCCTCCAGCATGAATCGCAATTTCGTCCGTATAATCCCCACTCATTCTGGCTTGGTACTCATTATACAGCAGTAGGTATAGGACATAACACCGAGCTTGATGCTACTCTGTTTAATGTAAGCACACCGCGGAGTAATAATATTACATTAGGTTTAGGTTTCAAATCCGCCATGCCTGTTGCAGGATTGAAAGAAAAATTTCCTGAAAGAGAGATTAAAGTTACAGTCGGCTCAGAAGTTCTTGTTTCTCTGGAAGGGGAAGGTGTCGGAAACTGGAGCTATGCACATTTGAGCGGGCGTCTGCCTAAATTAAACACCAGATTAACGGCCGGGATAAGTACCGGAACAAAACAGGTTTTCGGAAAAGATACAGTGGATTTTATAGCTGCTGTAGAACAACCGGTAACAAAAAAACTTAGCCTTATAGGAGATTGGTACTCCGGTCATGAAAACTTTACCGGATTTCTGATTGTAGGCTTTAGTTATAAATTACCTGAAGATACGGCTCTTTACGCCGGATTTCAGATACCAAACAGCAATGCTAACGGTCATTCAGGATTTGTTATAGAAGTCTCCAAAATCTTGCCTCTTAAACATTAAAATTTTATGTTAAAATTATTCCAAAATAAGGAGACAAAAGATGAGCGAAACGGATAAAATGATTAACGGAGAAAAATACAATCCTATGGTTCCGGAACTTGAGCATGCAAGATTAAACGCAAAAACGTTATGCCTCAAGTATAACAGTCTGCCTGTTAATGCTCAGGATGAAAAAAAAGAAATTTTAAAGCAACTTCTTGGAAAAATCGGCGATAAAATTACAATTGAACCAAATTTTTTCTGCGACTACGGTTTCAATATAGAATGCGGAGAAAATTTTTACATAAATCATAATTGTGTAATTCTTGATTGCGCAAAAGTTAAATTCGGCTCAAACGTTTTTATAGGCCCAAACTGTGGGTTTTATACCGCAATACACCCTATAAATTCAGAAGAACGAAATACATTTATTGAATCAGCAAAACCAATTACTATAAAAGACAATGTCTGGATTGGCGGAAATGCAGTCATCCTTCCGGGTGTCACGGTCGGAAGCAATACAGTGATCGGCGCAGGAAGCGTTGTTGCAAAAGATATTCCCGACAACGTCGTAGCAGTCGGGAATCCTTGTAAAGTCATAAAAAAGATTGAACCGTAGTTAAATTTTTATAAGCAAAAACTTACTGTCTTTGTTTGCAAGCACTTTATGCTGTTCATCCTTTTTAAACATAAGAATTTCTTCTTTTTTGACTGTAAATTTTTCTGCATCAAAATGAAGCTCAATTTCACCATCCACAACGTACACGGCTGCGTCGCAAATGGATGTATGAGTATCAATAATTTCGTCTTTTTTTAAAGCAACAACAGACAAACTGCTGTTGTCATTTTCCATTAAAACTTTTCTTTCAAATTTTTCATCTTTTGAATCTACAATCTCTTTAACTTTTAATACGTTATAAAACATATTTTTCTCCTTATATTATGTAAACAACTTAATTGTAATGAAATAAATTAACAAATCTATTCCACAACAAGAGAATGTTAATTATCAATGCAGTAAAAATTTAATTATATTTTTTATGGTATGTTTAATCTTAAAAAAATTTTTAGAAGGAGCAATTGCGCATCCGGGGTCAATTAAATAAAGTTTTCCTGCGGCAGTTTTTCCGAATTGTTCTGTTCTTATTAATCCGTCAGGACAATCTGGATTAACGAACAAATCCCGAAGTATGTATCCATCTTTCTCTATTTGCTTAACAAAATTCCTTAATTCTTTCTGGCTGATATTATCCTGAGAAGTTTTTTCTTCAAGATAGTAATGAGTATAATTATATTTTCCACTTTTAATCAAAGGTAAATCAAAAAAATCCGGCTTTCTTTCATGCGGGAAATGAGCGAAATTTGTAATCTTTAAAATCATTCCTGACTCTGTTTCAAAAGCCAGTGCAAAATTTCCTAATCCATGTATTGACTTAACTTTATAATCATTTAGTTCCGGTATATGCCTCAAATCCTCGCTTTGTAAATATAAACTATCCATTGTATGCAAGAGGTTCAAAAATTTATTCTGTAATACAATATCATCTGCACCGATTATACAGTCTAAGGCATCACAAACATGAACCGGATGTCTAAAAACTACCCTTTTTAAACGGTTTGTCTTAGAATCACATTCATAATTTGAAATTAACTGCATTTTAAGTCTAAATTTATCATCTGTATTGTTAGATTTATAAAGATTAATGCCTCGAAAATCAGGAGAAGAATAAAATTTAGTATTAATTGTTCTGTAATCAGACGAAATTTTCATACCTATAGAAAACACAAAAAATAAATTTTTGTCATAAAAAAATAACAGGATTTTTTACTCCTGTTATTTTTTATGGGACCAGAGGGATTCGAACCCACGACCAAGGGATTATGAGTCCCCTGCGCTACCGCTGCGCCATAGTCCCGCGCAGATTATTCACTTTGGTTACCTTTTAAATTTATCATTAAAACTCTAAAAAATCAAGAGTTTTTCAGCATTTGTTTTTACAGGTCTTTCAATTATCTGATTAGAGCCTACTATTACGGAATTGATATCGGTATTAACTTCCGAGCCTGAAGCGACAACGCTGTCTTCAATAACCACATTATCTCCGATTACAACATCATCCCACAGAATACTGTTTTTCATTGTTACATTTTTACCTATGCGGCAATTAGAACCTATAGTAGAATTACCGATAAAGTTAACCTCGTTTCGCAATTTCGTATCAGAAATATATGCGCCGCGTTCAGACTGGACAATAGGAGAATGCTCGAAATGGCAGCGTCCTTCAAACAAATCCTGCATTGCCTGCATATACTGTTCCAAAGTTCCGATATCCGTCCAATAATCATTAATTTCAAAGGTATTTATTTGTCTCAGAGACAACAGTTTCGGAAAAACATTTTTAGCGAAGTCATAAAATGTATCTGGAGGGATATAATCAAAGATTTTATAATTAAAAATATAAATACCAGTATTGATAAAACTGCTTTTAGCTTCTTCGACTTTTGGTTTTTCCTGAAATTCTGTTATAAACCCTTGATCATCAGTAACAACCACGCCAAAATGTGAGACCTCTTTTAGAGGAATTTTTTTAATACCAATAGTTGCAATTGCTCCTGAGCGTCTATGGACATCCAAACCAAACTGTAAATCAACATCTGATAAACCGTCGGCTGAAAGCACAATAAAATCTTCGTTTTCTTTAAAAAAGTACTGGCATTTTTTCAAACCGCCTGCCGTACCTGATAAAGTATCCTCTTTTATATAATCAAAATTAATGCCAAAAGTATTATTTTTGCAGTGCGAAATTATCTTATCTGCAAGATAATAAGTATTTGCAATAACATTTTTAACGCCGAGTTTTGCTAATTTTTCAAAGAGTATATCCATTACCGGACGATTACAAACCGGAACTAAAGGCTTTGGAACTTCCTGCGTTAAAGGATCCAGCCTGCTGCCTACCCCTGCTGCCATAATCATGGCTTTTAAATTGATATCATTCATATTACCCATTTCTTTTATTTTACACAAATATAGATATTTTGCAAATATATAACTATTGTAAATTTTTTTTTATTATGTATAATAAAAAGTGGATTAGGGCTTATAGCTCAGTTGGTAGAGCAGTTGACTCTTAATCAATTGGTCGAGGGTTCGAGCCCCTCTGAGCCCATAAAAAATACCCCGGTTACGGGGTATTTTTTATTATGCACAAACATTTAATTTCTTTTTACTGATATTTGCAAATGTCTCAATTTGAATATTATGTTTATTGAGATGTTTAGCAATTTTCAGGGGATCTGTAACTTCTTTATTTCCGTTTGCTAAAATAATCTTCGTAACTTTACCGTTTTTAGTAAAATATGTGTTTTTATTTTCAGGGTAAACATGTGCGCCATCAGCAATTTTAACGGCAGTCTGTTCTGCCTTTGCAGTGTTTGCAGAAACGGCTTCGAGCTTTTCTCCGCCTTTTGAGTTATTTGCTATAGAATTTTTATCAGCGCGTTCTTTTGCATTTTTAGTATTATTTCTGCTATTGGCGGCATTTTGTTTTTGTGACATAGGTCTGTACGCAATTTGAGCATCGTAATCAGCCTGTTGTGACGGTGTAACAACGCTATCCAGACTATCTTCAACATTTTTACGTGTATTTGAATTTACATGCCTTGTATCAATATTATTAATTATTTCAGATTCTCTTGAATTTGTAACAGTGTTAGCGGCTCCTGTTGATGATGTATTCTTAATTCTTTGCTTCTTATTTTGTGTTACAACACCTTCAACCTTATCTTTTGCCTTATTAAGAGTTCTATTTGCTTTATTCAAAACTTCCGGAGTACTTCCTTTGGAGAAAAAGCCTTTAATTTTATTAAAGTATTTCCCTGTTAAAAAGGCACCTGCAACAAACAAAACAGTCCATAATGCAGAATTATTTGAAGATTCTTCATCTTTATCCGACGATGCAGGAGCATTTTTAGAGCCGGTAAAAGAAACCTCCGGTACAGAATTATTGTTATTAAAATAACTTTGAGCTAAAAAGTCATCATTATATTTATAATAACTGCTGTAAGGATTATAGCCGACTGAGGAAATTCCTACTACCATAACATAACCTTTCAAAATTACCTACAATAATATAAACAAATTTGTACGGTAAAAATTGCTATTATGTCACATAAAGGAATTAACATTCATTTACAATAATTTCTGCATTAAACTTTCAAATTCAGGAAAAGAAATATTTACCCATTCAAAATTTTTGATAACAATATCTTTTTGACAAATTAATCCAGCCACATACAGACTCATAGCAAGCCTGTGGTCATTATATGACTCAACTTCAACAGCACCTTTAAGCAGAGACTTGCCGTTAACAATGAAACCGTCCGATGTATCTGCAATATTTGCACCTAATTTTCTCAATTCAGTTACAATTGCATGAATTCTATCAGTCTCTTTATTCCTTAAGTCTTCTGCATTTTTAATTACAGTCCGGCCTTCTGCCTGAGTAGCAAGCACTGCAATAACAGGAAGTTCATCAATTAGCCGCGGAATCATGTCTCCTTCGATAGAACAAGCTTTCAACTGAGAATACCTGACTCTTATATCCCCTGCAAGCTCGCCCGAAACAGTCTTTCTATCGAGTATTTCAATATCTCCGCCCATTTTTTGAATAACATCTATAATACCCGTACGAGTAGGATTTAAACCTACATTTTGCAAAATTATATCCGACCCGGGTACTATAGAAGCAGCAACTATAAAAAATGCTGCCGAAGATATATCTCCAACTACATTTAAAACCTTAGGTTCCAGTACGGAACGTCTAATAAAAGTTTTATTACCGTTACATTCAATATCTGCATTCATATATTTTAGCATTAGTTCGGTATGGTTTCTGGAAAGGCTTGGTTCAGTATAAATCGTTTCTCCGTCAGCGTTAAGCCCGGCTAAAAGCACACAGGATTTTGCCTGAGCTGAAGCAATCTTTGATTCATATGATATTCCATGCAGTTTACTTGAAAAAATGTGAATAGGTGCACGATTATCAACAGCCGAAAGATTTGCCCCCATCATAGTTAATGGTTCTATAACTCTTTTCATCGGACGGCTCATTAAACTGTCATCCCCGATAAGAACGGAATTAAAAGGCTGTCCTGCGAGGATTCCGCACATTAATCTCATTGTGGTGCCGGAATTTCCGCAATCCAAAAAATGATGAGGTTTTGATAAAACGCCTCCTGATGATACAGAAAGAGTTTGAGCATCTACATACTCGATATTAACGCCCAGCATTTTAAAAAGCCTGAGCGTAGACATCGGGTCATTTGCGTTGGAGCAATTTTTTATTATTGATTTTCCATTAGCCAATGACGCAAACATTATGGCTCTGTGTGACAAAGATTTATCTGACGGAATTATTATGCTTCCGTTTAATTTGTAAGCAGGTCTTGAAATAACGTTTTTCATAACAATAATTTTACCATGGAACTATTATTATTAAAGAGTTAAAACACAAAGCCGCACAACCAATCCAGTTAAGGATTACAGCGATTCATAGTTCTTAATATTAAATAAAAAACAAAAAAATACCCGCATGGATATAAAAATAAAAATAAAAAAAGTATTTACAATAAAGAATGATTCTTGTAAAATATAAAAGAGCGCATGGCTTATCCATGGTAAAAAACCAAGGAGAGGTGTCCGAGAGGCTTAAGGTGCAATCTTGGAAAGGTTGTGTGGGGGGCAACTCCACCGTGGGTTCGAATCCCACCCTCTCTGAACTGACAAAAGAATAATCCCGGATCGTCTAGTGGCAGGACTGAAGATTCTGGCTCTTCCAACGGTGGTTCGAATCCATCTCCGGGAATTTTTTAAAAATATTTTTGGTATGTAATCTTATATGATGTCTTATTTAAAGAATTTTCAATGTTAGATTTTTTTGCATGATAGTCTAACTCAAAAAACAGCTTATCTTTGGGGGTAATTGAATATACTGATTCCAAAATAACATTCAATCCCGCTCCGGTCTTATTATTTTTAAAATCTTTATATACGGTAAATGCAGGGTTTGCAGAAAAAGTAAAATTTTTATATGGCTTACTTATCCTTATCGGAGAAAGTTCAAAGGATATATTTTTTACTTTTCTAGAAAAAGAAAACATACAACGAGCCCAGCTACTAAAATTTGAATATTTGTGCCATTTAAAATTATTTGTAACCATACCGTTAAAATCAGCCTTTTTGTCAGAATTTAAGGACGCGCCTAAAAAAGTATTTATGCGATTATTACCCGACTGAAACCCGATATTTGCCCCTCTGTATAAAGCCATTTCCTGATGGGCGCAGGCACTTACACCAATTTCCGTAAAAACGGAAACCGACTTCGGTAAAAACTTTTGAGCTTTTACTGTAGTATTTAATGAAGAAATTCCTGCAAGGCCTATCAAGGCATAATTTTTTATATTCATAAATCTCGTTACCGGTATTTGTCCTGACCATGCCAGCCGTGCACAGTTCTTATATTAGGTTTAATATAATATCATGAAAAAATAAGTTTTTGTTATACAATAGAATTACTTATGTACAGGAGATATTTATGAGAGAAGAATTACTGGCAATTTTAGAAAAAAACAGCCGAATTGATTTTAATGAACTTGCGGTATTGCTTGGGACAGAGGAAGCTGTTGTTTTGAAAGAACTTGAAGAACTTGAAAAAGAAGGGATTATCTGCGGTTATCACACGCTTATTAACTGGGAGAAAACTTCTATAGAAAAAGTTACGGCACTTATTGAGGTAAAAGTCACACCTCAAAGAGGACAGGGATTTGATAAGATTGCTGAACGAATCTATAATTATCCGGAGGTTAAAGCAGTATATCTGATTTCAGGCGGATACGACCTTCTTGTAACATTAGAAGAAAAAACATTGAAAGAAATTGCCGGCTTTGTTTCTGATAAACTTTCCACTCTTGACAGTGTTTTAAGTACTGCAACACATTTTATTTTAAAAAAATATAAGGATCACGGAACAATTATCAATAAAAAATCGGTTGATGAAAGAGAGGTCATCACGCCATGAGAAACTTTCTTTCAGAAAAAGTTACTTCTCTAAAGCCGTCAGGTATCAGAAAATTTTTTGATATTGTAAGTGAGATGAAAGACGCAATTTCGCTCGGCGTAGGAGAACCTGATTTTGATACACCATGGCATATAAGAGATGAAGGGATTTATGCTCTTGAAAAAGGTAGAACATTTTATACTTCAAATGCCGGCTTAAAAGACCTGCGTAAGGAAATATCAAATTATTTAAAAAGAACCCAGAACCTTGATTACAATGCTGATAACGAAATCCTCGTAACCGTAGGGGGCTCGGAAGCTATTGATATAGGCTTGCGTGCAGTTATAAATCCTGGTGACGAAGTAATAATACCGCAGCCTTCTTATGTATCTTATGAGCCTTGTGCAATACTGGCCGACGCGAAACCTGTTATTATAAATCTAAAGGCTGAAAATGAATTTCGTCTAAAGCCTGCTGAATTATTAGATGCAATCACCGAAAAAACAAAAGTCTTAATTCTGCCATACCCTAATAACCCTACAGGCGCAATAATGGAACGCGGGGATTTAGAAAAAATTGCAGATATAGTAAAAGAAAAAGATATTCTTGTTATGTCAGACGAAATTTATTCTGCTCTGACATACAAAGACAAACACATTTCTATTGCATCTCTTAATGGTATGAAAGAGAGAACTATACTTATAAACGGATTTTCTAAAGCATATGCAATGACAGGCTGGAGACTGGGATATGCCTGCGCGCCAAAAGAAATAATCTCACAGATGACAAAAATCCACCAGTTTGCAATTATGTGTGCACCTACAACAAGCCAGTACGCTGCAATTAGTGCACTTAAAAACGGTGACAGTGATGTTGAACAAATGCGCAAATCTTATAACATGAGAAGACGCTTTCTTATGAACGCTTTCAAAGAAATGGAACTGGAATGTTTTGAACCTTACGGTGCATTTTATGTATTCCCTTGTATAAAAGAATTTAATATGACAAGTGAAGAATTTGCTACAAAACTTCTTATGGAAGAAAAAGTAGCAGTTGTTCCCGGAACAGCATTCGGAGAATGCGGAGAAGGTTATTTAAGAATTTCTTATGCATATTCAATTGACAATTTAAAAGAAGCTCTCGGAAGAATAAAAAATTTCATACAAAAATTGCGTTCTGTCTAAAATAAATCACGCATTAAATCGTCGTTTAACGGTATAAATTTATAATGCGGAGCTGATTGAGGTGTCTGAACAGGTTTTGTTTTTAAACTTTCACTAAAAGCGTCAACAAACTCCTTTTCAGATTGTACGTTATAATATTTCCCATTTGTTTCATCAGACAGACATTTTAGCGCGCCTGACCCGTTGATAATAATAACATCAATAACAATATCCGAACGTGTTTTCACAAGCTTTTTAACAAACTCACAAGGATTACCGCCGCAGGTATCTTCGCCATCAGTTATCAGAATTATTTTCTTCCCAAAATTACGGTACAGAGGCTTAAAATCAACATATACCGTTTGTTCAAGAGCTAAAGTAAGCGGCGTCATAACGCCTATTTCAGCAGAATCCAAACCTTTTATTATATTATTGCTATTATTAGAAGCTAACGCAGTTAATTTTGAAGTTGCCTTACAAGATAACCCCGGAGTATTCTGTCCAAATACCCGCAAAGCAGTTCTTGTTTGAGGCGGTATTGTTGGCAAAACATACTTTGCCACAGATATTGCCAGTTTTATCCAACTCCTCATACTAGAAGAGTAATCGACCACAAGTTCTATTACTCTAAATTGCCTGAACTCTCTTCTTCTATTTTTATATTCTATAGGAGTAAACCGGTTATAATTAGTATTCCACTGCTTATTCTTAACAGGTGTAAATTTTACATTGTTTCTGCGAACCGTCTGCCCCATACAATATGTTCCTAAAAACAATATTACAGCTACGATAAAAAATTTTTTCATACAGCACCTGACATTATTATAACCTTAATCAGTCTCTAATTCAATACCTTATCCGTTATTGGTATAAACTGGTAATGTATCTGCTTTTTAGGAGCTTGCTGCATTTTGTACAAATTATCAAAAATATTTTTCAAAGATTTAACAAATTCATCTTTAGTTTTTACATTATAATAATTTCCATTAGTTTCATCAGCAATGCAACTAAGATTATCAGAACTATCAATCATAATAACATCTATGACAATATCATTACGTTTAGCCATAAGTTCTTTTACAAAAGCACAGGCATCACCTCCGCAGGTATCAACCCCGTCTGTTATCAGAACTATCTTCTTTTTTACATATGGAGAAGGAAATGAGGCTAAATCCTTATTTACAGTTTGTTCTAATGCATAAACCAGCGGTGTTTCCATACCAAGTTTCGACGAATTGAGTTTTTTTATCATTGAACTAATAGAAGCGGTATTATTTTGTTTTGGACAGCTTAAGCTCAGGGTCATTTCACAATGGTCTAATACAGTAGGAAAGTCTTTTAACTGTCCAAATATTCTAAGTCCTATTTTTGTTTTAGAAGATGTATTACTCATAATTGTTAAGACAGTAGTTTTTACGTCTTCTATCCAATCTTTCATACTACCCGAATAATCTACAACAACCTGAACAATTCCGGTATGCCAATTTGTAAATTGAACGGGAGAAAATTTATTTCTCTTATCATATAACTGTCTGTACTCATTTGGTGTGAATTTGTTATAATTTCTTGAGGCTGCCTGAACAAACGATGATAAAAATACAAACACACACACAGATATCACTAAAGTCTTTTTCATAGTTATTAGTATAGAACAATAAACCGAATTAAAATCCACTATATGTAGGTAAAAACTGATAATGAATTTTATTATCTTGTGAGTGTGACGGGATTTGCTGAAGAGTGGTGTTAAGTGCCTCTGTAAATTCACTGTTTGTACCAACATTATAATAAGTGCCGCCGCTCTCGTCCGAAAGACATTTTAGCTTATTAGAACCGGATATCATAATTACATCAATGACAATATCCGACCGTTCCGCCATAAGTTTTCTCACAAAGTCGCAGGGGTTTCCGCCGCAGGTATCTTCACCGTCTGTTACAAGAATTATTTTCTTTTTGGCTTTATTGTAAAATGATGAAAAGTCATTATTAACTGTTTTTTTTAAAGCATATGTAAGAGGGGTGCTGCTGCCGATTCGCGCGGAATTAAGACCGGCAAGTACTTGTCCCTTATTGTCTTTTTTAGGAAAACTCATAAGTTCCGAACTGGTACAGGATGAAAGGCCAAACGTTGAATCCTGCCCGAAAACGCGAAGTCCAACCAGTGCTTTATTTGAAATTTTTGGAAGAATAGTCTGCAAAGTTGATTTAGCAAGATTTATCCATGGTCTCATACTGCCGGAATAGTCAACAACCAATTCTACAACAGTTAAATCTACAGAGGCTTGAACAAGATTTTTCTGCTTATAAACCGTTGGAGAATATACATTATATTTTTTAGATTTCGCCTGTGCATATAAATTTGTTCCCAAAAGAAAACACAAAACTATAATCAAAAACTTTTTCATAACCATCAATATATATTATTTTCTTAATAAATGCAACGTATTGTTTACAAACCGCAGTGAAATACAGTATAATACCAATTAATGAAAAAGGGTATAAAAAAATTATTCAGCATATTTTTAATTTTTCTATTGTTTGCAAACAGTGCGATTGCCGAAGAATACGCACGGCTTTATAATATCCGCGATATAAATGCACAAAGAGCAGAGCAAATTATAACCCCGTTTCTAAAGTTAACAGGATTTCGCACAATATCAAAAAACAACTTTTATATTCTGGAAAATCCTGCAATGAATATATACACCGTATTAGCCCTAAAACCTAATGGTAAAGACTGTTATTACTACTTTCTTTCCAATGAAGATTCCGACTTAAATAAAAGAATACTTGACAATTTTGATAAATACGGTTTCAAGAAAAAACGGATGAGAAATAAGGCATTTTTAACATTATTCCGCAGTGAAGCCTCAGATTTTCTTGCAGGCAATGCCACGGGGATAAAGGCTGTCTCTAATGAACAGGACATAATCAATTTAGAGCTTCCGGCAGAAAAAGAAGAATACGATTTTAGTGATGAAGCACAGGCAAAATTTGATACAAGAACAGCCGCAATTACACCGCAAATGCCGCTTACACTGCCTCAGAAACCCTTAATAGCTACACAAAAACAAAATGTACTTAAAGGTTCCATTGTTCATATAGAAGCAGGTCAGCAATTTGACGCAGTACTATCATCTACAATAAGCTCGGATAGCATTGCAAATAACGACAGGGTTTCCGCCCAGCTTGAAGATAATTGGATTGTAAACGGTATACTAATTGCTCCGGCAGGAAGTATTCTTAACGGAAGCGTAGTAAATTCAAGACCGGCACAGTTTGCAATGGGGGACGGGAGAATAGGACTTGTATTTAACCAGATTCTTACTCCTGATGGAAAAGTGATAAATCTTACAACCAATGAAGTCCGCATTGTAGGGGAATCTTCCAGGGCATTGAGAATAGCAGGCAGAACGGCCGGCGGAGCACTGGGCGGACTTTTGCTCGGGGCACTTTTTCTTATAGGCGGAGCTGATCCCGGAAGGGCACTCGCAAGCGGTGCTGCAATAGGAGGAGCCTTCGGAGCGGCATCGGCAATAATGACAAAAGGGGAAGATGTTCACATTCCTGAAGGAACTATTTTACAAATCCTGCTCGCAGAACCTATGACCGCACAACCTTATATTCAATATAACTAAAGGGAAATTATGACACTTACAATCATTTCTTCAAAACAGGAAAAAACATTTCAAAATAAAGATTTTATTACAATTGGCAGCAATCCGCAGTGCGATTTTTACATTGATTTGGACGAAAATTGCATGTTGACGGTTCATTTTGATAAAACCGGATCAAAATGTGTTATAACAAACAATTTTCCTAATAACAAAATTCTTTTCAAGGGTAAACCTGTAACGGAACGGATAGTATTTGATAACATTTGCAAATTGCTTATTGCAGACAGTGAAGAGTTTATAAGTATGAGGCTCACGCCGGATGAACAGCCACAAAATACTCCAACAGAGAATATTGTTCTGACGAAAATCGAGAAAAGAAAATCCGATTTAGAAAAATACAGAATAGCAATAACAAAACAAATTGCATTTTCTGTAAGCGACATAAAAAAACGCCTCTCAATGAGTTTAAAAACAGGAATATTCTTAAATATAGCGTTATTTATAAGTTCTGTTATAACAGCATTCGGAATAACAAATTATCTTATGGGACTGCCGGTTGAGATGAGTGCAAACTTTACCAATATGCCGACTAATATAAAAATATTGTTTTTATTTTCTCTTGCCGTCTACGGAATTTCTTTGATATTAAAGCAGGGAATATATCTGGTATTACAAAATATCAATAAGACAGAATCTAAATTTGCCCAAAATATAATGCTAATCCTTTCGGGAATATTTATGGCTGCTTTTTATACAATAAATTTGATTTATTATATGAATCCTCAGGGAAGAATTGTATTTGCAGCATTAATTTCACTGTTTTTCACGGGCTTAAACATAACTCTTGCTATCGGAAGCGGCTATTTTAAATACAATAACAGTTCTCTTTCTATGGAACTTGACAAATATGAATTCAGAGAAGACTTTGAAAGAATACTGAATGAATATCAAATCTGGATTTCGCGCTATATAAACAGTCTGGGTGAAAACAAACTAAATTACATTAAAGATAAAATGTTTCTGAGGCAAATTAAAGGAGCCTTAGAAACCCTAATAGGAATTCTAACTGCACCGTTTCTTGCTTACGGAGTTTCTAATACTCTTGCAATGTGTTTTCCTGAAGCCGCAGGCTGGATAAGAATTTCAGGATTACGTTTCAGTCCTGTATTTCTTGTACTTGCAACAATGCTGATTATTTTCGCATTTTTCTCTTTTGTAAACGCATTTGTATGCGGCAGAAAAATCTCCGGCTCGGATGTTATAAAACTCGACGGTTTCAGGGACTATCTCTCTCATGGAACAGATATTTACGGATTGGAAAACATAAGAAAAATCAACCTTGAAAAAAAACGCTCATTAATAATCGGAATTGCGATAATATTTATAGAATTTTCGATGAACACCTCCTACTTTATGACGGAAATGGGAGGGGAATTGCAGGGAATACTTTTAAGCCTGGTAGCAGCACTTGTACCAACTGCATTATTAATTGCAGAAACTTATATGCTTAGTAAAACAAAATATGATATTTATGTAAGCGACAGCCTGCTTGCAAAATTGGACAGATAATGAACAGAATAATAATACTTATTGCTATATCACTAATAATTATAACGGCTATTACGGGAATCATCAAACCCAAAATTTATAAACCCGTAAGATTTTCCGCTGCCAATATGGGGCTCGAGAACCTCAACCAGGAAATAGTTAATACAAAGTCGCCGATTATTGAAGACTCTCCGGTTGAAATTACGGAAGCTGTTATAAAACCTGAGATACCCCAAAACAAAATCAAAGATCAAAAAATTAAAATAAAACCTCAAAAATCCGAATTTAAAGAAAAACAGATAAAACCCGAAACCAAAAAAACAAAGACAGAACAAACAACAATAAAACAAGTTCATCTGCCTAAGTCGGTTCAGGATATAGTCAACCAACAACCAACACCCCCGCAGACAACACAAAAACCGGCTGAAATTATTAAAGAAAAAGCACCTGAGGGGACTCTTCCTAAGAAAGAAGAACCTAAAACTGTTCTGACAGAGGAAGAAGAAATTATTCTCTGGAACAAATGGCGGAGCGATTTACAAAATCAGGTCATGCGTGATGCCAGAATTGCAGCACCTATGGGAACCCGTTTCCGGTTTTCGTTTACGGTTGATAAATTCGGAAATATATCGAATCTGCGAGTCTGGTCAGATACTTCTTACTATACTCCTCTGGCCGTAGATACAATTAAACCCGTGCTTTTGAGTTATCAGGGTAAAAATATTCTGAAATTCCCGAAAGGAACAAAAAGAATACAAACAAATGTCACCGGCGGCTTTGTAATCTCAACGTACGACAAATACAGCCGTCCGGATGATTATGCAGACGTTGAAAAAATAAGAAGGCTTAGAAATGTTCAAATGTAAAGAATGCGGTTGTGAATTTAAAATAAAACCTGAATATTGTGATTGCGGCAATAATACTTTTGATGAAATCAAAACATCAAAAATAGCCTCAACTCCTGATTTACAACAGATAATATCCGTTATGATATTTATATTGTGTATAATCCTATCCATAATTCCCTGGACTATAAAATCTCCAGAAACAAACACAGCTCAACACATACAAAAAACTGAAACAACAACTAAAGAAATACCTGATATAGATGAATTATGGCAGACGCAGCCGATAAACACCACGCGGTCTCTACAGAAAAATACAGTCCCAAAAACTGTTTTACCGCCGGAAAAAGTTGAAGTAAAACCTTTACAAAAACCTATAAAAAAAACACCTTCAGCTTCAACAGCTACAAAACCTCAAAAAGCTGCCCCAAAACCCATAAAAAAACAGCAGCAGGTAAAAACAGTTTCTCAAAAACCGCCTGAAATTGTTAAAAAAGTATCTGATAAAATTTCTAACCCAAAACAGCAGCAAACCGTTTCCAGACCCAAACTGGTTGATATGACACCCCTGATTAATTATAAAAATGAGCTGCGAATCGCACTTTTATCAAAATTAAATATTCCTAATATTCAGGGCACAGGCGATTGCGCGGTGAGTTTTTCAATTGACGGCAGCGGTAAACTTTTAAACCGTGCCTTTGTTTATAAATCTTCTAATAAATCAGTAAATGATGAAGTCTATTATATGCTTATGAGGCTTCCGTATTTTAAAAAACCGCCTGAAATTTATAAAGGTGAAATAATTAAATTGAAATTCTATTTCAATAATGGTTATTATGAAATAAGTTTCATATAATATCCTGTTGTGGAATGTGCAAAGCGAACAAGATTGAAAATATTAAAGTATGAAAAAATTACTTGTTCAAATCATTTCATTTTTAGCTTTAATAGCATTAATATGCGCAATCCTCTGGCTTGGCATTTATCTTGACAAAGCCGCCCACTATACAAGAATTAAAGCGGAGTTTACAGAACTTGAACCCTTTGCCGCTAACATGCCGGTATTTTTTAAAGGTTTCAAAATAGGAAAAGTAACAGATATACAGCCCAAAGATGATTATACAGCTACACAGATGTCTATAACTCTGTTTCCCGGAGATTTAAATTTTCCCAAAAATATCTATGCAAGAGTCAAAAGTTATAAAGATGATTTTGACTACGTAGAAATAGAACTGCCGGAACTTGCCTCTGAAACTCTTTTAAAAGACGGAGATTTGATTAAAGGAAAAAGCAGCGTGACGTTTGAATCACTTATTCAAAAACAGGCTGAAAGCGGTTCCATTGATTTGATTATTGAAACACTGGGCGATGTTATGGTGAGCATTAATAATGCCGTTCAACAGGCTGACGGTCTGCTTTCTGATGCAAGAAAAACGTTAAAATCAAATCAAAATTATATTACGCTGACAACAAAAAATCTTTCAGAAGCAACAGGCTCGTTATATAAAACAACTGTTAAAATTGACGGCTCGGTTAATCAGCAAACTCTTGACAATACAATGAAAAACCTTGAACAAACCACAAAAAATATGCAGCAGATAACCAGAAATATTGACTGCGCGACAAGAAATCTTACAGACACAATGAATCAGGTTAACGAGATATCCGAAAATATCAACGGTATTACAAACGGCGTGAATTGCACAATGAAAAAACGCTTCGGAGGATTTAGATTAATCTTCGGAAAAGCCGACCAATGCTGTACAAAATGCCGGAAATAACTTAAATTAAACAACGCCCTGAGCAATCATTGCTTCTGAAAGTTTCAAAAATGATGCAATGTTTGCCCCTGCAACATAGTTATTTTTAAGCCCGTATTTTTCTGCGGCGTCTTTACATGAATAGAAAATATTTTTCATAATAGTTTCTAATTTTTTATCAACTTCTTCAAATGTGTAATAAAATCTCATGCTATTCTGGCTCATTTCAATTGCAGAAGTTGCAACCCCGCCTGCATTTGCAGCCTTTGCAGGTGCAACAAGAACACCGTGTTCAAGCAAATATTCAATTGCTTCCATTGATGTAGGCATATTTGCGCCTTCTCCGATTGCAATTACACCGTTCTTTACAAGCGTTTTTGCCGATTCAATATTCAATTCGTTTTGAGTAGCACAAGGCAGTGCAATATCGGTTTTAATATTCCAAATCGGAGAAGCATCGCCTGTACGTTCAATATATTCCGCAAAAGGATTTGTATGGAGATAATCCTTAATCCTGCCGCGTTCTACTTCCTTAATTCTTTTTATAGTTGCAAGATCTATCCCGTCTTTATCATAAATACATCCGTTTGAATCACTCATTGCAACTACTTTAGCACCAAGCTGCTGTGCTTTTTCACAGGCATAAATAGCAACATTTCCCGAGCCGGAAATTGTAACAGTTTTGCCATGCAAAGACTGGCTGCCGTTATTTTTAAGCATTTCACGCATAAAATAAATCAATCCATACCCTGTAGCCTCGGTTCTTGCAAGAGAGCCTCCGTAAGAAAGGCCTTTTCCTGTTAAAACTCCGCCTTCGTAAGCATCTTTAATTCTCTTATACTGTCCGAAAAGATATCCTACCTCTCTTGCGCCCACACCAATATCACCTGCCGGAACATCGACATCCTGACCAATATGTCTTTGAAGTTCCGTCATAAAGCTCTGACAAAATCTCATAACTTCATTATCTGATTTTCCTTTAGGGTCAAAGTCGCTTCCGCCTTTCCCTCCTCCTATAGGAAGACCTGTGAGGGCATTTTTAAATACCTGTTCAAAACCTAAAAACTTTATAATACTCTGGTTTACACTAGGATGAAATCTTAAACCGCCTTTATACGGCCCGATAAGACTGCTGAACTGAACACGGTAACCTCTGTTTATTATTATATTTCCGTTGTCGTCTATCCATGGAACCCTGAATGAAATAAGCCTTTCCGGTTCACACATACGTTCAAGAATAGCCTGTTTTTCAAATTCCGGATGGTTTTCAATAACAGGTTCCAGAGCTCCGTAAACTTCGCCTACTGCCTGTATAAATTCTTTTTCGTGTTCATCTTTTGCCTTAACATTATTCAAAACTTTTTCAATATATTTATTCATAATCATCCTTTACATTTAGTAAATTTATTATACACTTATTTTTATATTTTGTAAAATATGAATAAAAATATGTTAAAATAGAATATAAATAAGGAGAAATTTATATGTTTGAGAAAATGGAAAAATTTCAGCTGGTAATTTTATCAGTTGTACTTGCGGCAGGCTTGATATTTTCGACATCGCTTGCAACGAGGAATTTGTCAAAAGATGTCATTACAGTCACCGGTTCTTCCTATAAAACAGTAACATCCGACAGCGGACGGCTTGAATTTAGAATTATGTCAAGAAAACCGACCAAAGCTGCGGCTTACGATACTATTACAAAACAAATTCCACAGGTAAAAGAATTTATTAAAGCAAAGGGTTTTCAGGACTCAGAAATAGAGATAAAAGCACCTAACGGATATTACACATATAAAACTCTGCCTAATGGAAATACAACAAATGAAATTGAATATTATAATATTTCACAGCCTATGTATGTCACATCAAAAGATGTTCAAAAAATTAAAGAACTTTCAACAGAACTTCAAACATTAATCAACAAAGGCATAGACATTGATGCTTATAATCCTGAATATTTCTACTCAAAACTTGCGGATGATAAAGTGGAAATGCTTGGAGAAGCAACTAAAGACGCAAAAGAAAGAGCAGCTTCCATGCTGAAAGCTACACACAACAGGGTCGGAAAAATTCAATCCGTCAAAATGGGCGTATTCCAGATTACTCCTGTTGATTCAACTAATGTTTCAGATATGGGAATCAGCGATACAACTTCTATAGAAAAGAAAATAACTTCTGTTGCAAATGTAACCTTCCGTATTAAATAAAGGAGATTTACAATGAAAAAATTATTATTATTGTCAGCAATAATTTTTACCGGTTGTATAGTTAGTGCAAACCCTATGCTTCCGCCTCAAATCATGACAGAAGTACAGTCTTTTCAGGGGCAGACTGTTCATGATATGAATTATATCAGGCAGCAGCGTTTTAAGCAGGAAGAATATGACGAAATGAAAGATCTCAATGAACAAAAAGCTAAAAAAAATAAAGAACTTGAAAATCAGGAACCTGCCATAAAAAAAATTTTCGGGAAAAAACCGGCCCGACAAAATGTTAAATTTAAAGAAGAAAACGGGGAAATTAAAATCGAAAGCTCAAATTAAAAAAAAGACGGTCAAATGACCGTCTTTTTTATTTACATTTTTTCTTTCCGTTAAAACTCAGGTCATTACATTTTAAATATTGCATATTTTCCTCAAAAATTACCCATGCTGCACAGCCATACCCGTTCATACGATTTTTGACTTTAAGTGAACATAGATTTTCAAAACGAAACTGTTTAAATTTATCAATATGAGTTAAACCGTATGGAATAAGTTTATTTTCAAAGATTCCAAAAACAAAAATATCAATTCCAAGTGTATTAGGAGCCTTTGCACCATTCAAATCAACATAAATTTCGCCATATTGTGAAGCCTTTGAGAACCACAGGTGATTTATAGTTGAACCATCAGCAAGTACAAGGTGCGGAAGAAATTTTACTCCTGCAAGAGTATGTATGGTGCCATCCAGAGATTTCATACTATAAGGCTCTTTTTCGCATGAAGAATTACCAAACTCGCAGAAACTCAATATATTTAAATATGGCTTCAGATTATAAATAAACTTATTCTTAAATGCGTTTCCTTCTGCATATTCTTCTTCAGAGCTGCCGCCATCAACAATTCCCCAGTCTTCTAACGGCCCGTGCTCATTATAAGCTAACAACATCGCGTTACTTATAGTGCTGTAAAATTTCTTTAATTGCGCGACAGTTTGTTTTTCCTTGTGAGACTGAACCAGTGAAGGTAAAGTCATCGCCGCTACGATACCGATAATGCCTAAAGTAATTAAAACTTCGGCAAGAGTAAAACCGAATTTTGGATAGTGTGCCGTATAATAAAGGGCACCGGTACGTTTCGTCGAACCGGACGTTACTGCGGCTCTATTACCGCCATCTGCCGAATTGACACCGAGAATTCGGGCTAATAGCTTTGAACTATCGAGCCCCCCCCCCGAAATACGCGCTATTATTGACTTTTGCATATCTTCCTCCTTTTCTCTTCTATATGCTTTTTTATTATAACATATTGAGAAAGATTTTAAAAGCCCAAACTAATTACTTACACCTGCTCTATAGCCGCACCAGGCAGTAACAGCAGGCAAAAGTCTTTCTGCCCCCAATTTTTCAATAAACTTGAATTTTGCAAGAACAAGTGCACCCAGAACATCGTCAAAATTTGCAAGAGCATCCTTAATTGTCAGTTTTCTATCCGGATACAAGTCTTTAGGATCATTAATCTTATTTGAAAGCTCGGCAGCCAGATACATTCCGCCTACGGCACCTATACCGGTCGCGCCAATTTTACAAGGAACATTGTTCAAATGTTTAACTTTTTCTCCAAGTTTAAACAAACCTGCTATAATAACCGGCGGTACGGAACAATTCATAAACTGAAAAACGCCTTCATTTATTTTCCCTTTTCTTGTATGTTCGGGCTCTCCTATCATACCGCCTGCAACACCACCCAAAATAGAACCGGCTCCTATTGTAATAAATTCTTTAAGTCCGTAGTTTATTCTTAAAAGCTGGTTAAGACTCCCGATACCGCCGTTTTGTTTTTTTGCAAAATATACAAGAGGTATAGCTGCACCTGCAACAGCACCAACAGTAGCACGCACTTTTGTAAATGTATCAGCTTCTTCTACATTATGGTAGCGGCGGCTTAAATAGCCCTTTCTAACCCTTTTTTCATTAGGGAAAGAAGAAAACGAATTTAACAGGGGATTATCAGATGTCTGGATTTTATTTATCATATTACTAACTTCGATATACTACACTTGTAATTATAAACAAAACAAATATTATTTAAAGTATAAACTTAACAAAATTATACAAATGCTTAAAAAGTAGTACTCTTAGTGTTTAGAAAAATTACAGAGACAGCCTGCGCAGGCTTCAATTCCCCGCTGTTAACCTTTGAATCAAAAGATATAAACACAGGATAAACAGCCTCTTGAGATTCATTGATATTGCGCGCAGTACTGCTTATATATTCAATCGTTCCATTGAAAGTTTTATCTTTATAACCTGGAACTTTTATGAGAACGTTTTGGCCGGCTTCAAGTTTAGATGATGTATTTTTATCAACATAAGCCGTAACTTTCAAGGTATCAAGGGCCAATAACATAATAGGCTCTCCTGATTGTGTTCTGGCACCTTTTGCCACAAGACTGTTGTCAACAATTCCGTCAATTGGGGCATAAACTTTTTTCAATTCAACTTGTTTAACATTCTGTACTCTTTCAGCCTTTTTTGCTTCTGACAGTGCTGTTTTATAAGCATTCTGGGCATATTTTAAACTTGATAATCTTTTATCATAATCTTCCTGTGAAATAACCCCATCTTTATACATAAGAGCGGCGTTTTGGTAATCATCTTCTGCTTTAGTTAGTTTCGCTTTTACAGCAGAAACATCATTTTTTTGAACAGGTGCAGCAAGCTCTTTAGGCGTCTCCGGGAGTTCTATTTCAGCAATAAGCTGTCCCTGTGTAACTTTTTGTCTTGGTTTTACATAAATATCTTTTATTATTCCGGATGAATCGGCTTTTACCTGAAACAGAGCAGGATAAATTATTGCACTGTATGTTTTATCCTTTTTAAAAATTAATGCTGTACATACCCCAAATATTAGTAAAACAAGTACAGAAAAAACAATAATTAATTTATTCTTGCTCATAAATAACCTCATCAATCCGGTGCTGTCACGATACTTTTGGCGGGCAGCTTTCCCTTTTTTATAATAAAAAATTAGCATGAATTAAAAAAAATGACAACTGTAAATAATTGCATGTTGCAAAAACTTGTTTTTTTAAATATTATTTAATCGAATGAGAAAGTATCTTTTAATAGTTTTTATATTCTTAGCAGGTTTTATATGTGCGGGGGCTGATTCATCATATTGTAAAGCTTCTCCTGCCGCTATTTTTCAGGTTCAGGGTTATACTTCAATTACTCAGAACCCGGATTTTACCGACTATGAAAACTATGTAACAAAAGAAAATATAAAAAGCGTAACTGATATTGATAACGGGAAATCTAACCCTAATCATATAAATCAAACTGTAAGTTTCGAGAATTATACCAACAATCACTATTGTGAAAAACATAACACCGGTGTAGTAAATTATATACATAACGAACAGTTCAAAGATATAAAATATAAACTTTATCCCAGAGCTCCATAATTTTTTCTCTTTTAATTTAATTAGTATTATAAAAATTAAAAATTGGAGAATTTAGAAAATGGACATATTAAATTTTGTTCAGGCACATAGTGTCTGTATATCAGCAACAATTTTACTCATATCCTATGTCTTTATTGCTCTGGAAAAAATTCCTAAAGCAACGGTTGCACTGCTTGGTGCGGTTGTTACCATACTTCTTGGACTTCTCAGCCAGACAAAATATATTGACGGAAATGTGAATAATCTTTATTTTATAAATTATATTGATTTTAATGTAATATTTTTACTTGTATCAATGATGATTATTGTAAGCATTGCAACAAAAAGCGGCATGTTTAACTGGGTGGCAAACGAACTTTTGAAGCATACAAAAGGGAAACCGATACATATTTTATTTGTTTTAGGTCTGTTTACTGCAATTACATCGGCATTTTTAGATAACGTTACCACTGTTATTTTAATTATGCCAATAACATTCTATATCGCTAAGAAACTGGATATAAATCCTATTCCTTATTTAATAACAGAAGTTTTCGCATCAAATATCGGCGGAACAGCTACTCTTATAGGAGACCCGCCTAATATAATCATAGGAAGTGCAGCAGGTTTGTCCTTTATGGATTTCGTTAAAGAATTAACGGGTATCGTATTTGTTATATTAATAGTTGTACTTACTTTACTTGCAATTTTCTTCAAAAAACAGCTTGTAACAACAGAAGAAAAAATGGCAAGTATTGCTGAAATAGATAATTCTCACACAATTACAAATAAAGCTCTGTTAATAAGAAGTCTAATTGTATTAATTGCTGTGATAGCCGGATTTATTCTTCACGATATAACACATATTGAAACATCTGTAACTGCTATGCTTGGAGCAAGTATTTTGTTAATATTTGAAAAACCAACTGATTTGTTTAAAGAAGTTGAATGGAATACAATATTCTTCTTTATCGGATTATTCATCATAATAGGCGGTCTTGAAGCTTCAGGCGGTATTGCATTAATGGCAAAGTGGATTCTAACGGTGACACAGGGGTCAGAAAAAGCCACTGCGTTACTTATTCTCTGGGGGTCAGGCCTTATCTCCGGTGTAATTGACAATATTCCATACACTGCAACCATGACACCTATGATTCTTGAAATCGAAAAAGTAATGGGACAGGCTTATGCTGAACCTTTATGGTGGTGTTTATCACTGGGTGCCTGCCTTGGTGGTAACATGACAATTATAGGTGCGGCTGCCAATGTTATTGTTTCCGAAACAGCTGCGGCTCACAAACACCCTATTACATTTATGCGATTTATGAAATACGGTGTGGTTGTTATGGTAACATCACTTGTATTAAGTTCAATCTATATTTATTTAAGGTTCTTAATTTAGAGGAGAAAATCTTTTTATGGAGAATAAAAATAATAATCGGAATGATTTCAAATATAATCATTCCGAAGTAATAGGCGGAGTGCTTTTTCTTATACTTGTTTTTGTAGGAATGGCAATAGCCGCAAAATTTATAAATTAGCTAAAAGGAGCAGTTTTTTAAGAAACTGCTCTTTTTTTATTAATAATTCAGGTAATGCAAGAGGAGAGTTCATATTTTATAATGAGTTTAGAAAATATAAGGAGATAAAATGTTTGCATTATTTTTAAAATGGATAGGTTTAGCTCTTGCGATGATGTTCGTCGGCTGGATTGTCCCGGGAATCACTATTTCAAACTTTGTAACAGCACTTATAGCTGCTGCGGTAATTGCATTGGTTAATATTTTTATCAAACCGGTTCTGGTCTTTTTAACACTACCTATCAACATTCTTACGCTGGGGATATTCATACTTGTCATAAATGCTCTGCTATTTATGTTTGTAGCATATCTTGTTCCGGGGGTTGAAGTAAACGGATTCTGGAGTGCTTTTCTCGGAGCACTGCTTCTGTCTATTTTATCTCTCGGACTTGCGTGGATATAAAAAAAGGGAAAGCTTAAAGCTTTCCCTTTTTATTACATTTCAAATTCTTCTGCTACCATTTCTTTGTATTCTTCTACCGTTACGGTATCAGGGGCTTGAGCTTCTGGTTGCAGTCCGCGTTTTAAAAGTTTCGGTTCTTCTTTCATAAGCTTTTCATCAGCAAGCACAAGATCTCTCTTTTTAGCTTCCATCATAAGCTTAATTGTACATTCAGTCGGGGAACCGTCTTTATTAACAGTTTCCTGAACTTCGTAACTAGGCCAGTTTTTAGGTAATTTATCTATAACCGTATAATTTTTATCCATACCGAGTCGCTTATCAATTTCGTTTTCAAGTATATTTCTAACATAATCTTTTTGAGATTCAAAGTGGCAAGGGATTACGATTTCAGTACCTATAACTTCTTCGGGATCACGTTTTTCATGTTCTTTAAAGAGCTTAGCTGCATGTTCAAGATGGCCCAACTCCTGCGCTAAGAACAGTTCCCACACAGGTTTCATCATATCATCTACTTCATCCTGATAACATGTGTAATAGTTGCAGACTTCTGTGAACTCATGTAAAAGTGCTTTTTCATAAAAAGATTCTGTAGGGTCTGCAAGAGATTCATACATATTTACGTGTTCTTCTTCAACATCTTTAATTTCTGCAAATGTTTCTCTTAATGTGTGGTTGCCGTATTCCATACCGTGTTCGGCATAGTAATTGTGTGTCTGCTGTTCTCCTGCAACAAGAGTCATAATATTTACTTTTGTTTGAGGAGAAGCCGTCATTTTATCATAAGGTTTACGTAATCTTAAAAAATTATCATTATGGTGGTTCTGGGTAGGTCTTCCAAGCATAACATCCGTCTGAGCCTGAACAATATCATCCGGATCAACACCGTGAATCATATACGCCCATTGACTGTATCTGTATAAATGATCAAAATCTTCCAACAAGCCGAAATTAAACGTTTCTTTTACATATTCATCAGGCTCATTCTGAGCAAGCCATGCGGTTAAATCAACTGCAACCTGTTCATATCCTAATGTAGTTTCCAATACCGACTGGTCAGCAGGTGCCATCCAGTTTATGGTTGTCTGCTGCTGGTCTTCAACTTTTTTGGTTAAGGCAAGATATCTCATTGTTTCTTCATCATCACAAAAACGGGAAAAACAATGTTTAAAATTCCATGCCTCAACTTCAATACCATTCATCAAAATTTGACGTGTTCTGCTGTAACAGTCAACTTCATACTTATTAAATTTACGTTTAGCTATATCATGCCAGTATCTTAGCTGTTTTTCAATAGGGATACCCTTTTCTTTTAACGCATTAAATGTCATTATAACTCCTTTCCTTTTGGTAACATCAAAATTTTAAACACAAAATATTGAAAAAAAATTAACTGTTAAGGCTAGACTGCCTAAAGATTAAAAAATATATACTATTCAAATAGCTTAGAGAATGAAAAGGAGAGACTTATGATAAAAATCCGCAAAGCCTCCGAAAGAGGCACAACTAAAAATGATTGGCTTGTAAGCAAGCACACATTTTCTTTTGCAGGCTATTATGACCCGCAAAATATTTCATTCGGGCCGCTGCGTGTAATAAACGATGACGTAATTGCCTCCTCAGGCGGGTTTGATATGCATCCGCATGACAATATGGAAATACTTACCGTCGTTCTTTCAGGAGAACTTGAACACAAAGACAGTATGGGAAATTCCACGATAATAGATAAATCTCAGGTTCAAAAAATGAGTGCAGGTACCGGAATTATACATGGAGAGTTCAACCCTTCTGATAAGATACCTGTGCATCTTTTGCAAATATGGATTGTTCCTGCAATCAAAAATGTTAAACCTTATTATGAAGAAAAGACATTTGAAAGAGAAACAATGCTTAATAAACTCTGTCTTTTAGGTTCCGGCAACGGTGAAGAAGGAACATTCTTAATATATCAGGATGTGAAAATATTTGAATCAATTATTGAAAAAGATAAATCAGTTGTCTACCAGCCTGCAAATCTTCGAAAAATTTGGATTCATGTAGCAACGGGTGCAATAAAAGTAAATAATACCAATTTAGAAGCCGGAGACGGCATGGGCATAGAATGCGAAGATGATATTTTAAATATCCTTGGAAAAGCCAATGAATCAAGATTTCTTTTGTTTGATATGAATTAATAAATAAAAAAAAGACCTCTTTCGAGGTCTGTTGGAATTAAGAATAGCTGGAAGTATGAAAAAGATATTTTAGCAACTTTTTTAACTTATATACAATTAAACCATCTAATTTTATGAAAACAATTACCCAATCGGGTATATTTTAAGGATATGCAAATTATGGCTTATATATTTATTTTATATCTTTACAAGATAAATATTTGTGTTATAATCATGGAAACATGTATTTAAGTTACCAAGTCAAGTAGGGGTTATAAAACTGGTCACTGAATTACTGGGTATAATTGCATTAATAACTGTAATCTTTTATTTTATTATAAAAATAGGAGCACTTAAAAACCCCTCTAAAACTACATTCACCAAACAGAGTGACATTGAACTTGCCGATAAAAAAGCAGCTCTTGTTGCACAAATTACTCATGATTTAAAATCACCTAACACTGCTCAAATTAATGCATTGCATCTTTTGCTCACAGGCAGCCTCGGAACTTTATCACCACAGCAAAAAGAAATTCTTAAAATTTCAGAATCTTCTTGTAAATATATGAAAGAATTGATTTCAACTATAATTGACTCATATAGATTTGATGAAGGTCAATTATCAATTAGGCCGGAATCACTTGATATATTACAACTTGTTTCTGATATTGAGAAAGAAAATACAACCTTGCTGGCAGATAAAGGCCAAACACTGAAAATAATCAATTCTTTACAAAGTAATATGATTGATGCTGATAAATTACAGATAAAAAGAGTTATAATGAACTTTATTACTAATGCTATTGTATATAGCGTTAATGACAGCGAAATAGAATTACAGCTGAAATCGAACAAACAAAATTTAATACTTAATGTAATAAATAAAAGCAAAGTTCCTCCAACAGAAAATATGGACGACGTTTTTGATAAATATAAAACTTTAACCAATTCAAAATATAATAAAACAAGTACAGGACTTGGCTTATACTTATCAAAACAAATAATAGACGCTCATAATGGACAGATTTACGCAAGGGTTCAGTCTGATAAAAGATGTTTATTCGGATTCAAAATTCCAATTACGGCAAAGCCTGTACAAAAAACGAAAAAATGATTTCCAAAGCTCACAAACTCTCGCTCAAACATAAATATTTCCCATAATAATTACGTCATTCAAATATTTGAAATCATATTTACACTTGTCTAAGTTTTGTAAAAAATAAAGCAATATTTTATATCAAAAATACTTTATAATAGTAAGGGGATATAATCTAATGCCGGATTTTTATGCAAAAATTTACTACCACGATGGTTCTATCAATAAAGTTGATATTTCAACTAAAAAAGCGGTAAAATCATCTGTAGAAAAAGCTCAAAAAAAAATACCGAATATTTTTAGAAATTTGAACATTCATGTTACATCTGATTTTTCAAATTTGCCTAAAACAGGTTCTGAACTAAATAAATATTTAAAAGAAAATGAAAAGAGGTTTAGAGCAACAAAAGGGATTACAACTGATGACACTGAACGGAAAGAAATTTTTATACAAGAGTCTGCATTTATTTTTGACAAAGTATCAAATATATTTTCATTTCCACCATCATTTAGTGCTAAAAAAGAAATAGAGCAGGCAACAATGCATGAGTTAGGACACCTGTATGACTATTCCGGGGGTGATAAAAATTTGCACTCAGAACATCAAAAACTAATTAATAAATATTATGGAAAAACAGATTCCGAAATAAAACTTCTTCCTCGTGAAGAAAAATTTTTAGAAGAATATAGGAAAAATAACGGTTATAGTGATAAAAAAGAATTTAAAGAAGCTCTTAAAAAAGATTTACAATCTTTAAATTTAGATTTCAGAATACGAAACAATTATGGTTATCTAATCGGCGAATTTTATAATAGTGGTTTAGATGTTATTCCTAATATAAAAGATATTGAGGCTGCTGACGCATCAAGAATGGAAATATTTGCACAATTATTTAGCTATGCAATGGGAACAGATGACGGCAACAAAGATGATTTTATAAAATTATTTCCTAATACTTATAATATTGTTAATAAATATATTAAGACGGCTACCGATATAAATTATCATTTAATTTAAGAATAATTTTTCAAATCGAAAAAAATATTGCCCAGTTTCTTTATCCATACCTCCGACTCTATCATTTTTATGTTTGGATCTTTGTGTTTTGGATTAAAAAATTCAACAAGATGGAAGCCTCATTTATTTATGTAAAAGTGAATATTTCTCTTATTATAATAATGAGTATATATTCCCCATATCTTAGCTTGATAATACATGTGTTCTATTGTTTCCCAAATTTTTAAGCCGATTCTTTACTTTGACATACAGATTTTACATATAACAATTCTAAATGATTAATATCGCTATATGAGTTAATAACAACAATAACACCACCAACTATTTCACTATTTTCAATTGCAAAATAAATTTCCGCACCATTTTTGTGAGATGATTCTTATATATATCTACTGTTGGCAGAATTGTTTTATCACAAGTTCCATAAACTGATTCGCAACCTTCGTGGGCTGCTTTTTTAAATATCTGTTATAAAAGTTTGCCTATCCATAACAGGAATTAATTTTATAGTATCCATAGTAAAACAGTCTGTAAGTTGGTAAATTAGTTCCGCATACTCAGGTTCCAAGAAATTTCAAACATATAACATATAAAATATCTATTTACTGAATATCCTACCTAAAATTCCGACCTCTCCATTTGTATTCATTTTATATGTTATTTTACAAAAAACTTCCGACTTTATTTTAAAATTTTTAAAAAATTTGCGGAACTGGACTATTCCGAAATAATCAAATTATTCGTACATCCAGAAAAAGTACGATTCGCAGTTTGATTTTTAGGGAAAACTTAATTTTCTCGACCCGAAAACGCCCACACAAAGCCAACTTTACCAAAACAATCTATCTAGTCGCACAAATCAACCTAGACAAAAAACTACATTTACCTTTCATTATTCCTCCGTATAATTCCTTTAGTGACAATTTGGTGAAAATCGGGCTTTTTTACTAAAAAAGAGAGTTTTAACACTGGGCTAAAACTCTCTTATATCAATTGGTTGCGGGAGCTGGATTTGAACCAACGACCTTCGGGTTATGAGCCCGACGAGCTACCAGACTGCTCCATCCCGCGTTATTTTCTCTTACACCCCATTATTAAACGCTGAATTTTAAATTGCAACCCCTTCTTTTATAATTGTATGGAATTCAGGCTGCATTTTGTCAAACGTACAAAATTGTGTGTACCCCAGCTTTATTAATTCATTATATCCAACTCGTAAATCACAGTCCACATGTTCAGGTCTATGTGAATCTGTTCCAATAGTAATTATTTCACCGCCAAGTTCTTTATATAATCTTAAAATTTCCCTTGAGGGCATTAAATCTCCTATTTGATATCTGAAACATGATGTGTTTAATTCAATCCCTTTACCGTCTGAGATGACTTTTTTTAAAATCTGCTCTACTATTGGAGCTATTTTCTCAAATGGGAGTTTACCCTGTTTATCATAACGTCTTATTACATCTAAATGACCTAATACCGAATAATTTTTATAGTTATTTACCAGTTTTAAAATTTCTTCATAGTATTGAATATTATATTCTTCCTGGGTTTTTCCGGATTGAAATTCCTGCGAAAATAACCATTTATCATCAATCAAATGGCATGACATTAGTATAAAATCAAAATTTCCTCGAGCAAAGATATTTTCAAAGATTGGAATTGTAGTATGCTGCATGCCAAACTCCATTCCGAGCTTAAGATTAATTTTATCAGAATATTTTTCTTTACATCTTAAAAAATCCTGTTCATACAAATTATAAGGGAAATGAGGGGCAAACCCTGTAATACAGTCAATATGGTCGGTTATACAAATTTCATCAAGCCCCTTTGAAATAGCGGTCTTAACAACATCCTCCATATCAAATACGGAGTCATCACTATAACTTGTATGCATATGGTAATTTGCTATCATAATAACGGTTTACAATAAAAATGAAGAAAAATCAAACTACCTGTTGATAAGAATCCATGAATTAGTATATAATAAAATAAAAGGAGGATTAATACATGAAAACAATTGATATGACTACATTCCATACAGGGGGGGGGGGCTGTCTGAGGCAGGACATTACCCTGGAACGGCTTTTTAAAAAGTACTTTGCACGATTATTTAATAAGCGCACGACTCTTTTCAGGTCGTTTTCCATTAGGAACTCTTTTGAGAGATTGAACAAATTTTACGGGTTTACTTTAGCGGAAGTTTTAATCACATTAGGCATTATCGGAATTGTGGCTGCTTTGACTTTGCCGACGATAGTTCAAAAACAACAGGAGAAAGTTTTATTGACAAAGGTTAAAAAAGCTTACTCAGTAATTTTATCTGCTATCAATGCTTATAAAGCTGAATTTGAAGTTACTGATGTTTCTAGCTTATTTGATACTGGTAATTCCTCTTATGAAACTCTTGATAATTTCTCAAAATATTTTAAAGTAATTAAAAAATGTGAAACAAGTAAAGGCTGCGGTGGGTATTATTATGTAAAGCCTATGACCAAAACTCCAAATGGGAATGGGGGAATACGCTCGACAGGGCTCTTTAACAAACCAAGATTTATATTGTCTGATGGAATGATTATTTCAATTCAACAATATTCAAACTGTCTTGAAGCTTATGAATCTCCGGTATATGATGAAAACGGGGATCCTACAGGAGAAGTCAATATAGGCTACAGAAGATATTGTGCATTATTATATTTTGACGTAAACGGTCCCGCGAAGCCGAATCAGGTTGGACGAGATTACTTTTGCTTCGGGGTTAGGGAAGACGGCACGATTTATGACCCAAAAACATCTAACTGCGGGAATATAAGTTCGGTATTTGCAAATGATAAATTAAATGATGTTGAAAATTACAATCTAAATGGCACTTACAAATAATTTGGATTTATTATAATTTATTATTTTTTTATTGCGCCCCAAGCTTTTATTGTACCGCGCTGATACTTTATTAAATAGTAATCACCATCTTTATCGTATTCTATACTTGCCTCCATGTGGATATAATCCTGTACCGGAGGCATTCCTTTTCTGGCGCGTTTTGCATTAGTTTTAGCTCTTTCTTTAGCCTCTTTTTTCAATTCTTTTTTATATTTTGGGTCATTAAGTCTGTTTTTTTCGGAATCATCTTCTTCTATTTTAAAAACTGGTATAATAGCAACAGGTTCCTTACTTTGTATAAGTAAAAGAAAATCTTTTTCATCAGAAAGAGCGAGTTCATAATGTCCCGGTTTTATAACATCACGCTCCCCATCATAAATAGGGTCAACAATAATAAGGGTAGGATAATCAGATTCCCGTAGAGCATACCTGTATATCATTTGAGACCCTACACTGAGCCCTGAAGTTTCCTGAGGTTCAATGGGATAAGGGCGAATATTTTTATGCATGAATATATTATCAACGTAAATACCCTCTAACATTATAAATCACCCAGCAGTTTTTTGATAATTTTGTTTATTTCATTAAAATTTTTACCCAGAGCTTTTTCATGCCCTATAAATATTAATGACATATAATTATCGGCATTTCCAATTTCTCTGTTTTTTTGCATTAGCCGGAAAGATTCCCGCATAAGTCTTCTCAATCTATTTCTTTTTACTGCGCGCTTATGAGTTTTTTTACTGACAACAAATCCTACTTTAATCGGGAAATTTTCTTTTTTTACTTTACCTGCAAAAAGAGTAATTCCGCCGCAATGGAAAGAATTTTTGATTCTGTAAGTTGCGGCAAAAGCTGATTTTTTCTTTAACCTGAATTCTCTTTTTAACATAATTTCCTTACAACAACACAGCCTGCCTAAAAAAGACCTGCTGCGATGTTAAATATTTAATTTAAAGCCATAGCTCAATTAAGCACGTTTTTTAGCGGTAATAGCTAATTTATGACGGCCGCGGGCACGACGTCTGTTCAATACTTCTCTGCCGCCAGGGGTAGCCATTCTTGCTCTAAAACCACTTACGCGTTGTCTTTTAATCTTTGTTCCTTCTAGTGTACGTCTCATTTCTTTATTCCTTTTTAATTATATTTGTCGTATAATTCTAATGTTAAATAAAAAAAATTAATTAGTCAACACTAAAAGAGGGGCAGGTTACAGATTATGAACAAAAAAGTCGGATTTATAGGCTGCGGTAAAATGGCAAGTGCCATTATAAAAGGGGTTTTATCAGCTTGCTGCAAGCCTGATGTAGAAATAAAGGGTTCTGAAGTTAATTGTGAAATTGCAGAGCTGGCACATAACAGACTGGGAATTGAAGTCTTAACTGATAACAGGCTTTTAACCATGGACAGCGATGTTATATTCTTAGCTACAAAACCGAATTATGTACCTCAGGTTTTAGAAGAAATAAGAGATGAAATAACACCGGATAAACTTGTGGTTTCTATCGCAGCCGGAGTAAGCACTGAAAAAATAGAAAATATTTTAGGACAAAGACGTGTTATTCGTGTAATGCCAAACACACCGGCACTTGTACAGGAAGGAATGAGCGGTGTTTGCAAGGGTGCTTATGCAGCAGAAGAAGATGCTGAATTTGTAATGAAGCTTCTTTCTAATATCGGAAAAGTTATAGAAGTTGAAGAATCACAAATTGATATAGTAACAGCAATTTCCGGCTCAGGCCCTGCATTTTTCTATCAGGTAATCGAAGATATGGCAAGAGCCGGAGAAAAACTCGGACTTGAATATGAAAAATGCTTGCTGCTTGCGACGCAGACTGCACTGGGTTCTGCAAAAATGGTTATGAACCGCGGTGAACTTTCTGTTCAAACTTTGATTGATAATGTTGCGACAAAAGGCGGATGTACATTTGTCGGAATACAAACTATGAAGGAAGAAAGTTCCGATAAGCTTTTCTATGACGTTATAGAAAAAACCGCAGTAAAAGCAAACGAATTAGGAAAATAAAATTAATGCGGACTTTAAAAAGTCCGCATTTTTGTTACTCAAAAAGGTATTTACTAGCACAGGTCAGTCCATAATTGGTTCCTGTTTCACAGTCGTCTTGATAACACTCTTCATTATCTTCAGAACATGAATTATCAGTTGATTTAGCATCCGCAGGCATAATCTGGTTTGTGAAAATAAAAAACAAATACAAATCTTTTCCCCAAGTATTCGGATTGTGATTTGGCCCATTTACATCTATTACAACCCAGCCGCAACGTTGTTTGTTTTTATTTAGCGAACTGTTACACTCCACAGTATCTAGCCAGAATGAGGCAGAAGATCCGTCACTCAGGACAACTCCTGCGGTTGTATTATTATTAAAATATCCTGCGCTGGATTTTACAGGTTTTCCATTTAATTGTTTTACATCTTCCTGAGCTGCAAAACATTTTGATAAATTTTCACCGCTATTCTTATCACAATCTTGTACAGTGTTTAACTTTGCCTTAAAAATATCTTTCAAACATGCATGTTGTGCGGTGTTATCTGTACAAACAGCTAACGCATTTTTAAAACTTGCATCATTTTCTGCAGCAATCTTTTGAAAAGCCTGCTGAAAAACAGAATATTCTCTTTTCAACCTATTTATATTTATCCTCCGGTCAACTTTAGATATAACAGTTGGCAAGGTCATCGCAGCAACAACACCTATAATACCCAAAGTTATCAACACTTCAGCAAGTGTAAATGCAGTATACTTCTGTTTCATTATAATATCCTTCCATATTTATGAACTATAGTTCTATATTTAGAATTATAATGGATATATTTTTATTTGTCAATATGAGTACAATATCTATATGGAAGATAAAGTAATTTTAGACAAAGTCTCTGATAATATAAGACTTGCACGGTTACAACAGCGCATATCGCAGGAAAAACTTGCAGAAATGGTTGACATTTCTACAAAATATCTCAACATGATTGAAAACAGAAAAGCCAACCCTACAATCGTTATTGTGATTAAAATCTGCATAGCACTCGGAATTGAATTGAACACCGTTTATCCGCAATCAGAATTTATTAAATATTAATTTCTGCAAGAGCTAAAAATTCCATAATATTCATTATCTTAGGAGATTTTTTACCAGAAAAAATAAAGCCTTGATACAGGCCCATAATACAGGCCGGACAGGTGGTTAAAAGATATTCGGCACCTGTATTATATGCATTTATTGCTTTATTTTTAGAAATAGCACCGGATATTGAGGGATTTTTTATTGCAAATTCACCTGCAAAACCGCAGCAGGCATCGTAATCCTTCATTTCTATGTATTCAATATTTTCGCATTTTTCAAGTAAAGGAATTAAAAAATCATTATTTTCAAGATGACAGGGTTTGTGAAAAGTAATTTGCACGGGCTTTTTAAAAACAAATTTTATATTTTGTGCCGCAAGAAATTCCGCTGCATTAATAACGTTTTCACACCCGTATGTTTTAAGAGTATGTTCGCAGCTTGCACAGTCTGTAAGGATATAATCATACCGACAATCCATAAGCTCAAGATTATGTTTTTTTACTTGTTCAAACCTTTCAATATTACCGCTTGAGAGAAACGGCAAACCACAGCATTCAAAATTCCGTTCTATAATTTCCACATCCAAGTTTAAAAACACTGTCTTAAGAGCATTTTCAACTTTTGGATATAATTCATTCACACACCCCTTAAAATATAGAAGTTTTATTTTGCCTTTTTTATCAAAAATTTTTCTAGGAATTGTACTTCTTACAGTTTTTAGAAAATTTCCGAAAACAAGACGTGATTCAAGGAATTTTTCAAATTTCCCGATAGCAGTATTTTTAGCATATTCATATTTAGCAGTATTAAAAATTTCGCAAACATCAATATTACTCGGACAAAACGCTGTGCATTTTCCGCACTTTAAACACATATCAAGATATTTTTCGATATTACGGTTAAGTTTCAAATCTCCTTTCAAAACGCCGTCAAGCATAACAAATTTTCCGCGGGAGACTGCGCAGTCATTACCGGTAATTTTATAGACCGGACAAACTGACTGGCAAAGCCCGCACTTTGAACATTTATTTATATCATCGGCAAAATCTTCCAGCTTCTTCATAATATAATAATAGCATGGAAATTACCACGGGTAATCATCTTTTATCTCCCAGCCGTCAAGCATTATTACTCCCGAACAAGCCAGATTTCCATTATTAGTAACTGATTTTGAACAATATTTATTGAGCAGGTCATCCCGTGTATATTTTGGATTATAAGCAAAATATACTAACTTACCGTTTTTTGCAAAATAATGAAATGCAAACATATCTCTGCCGTACATATTTGGCTTTTGTCTGCCGTTTATATCTACCCTAAATAATATATCTGTTAAGAGAGTTGCATTATTATCATAGCCTACTGTTAATAATATAGAATTATTTAACTCTATAAAATTAGCACAATCACTAAGTTTTGTTAAATTGCCATTAGAAATTGGTTTTCCGTTTAACGCTACATAAGGGGTTTTATAGCCCATTTCTTTTAAACTCTTACGTCCGTGAAATTTTGCGCCCTTTAAATATGGTATAAAATATGTTTCTATCCATTTCTTAGAAGATGTTTGTCCTTCTGGAGTTCCTACATTCAGCCCCGTACCACTGTACCAGTATTTAGGTTCATCATAATCTTTCTGCGCAAGGAGTAATGCCTGATTAATCATGCTATATGCCTGCTTTAGACGGTTTACAGTTACTTTTTTCTGATAATTTGCAATCAGAGAAGGCAAAGTCATTGCAGCGACTATACCGATTATGCCGAGGGTGATAAGAACCTCTGCCAATGTAAAAGCTTTTTTCATAGTTACCTCATTAAAATATATTAACCTGCTAAACTTATATGTTTATTTTTACATATTTTCATTTAATCGTCAATACTTTATTTAATTTATTCGTTAATTTCTTAACGAATTTGTATAATTTTAAATATATTTATGGAGTAAACAATGTCTATCATTAATGAACTGAAAAAAATTTTACTTGACGTTAATGTAAATCTGACCGAGCTAGCGCAGGCTTTGGAAAAAAGATTAGGCAAGCCGTACTCAATGCAAAACCTTTCAAACAAACTGCGCAAAGAAACAATAACCCACCGAGAAATGCTTATAATTGCAGATATTCTGGGTTATGATTTAAAATTTATTCGGCGGGAAGAGAAACACTAAACAATCGCACCGTGGCTTGCGTCTTTTACGTTGTTTGCGTATTTTGCCAAATAACCCGATTTAACTTTCGGTTCAAAAGGCGTTAATTCATTTCTACGAGTTTCAAGCTCATTCTCTGAAACACAAAGCTCGATTGAACGTGTATTGATATTGATTTTTATAATATCACCGTCTTTTACTAATGCGATTCCCCCGCCGTTTGCGGCTTCCGGACAAATATGCCCTACACAAAGCCCTCTGGTTCCGCCGGAAAATCTTCCGTCTGTTATAAGCGCACATTTTGTTCCAAGGCCTTTACCAACAAGCAAAGATGTAGGAGCTAGCATTTCTCTCATGCCCGGCCCGCCTTTAGGGCCTTCGTAACGGATTACAATCACATCGCCTTCTTTTATAAGGTCTTGTTCAAGTGCATTCATAGCAGCTTCCTCAGAGTCGAACGGCCTCGCAACCCCTTCAAACTCATAGCAGCTTTCATCAACTCCGGAAATTTTTATTACACATCCGTCTTTAGCAATATTTCCATATAATACTCCTAATCCGGCCTTAGTATATTCGGATTTATCATAAGGAGGGATAATATCTGTATCTGCCCATGACTCCTGGGCAATATCTTTTACCGAATGTCCTGAAACTGTTTTTCCGTCAAGTAAAATATCTTTTAAAGATTTCATAAGAGCAGGAACTCCGCCGGCATTGTGAAAATCTGTCATAGTAAGTTTTGAAGACGGATTTATTTTTACAATCTGGTGAACCTCACGGCTTAATCTGTCAAAGTTATCTATAGTAATATCAATTCCGCCTGCATTTGCAATTGCAAGTATATGTAAAAATGTATTTGTAGATCCGCCGACGGCAAGAGAAGTTATAATAGCATTTGTAAGCGACTCTTTTGTAATAATTTCCGATGGCAGAACATTTTTCTTTACAAGCTCAACAATTCGCATACCGCTATCGAATGCCAAACGTCGTTTCTTTGAAGAAACTGCTGCTGAAGAAGCACAATAAGGGAGGCTCATTCCCATAACCTCGGCAAGGCAAGCCATTGTGTTTGCAGTATACATCCCCTGACAGGAACCCGCAGAAGGACAGGATTCTTCCTCGAGACAGCGCAGACAGGTTTCAGAAATTTCACCGTTCCTAAATCTTCCGACGGCCTCAAATGAACCCGAAATCATTGTTAATTTATCTTCACTCCTCCAGTGCCCCTCAAGCATAGGGCCTGCAGTTACAATTATTGCCGGAATATTTAATCTTATAGCGGCAATCAGCATTCCGGGTGTAATCTTATCACAATTTGAAAGCAAAACTATACCGTCAAGCTGATGAGCAGCGGCAACACTCTCGACGCAATCAGCAATCAAATCTCTTGATGGCAGAGAATATCTCATTCCGGAATGACCCATAGCTATCCCGTCACAAATTGCCGGAACTCCGAAAATAAAAGATTGTCCGCCTGCCGAATGAATACCTTTTTCAATCTGTCTTTCTAAATCCCTCATTCCAATATGTCCGGGAACTAAATCTGAAAAAGAACTTGCGATTCCTATAAAAGGTGCATCCATATTCTTACGGCTTACGCCTGTTGCCATCAAAAGCCCGCGATGAGGAGTTCTTGCCACTCCTTTTTTAATATTGTCACTTCTCATAAAATATTCTCCTGATAAATTGAATTTATCACAAAATATGTTATAATAAAATACAAAAGGAGGATTAATACATGAAAACAATTGATATGACTACATTCCATACAGGGGG
>ERZ779843.558-NODE-558-length-54511-cov-7.537406_pt1 | contig 54511 bp, 76 predicted proteins | sample MGYA00511560_ERZ779843 | MGnify/ENA primary metagenome ERZ779843 (study PRJEB29588, sample SAMEA2158062) | human gut metagenome | biome: human gut; feature: human-associated habitat; material: faeces | place: Denmark | collected 2008/2010 ... | reverse complement strand
TCCGTTTTCAGCGGTCAGGGTGTCGGACGGCTAACGGTCAGGGTGTAGTTTTCGGTCGGCATATTCACCTCTGGCCCGAAAACTGGGGGGAATACCTCCGGCAAGTGAATTTCATCGAGAAATTTGCTTGTTTTTGCTCACTTGCAAAAGTAAATGCAAGTTTGTAAGAAGTAAATGCAACAGCAAAGTTCAAAAACTTCGATTCACTCTTACAAATATGGGGAAATTCTCTTTTCAATGGCGTAGAATGTGTTAAAATCAATAGCATAAGGCAAGAAATCGGGAAAAAGGCAAAAAACTCCCAGAGGTCCGATTGCCGCTTACTTTTTTGTAAAGGTAAATCGCACCCCTGAAAGTTCTCTGTTTGACATCTGAAATGCTGAGGGTTACTTCTTCAGCAGCTTCGGAGACAGAACAATGTCGTTTGCCTCGATTTCGCGGATATTGAGCTTCGGCAAAATATCATCCCCGTAGATGAAGTTGAACAGTTGGTATGCAGACCGACTGTTCAGCTTTCCTCTTTTATACGAGTTGATATGAGAAAGCATCAGGTCAATATCCTCCTGCTGAAGGTCATCAAAAGATTTGCCCTTCGGCAAAACACGCCGAACCAGTTCGTGGGCTACTTCGATGCCGCCTTTTTGATAAGGGGCACTGGGATTGCAATAGAAAACAAGACTGCGAAGCTCATCGTTTTCATCCTGTTCGATGGGGACCGGATTGCTGAACTCACTGCCACGGTCAGTCAAAATGACAGGAAAGAGTCTACAATAGGTTTCCCGTCCAAACATGGCATAGAGGTCGTTGAATACATCCAAAACAGAACGGGCGGTATTGTGGTCACGCAGGAAAGCAAGAAGCAGATTGGTGTTCCGGGAAAACATAGTCAAAAGGACTTTCCCACTCTTGTTTCCAATGACAGAGTCCATCTGAACGACAGGAACATCCGGGTTATCCGCAATGAAGCGCATAAAATCTTCGTAAGTGCGGCCTTCATAGCAGTGTCTGTCGATTTTCAGCTTTGGAGTGCTCCGCCTCGGACGCATCCTGATGATGCGTGGACAGTCCATCTTATCAGCGTCAAAAAGGCCAGCGTTTAAATAGTTATAGGCTGTCTTTTCGCTGACCATCAATTCATCCGCATTGCTCATAAAGACATAACAACTATCAAATCGAGCAGAAAATTGCGGAGAAAGACCGTTTGGCGGCGATGCGCTCTCGCCATGAGACTGGAAAAACTGAGACGGAAATCGAAGAAGAATTTGAACAGAAAAAGTAGGACTTGCAAGCCAATTTGCAGGACCAGCTTTCCAATACCGTAAAGACTTTCATTGAAACATCTACGTAGGATGTTGTTGAGACGGTTGAGAAGAAAATCAAGGAACGGGAAAAGACGGGTATAGAAGATTCCGTCAGGGACCACCTGAGGGGCTTCTCCCGCACGATACCGTCATTCCTGATGGCCTATGGCAATGATACCGTTACGCTGGCAACCTTCGATGCCGTTATCCCGAATCCTGTGTTCCTTGAGGTGACAAGCATTACCCTCGACCAGTTCCGTTTCCTTCGTGACGGCGGTAAGTACAAGGACGCTGAGACAGGGGAGGAAAAGGAGTTTGCGGGCAATCTCTTTGACCCGGTCGTATTCGATGACTCTGTGAAGGAATTCCTTCGGCTCAAGAAAAAGTTGGCGGATTATTTCGATGAAAAGAGTATCGAGGACATCTTCGATTATATCCCGCCGCAGAAGACCAACCAAATCTTCACCCCGAAGACAATGGTCAAGAAGATGGTGGATATGCTTGAAACTGAGAACCCCGGCTGTTTCGATGACCCGGACAAGACTTTTATCGACCTCTACATGAAATCCGGCATATACATCACAGAAATCGTCAAGCGCCTGTATCAGAGTGAGCGAATGAAGGAACAGTTCCCTGACCCGAAAGAACGCCTTCGCCATATTTTTGAGAAACAGGTCTATGGATTGGCTCCAACAGAAATCATCTATCATATTGCGTTATCCTATATCTTCGGCTTTAATGAGGGTATGTAGGACATCAAGCATAATTTCCGGCAGCTTGATGCCCTGCCCTACGCAAAGGAAGGGACGCTCCAAGAAAAATTGGACGAGCTGTTCGGATAAAAACGAGAACTCCAGAATCAAATTTAGATTCTGGAGTTCTTATTTTTCAGTGTGTGATGAAACCTACACCTGCGTTTGTACGAGTAAATGCAACACTGAGATTTGTAAGACTAAATGCAATGGTGGGGTTGCATTTACTTTTGCAAATGAATTTGCTTGTTTTTCTTCCAAAATGTCAAGAATAAATTGCAAAAATAGTTGTAAAATTTTTTAGAGTGGTATCATCAAAGCCTCTGGACACATCCAGAGGCTTTGATTTTATGCGGTTTTTAAGAAAAAAGGCGCAGAAACGAAACCGGATGCAATTATTGCTTTCCGGCTCCCTGCACCAATGCTCTGCGGTTTTTATGCAGTTTGCAAATACTCCTGCATGACCTGGTTGGCGCTTTTCCATCCCAGGATTTTGCGGGGGTAGTTGTTCATCCATTCCTCAGCCACACGCACCTCACAGAGCTGCACCTTATCAAAGTTTGTGCCTTTTGGGAAAAACCGCCTAATTATTCTGTTCATGTTTTCATTGCTGCCACGCTCATGCGGTGAGTATGGGTGGCAGTAATAGAGCTTTGTGCGTTTTTGTTTTCGGCGGCAGGAACGCTCAAGACCCTCATAGTCCGCAAACTCACAGCCATTGTCCACGGTGATGCTTTTGAATGTGTCATAGAAGTCTTTTCCATATCTGCGCTCCAGTTTGTCCAAAGCCTTTACCACGCTGTTGCTTGTGTGGTCCGGCAGGAGGATGAGGATGCCGTTACGGCTCAACCGTTCGGTAAGGACAAGGAGCGCCCTGGTGGTGCCCTGTGCGCCCATCACGCTGTCCATCTCCCAATTTCCAAAAGTGGTGCGCTTGAGGATTTCATCCGGGCGGTGTTCGATGCTTTCACCTTTTGGCGCTCTCGCGGCTTTTTTGCGGCATTGTTTGGTATAGTGCCGTTTGCCCTTTTCATGCAGGTGCTCCGGAGCAAGTTCCAAAAACACATCCCCACGGTAAATGTAGTTGTAAAGGGTGCTTTCACAGATATTGACCACTTTATTGGCGGCTTTTGCCTCCACCAACGCAGCACCGGGAGAAAAGTGGTGTTCAATGATTTGCTCCTCTAAAAAGTTAGACAGTTCTATGTTGTTTCCAATCTTGAGGTCTGGCCCCTTGGCTTTCAGATGCTCCCTATATGCACGCTCCGCAACCTCCGCACAATAACGCTCCTCAACAGTATAATCTGTGTTCCGTTGCGTGCACATTCCGCGCTTGATTTCATAGTAAATGGTACGCACTGACACGCCAAGCGCCTCCGCAATTTTCGCTTTTGCGGTACGGACTTTGAGCATTTTCTCAATGGTCAGCCTGTCATTCCAGGTGAGATGATGAAAGCCTTTATAGTTCATGGGGGTCCTCCTCGTAAAAGAAAAAGCGGGGTGCAACCACCCCGCCAAGTTCCGTGTCAACCAGTCATTTTGGCATATCTCTTTAACAATTCTGCGGTTTCCCCATCTGGGAGGATGTCCTCCAGTTTGCAGTTGAGAGCCAAACAGATTTTTAAGAGGGTAGCCAGCTTTGCACCGCTAAGGTCACGCCCACCCTGTTCATAGGTTTGGAGCACTCTGCCGTTGATAGCGGCGGCGGTCGCAAGCTGTGACTGTGACATTTCTCTGGATAAGCGGGTGTTTTGTAAGTTTGAACGGGCCATATAGCAGCACCTCCTTTGTTATGCTCTAATTATACAACTTTTGTTGTATAATGTCAACAGCAAAAAAGAAAAACGGTCCCAAAATCTGAGCCGTTTCTCAATGGTTGCGGTTTCTTAATCGGTCTGCAAGCTCTGCCAACACGGCAACATCCTTGTCATTCAAGCCGGACACATCCACTATGGCTGAGTGCTCAATGCCAAGCAAATAGTCCGTAGACACGGAAAACACTGTTGCCAAGTCCACCAGACAAGCCGGTGATGGTGTGGAAAGTCCCTGCTCCCAAGAGTTCACTCCGTTTCTGGTGATGCCCAATTTGCGCGCAAGGTCTGCCTGTGTCCAACCTTTTGCCTCACGCAACGCTTTGATTTTATCAGCGGTCATGCGTATCCCTCCTCCTCCTACTGAAAAGTATAGTTTACCCAAAAAATAAGTCATTATCATATAGGCTCTACTGCTTGACAAATGCACTGTGTTGGATATAATTAAACTTGTAAAAGTAAAGAAAAAAGCAGAAAACGGGAGGTGATAAGCAGTGAAAAAGGTTTTATGGATTGTTCGCATCATTTTTGGAATGTCGTGCGCTGTGGCAACACTCGGTGGGGTAATTATGTCGGTACAAGACCCGGTGCCGGAAAACATTTTGCTCACGGTTGTTTGCATAGTCCTTGCCGTCCTGCTTTTGAAAAAGAGGAAAAGAAAAGAGCCGGAGGTGTTAAGAACATCTGAAACATCCACGCCGCTGGTGTCCGTAAAGACAGAGCTCACACAGCCGGATGTGCCGGAGGACACGCTCCGTGATATGCGGAAATATTATTCCACGATGCAGGCAGAAAACGATGCACGCATCATGCGTGAGAGTTTCCAGCTTTGTCAACAAACCTTTGCCTATGAAACATTTTTCAGCCGGTTGCAGTTGGCGGAACGCAAGGCATTGACCTTGCTGCAAGCCAAAAAAGCCGGGTGCAAAGTGGATGAGCAGATGCTCAAAGCAGCAGAGAGTGTGCTTTCGGCAGTGGATGCTCTCAAGACGGATTTCCTGGGGCGTATTTATACCAAGGAAACAACAGAGGCTATGCGCCTAAAAACGCAGGCGGGACAAAACAGACGGTTAGAGGCTTTCGTTGATGAGCTGCAAGGATATGAAAATGATTTTATGACCGTTGAGGATGACTACAATAAGATTATAAAAGGCGTGCAAGCGCTTATGTCATAGAACGCAAAAAAAGCCGGAGAGGGTCACACCTCTCCGGCTTTTCGCTGTCTTATTCCTTTTTGTTTTTATCCAACTGTGCAATGACCTCTTTGAGCTTGTCAAAGCCGAACATGGCGGCGTAGGCAACCATAAAGCCAAGCACAACCGCAGCGGCAACCATGTACCACACCACGGTGATGCTTTTAATCTGGCAGTAGGCAAAGAACGCTCCAAGGGTCAAAACGATTGCCACAAGCGTGGCAAGGATGTTTGTGGGCAGCTTGTCCCAGGTGAGCTTTTTGAGCACCTGCACAATGATGTTGGTGATGACCACCAACACACCCACGAGGCTGAGAATAACGGACCAGTCAAAGATGTTTTCCATAGTGAAATCCTCCTCTTATTTTTACCCCACAAGGGTGAGGTTTTTGATGTTGACGGCAGCGGTCACAACGCCGTCTTTGCCGATAACCACACGGTCACCGTCAATTTGCATGACGGTGTAAACCGTACTGTAAACGAACGATGCAAGAGAGCCGCCCGTGTAGGTTTTAGCGCCTTTATTGACCTTGACCTTGCTGCCTTTTGCAATGGATGCGCTTGCTTTGGTGATGTCTGCGGCATCCACCCAACCGTAAACGGTGGAGGCGCTGCCAGTGGTCTTGATGAGGTGGTACTGGTGCTTTCCGTTTTTCGCCACAGAGGTCACCCTTGCCTCGCCGGGTTTGCATGTCTTTCCGTTTGTGCCGTTGGAGCTTGCATAGTGCTTGGTGCCCTTAAAGGTCACCACATCGCCCACAGCGTACTCCAGGGCGGCGTTTGTGTCTGGGGTGGTATCAGATACTACCCCAAGCCTTGCGTTGACCTCAGCGGCAATCTGGCCGTGCAGGTTATAGAGATAATCACCGGGGCAAGCCTTATTGGCAAACCAGCGGTGCACCGTCATGTTTTGCTGCTCCACCTTGCCGATGAGGGACTTGTCCGCTTTCCACTTGAGCTCTTTGATGCCGTTGCGCTTGCAGATGTCCGTGCACAGGTCAATCAAGGCCTTATAGGCGGCATCTCTCACCTTATAGGGGTGCTTGGTGTCACTGGCAACCTCAATAGTGATTGCCCGGTTGTCGTTGCTTGCGGAGGACGAACACCAGGAGCGGTCTTTTTCCTCCACATACATGCCGATGCGGCCATCATAGCCAATGCCATAGTTGGAGCTTGCCTGTCTGGATGTAGGGGCAAACACATTGCCCAGGGTTTCCACGCTGCATTGACCTACCACACAATGGATGGTGATGGTGTCAATTTTGTGGTTTCTGGGACTTGTCTTGTTTGGGGAAATTTTGGTATAGTCCACCAGTTTGCTGTTACTCAATGCTATAAACCTCCTTTTCAGTCTTTCAGCACGATTTCTGCCAAGCGGATGGCGTTCTCCACGCCGTACTCTTTGGCAAACAGCCGTACAAATTTTTGGGCATATTTCGCCCGGTTTTCATTCTTGGATTTCCACAGATAAAAACCACCCCAGGTGCCGTCAACCACAAAGGATGTACCAGCAAGGGCGGCAAGGGCGGTGACATCGTGCTCGGTTGCAATGTTGATGACCACCGTGGCAATTATCAAGGAAACGGTCACAAAGGAGTGCAGCACCAGCATTTTCTTTGAAAACTCCATGCGCCCTCCTTTCCGGCTCATTCTTGAGAGGCGGGGCGTTTATCGTCCCGTACCTCAAGTTCACGGATGGAATTGACCAATGATGTGACTGTGCCGTTGCCACCCAAAGCGTGGTACTCCTTATACATGGCGTTGACATTCTCAAGTCCGTGCAGGGTTATCCATCCGCGCTCCTCATAGTGATAATAGGATTGTACGATGCGGTCACGGAGGAGGGCCTGCACACCCAACTCCACCGCTTTTTGTCTTGCATCCGCCTGTTTATATTTTTTGTAGAGGTAGCCGATGGCGGGGACGGCTACCACGGTGATGATGGTGGAGATGATAGACCAATAACTCCTCAGTGTTTCCAGCATCTTTTTGTCCTCCTGTCGTTCAAAATAAGAGAGGCGCACCGCACGGATGCGCCTCTCCTGCTGGCTGGGGAGTTAGACCTCAACCTCCAAGTCAGCCAGGATTTCCTCCACTTGCTTACGCAGCAAAGCGGGCACCTGGTCAATAGTCTTGCGACCCTTGATGATAAGAGTTGCGTACACAATAGCCATATCTTGCACCTCCTTTCTCAGCAAAAATAAAGCAAGCTGCCAGCGGAGCTTACACATTGGTGTCCTCCTCCAACAGCTTGGCAACAGCATCACGCAGGTTGGCGGGTACATCCTCCAGGGTCTTGAGGCCCTTGCGGATGAGGGCAGCATATACCTTAGCCATTCTCTCCACCTCCTGCCAGTAGCTCATAGACTTCCGTGAGGGCCACCTGGGTATTGGTCAAGTCATCCTCCGTAGCCTGGAGCCGGGTCTTGAGTTCTTTGTTTTCTTTGGTCAACTCCTCCAGGGAGCGCTTGCGCTCATGCTTTGCCTTGAGGCTTGTGTTGTCATAGTAAACAGCCATTATTCAAAAGCACCTCCAATGTTAGAAATATAGCCGCCGGTATCGCTGGCTCCACGCTCAACAGAGAGCTTGAAGTTGAAAGCAAAACCATTGGCGGCGGTTTTGTTGGTAAATACATGATTGACACCGCTTTTGATGTCCGCCGTGGCATCCTCCCAAACAGGGCTGCTGTCATTGGCATTGTTGGTGACAAGCACCTTAAGGTTTGCATCAGCCGGGATGGAGCTTGTGAGGGTCATAACCATAACCTGGATGATGTCATCCGCAGGCAGGGCGCTTGCCAGAGTGATGGTTGCCTTGGTCACCTTTTTGGTGAAAGTGATGGTGTAGGCGGCGCTGTCTACTTTTCCGTCATTGGCAACCACCTTGAGGGTGTGGGCACCGTTGAGCACCGTCTGGAAATTTGCAGCGGTCACGCACTGGAAAGTGTTGGTTGCCCCAAGCGTTGCCGTATAGGTGCGCTGGAGAACATTGTCCAGATACTCCTTGACCGTCACTGTGTCCCCGTCTGCATCCGCAACCGTATAGGTGAGATTAAAGCCTGCGGTCTTAGTGCCCAGATTGGTACCGGTCGCATAGCTGCCGGAAATCGTGGGCGCAGTGTTGACGGACACAGAGCCGTCATCGCTGACAGAGAGGGTGGAGGGGAGAGTGAAAGCGGGACGGGACCCGTAGGTATTGTTGCAGTAGTTGTTGCCGACATTGCCATTGGTGTTCAAGAAGTAGACGTAGCTGGTGTAGTTCGTGTTCGGGGAGCGGGTCCACTGAACAACGGCGGAGCCATTCAAGTAGGCAATTTGCAGAGAGCTTGCAATGGAGAGTGCGGTGCCCTCCGTATTCGCATAGCTTGCGGTTTTGCTAAGTTCGGTGACGGACAACAGGAAAATAGCACGCTCCAGTGTGCCAACGGTGGTGTTGCCGTTGCCGGGGGTGTACTTGATTTTGGTAGTGCCGATGACACCACGGATGTCCGCATCAAGCAGGTTTTTGTAGGTGCTGTTGAGCCAGGTGTCAATGGCACTTGTAGCGTAGGCGTTCACATTTGAGGTGTGCCACTGCCTGGTGTCATAACAGTCCTTGCGGACAACCAGAGTGCGCCCGGAGCCGTTGAGCCCGTTCTCATAGTCATGTTTGGCAACATAAAAGTCCACCAGCACGCCATTTTCTTTCAGCTTGACAATGCTGCCGATACTTTTGTTGCCAAGGGTAGTTGTTGCCATTTAGATTTCCTCCTTTAAGATATTTTGAACACGGTCCCTCACCTGTTGGCGTAGGGTCCAAGTGTTGCCGTGTGCGGCGTGAGCATCCCACGCCTGCCAGGATTGCAGGATTTCCTCACGGGTCACAAGACCAGTGGGGTATTCCTTTTCCCACCTGCGGAGTTTGGCGCGCATCTTTTTCACGCTGCTGTGCCGCAGCTTGCGGATGACCTTGCCGCTGTCCGTGAGGTAGGTGTGAAAACCAAGAAAGTCCATCCCATGTCTAAGCGGGAAAATCTGTGTTTTCTCATTGAGTTCCAGACCAAGAGATGCCATAAATGCCTGTATTTCCGTGAGGCAATACTGCAAATATTCTTTGTCCGGGTGGATGAGGAAAAAGTCATCCATGTATCTGCCATAGTAGCGGATATGGAGCTTTTCTTTTACAAAGTGGTCAAACTCATCCAGATAGTACAAGGCAAACAGTTGGCTTGTCTGATAACCAAGCGGCAGACCGTCTGAGCAGTCAACATAGACGCACAAAAGGTCATAAAGCGCAGGCTCAAGGTCCAGCTTTTTGAGCTTTTCCTTGAGCCTGTCATGGTCGATGCTGGCAAAGAAATGCCGCACATCGCATTTGAGCACCCAACCGTCTGCGGTGTGGTTTTTGTTCCAGTAATCGGTTAAAAATCCTTTGAGCCTATCCAAGCCAAAGTGCAGTCCCTTGTTTTTCTGTGAGGCGTAGTTGTCCAAGATAAAGCTGTTGGTAATACGCTCATAGAGGATATTATCCACCACAGCGTGCTGCACAACTTTGTCCACAAAAGCCGGAGCCTGCACAAGCCTTTTCTTTGGCTCATAAACATAGAATACACGGAAAACACCGGGGCGGTATGTCTTGGTGGTCAAGATATACACAAGGTTGACGATGTTTTCCAAAAGATGCACCTCATAGTGTGCGGTTGCGGCTCTGGAGCGTTTGCCCCGGCGTGCCGCAAGGTATGCTTTGTATAGCACCTCAAAGGTGCATATATCGGTAAATTTGTTTTCCAAAATGGGCGGCCTCCTGTCTGTGCTTTGGCTGGCCGTCCTCTCATTGTGCGCCGTTCTGGTGCCGGAGCAGACAGGACCAGCAGCGGAGCACCCGGTTTTGCCGGATGCCCTGCATCAGCGCAATGTGTTTGTCTTGGATGCTCCAAGACGGGATGTGACCTCCTTTGATGCGATGGACGGCGCTGCTTTCGGCTTTGGGCCTACTCGGTCGGACCTTACCATCAGAGCGGGACGGGACCCGTTGGTATTGTTGCAGTTGTTGTTGTTGACATTGCCATTGGTGTTCAAGTAGTAGGCGTTGTTGGTGTTGTTCGTGTTCGGGGAGGAAAGATATAAACAGGTCACACCCCAATATAACGGCTCATGGCCGGTATATCCGTTTATGAATGTTTCACCATAGCCTCAGCAATCTGCTGTGCCATCTGGCTCATTTTAGCAAGTTCCTGGGCGCGCTTTGCCTCACGCAGAGCCGCCGCACGGTTTCCGTCATTGCGGCGCCAACTAAAGGCTTTTTGCCGTACCGGGCGGACGAGCTCCGCCCAATAGTGGCACTGGTCACCCGTGATGTACTTTTTCTTGAAACTGAGGTTGATGTGCTGGAGCATGGTGTCACAGGCAACCAGCACGGCATCAAGGTCTTTGAGCCTGTCCTCAAAATCCGTTTCAAAATATCTGCCGTCTGCGGAGATACACTTTTCCAAAATGGTGGTTGCACACTCCTCAAGACGGGCGCACAGGTGAAATGTCTGGCTTTTCGGAAAGTGCGGCTTTCCGTCATCACGGATTTTCTCAAACAGTTCTCTTTCCGCAAGCTGCCCATTTTCCTGCACAAGAGCCTTGATTTTTCTGTATTCCGGCTCTTTGGTTTTCACCCTTTGGATGGTGTAGTCCAAGAGGTCAACCGCTAATGGGATGATGTCATAATTAGGCATTAAAACTCAATCCTTGCATAGCTTTTGTTCCACACGCCCGTCACCACCAGACCTGTGAGGTTTGCAAAGCTGATACTGAAAGAGTTGCCGGTGACATTCGTGCCGTATTTCAACTCAAGCGTTGTGAGGCGGCTGTCAAGGCCTGATATGCCGGACAAAATAGAGGGGTGTGCCTCTGTGTTTGCATTGTGCGTGCTGACACCGGATGCAATGCGTGCATCACTTTCCTCTTTGGTATAGGCATCCCCCACCTGCATGGAGTTAAGTGCAAGCAGGCGGATGTCAGCGTGGCTGAAGCCGCTGGCGTTGTGCAGTGCAATAGCCTCATTAAGTTCCTCTTGGCTGACGGTATCAAGAGAGGGGTTGATGGTAAACTCCACCACGGATGCATCCGCAACAATGATGTGCATGACCATTGTGAGCTTGCCGGACACGCCGCCGGAAATGGCAACCTTTTCTGTGTCCGGTGTGTTGCAGACAGCAATCAATGTGCCGTCCTCGCTAAAAAGTCCCATTTCACGGATGGTAAAACCGCCCACCTCATCGCCAATGACGATTTTCACATCAAGCATGTTGGGGGTGGAGGGGTTGAGTTCTGCGGCGGCAATCTCGCCGCGCCAACATTCATGGACAAGATGCTCTTGATTGACGGTCGGCTGATAATACGCGCCGTTGCCGTCACCGGCCGCTGCCTCTGAAATGACAAGCTGGCCGCCGTTGACAATGCAATCCGCAATAATAGCCGCACCTTTCGTGGTGATGATGGTGCCATAGGTGTTAGACATCGTTTATACCTCCTGTTCTTTCGGATAAATCTCAACGGTTGCGTGGTATTCCAACGCGCCCACCATTGCGGCGGAGCCGTTGCTTTCAATGTTGTTGATAATGTGGGGCCATACCTCCATATAGTTGGACATCTCATTGCAGGCACCGTGGGTAAGCGTGCCGTAGGACTGCAAAAAGGCGGTCATAAGCACCCGCATATTGCTTGGGCGGACGGCAAGCAGCATGTTTAGGATTTCCTGCGCCAAACTGTCTGCATCCGGCAGAGCATTATAGTCAAGCTGGATGTTGATGGTATAGTCCGCCACGGTTTCCTCATGCCCTGTGGGACCGCAGATGCTTGTGAGCCAGTTCTTTAGCCACGGCAGCGTATAAGGCAGCTCCAAGTTCCACATTGCTTTGATGCGCGCCCTGCGGGTTTCCAGTGTGTCTGTGTCTTTGGGATAGATTTTAAGCTCACGCTCCCACACGGAAAGGCCCGTGCTGTCTGCCGTGTCCAAAAACTGGTTTGCCATAACAAGGCTGAGGGCATCCCACGCAAGGGAGATTTCCGGCTCATTCGCCTCATTGATGGCTTGAAACTCCATGACTTCACGGAGCACCGGGGGCAGGTAGTCAAGGAGTTTTCTATCCATCCACAACCACCCCTCTCACGGGGATGCTGTCAGCATCCAGCACAAGGTTTTCCTCCTTGCCGTTTATTTTCGTGCCGCCAATGTCGGTTATCATGGTAGAGCACTCGGAGAGGATGCGGCTTTCAATCTGTGATATGCGGACGGTCAAATGTTCTGAGGTTTCCCACGCTTTGGCAAGTTCCTCAAAGTAATCATCAACCACGGTTTCCACATAGCTTTTTACCGCCGCCCAATTCCAACCGGAGGAATAGGTTAGGTTGAGGGTGATGTTGACCGTTTCCGGCGTTACGCCCACTACATTCACCACATGACCGATGGGGGCAAGGCCAAGCCCCTCTCCGGCGTTTTGGGTCGGGTCAACGGTGGTCTGCACCTTATTGAGCAGGGTGCTGGATGGTGCTTTGTCATTGGATGCCATAATGACCAGCTTGACGGAGCCACCAACGGTCAACTGCTTTTGGCTTGCCGCCGTATAGACCGCCGTGAGCCAAGCCGCAGCATCCGCATCCAAAGTGCCGATTATTCCCGTGTACCATGCTGTCACAGCGGCGTTTGGGATAAGGTCGGAGGGGTTTATACCCTCATTCCAGACGGGGTGCACCTTGACAGCGCTGACACCCTCCAGAGCGCGCACCTTTTCGGTATAGTCCGCCTGGTTGCCGCCAAACGCCTGAGATTGGAAACTGTCAAGCACACGCTGGCGGAAAGTTTCCGTTTCCTCCTCATCGTCACCGGGGATAAGCAGCTCAACCAGTTCCGCATGGGTCAAGCCGTCCATATATTCAATAGGGATGAGAGCGCCGGCATAATCATTGGCAGCAGCGCCGGCTGTTTCACAGGTCACTTTATGGCTGAGGCCGGTGTCTGTGTCGGCGGTGGTGCTCATCCGTTCTGTCACAGCAAAGTTTAGACCCTCGCAGGAGAAACGGGTGCCAACCGGCACCTCAATGTTAAATTCCGCACGAAAAACCGCAGCACTTGCCGGGTACGGCTCCATGTTGCGGTCAGCGGCTCTCTTTATCAGATATTCACGGGGTGCTGTGGCAATGTAGGTGGCACTGAAAACAAAGTCAAGCCCAATATAGAGTTGGGCAAGCTCTGCCATAGACGGTGCCACGCCGTTCATCACCATAGAGCCCTCACGCTTGTCAAGGGCGGAGGAAACTCTTGACAGGGCGCTCTTGACAAGCACCTCATAGGTTTTGCTTTCAAACATCGTTAGATTTCAACCTCCTTTTCTGCGGTCAAGTCACCATAGATGGTGTTGACCGTAAATTTGGCGCGCACGCCGCGCCCACTTGTTTCAAAACTCCAGTCATCCACACCTGTAATGCGGTCATCCTGGGTCAGAGCCTCGGTGATGCGGCGCTTGATTTCGCTCATAGCGTAGTCCCTCGGCGTGCCAATAAGGTCGGACAGTTCTGAGCCGTAGTCACGGGAGTAGATGGGGAACGCATAACGCTCCACATTCAAGATGAGATAGACCGCTTGCAAAACCGCATCCTGCTCATCCGTCATGCCTCCCACGCGCCCACGGTCAATGTCCAGCTTATGGGTATATCCGGGTTGACTTTCAACCGCAAAACCGATGAGGTCAAGGTCATCCCCAGTTGTCGGTAATGTTGCCATCACGGTGCCTCCCATCTGTCTAAGACTAAGAATTTTTGCCCACCGTCACAGCGGAGCAAAATGACTTTTTCTCCTGCCTTGAGGGCAAGATGCACACGGTAGGACTTGCGCCCCTTGTATGCGTGATTGTGGGATGCAAAAGAGGCATCCCCGGAGCCTCCGCTTGTGTTCTCCGTCCGGTGGTCAACTGTCATCTCAACTGTGAAATCACGGACATTGTTGGTGAGCATCAGTTGTGCCCCCGTCAAGGTCTTTTTCTGGTCAACCTGGATTTTAAGCGGAGAGGCGGAGGTGACTGTGCCAAAGCATACGCTCATAGGACCGGATGCCTGCACGGCCTCCACAGCCGCCTGCTTGACGGCTTTGACAAGCTGGTTAATATCAAGTGACAAATGTACCACCTCGCATTTTGAGCTCCATGAGGTGCATCCCGTCCTTGAAAGTGTGCTTGCACTGTTCCACCATGAGATAGTTGGACACATTGATGTCACCAAGTCCAAGCATGACCACCAGCAGCGTGCCTGCCCTCACACGGATGTCACCAAGGACATCCTTGAGCCGCAGGGTGCGTGTTTTGGTATTGTAGAGGTCAAGCAGGGCATCCGCCATTGCTTTGGCATTGCCGTTGCTGTCCAACTTCTCATAATACTGGAGCACGCCCCACTGGTTGATGTGTGAGCTGTCCTGGGCAATGTAGACCTCACGCTTGCCGGTGTCCTTGTTCTCATAGGTCAGCTTTACCTTATCATAGGTCTGGGATGCGATGGAGCTTGTATAGTCGTAGTCACCGGCGGTGTCCTCATCAATGAGCACACCCAATTTCATGTTGCCGATGCTCTTTAGGGTCAGCTTTCCAACATCATCATAGAGCACAAACATTTTGCCGGTGGCTTTGAGTGTTGCATCCAAAGCGTTCTGGATGATGTCAAAAAGGGTTTGGTTGTCCTCCACACGGCTTGCAATCGTATGACCGGTGCTCTCAATGTCACCAATATTGAGTTTGAAATCCTCCGCAATCATCTTGATAAGGTCGCGGGCGGTTTTGTTCTCATACACATAGGTGTCCTTGTTTTTCAGATAATAAAGCTGGTCGTATGCTGTTACTTGGATAACAGCCGGATTGCTGCCCTTGCGGGATTTTTCAAACACAAAGCCATAAAAGATGGGGGTGCCGTCCACGGAAAAACGGCACGGGTCCCCCTCTTGAAAGCTGAGGCCATCGGTCTTGACCACCTCAAAGGTCATCTTGCCCGGTTGCCCCTGGCGCTCCCACTCAATGGTGACATCCTCCACCACGGGAGGGAGCATTGCATTGGCCCCGTGTTGTATCAGCAATTCACAACTCATGGGATGGTAAACACCTGCCCAGGATAGATGAGGTTGGGGTTGCTGATTTTATCCGTGTTTGCTTTGTAAATCTTGGTGTACTGAGCACCGCTGCCATAATACTTGGATGCGATTGCCCAGAGCGTATCACCTTTCTTTACGGTGTAGGTCTTGGTTTTGGGTGCGGTGCTGGCATCCCGTTCCTTTTTGACAGAAACGGTTGCCTTTTTCTTTTTTGCGGCCGGCTTTTCCACAGTAAATGTCTTTGTACCGTAGGCACGCCACTGCTTGAGATTGACATCCACACTGACATCAAGCCCCTCTTTAGCCTCCTCCACAATGTTGTAGTCCTCAACGCTCACTTTCATGTTGGTGTCATAGAGGCTCCGCCCATTCGGTGAACGGCGCACCATGATAAACCTTGTGGTGTGCTTGTCGGTTTTCAACTTCTCAAGGATGCCAAGGTAATACTCCGGCGACCGGGCGGCAGAAAGCATTGGCAGGGTAAATGGCACCACAATCTCTGTCAGACCCGGTACACGGAGAAAATTGATTTCACCCTCGTTTAAGAGGGTGATGGTTTCGTTTTGGCCTTTTATCTTTACTGTGAGTTTTTCCGGTGTCGGCCATTCCACACCGTCCAAGTAGCAGGTGTAACTCATTATTCATGCACCCCCTCAGCGGCGGTCACAAGGGCCTCGGTAAAGCCGTCTGTGAGCTCCGTGATAATTCCGTCAATATCGGCACTGCCGTCAATCTTGTTGGTCATGCCAGTCATGTCAATCTTGACCTCTGCGGTGGTGAAACGGTTGATTGCATCACGCTCCGCAATGTCACGCAAATACTCCAGTTCCTCATCCGTAACAGATAAGCTGTCAGCAATGCTCCCGGTATCACCGGCAATACTGCCGACATCGCCCATCATGCTGGACATATCAAAGCCGCCGCCGTCACCCATGTTGAACATGCCGCCGATTTTGTTCTCAACGCCGGCGCCAAAGTCATAGCCTTTGCTCCAGGCATCGCCATACTCAAAACGATGGTCAATGGTCGGTGCTTCACGGTCAAGGGTGATGGAGTTTTCATTCTTGCCCCATGCAAGCACCTTGTCCTGCAAGGCGTTTAGTCCGCCTGTCCAATCGGTGCCGAAAATAGCATCAATGATTTTTGTGACAACCTTGCCCAAAGACAAAAACCAAGAGATGATGTTGCCAATGAGGTTTGCCACGGCATCACCAAAGCTGTTAAATCCGCCGTTGCACACATTCAAAATCCATTCAATGATACCTAAAAACGGCTCAACAAAGATGCTCCAGATAAACTGGATGATAGCATTGAGCAAGCCTATGACGGTGTTGCCGATGATTGCGGCAAGCACCAAAACAGCACCGCAGATGATGCCCGTGGCAGATGTGCTGGCACCCGTTACTCTGTTCACGGCGGCAACCACAGCATAGATGAGGGCAATGAGCAGAATGATGCCCATGATGATAAGGAAAACAGGGTTGAGTGCCATAACGGCATTGAAAGCTGTCTGCACGGCAGTCCACACTTTGGTTGCCGCCGCAACGCCCTTTGTAGCGATAAGGTACACTGCAAGAGCTGCCGCAACGCCCAAAACAAGCGGGCCGATAATCTCAATGTTGTTGGCAAGCCAGTTTATGAAAGTGAGGACGGGCTCAAGAGCCTGCAGGGCAATGTTGCTCATCATCGTCCACACCTGCGCCCAAGTCATAGGCATACTTTCAAACTTTGCGTTGGTTTCATCCGCAACGGAAAACAGGGCATTTTTAACCACCTGTGCAGTGACCTTGCCCTCCGCTGCATATTCCTTGATGGAGCCCTCCGCAACGCCCATATACTGCTCAATGGCTCTGGCAATACCGGGGGCACTGTCAAGTATAGAGTTTAGTTCCTCGCCTCTCAGTGCGCCGGCCGCCATCGCCTGTGTGAGCTGCACCATAGCGTTGCTCTGTTCCTGGGCGGTTGCGCCGCCGATGACAAATTGCTTGTTGACCTGCTCCATGAACGCAATAACCTGGTCCATGTCGTGGTCAAAGGCGTTTCCAGCGTTCAGTCCCAACTTGGCAACGGCAGATGCCGTGTCAAGGTAGGCGGAGCGTGAACGGTTGGCAGAGGCCATGATTTTTGCCTCCAACTCATCCACACTGCCACCATCCGTGACAAGCAGGTTAAGACGCGCCTGGGCGCTGGTCACATCATCGGACAGGTTGACAAGTTTCTGCACGGTTGCAATGCTTGCAATACCGGCGGCTATGCCGGAGATTTTCCCCATCAAGCCGTCAGCCTTAGAGCCTGCTTTCTGGAAATTGTCCGCCATCTTGTCCAGTTCTGCGTTGGCACCTACTAATTGGGAGCGTGCGGCAGCAAATTGGGCAGAGTTGATAGACTGCCCGGAGGCACGCTGCATTTGTTCAAACGCATCCAGTGTGGTGGTAAGTGCCCCGGAGATTTTTCTCAATACAGATGTCATGCCATCATTGAGCACCATCTGTGACCTAATTGTTGCCACTGTGTCACCTCCCTTTCAAAAGAGTTAATGCTTTTTGCCCATTTTCGCCTTGCTTTCCAGCTTTGCCTTTTCTTTTCGTTCCTTGTCGCATCGGACGGATATGGAGGCAATCACAAAAGCACGCTCTGCAACGGGCAAATTCAAAAATTTGGACGGCTCCCAGCCAAACTCCTGCAAACAGTAGTGTGCATAGTTCGCCTCCGGGTCACCGTCCTCTATCAGTTTTTTGCATCGTCAACCAGTTCATCCTCGGTCTTAAAGCCGTTGACCTGGAAAACCTCCGTCATATAGTCATCAAACTCACCGCCGATGAGCATTTTGCCAAGCAGTTCCTCCGGCTTTGCAACGCCCCAATCGTTCTGGAGTTCGGCGTTGTTAAGGTCGGGGAACACCGTGCAGCGGGCGCACACCTTAGCCTGGAAAGCATAGGTGTCAAGCTGCTGTGTGTACTGGTTTTTCTTGCCGGGGATAGGCACCTGCTTGATGCAGGCGGCACGGATGCGTGCATATTCGTCTGCGGAAATGCAGCAGATTTCCCAAGCCATCGGCTTGCCGTCCTCTCCCTTGAAACGGGGAGAGGCGGCATAGAAATGGTTAGTGATAGGTGCTACATTGGAGCGCATAAAAGCGGATAAAGTTTTACTCATGGGTGTATTTCCTCCTTTTTGTCAGTCCTTACATATAGGACGGGTTGGTGTACTTTTCCGGGCGGGTAAAGCCGTCACAGTAGCCCTCAATGGACTGCTCAACAAAATCACCCTCCGCATTGAACATGGAAAGCATCACATCACCGTCCAGCACGCAGTTGTTGTAAATCTTGGAGCTCCTGCCAACGGATGTGGCGGGGTCCTCGTTGGAGGTCTGAATATCAAAAGTTGGCATCACGCCGGTCTTGATAAACTCCTCCACCACCTGGTCAAAGATTTCCGTGCACTTGTAGACGGTCATGGAAAACGCAAGGGCAACGGTCTGGGCCTTGTGCCCAACCACGGGACTGCCCAGCTTGTAGACCTCTTTGGTGTTGATGGATGCCTTGCCCTCAAACTCCTTTGCCATCAGCATGGAGTAGCGGGTGCCGTTCAGTGTCACAAAGCACTCAGCAAAGTTGGCGCTGACAGCATCCTGTGTGTTCATCGTGTTATTGAGCATGTGTCAATCCCTCCTTACTGAATAATCACGCTCATATAGAGCTGGCTCATAGCGTTGACAATGTTGAGGCCGTTGATGGTGCAGAGCACCGCCTTTTTCTTGTCACCCTGTTCACAGGTCACGCTGTCTGTGTCAAAGTTCTCAATGGCGCGGATTTTCTCAAGCGCCTGAATGAGCTTGACAATATCGCCCCAAAGGGATGCGCGCCCAGAGGCATCGTTGGGAACGGTGCCCACATAACGGGTATTGAACAGCACCGCCACATCATTGGCAATCTGGTCACACACCCGGATAGTCTGGTTGCTCTGGAACACCTCGCCCTTGGTGTCGGTGAGGGTGAGCAGCGTGTTGATGTCCTCAAGCACACGGACAGCACCGTTGACATTGTGGAGCATAAACTTGCCCGCCTTGATAGCCTGCTCAAGTTCCGCCTGCGTGTATTCGGTGTCAATGATGAGCTCACCGTCATACTTGTAGTTGGTGAGGGACTTGTTGACTGCAACGCCTGCGTGTGCGCCGGTTGCCCAATACACAAGGGCGTTTTCGTCCACGCCGGAAATGGTGGCGTGGCTTGCGGTGTTCCACACACCAATCACGCCCTCATAGTCAACGGTGGACGGCTGCCATGCAATAAGCTGGAATTTTGCACCAACCTCATCACGGACACGCTCCGTATAGGCTGCATAGAGTTTGACCGTTGTGGCATCAGAGGCAGGGCAGCAGAGGGCATTGAAAGAATACGCCTCAATCTTGTCCAAAAACGCCTGGTGATGGTCACCTGTGATGCTGGTGATGTCGGTGCCGCCAGTGAGTGCCACGCCTGCGGTGGTGCTGAGCTGTGCGGAGTTCTTGAACACCACATAATCATTGGCGGCAAGGTCCTTTGCATCGGCAACCGTCTGGGTTTCAATGCAGGTGCCGTCAAGATAGGTGCTGACATCCCACAAGTCCCCATTGTCCACATTCGCCGCAATTTTGATTGTGATGTCATTGCCGCGCACGCCGGGATATTTCGCCTCCGCAAAAGTATTGGTTGCCTTGTTTGCGCCGGAGCCTAAACGGTAGCAATATACTGTGGTGGCGTGCAGGAAAATCTCACGGAGTGCCAACATCTTGGGATGGTCATACGCATAGCCAAAAATAGCCTTGCTGTTTTTCTGAAATTCTCCGGAGGTCACAGCAAAAACCTCATTTTCGGGTCCCCAACTCAGCTTAAAGGGGGCCGCCGCATATCCTCTGTCGGAAAGCGTTGCGGATGCCTTTGCCACGCTGGAGAAAATAACATAAGTACCGGGCAAAACCTTGTTCTGGGTCAGCCAGGTGCCTCCTCCAAGAGCCATATTATCTCACCTTGCCTTTCTTATAGTCTGCAATCAGCTTGTCCACCTGTTCCAAGGTGTAGGTTTCGCCGTCATTCAGCAAGGCGCTGATTAAATCCTTACTGTTGGCGTATTTCTGGGAGCGTGAAAGCTGCTCTTTGGAATAAGCAGCACCCACGGCTCCGGTATTGGTCTTTGCCATAGGCTTTATCCCTCCTGTTCAATTTTCAGAGTGTCCATAGCCTCCTGCACCTGCGGAATGTAAACGCAGTGAGCATACTCCACAAGAACATGCAGCACATTGTCCTGCATCTGCCACTTGAGGCTTGAGGCGTGGATGATGTCACCCTCCGGGGTTGTGATGCTGTCCAAAACACCCATAAGCTGGTGCGCCACATCGTAGCACTCCGCAGCACATGGGCGTGCTTTCGGGTAATAGAGGACATCCAGAGAGGGTGTCCTGCGGTAGCGGTGCCCCACCTCTTTGGTGTGGTCGGCTCCCGGCATGACAACATTGAAATCCCCGGTGCTCAAGCCCTGCCTTACATCTCCGCCGTGCACTTTGCACTTTGGAAATGCGGCGTGCAGGGCAAGCGTTACGCCGTCATAAATGCTGTTGAAATTGATGTTAGACATTGAACACCTCCCGCAATAGTTCTGTCAGCCGTTTCTCAAGCACCTTTGGAGCAACCTTTTCCAGTTCATGCTCCGACAGGGTGAGAAAATATTGCCCAGACACCCAACCTTTTCCGCTGGGTGTGCGGTGTCCAAACTCCACATAACTGGCATATTCCACGGGGTTGATAACCTCAATGTAGTAGTTGTTGCCCTGTTTGAACACCGGCAGGCTTTGTGCATAGGCTTTGACATCCGCCTTGCCGCCCTTTGTTGCCTCGGCTTGGCTCTTGGCTGTCCAGCCACGGCGGAGTGTGCCGCCCTTTTTACCGGTAGATTTTGGATATTGTCCAACCGGGGTGGCGGGGATGACCAGGGAAAGCAGGCGTGCCGCCAGTTCTTTTGAGGCATCCCTGCAAAACTTCTGCATGTCCATTGACTGGAGCCGGTCAATATTCTCTTTCAGCTTGAGTAGCTGCTTGTAGTCGCAGTTGCCCCAATTCATCACGCCCACCCCCTAAACAGTTCAAGGGGGATTTCTTGATGGGTGGAGTAGACCGCAGGGGTGCCGCTCCGTTCATAGTCACGGGTGACACCGTTCTGCGTGACCGTGACCTTGGACCCCTCTGGGATGTCCACGGAGGGGTCAATGTAAAGGGTCACGGACTGTGCAACCGCAGCAGCCTCCTCAGAGGGCTGTGTGCTCTTTACGGTGGTGTGAGATATGCGGCAGGGGGCATCTGATACTGTCACGCTTTCAGTTGGCTCCGTGCGGCCATTAGCGGGGTTGAGTGTACCCTCCAGCACGGTGACCGTTGCCTTGCCTTTCCACATACCCTGCACAGCCTTTTTATAGGCGGCGCTTACCATCGCATCCTCCGATAAGCCGCAAGGGTGCTCTCTGCCGGGTGCATCAGCGAGGCAAGCAGGGCATCAAAGCGTGCCTCCGCAGATTGTGCGCCATCGCTTGCACCGGCAAAGGTGACAGAAATATCACCCTCTGTAATGCTTTTGGCAGGAGCCTCAAAGTCAAAGCCCTCCAAAGCACCGGCGGCTTTTTTGTTATACATAAAGTGACCAGCCACCATATCCACAAGCGTGTAAAAAAGGCCATCCGGCAGCACCTTTTGATTGATGTTTGCCAAGATGTCCTTTTCACACTTATTGATGAGATATTCAAGGCCGGTTTTGTCATTGTCGGTGACCTCGTACCCCAACATAGCCAATCGGAGCACAACGGCCTCATACACGGTCACGGCGTACCACCTTAGCCCTTAGACTTGATGCAGCACATGGCAATAGCCTTATGGGCAATATAGGAGCGGTCGCTCTCGCTTTCCTCGCCGGAATGGACAAGAGCCCAGTTGGCGCCGTTCTCCAGTTCCGCATTAGTCGGAGAGAGGGAGGACTGGGACTTTTTCTCATAGGAGATGCCAAAAGGTGCAAACACCTTGCGCTGACGGGTATAGAGGGTGTCCTGTCCGCCGTGGGTCTTGGGGTCACGGGACATTTCATAAGGCACCTTAGCGCCGATGTCCTCAAAGCTGATAGAGCCCTCGCCAAGCACATAGCTGGTGTACTGCGTACCGGCAACAACATAGCTGTCCGCAGCAGGCTTTCCCGTACCAAAATACGGGGTAACCTTGGACTGGTCAATCTGCCCGGTGGATGCGCCGGATGCCTTTACCTGGACAGCACCAGGCGTTGTGCTTTCGGCAGGGAAATAGCCGTCAACGGCCGGCATACCATCATCAACCACAACCAGCTTGCCATTCCAGGAGTAGAGGGTGAGGTCACGGGTCACGCCGTCCTTGTCAGTGTACTTGAGGGCGGTGAGCAGGTTGAGGTTTTCCAGGTTGGTAGCTACAACGGAGTGCATAAACACCATTGCAAACTTTTTCTTGCGGTCACCGCAAGCCTGGGCGGTTGCCGTGTTGAGTGTGGTTGCCTCCATAGGACCGTCCACCGCAAAAGTGTGAGCCTTTACAAACTCGCCGCTCTTGCCGCCGGTCATAGAGAAAACGCCCTTGAGAATGGCAAGGATAGTGTCCTGGTCAACATCCTGCCAGTATTCGGCAACCTGCTGTGCAACATTGTCCATAAAGTCAACGCCGCCGGTAATGTCATAGGAAAAGTCCTTTTCCACCCATGCCTTGGCACGGCCAATGACAACCACGCCCTGCTCAAAGGTCTTGGTGCTGGTTGCGGTGATGTCGGTCTTGCCGTCATAGTTTACGGCATCCCCGTCAAGCAGGCCACGCATGGCAATTCTTGCGTAGCCGGTACCATTTTGGCTTGCGAACACCTCACGGATGTCCGGGTTGCCTACCAGCACACGGCTCTTGCGGATTTCGTTGAGGCGGGTGCGGGGGATGCGGTCAGCCTTATACTTAAAGGCCTCCGGGTTAAAGCTCTTTGCATCAAACTTAGTGTTAGCCATTTTTTATCATCCTTTCTGTTAGTCAGTAGATTTGGTTTTGTTACGCTTTGCGGCTCCTGTGACTTTCTGAGAGCCGTTTTGAGCATCGGTGGTGTCCTTGGTTGCCTCTGCGGCTTTCGTGCCGTCAGCGGTCAAATTTGGGGCATCCTCGGTGGTTTCTGCGGTGCCTGTGTTCATCTGGGCAAGCACTTCTGCGGCATCCTTGCCCAACCGGGCAATCACTTCCGCAGTGACAGCCTCCGCCAAACCGTCCACATCAATGGCAGGCGGCAGGTTTTCAGCCATAAACTGCACAATGCCCTCCTGGGTGCGTGGCAGAGTGGATGCGGGCACGCCGGTCAAACGGCTTGCCAGATTTCTCAGCGCCTCCTCAAAGGACACCGTGCGTGGTGCGGTGATGTTTCTCATAGCTTATTCCTCCAGTTTCGCATCGGGATTTTTTGCAAGATAGTCCGCCAACTCGGAGTAGGACATCTCGGAGAGCTTTTTGTTGCTCCCAGGTTTGCCGCCGTCTGCTCCATCGCCGGGTTTCCATCCCTCATACTTGGCCGCCGTCCCAAACATGAAATCTGTGGCAGCGTCCTTTTTCAGAGCCTCAACCTTATTGGCAAGGGTGATGGTTTCCCCACCAACTGTTGCGGTGACTTTGCCATCCACGATTTTGGCACCCTCCAGAAATTCAGCCAGCACAGCCCTTACGGCGGTGTTGTTCTTGGACCCTGCGGCGGTGAGCTCCGCATCCACCGCAGCCATCAGCTTGACCTTGGCAAGCTCCTTGTCATAGTTGGCTTTGGCATCCTTGTTTTGCTGGGTGAGGGTTTCAATCTGTTTGGTGAGTTCCTCGTTGTCACCGGCGGACTTTTTCAAGTCCTCAAGCTGCTTGTCACGGGTCTTGATGCCCTCATTGAGTTGGGTGACCTGGGTTTCCAGTTCCTTGACCTTGCCGGTCTTTTCGTTGAAGTCGGCGCGGGCAACAAAACGCTCACCCAATGCCGCACTGACTTTTGCATCCATCTCATCAGTGTAGGCATCACCCAAAATGTCTTTCATCCATTGCAGTTTCATAGTTTTGGCTCCTTTCTGCACCACTTTCCTTTTTGTCGGGCCAGTCCCCGTGTGGTGGTCACCCTGCTTTGTTCCGCCGGGTCAGCGGTATTTTGTGTATGAAAAAAGCACCGTGCATTTTCAGCACGATGCTCTAATCAATGAAATTGGTTGTCAATCCTCCGTGTCCTCTAAGTCATTGTGATATGGACATTGGAGGCACTTTTCACGCTGCTTGTCATTCCATTCAAGTCCTTGCGGCAAAATAGAGGTCTTTGCCTCACGGTCTGCTACAAGCACGATTTCCAAGCAAGTGTTCCCGTCCACCTGTCTATCCAGAACGGGGCAATATACAGTATTCATTTTTTGAACACCTCCGCAATGGCTTTTGTAGTCGGGTCAAAGTCCTTTTCCGAAAAAGCCGTTTTTATTTTCATTGTGTCGGCATTGATGTATGCCGCGCCGTCAAGAGAGTAGCAGTTGATGCTCACGCCGTCCCAACGCTTACGCCGCACGGTGCACTTTGCTGTTTTTACATAGCTTTTTGCATCGTCCAGTGTGCAGCCGTGACGGGTGCCGTGAGCATCATTAAAAGCAAGGCTCTCAACAGTAACGCTTTCCGGCGGCACACGCACTGTGCCAATCACGCCGGTTGCCTTTACGGCTTTATAATTCGCATAGTCTGTTTTGGTAGCCTCTGGCACTCTGCCTTTATAGGAATACAAACCAGCCAACTCATCATACTTGACCTTATTGTTGTATTTCAAATTCTGAAAATCCTTGAAAGACCGTGGTGCATCGGCACCAAGGCGCTTTTTGTAGTTCTCAAATTGCACCTTGTCGGCACTTTCATTATAGCTCATGGCACGGAGCTTTTCAACCGTGCCTGCACCGTAAAGCTCATTTTGTTTGGCACGCCACTGCTCATAGGTCATGTCTTTGGGCACCTTAAAGCGTTCCCCTGTGACGGCATCCCTCGCATAGCGTTCCCCAATGCCGTCCATATCGGCAAAATGGGGGCAGGTGCAGCCACGGCACCAGGGGTGGAATGGGGGAGCCGTGAGCCCCACAGCGTACTCAGACCGCTTGAACACCTTGCCGTCCATGCTGCCGCACAGTTCGCAGGTGTGGGTGTCAAGGCTTTCCACAATCTTGTATTCCTCAACATCCAGCTCTCCATAGCAGTCATTTTGGGCGGCGCTTGAGAAATAGGCGCTTTCCGTCATCACCAGCCGGCCAGCTTTCTGCCGTGACACATCAAACTTTTTGGAAATGTTGCTGATTGCACGGTCCGGTGCCTCGCCCCGGATGACCATGCGGGTGATTTCCTGGTTGACCGTGTTGACAAGGCTTTGCTTGTTCGTCCAGCAGCGGTCACGGAAAGTCTGCCCGTCAGCCGTCCACGGTCTTGAGAGCACCTTGGAGATGACCTTTTCATCAATGGCGGCAAGGGACCAGCCAAGACCAATGCCTCTTTGCACCTCAAAGCCGGTGTGGTAGTAGCCTGCCTCATAAATCTCACGGGCGGCTTTTTCCGTTGCCGCCTCTACTTGAGCGTGCAAAACCTCTGCCTGCTGCTGAATTTGCAGCTTGAGGGCATCCAGTCTGGAGATATGTACCTTGGCGCTTGCGTTTTCAAGCTGTTTTATCCATGCACCGTCAATGGCGTTTTCCTTGCCAAACTTGATGTACTCGTCCACCGTCCATTGCAGCTCTTTGAGTTCGCCGGAGGTGAGCAGCTTTTTGGCATCAGCAAGGGAAATGTCATTGTTATCTGCAAAGCGTTGATACCAAACGGCAATGCTCTTTTCAATCTCCTGCACGGCGTTGGCAAATTGGCGGTCAAGGTTTTCCACATAGGTATAGGAGTGGTCAAGCAAAGCCTCCTCCATATTTTTCATGCGTTGCGCCCAATATGCGGCGTTACTCTGTCTGGCCACCGTCCTCACCGTCCTTTACTGTGCCGGGTTGCTGAGGGTTGCGGTTTTGCTCAAAAGCGGCGCGGTAGGGGTCTGCCATAGCCTCCTCTTTTTCGTCCTTGATGCGTTTGAGTTCCTGCTCCGGGTCAGACACCCACGGGTGCATCTTGACAATGGTTTCATCGGACAGGATGCCAACGGAGGCTTTGCAGTTGTTGATGACCTCCGTTTCATTGATGAGCACATCCCGGTCAAAGATTATTTTGACCTTAGTGCCGTCATAGCTCTTTTTGCCGGTGTTGGCAAAGTGGGCGTTGACAAACCACAAAAGCTCATCCATGCTTGCAGCAAATTCCATTTCAAGGGCATTGGCATCAAGGTCAATGTCAGAGTACATGCTCTGGATATTCATTTGGTTGGGGTTGCCGTTCATTCTTTCGTCTTTGGCATCATAGCCTCTGGCGTTCTCAATGATGGCATCCTTGAGCATCTGGAGCAGTACCTTGTAGTTTTCGGCGTTCACATTGATTTCCAGCGTGTCCACGCCGCCGTCAGAGCCCTCATAAGAGCGTACCTTGATAGCGCCATAGGCGGCAAGGTTTTTGCGAAAACCGCCCAAGTCCTCACCATCATAGTTTTTGATGACCAGGATGGTGGTGTGGATGTCCTCCTCCATTTGGTTGGCAAAGTTGCTGAGGATGTTGTTGTAAGCATCCTGGAGGCACTTGACCTTGGACAAAAGCGGGATTTCATGGTGAGAGCTCTTAAAGCACACAAGCGGGATGCGTTCCCAGTTATAGCCTTTGACCTCGCCCGTTTTGGGGTCAGTCACCGTTGTATATGGTCCGGAGTAGGCACTTGCATCCGGCTCTAATGTGCCGTCATCGTGTCGGATAAAGCAATCCACGCCTCCGCCGTGCAGCACCTCAACCTTGACCACCTCCTTGATGTGTTCGCTTTCGTCATACTCCAGCACCACATAGGCGTGCACAGCGGCATCAAGGATGGTGTGGTCTGCATCCGCCCAAAAGGCAAGCACCTCATCTGCGGGAAAGCGTTTGAAACAAAGCTCACCGCCGTTGTAATACGGATAGAGCCAGCTTTTGCCGCCGATAATCGCACCCTCACCAACATTGCGGAGGGTACGGCAAAAACGCTGCCCAAAAACGGTGCTAAGCGCCTCCGCATACTCTTTGTTGTCCGTGTCAAAGGAGAACGGGCGCCCAAAGGAGTAGTTGGTTTTCTGGTCAACCATTTTGGCGTATAGGTTATTGACCAGGCGGTTGTTAGGCAGGTGCTTGAGTTCAATAGGCTTGCCGTCCTCATCCAACGCCAACCGCCTGCGGTGTGCAGCCTCTTGGTCACCGTGGTAGTAATGCTCTCCGGCAAGCTGCTTTTTGCGTTCTGGGGAGCGCAACCACTCTGTAATTTCAAGCTCTAAAAAGCGCTTGTCTGTCATGCCCCTCCCAAAATTGGTGGAAAGAGGGACGGAAAAATCTCTTAAATTTAGCACAACCATTTTGCTGTTTTCACCTCACTATTTGAAACTGAACAACTCCGGAGCAAAGACTTTGTGCACAAAATAGCGGACATCATCCATGCTGTGGTCATTCTCTTTTATCGGTTTATCCATCAAGGCTTTTTCATCCCATCGGTACATCCCAAACTCACGGATGCAGTCCGTGCAGCAATCGCAAATAAAAATGTCACCACATTGCAGCCTGGTTGCCACATTGCGGATGCCATCAATCACCGCATTGGAGGCTTTTTCTACACGAAAACGCCCGTGCCTGCGGATGACCTCAATAAACGATGCGGCGGAGGGGTCTACAATGACGGCGGAAATGTGCAAGCCGTCTGCCAGCTTTTCCAGTTCCGTGTAATGCTCCTCATCGGTGCGCTGCCGTCCCTCCTTGCGGCTGTCAAAGTAATACTCACGCATCCGGTACCACTTGCCGTTAGCACGCCCCCACAGTCCTATGCTGGTGGGGTTTACGGTGCCGTAGTCGCAGGAAATCACATACTTGTCATAAGGTCTTGCCACCGTTTCAACCACATGGAAATCCTTATTGAACATAGTATAAATAAGCCCCTCAGCAACCACCCACAAGCCACGGATAAAGCGGTCATAAAACACACCGGAGTAAAGGCTTTCATATCGTGCCTTGACGGCAGGAGAGAGGCTGAGGTTGTCATCCATCGTAAAGTGCAGGTGCAGCAGTTTACGCTTTTTTGCCTCCTGCACCCACTTGGTATAAAACCAGTGGGACGGGCCAGCAGGGTTGCAGTTAAACCACAGCTTGGAGCCCTCCACAGAACAACGGCCGGTTGCCTGGTTGACAAAGCTCTCCGGCATCAAGGCAACCTCATCCAGCAGGATGCCTGCCAGAGTGATGCCCTGTATCAAGTCTTGGGAGCTTTCGTCTTTGCCGCCAAACAGATAAAAGCTGTTGGTCTTATTGCCTGCGCGCACCACAATCCTGTTTTCCGTGCGGTGCTCCTTGAAAGTGAACACGCCGCACAGCCACGCAGGGAGGTTGCTGGTCACATTTCGGCGCAAACTCTCAATGGTCTTGCCACACAGAGCAAAGTTTTGACCGCTGAAATTGGACATTGCCCACATGATAAAGCCAACCGTCATGGCAACGGTCTTTCCGGAACGGATGGAGCCGTCACAGATGATGCCCTCATAATCCCCAAAGCCGGGTCTATTCCACCAGGTCATTGCCAGGTTTTGCCGGGTGCTCAATTTCTGATATTGCACTGGTGTCCAACTCCTCTCTGGTGCTTTGGTCGATAACATCAAAGATGTTGTTTTCCTGTTCGGCAGCGGCACCGTTGTTGCTGTCAAACACGCCCAGATGCTTGCCTAAAAGCTCTAAGGCACGCACCTTGTCATAGGTCTTGATTTCTGTGCCATTCGCGCCCTCCTTGATGGAGGCAATGGCTTTGCGTTTGTCCTGCGGTATATCCTCCGTGGGGATAATGCGGACAAGTCCCGTTTTCGTGACCTGGGCAAAATCGGCACCGTTGGCAAAAGCAACAGCGGCAAGTTCCTCAATCACTTTTTCCTGTGTGATTTCCAGCTTGTTCCGCAGTGTCGCACGCCGTTTTTCAATTTCGGCCTGAACATCAACTTTTGACAAGTTTTGTGACCCAATGCGGTTTGCTGTTTTGGGACTATATCCGGCACGGATAGCAGCCTGTGTGGCGTTAAGGTCTATCAGGTACTCTGCAACAAAACGCTTTTGCTTTTCAGTTAGTTTCGCCACACTCACCACCCCTATGTCAAAATAAAAAGCCGCCCGTGTGTGTTACGGGACAGCTTTTGAAATAATCGGAATTAGAGAACGGCGGCAAAGGTCCGGTTTCATATTCTCCATCACTTTGCCGCCGTTCCAACCAAGGAGGCGTTGCTCTTATCTGAGGCATACACCCACGGTAATAGTATAGCACGGTTGCACCGAACAAAGCGAACAACTTACTGCTCCGTGTCATCATTCGTTGCTTTGATGTACCTGTTGCACATCATCCGCACGCCGTCTGCGGTGTTATTCCCACCAATGCAGGCGGCAACCTGCTCCCACGGCAGTCCGTTTATAAACCGATAGGTGAACGCCAACCGGAGGTAGCTGTCCTCAATATCGGATATGTACCTCTCCAGACGGCTCCGCTCATATAGGCATTGCTGGTGTTTTGCCTCAATAATGCCTCTGAGGTCAACAATCTCCGCAGCGTAGCGCCCAACCTTATCTGACACACCCGGTGCGTGCGGCATACCCGTAAGGTTGGGCGTGCAGGACACCGCCTGTGCCTCCAGCTCCTGCAAGCGGCGCTTGTCCATCTCAATCTCACGATTAAGATAATAAAGCTGTGACAGTTCTTTCAAAGTCATAATTCGCCACCTGCCTCTCCGCGCCATACCGGCTTGCAGTTCTTTTCTCCAAAGGTGCACTTGGTGCTGCATATCTTGCAGGGGTCACCTCCCGCCATAACAAAATGCAGGTCGGCAACAGCCTTGTCAAGCTGCATTTGCAGTGCGGCGGACGGCTCTGCTGGTGGGATGGCTGATACCGCATCAAGGCGCTCCTCAAGTTCTGCAATCCTCTGTGCATCCGCCTCTTTTTGTATCGTCATCAACGCACATTCACGGATGACGGTATCAACAAAAACGGTGTCCGTTTTCAATCGTTCCTGTTCGGTCATGCTGTTTCCTCCTTAACCTTTCGTATTCTCGCTTTAAGGGCACGCATGACAGCCTCATGGGTGTCTGCTCTGTCCTGTATCGTTGCCATAACATCCTCATCCTCACAGCCTTGCACAATGAGGTAGTGAATAAAAACCTTTTCATACGGAGAGCCCTGGCGGTACAATCGGCAGTTGCCCTGGTCGTTCAGTTCAAAGGACCAGTTGAGCCCGTACCACACAACATGCCGGCCTCCTTGCTGGAGGTTTAAGCCATAGGCGCAGCTTGCCGGATGCACAAGCAGCACATCAACCTCTCCGGCGTTCCACGCCTCCTCATCCTCCACGCCCTTGTAGACACGCACACGGAGGTCTTTGCGGTGCTTTTGCAGGCACTCAAGGATGCGGTCACGGTCATGCTGGTAGCCGTAGAATGTGAGGCAGTGCTCTCCGTTAAGCTGTTCAAGCAGTTCCAGGAACGCCTCCAACTTGCAATCATGCACCGGCACCACATGCCCCTCATTGCTATACACGGCACCGTTGCAGAATTGCAGCAGCTTTCCAACCAAAACACCTGCGGTGCCGGCCGTGATAACATCCTCATCCACCTCAAGCAAAAGGTCACGCTCAAATTGGTCATAGGCTTTTTTGGCTTTGGCATCCAGCATCACAGGGATTTCATGCTGGATAAAGTCCGGTAGTTGCAGGTAGTCCTCCGCTTTCATGGAGATGCAAATATCAGATATAGCGGTCAAAACAGCGTTTTCCGCACCGTCTTTTGCCTTATAGCTGAAAATCTGCGTGCGGCTCCGCTGGTCGGGGTCAAAATAATGCTCACGGTAAGCGCCGAGGGTTTCGCCAAGCCGTGCCCCGCCGTCCAGCAAATAAACCTGTGCCCAAAGGTCAATCAAACCTTTGGAGGACGGGGTGCCGGTCAGCAGCACCATCTTTTTGATAAACCGCCGCACCCGTTTCATAGCCTTAAAGCGTTTGCTCTGGCTGTTCTTAAAGCTGGTGCTCTCATCAAGCACCACCATGTCAAAGGGCCAATCCTGCTTGTAGTAGTCCACAAGCCATTCCACATTTTCCCGGTTGATAACATACACATCCGCAGGCGTGTTGAGCGCCTTGATGCGTTTTGTGGATGAGCCAAGCACCGTGGCGGTGCGGATATGCTTTAGATGGTCCCACTTAGCCGCCTCCTTGCTCCAGGTTGCCTCAGCCACTTTTTTAGGGGCCACCACAAGCACCTTTTGCACCTGCCAGCGGAAATACTTGAGAATGTTGATAGCAGAGAGGGTGATGACGGTTTTGCCAAGACCGGGACGGAGGAACAAACCAACCGCAGGGTCATCAACCACACGCTGGATGCAGTAGCTTTGATAATTGTGCGGTGTAAATTGCATCAGTCAAAAACCTCCCTCAAAAATTCTTTCACGGCATCCATCCCAAAAAGTACACGGACATCCGCACCCCGTTTCTCCAGTTCGCTCCTTTGCCATTTCTGAATTTTGGCAAGCCTGCCAACCTCCGTTTTCAGTTCCACATAGATTGTCCTGCCATCGGGGGTTATGACAATCCTATCTGGCACGCCGGGGTTTCCCGGAGAAACAAATTTCAAACACAAACCATTGTTTTCTTTCACCTTGCGGACAAGGTAATTTTCAATATAACTTTCTTTCAAAAAAGCACCTCCTTTTTAGGGGTGGAACATCTGGAACATCGCGCGCGTATATACACGCACACAGGCGGTTTAGGGCGTTTATATTTTCTCTAAATCCTCTAATTTCTCTATTTTTATATAATATAGAAAATAAATGTTCCAATGTTCCGGTAAGCAAAAAAGCCTTTATTTTCAAGGGTTTAAGCCGGAACATTGCCCGGAACATTGCCCGGAACATTGCCGGAACATGTTCCGGCTGATTTTTTGAATGTTCCGGCAATGTTCCAGTCAATGTTCCACCCTTTTTTTGGTAAATCCGCGCTGTTTTCCGCAATAGCCAAACTGCAAAGAATTGGGTGTTTTTTCCCAATCGGAACACGCCTCAATGATGCCGTTGATTTCCGCAGTATCACTATAACGGATTTCCCTCTGCTTGCCGTCAAGGGCCTCACACCATACCTCCAGGGCACATACACGGTCACGGTCAACCAGATTGATGCTGCCCTGCACGGCACCGCCCCAAAACATTCTGCGGCGGTCAAGAGGCCACTTTGCCCAATCCTCCGGCACCTGCTTACTGAGGAAATCCAGCACGATGCCCTCACGGGCGCTGACTTCCCGGTGTTCCTCCTGCTTTTCCTTAGCGGCAGCCTCAAGGTCACCTTTGAGGAAAAGGCTCTCACCGCTTTGCCAACGGACAACAGCCTCCGCCCAGAGTTGGTCAATCTCACCGGGCAAGTCAAACCACACGCTCTTTGTCACGGGTGCCACGCCGACATCCACGGGCCAGAAACGGCGGTTGCCGGTACGGTCCTGCAAAAAGTCCGTGGTGTTGCTGGTGCCAAAGAAAACGCAGCAGCGGGGCAGTTCCTTGACATGGCGGCCATAAGCCGCACGGAAACGGTCAGTGCGCAATGAAAGAAACTGTTTGATGCGTGCAACATCCGTGCGCCGGAAAGCATCAAGCTCTGCAATTTCCACAAGCCAGACACCTTGCAAGAGTTCAGATGCCTCTTTGCCCTCAAAGGTGCGGATGCTGTCATTAAACCAGCCACGGCTCATTTTATCCAAAAGAGTGCTTTTGCCGATGCCCTGCGGACCTGCAAGGATGAGCATATTATCATATTTGGCACCGGGCACCATCGCACGGGTCACAGCAGCGGTGAACGCCTTGCGGGTCACGGCTCTTGTGTATGGGGTGTCTTGGGCACCCAGATAGTCAATGAAAAGGGTATCAAGACGGGGCACACCGTCCCACTTTAGGGCACGGAGGTAGTCTTGTATCTCGTTGAAAGCGTGAGCAGTGGAATGGAGGGAGAGGGCGCCGTCAATCTTGCCGTTGCCGGTGATGTGGTGGTATCTCTCCATATACCAGTAAAGTCCCTGGTTGTCGTTATCGTCCCACAGGCGGCGCTCTGTGCGGTCATCCCACGGCAGGGCACCAAGCACCTCACCACGGCCGGCAAACTGGTTTAGGGCAAACTTGCCTTTGAGCAGCGGGTCATTTTCAAGGATTATCCACACATTATCAATGGTTGCCTTTGGCAAGCCTGTTTGGGTATTCACTGCCAGCTTGCTCATCCAGTTTGCGGGCTCTGCATCATTGGAGGCGGTCACGCCCTCAAAGTCTTGCAAAGCCTCCTGGTAGCGTTCTTGGCTCATCAGTGCGGCAACATCCTTGTCCTGCACCGCAAGCTCACACATGGCACGGTAGGATGGCAGACGGTTGGCAGGCGTGCCGGTCTGTGCATCATCGTCCTTGTCCCCAAAGCGGTGGAGGCGTACAAGGTCAAAGGCGTTGACCAGTCTGCCGCCGCAAGGGTCGGTTGCGTGGTGACTGTATAAAAACTTGCCGCTGTCATATACCACAGCGCCGCCGGTGGTGGAGCCGCCCAGATAGGTATAACGCCCCGGCATACTCTCCACCGGCTCATACATGCCAGGGATGAGTTCATCCATAGCACGGTAAATGTCATAGGTGCGGCAGAACGCGCCCACAACGCCGGTCTTGCCCTCCGGGTCACCCTGTTTGACTGCCAGCTTGGGCAGGGAGAGGGCGCCGGGGACTTGCGGCCAAGTGGTGCAGTCGCGCCAGTCCTCATACTGTGCCAAAAGTCCGTTGGCGGAGAGGAGCGGCTTGTCCTGCCATAAATAGATATACTGGCTGTCAGCGCAGCAGGAGGGCCAATACATAAGGCGCGACACCTCAAAGGTGGTAGGGTCACAAAGTTCCAAGCCTATGTACTCGGCCATTTTGCGTGCCAGCGGCTCATATTCATCCGCAGACACCGTGCGGTCAAGTGGGATGAGAACACGCAGGCGTGGAGCCGCGGGGCTGTGTTTACGGGTACTGTAGATGCAATAGCCGCATCCCAAAGCCTCCACGCGCCGCAGCACATCATCGGTGCCCCCAGAGGGGATATTGTCAAGGTCCAGAGTTATGACATCACGCCCGGTCACATTGCCTGCCTTGCGGCGCGGGCCGGACAGCGTGCCTGCCATAAAGCCGCCCACATCCTTGAGGTCATCCTGCTGGGCCTTTTTCATGTTCAAGTATTCTGCCAACGGCTCTGTGCCCCTGGCAGGTGTCTGGAGCCTTGCCCACAACTCTGATATGAGCATAGTCTGAGGCAGCCAGGACATTGCACGCCGGTTGCTACCGGCTGATATTGTTATTTTGCGGTCATATTGCATCTTGGCTCACCTCTCTATCTACATAAAACCTCCAACCGTTCCGATAGGCGGAGGAGTTTTTCAGCTTTTATGGTGTCAACTTCTGAACGGTTGCCGTAAATGATACGGAGCTGCTCAAGCATGATTTCCACATCAGCCATTTCCTCTGAAATATTGGTTGTGTTCTTAAAGCCTCTCATGTTCTTGGAGAGCTCTTTTGTAAGTTCAGCCATTTCCTCCATGCAGAGGACAAGCTGGTGCTCCTTGCCACATTTCTTGACGGCGGCGGTATAGATGTCACGGGTTTTCATAGCTGCACCTCACCGTCACGGACAACCACGGCACGGTCATCCCAATACTCGGATGCTCCAACCTTTCTGGGGCGGGTGCCAAAGGCAGCAATCCAGGAGGGGAGGCTTTCATTGACCGCATCAAAGTGTAGTCCCCATTGGGCACAGGCATCCAACGCCTGTTGGAGCAGTTCACCCTCCCGGCAGGTCCATAAAATCAGACCGGCGCCAGCGGCTTGCTCCGCAATGGCTTTGTCGATAACGCTCCAGTTGGGTGTTCCGATGTTCGGAAAAGCATTTGTGCAAATGCACCCGTCAAAATCAATGGCTATGGCTTTCATCTAAAGCACCTCCCTGTCTTTTTGTCTTTGAGCTCAATGCGTGCAAGCAGTTCAAAACCGCTTTCAGCAATGATAAATTTAAGCACTTTTATGAGAAAATTGACCTTGCCCTCCAGCGCGGCATCCTCCTGCATAATGGGTTTCAAAGCATGGTATGCGGTAGGGTCGGGGCATCCGCTTTGATTGAGAAACGGGTTTCTGTTTTCAGCCATCACGGGGCCTCTTTTCCTACAATTTCGCCTGCACAGGCGGCGTAGCCTGCAAGGTCAATAAAGCTGTCCATTTTGTCACCATTGTGGATGCGTGCCACTTTCAGCAATGCCAGCATCATGGCAACATCTTTGGCGGTGAACAGGGTGCCCATGTAGACCGTCCAAAGCTGCCCAATGAGGCCAAAGCTGTCCTCCGGCGTTCCATAGTCCTGCTCACGCTCACCGCAGACACAAGCCTTTGCGGCATCCAATATCTCTGCTCTTTTCATATGACACCTCCAAAATCAGATGCGGCAGACGGGTGCTGACAAGCGGGGCAAAGGTCAATCCATTCCCCATGCGCGTCTTTGCGTGAACGCCAACCAGCGGCTTTTTTGGCATCCACCGCATCATAGAAGTCCTCAAACGGTCCGATGTCATCACCGCAGATGTCACACACGGCAATGTAGATGTCATAGTCCTTTTCAATGCTCATTGTTTTCTCCCTCCTCCGGAAAATGGTATTTTGTCACGGCAATGGGAAAGTCCTCAATTTCGCTTGCCCAGAGGCAAGAGCCTTTTCCGTTGAGCCATTCCCATATCAGCGGAAAGCCCCCAATGCCGTCAAAGAGGCTTGCCATTGTGGGATGTCCGCAGCCTACACAAAGGCTCAGACGGGTCAAGACATACGCCCAGGGTGGGAGGGCAATGCTATTGCCAAGCGCCTTGTAGCGTGCGGTGTCTGCACTCTCAGCGTGGCTCTTGCCGTTTTCTCCTACCCATGCGCCTATGTCTGTCCAACCGTCCGGAAAGCCTTGCAGGCGTTCACATTCCAAAGGGGTAAGACGGCGGACGGTCAGCCGTTCGGTGTCAATCACGCTGTTAAAGTTCTGCTTATCCGGCATCCGTTGTCCCCCCCCGCATTTCGTGCGGTGAGAGTGTCGATGACCTGCCCACCGTTCCAGTATTGGTACATATCAAGTTTTCACTCCCTCCGCCATAATCACCGCCGGAGGCTTTCAGAGTTCCGCAGCCTCGGCGGTAGTTTCCATATTGATAGTTTTCATACATAATCATTCTCTGTGCCTCCATCCTTGTAGCACACTATGTGTGACTGCTTATAGTCCCTCGCCATAAGGGTAGGGCATACATCGCAGCCGATTGACATAAAAGAGCCGCAAGTGGCGGCGTAAACATCAGCTACTTGTTTTCTAATATCAGAGGAACATTCCCCCCCCGGTGCCCATTTGACCGCTTAGGGTCTGCACAACGCCGTCCTCATTGATTTTCACACGGCTGTCCTGCGGGTGGTTTTCAACAGCAAGCTGCACAATGGCAATCCCACCTTGATTTTTTGCGGGGTCGGGGCGGGTGGCATCTAATGTTTTAGAAACGCCAACCTCACGGCATCCGCTGTGCGGATTTGTGCTTTTCATGCTGTTTGAGGCAAGGCTGTCAAAGCTAAAAGCCTTGGCGTGGTTTTCAATGACCACCGCACGCCCTGCACCTGTTGCACCAAGCGTGTGGCATGGGTCACCAACCTGTGGATTGCTTGCGTTGGTCTTACTGGTGACGGTTTCACCGTTGTAGACGATTGCAAGCCGTCCTCTAATATCTGCATCATGCTTTGGCATACCGGCTCCGGCACGCAAGGTGCTTGCCACATCGTCCAGCGGCTCACTGTAAACGGCGGGGCGGTCAATAGTGTTGAGGGTGTAGCTTACTCCCTCTGTCCGTCCTTTGCCGTTGCATCCTGCGGTGTCGGCTCTGTCAATGCAGTTTCCCTGGATGCAGAATGTTGACCCGCCTGGTTGAGCAGCGCCGTCTTGAGCAGGGGCGGCAGCTCTTTGCCACGGCGCTCCGCTCTGCGGACAATACCCAGGCACGCCTTGGCGCTCAAAGAGTATTTCGGGTGCGGTGAGGCCTCCAAAATCTGCGACAAGTGCGATGCGTTTTCTACGCTGGGGCACTCCCCAAAACTGAGCATCGAAAACGCGCCAAGCAACGCTCCATTTTCCTCCCACATCGGTGAGGCATCCGGCTGTTGGCCATCCGTTCTTAGGGACAGAAACAGCGGGGACTTGCGGCTCTGCGATTTTGATTGTTTCTTGGAGGACTGCCCCAAAGTCCTCTCCTTTGTTGGAGCTGAAAGCTCCGGGGACATTTTCCCAGACCATCCAACGGGGGCGGATGTCTGTACCTGTTCTACCTCTTGCGGCATCTGCACACCTCATTTCTTTTATAATTCTGATTTGCTCCATAAAGAGCCCGGACCGTTCACCGGCAAGACCGGCACGCCTGCCGGCCACAGACAAGTCCTGGCAAGGACTGCCGCCGATGATGACATTGACGGGCTCCACCATAGAGCCGTTGATTTGCGTTATATCTCCCAAGTGTTTCAATGGTGAGCCTCCTATCTTTTCTCAATTTCCTCAAACACCATCTTTTCCGGCAGCATTTTGTGGCACACATACACGCTGCTAAAGGGCGGATTGAGTGATGGTTTGGGGTCTTGGTAGCTTTGGAAATACGCCACTCGTCTGTTGAAATACATGATTTCAAACTCGTTTTCTCTGAACATTTCAAAACGCTCTTGGCTCTCAAACAGTCCTACAACGCCAACCAGCATTGCAAAGGGTTTTCCTATGTCAAAGAGCCGTTGCAGCACTTGCCCCTTTACGGAGTACGGAGGGTTGCTTATGATATAGTCACAAGCAGGCGGGACACATTGGAAAAAGTCCCCCCCGTGGCTATGTGAGAGTGAATGACTGACACGCCGCAGGCGGCATATTGGGAGAGCAGTTTGACAAAGTTGCTTTCCTCTGTGTCAAAGGGGCACCAGATGGTGCAGGGCATTTTGATGTACTTGAGTATTGGCTTTATTGCATATTCCGGTGTGTAAAACTCATCATTTTGGGAGGATGCCACTTTGTCCATTTTCATGTTGCGTGTACCTCCTCGGTGGTAAGTAAAATAATTTTTCAGTAACGGTAAATTGGTTGCCCTTGTTCCGGTCTAAAGTTCGGGTAAAGGGTTTTTCCCATATACATTGGATGTCCGGCGGTGCCTCTTGTTCACTGACAAAAACCGTGTGCCCTAAATCGGCAAGTAGCCGCATTGCTATCCAAAACTCTGTGGTGTCAAACTTGTCCCCGGTGTAGCCCGTGGTGTTGTTGTAGGGCGGGTCAGCGTATATCACAGAATTGGGTGGGATGCACAAGCGGCGGTAATCACCACACACAAATTGGGCATCTTGCAGCGTTGCCATATCTTTCAGTAGGGAGCGCTTGCTCTGTTCGGCGTAATTGGTGCCGGTTTTATTCCTTGCGTATCCGCCAAACCATTTGCCTCCAAAGCTGCACCCAAAGCCTACAAAACCGGCAAGAACGGGGTCTGCATCCTTGTTTTCCCGTATGTATCGGTACTGCTCCAGAGTGATGTGCTCCGGCAGGTTATAGCCTTGTTGAACGCCTTGGAGCATTGCAATGAGGTATTCGTGCCGGTCATTGAGGAGTTTGCGGGAAAAACCTTGCACCTTGCTTTCCACGGCACAACTGCCGCAAAATAAGCTGACAAAGCAATCCCCCCCCCGCAACCTGCATGATTATCTGAGCAATGGGTTTGGCAATTCTTGATTTTCCGCCTTGGTATCTCATTGATAATCTCTGCGATTGACCGGGCAATCCGGCTTTTGCCGCCCATGTATTGCATGGTCAATCAGTCCTTTCTAAAGAATTGCCCCACCCAACCGTCTGCGTTTAGCGGCAGTCCGGGCGCCCAGGGGATAGGCTGGCGCATAATGGAGCACACATACTCAAGCATGGTGTCCTCATCCGCCCATGGGGTCACATCAATAATGACCTCATCGTGCACATGGAACACAACAGGCAGGTGCGCCGCCTCAAGCCGTTCTATGGTGTCGGCAAGGCAGTCACGGGCGATGGCCTGCACGCAGTTCTCCACCAGCTTGCCGCCGTAGGTTTCAATGCGTTTCCACCGTTTGGTTTTCTGGTCCATGCCCATGTAGGAGATGGACGGGTTGCCCCATTGGTTTTCACCAATGCCGGGGCTTACATAGTAGAGTTTGCGTCCGGACGGCAGCGTGATGGTCATGCAGTCGGTGCCTCGGTTATAATCAAATTCACGGGTGATAATTAAGCCGTTGATGCCTATGGAGCCGCCCTGTGTGATAACCTGGACAGCAGCGTTGTCCATTGCATACCAGAGGTCACGGATGCGCTTGTTTGCCTCGCGCCAGCGGCTCACGATGTCGGGCAAGTCCTCCTCCGGGATGCCCATGTCCAAAGCGCCCATATTGATGAGCGCCCCTGTGCTGCCCTGGTAGCCAAGCGCCAACTCTGCAACCTTGCCTTTCTGCCGGAGAGCATACTCCGGGTTGCCTTTCTTGATGAGGTCAATGGGCACGCCAAACATCTGGGATGCGGATGCCTCATAGATTTTGCCGTGGGTGCGGAACACCTCAAGCCGCCATTGTTCACCCGCAAGCCAGGAGATGACACGGGCCTCAATAGCGGAAAAGTCCGCATCAATCAGCACATGCCCCTCTGGCGCAACAAAAGCTGTGCGGATGAGCTGGCTGAGGCTGTCCGGCACGGAGCCGTAGATGCACCGCAAGCCGTCAAGGTTATGCTTTCGCACAAGGTCACGGGCAAGGGGCAGCGGCTCTAAATAAGTGCGGGGCAGGTTTTGCACCTGCACCAGTCTGCCTGCCCATCTACCGGTGCGGTTGGCTCCGTAAAATTGGAGCAGTCCACGGACACGGCCATCCGGGCAGACAGCAGCCTCAATGGCATCATATTTTTTGGTGCTGGTCTTGCCTAATTCCTGGCGTATCTCCAACATCCTTTGCACCTGCGGACTGTTGCCGTCTTTATTCAAGAGGCGTGAAACGGTATCTTTGCGGAGGTCAGTGAGTTCCTCGCCCATTTCCTCCTGCAACCACTGTGTAAGCTGTCCAACGCTGTTGGGGTTGTCCAATTTGGAGAGGTCGGTTGCCTCCTGCATCAAGTTCTTGCGGACGGTACTGCCAAGATAAAGAGCGCCGCTGACAAAATCCATATCCACCGCAACGCCACGGGCGTTGATGATGAGGTCGGTTTCCCACTGTTTCTGCACAAAGTCCGGCACGGGAAAAGCGGAAAGCCTCCGCTCAATTTCCATTTCCGTCACAACATCCTGGCGGCAGTATTCTTTGAACAACTGCCACTTTGCCGGGTCATGCTGTGGGTAGTTGCGGGTACGCCCACCGTTGGCTTTGGTAGGAGCACATGGTACGCAGAAATAGCGGATGAGCGCCTTGCCGGTATTCAGCTTGCGCTTATCCTCCTCAAGTCCTAACGCCCGTCCTGTGGCATCCAAGCCCGCCGTATAGCCGCAATAGAGGCCGTGGAACATGGTGCAGCGCCACTGCTCCGGCGGCAGATAACCAACAAACTTTGAGAGGCATCCCCATTCAAAGGGAGCGTTGTATGCGTGCTTGATGTACTCCGGACTGGTGAGAGAATTGACAAGCCACGGGGGTAATTGTTCCCCCGTGGCCAAGTCAACGATTTCGACAGGGGCACCATCCAGGCTATAAGCAAACAGCAGGATTTCAAAGTCGGGGCTGGAGATGTACTTTTGAGCGCCGGCTTTGGCAATCGGTACGCTGGAATAAGTTTCAAGGTCTATACTGAGATGGTGCATGATGTCCTCCTTTTACATAGGCTGTCCTGTGATGGGATTGATGCCGTTTCCGTTGTTCCAAGGTGCGGTGTTCATAGGCGGCTGAGGAGCAGCCGCAGGCGCAACACCGTAGGCAACGGGCGTGGGCGCTCCATAAGCGGGAACAGCCGCAGGGGATGCGCCGATGCCTGCAAAGTCGGATGCGGCGGAGGACTGCCCACTCAGCGGCTCACCGTCACGGGTCTTGAGAACATTGCCAAGACCGCAGCCAACGCCCTTGTTGCCGCTGTTGGAGTAACCAAAGAAACGGACTGTGACACGGGCATACATGCCGCTGTAAATGTCAGCGGGGGAAAGCTCACAGTTGATGTTGTCGATGCCAACAACCTGCGGCTTGTTCTTAGTGGAGGCGGTAATCACCCAATGCCCCTTGCACTCATCGCCAAAGGGCACGCCGGACTTTCTCACGCCGTCACCGTCCCACACGGGGGTAGCAAGCTGAGGAGGGCGTGCGCCGTTCCACACCTTGGTCAATGCCTCGTTTGCGGCGGCGTTGATAGCGGCATCAATGTCCGCTTTGGTTGCCACATCGGTCTTGGGGATGAGCAAGGTCACGGAGTATTTTGGCTCACCGCCCTGCTGGGCGGCTCTGGGGGTGGTCAAGTTGGCATAGGAGAGGCGTACCTCACCGGTTAAAACTTTCATAGGGTCATTCTGATACATAGTCACTAATCTCCTTTTCACTTAAAATTCATTTGTTGTTTTGTATCATTCCAATAGCCGTAAATCCGTACCCAATGCTGGTGGATACCTTTGGCACTCTTTACGGCTTTATGGAGCCTGTTGTTTTGGGCCATGATGGCACGGCCCTTTTTGCTCTGCTTGTTCGGCACAAGCCGCCAACCGTTTTGAAAATCAACGGATGTCTGCCTCCACGCCTCTTTGCTTTCCTCAACGATGTGTGGGAGAAAAGCCTCCACAGCATCAATGGCTGTCTGGTTGTTCCACGGTTCTGAAAGCATCAGCTTGAACAGCTTGCGGATATTCGGAGCAGGTAGCCCCGTGAGCTTGTCCAGATAAAGCTCAAAACGGGCGGTGTCATACTGAAAGCGGATGGTTGCGTGGGTCATCGCTTGCCTCCCATCTTTCTATCCAAGTGGAAAAGTTCTTTTGTCATATAGTAGGAAAGCAAGCAGGCAATCCAACCGTCAACTTTGCTGCTGTGGACGGCACCCTCAAACACATACTCAGCGCCTACCCAACAAAGGGTGAGAATGGTGAGTATAAAAGCATACATAAGGGCAAAAAGGGCAAGTTTCGGTAGTAGAGGTTTCATTGTTCGCTCACCACCCCGGCAAAGTCGGAGGCGGCAGGTGAGTAGGTTTCCCTCTTGTCTGTCGCAAGCGCAAGGGTAGGTTTGCCCAAAGGTTTGACCACAAAGCTGCCGATTTTCTCAGCAAATTCAGCCTTGCCCATCAGTTTCTCCAGTTCGGAGAGGGTTTTAGGTTTGCGGTCATAGACAAGTGCCTCATCATATCCGGCCGCAATAACGGCCTTGATGGCGGCATCTTGGTCCGTAAAGGTGCGGTTGCTCCTACCGGCCACAAGTTTCCACCCGGTAATAGGCTTGCCGTCAAGCATGGTCTTGAGAGCGTACTCCTCAAGGTCTTTGTACCACTGGACAAGCTGCTGCCCACGGATGAGCAGGTCACCAATTTCCGCATCAGAGAGGAGCGGGTGGACTTCATTGCCGTGCGGTCCGATGTGAGAAAACTCCTGCGGCACCAGACTGTCAGCCGGAACGCTGGAGGCAGGCACACAGCCCTTGAAATCCTCCAAAGCGGTGTTGACATTGGCGCGGGCACGGCACTGTGCCTTGCCACGGCAAAAGCGGCAGTGTTCGCCGGGAACAAACTCACCCAGACCGGAGAAAGCCTTTTGTGCAATCGGCTTGATGCTTTCGCCCCATGCTTTCAGTTCCTCCACGGTGATGATGTCGGTGGTGTAGCTGTCAAGGCGCGGCTGGTCAATGCTCATGCGTATCTTTTTGATGGCGTCCCCAAAGATGGGGGCATAACGCTTGAGAGCACCCAAGGCGTAAAGCCGCATTTGCGGATTGCCCACAGCGGACACAGGTACGCCTTTGCCGTGCTTATAGTCCGTGATGCTGAGGGTGTCCCCACCAATCATCACATTGTCGCAGGTGCCAAAGCCCTCCGGCACATAGTCGTTAAAATCAACCTTGACCTCTGCGGCAACGGTCGGCGCACTGTCATAGAGCATTGCCTGCTCCGTGAGGTGTTCCATGTAAAGGTCTGTGGTCTTGTCCATTTCCGGGTTATAAAGCGGCTCTTTCTTGAGTTTGTTGAGGCGGGTGGTGTAGGTGCGGGAGGTCATCAAAGTGAATTTCTTGAGGGTCTTGAGTTCCGCAATGGCGTGAGCCAAGCGGCCCTCCTCTGCATATTCACTTGTGCTTTCCGGCAGACCCTCCTCAAAACGGGGAGCCGCTGTGCAGTTGAGCCATCGTGCTGCCGATGATGCGGACAGCAATGCGTGTTTTTCTGGAGGCATCAGAGCACCTCCTTAAATCTGGGCGCCAAGGGCACGCAGTTCCGTGGCAAAGGCGCCGTACTGGTCGGGGGTGAGCTGGGTGACAGCCTGCACGCCGTACTTGGTGAGCAGGGCAAGCAACTGCTCCATCTTGCCTGCATCCACAAGGTTTGCACCTGCTTTTGCAATCTGGTCAAGGGTGTAGGTCGGAGCGGTTACCGGCACAGCGGGTGCGGGAGCCGCAGCGGTGGGCATAGGTGTCACAGGCGGTGCGGCAGGCGTGGGCGCGGGTGCAGGAGCCGATGCAGGGGCGGCAACGGGTGCAGGAGTGGGGGCCGTCTGCACAGGTGCGGGAGCAACGGGAGTGTTGCCGGCCGGCATGTTAAAGTTGAGCGTGCCCTCATTCGGCACGGTGATATTGAGTGCGGTTTTGTCGATGGCTGCGGCAAGTTTTTCAACTGCGGCAACCAATTCCGGCACATCAATCTTGATTTTCATTTCCATCATCGTTATAATCCTCCTTAGTGGTAGTTGTTGTTTCACAATCGCAGCGCTCACCGGGGTCAAGGTTTGCGCCGCATTTTGGGCATGTCCAGTAGTAAGGCATCTTTATCCCTCCAATACGCTTGTCCAGTGTTCAAAAGCTGCCATCACTTTGCGGGAGTAGTCGGTTTGGAATGTTCCAGCATCCCAAAGTTTCTGTGCTCCCGTGGGGCCGGAGTTGTATGCCATCAAAGCCAACTCCGGCTTTCCGTATTTATTCAAGTGCTGAGAAATAATGTAGATACCCGCCTCAATGTTTCCATCATAGGTCATAACATCAAAACCTATTTCAGAGAGCCATTCATGGTTGATGGAGTTAATCTGCATGAGGCCATAGTCACCGGTGCCGCTGACGGCATCCGGGTCAAAGTGGGTTTCCACCTCTGCAATGGCGAGTGCCAGGGCATACGGCACGCCATACTCCTCACAGCAGTCCTGCATGGTTTCTTGGAGGTCATAGCTTAGGAGCCGTCCCTCACTTACGATGTCATCACGGGTGCGGCTGACAGGCGGCGCAGCGGTCACGGGCGTAGGCTCCGCAACCGTCGTGACTGTTGGCATCGGTGTTTCTGCCGCAACGGTTGGGATGGTTGGATTGTCCTCCTTGCAGGTGCATAGCCAGACGAACACAACGCAGCACACAATGGTGATGAGGGCAACACGGCGCTGCCGTCTGATTTTACGGGCACGGCGGCATCTGCGTGAATAACGCCGGGCCTCTATCTCATGTGTGGTCATGTCAGCCACCTCTTACTTGTCGGCTCTGCTGAAAAGTTCCTCAACCAGCTCTCTTGTGGTGTAGGATGCAAGGGCATTTTCCGGCTCCACAACATAATTAGAGGGGAGGAGGAAAGCGGGACGGGACCCGAGGGCCGTGCTGAAGTAGTCGTCGTCGACATCGCCATTGGTGACCAAGCCCATGACCCAGGTTTCATCTCCATCCACGCAGGGGGTGCTCCAAGGGGTAACAGACCATTCCCATTTTTCCGGCTTGGGGATGATGTCATGGTACTTGCGGTACTCATCAAATGTAAGTGGCGCAATGCAACAGGTGTCAATGCCATACTGCTTGCTACCGTTGACTGCGGTGAGGTCAATGGCGCGTTTCAAAATCTCACCATGGTTGCCCTGGGTGAGCGTGTCCATGTAGGCACCGTTGAGGTGTTCACGCAGGTCACTCTTGGCAAAATCGTTGTCAGAGCCAAAAGTGTGCTCAATCTGCTCAAGCACCATGAGCAGGGTGCCGTCCTTGCGGTGCTCCAGCACGATGCAGGGCTCACCGTGGTACTTTACGGTTGCACCTGCTTGAAAATCGGATAACATTTTCACGGTTTAGTCCTCCTCTCTTTCCTCGTTGGCATCCTCAATGTCAATGAGATTTTCTGCCTGCACAATGATTTCACTCACAATTTGCCTAATAGGCAGTGCAGTCTTGGCGCGCAGGCGGCGGATGACTTTTTCCGCCTCCGGGGTCAATCTGACGGTACCGATGCACTCGTCAGAAGTACGGTTGCTTTTCAGCACAATAGGGTTTGCATTTGCTTTCATAGGGTTGTCCTCCTTTGGTTGTATCAATGTGAGCGGTTATGCCTCGGCAGCTTTGCGGCCCCTCCGTTCAATAGATTTTTGGACAGTGAGCTGTGCCAATTCCGCATCATAGCGGCGGCGCATATCGGGGAGCCGTGTGCCGTCATATCCACGCTTGAGCTCTGTGTAAATTGCAGACACGGACAAGTCAAAGTCCTGTGCAATCTCTTTGACAGAGGCACCGCTTTCCCAAAGGCTCTGAATTTTCTGGCGCTCTGAAATAGAACGGTAGGCGTAGGTTGCCATTTGTTTCACCTCCTCACGGCATAAAAAAATTAGACTGCAAGGGTCTTGGATGACCCTGCAATCTAATAATAATGGTTACCTTTGCTTGTTTTTCTTAGGAAAAACCGTTGACAAATTGACTGTGCACAGATATAATAATAGAGCCGCTTTGAATGGGTTATAAGTATTTCTTCGGAAATCGCCCCCGACAGCGAGCCCGTAAATGAAGGAGTTGAAAAGAATGAACGCAATTATCGTGACTGGCGGCAAGCAGTACAAGGTGTCCGAGGGTGATGTGATCTACATCGAGAAGCTGGACAACGAGGCTGGCGATACCGTAAAGTTCGAGCAGGTCCTGGCTATCATCGATGGTGAGAAGGCTACGTTCGGCGCTCCCGTTGTGGAGGGTGCTTCCGTGGAGGCCAAGATCGTGAAGAACGGCAAGGGCAAGAAGATCCGCATCTTCAAGTACAATCCCAAGAAGGGTTACCGGAAACGTCAGGGCCATCGTCAGCCTTACACCAAGGTTGAGATCGGCAAGATCTCTGTCTGAGCATGACGACGATCACCTTCCGCAGTCAGGGCAGCCGGATCACAGGCTTTGACGTACAGGGTCACAGCGGTTACGCTGAGGCCGGTGCGGACATTGTCTGCGCGGCGATCACCAGCGCCGTTCGTCTCGTGGAGACCACGGTGAACGATGTGCTGGGTCTGGCGGCATCCGTGAAGGTGCGGGAAAGTGACGCATCGATCTCCCTCCGTCTGCCGGGAAGCCTCGGCCAGACAGCGGAGAGCACCTGTCAGGCACTTCTGACGGGCATGATGGTCTACTTTGCTCAGCTCCACGACGAGTATCCCGAACATATCGAAGTTCTGGAGGATGAATAATTCTCCCTGAAATCTACAGAAAGGATGGTCCTTTATTATGATGATGATCGGTTTGCAGTTCTTCGCCCACAAGAAGGGCGGCGGCTCCACCAAGAACGGTCGTGACTCCAACTCCAAGCGTCTGGGCGCCAAGCGCGCGGACGGCCAGTTCGTCAAGGCCGGCAACATTCTGGTGCGTCAGCGCGGCACCAAGATCCATCCCGGCACCAACGTGGGCATCGGCACTGACGATACCCTGTTTGCCAAGGTGGACGGCACCCTGCGCTTTGAGCGTCTGGGCAAGGATCGGAAGCAGGCTTCCGTCTACGCCGCTGAATAATCCGCATTTTAAAAGCTCCGGTCGAAAGACCGGAGCTTTTGCCATTTCCAACAACATATACCTACTTGAATAATAGGATTTATAAGGATCATCTCTTGAAATACTGATTATGACTGTGCTACAATAACACGGAAAAACGATTGTGAGGGAAACGATGTTTACCGGATTTACCGATGCCACTGTGGACTTCCTGTGGGGCATCCGCTTCAATAACGAGCGCCCCTGGTTTGAAGCCCACAAGGAGACTTATTTAAGCGAGCTTTACCGCCCCATGAAGGACTTGGGGGCGGAGATCTATGATTTTCTGTCCGAACAGCGGCCGGATGACCCCATGGTGTGCCGTGTCTCCCGGATCTACCGGGACGCCCGGCGGCTCCACGGCCGGGGACCCTATAAGGACCACCTGTGGTTCTGCGTGGAGCGTCCCACCGAGGATTGGACCACCCGGCCGACCTTCTGGTTTGAGTTGGGGCCGGATTACTGGGGCTACGGTATGGGCTGTTGGATGGCCCGGCCCATGGACATGGCCAAGCTGCGCTCGCGGATTGTCCGGGACCCGAAGCCCATGGAAAAGCTGACGAAGGCGCTGCGAGGCCAGACGGAATTTACTCTGGGCGGCGATACCTACAAGCGTCCCAAGGCAGGCGCACCGTCGGAGCTGCTGGCGCCGTGGTTCCAGATGAAAACCATCAGCATCACCCACGAGGAGAAACTGACGGAGGAGCTGTTCAGCCGGGATGTGGTGGACCGGATCAAAACCGGCTACACATTTCTACTGCCCTATTATGACTATTTTCTGACACTGCCCTCCGACCCGGAGCCGGAGACACTGAAATAAGTAAAACAAAGGAGCGATCCCTATGGAAGCCTGTCCTGCAAGAGAAGAAGCCCTGGCTCTGCTGAAAAAGTACAACAGCGAGCCGTTCCACATTCAGCACGCTTTGACGGTAGAGGGCGTCATGCGCTGGTATGCCAACGAGCTTGGCTATGGTGAAGATGCCGATTTCTGGGCCACCGTGGGCCTCCTCCACGATGTGGACTTTGAAAAGTGGCCGGAGCAGCACTGCGTCAAGGCTCCGGAGCTTTTACAGGAGATCGGCTGTTCTGAGGAACTGATCCATGCGGTCTGCTCCCACGGCTGCGGTATCTGCTGCGATGTGGAGCCTGTGGAGAAAATGGAAAAGGTCCTCTTTGCCGCCGACGAACTGACGGGCCTCATTGGAGCCGCGGCCCGGATGCGGCCCAGCAAGTCCGTGCAGGATATGGAGGTCAGCTCCCTGAAGAAAAAGTACAAGGACAAGAAGTTTGCCGCAGGCTGCTCCCGGGATGTCATCAATACCGGCGCGGAGCGGCTGGGCTGGCCTATTGAGGAGCTGATGGAAAAGACCATTCTGGCTATGCGCTCCTGTGAGGATGCCGTGAACGAGGCTGTGTCGGCCCTGTAAAAAAGTTTCTATATGATCGAACCCCACCTCCGGCGGACTGTCCGTCGAGGGTGGGGTTTTGTCAGATGAAAAGAGAATCAGCGGAGCACATTGAAATAGAGATACGCGCCGGTGACGATGACCAGCCAGAGGCAGGTGAACAGAGGTACAATGACCCGGAAGGAGCGATGCTGGGTCTTGTGGCGAAAAACCTCCATGCCCAGCCATGCGCCGATACCGCCGCCTACGATAGCCAGCAGCAAAAGATTTCTCTCCGGCAGGCGGGGGACCTTCTCGTGGCGGGCCTTCAACTTAGCCAGAAGCTTGTCCAATCCATAGGCCAGAAACGCCGCAACATTGATGATCAGGAGCCACAGCCAAAGGAATCCCCATTTGGTGCCGAGAAGCGTAAAAATAAAACCGTTTTTCGCCGTGGGCTCCACCACGGTCTTGGCAAGACGCGTCATCATTGTTCATTACCTGCTTTTCTATGATTTGGGAGGCTTACTCCTTGCTTTGCGCTTGCAGTCGAAAAAAGGACTGGCCGGGAAATTCCCGACCAGTCCATTTTAACAGAGTTTTCAGTTCTTGGCAAGTGCCACCAGTTCGCAGGCGGTCTTGGCAGCCAGTCGGGCGTTGTTGTACACCAGCTGGATGTTGGAAGCCAGAGAATCGCCGCCGGTGATGTCCTTGATCTTGGCCAGCAGGAAGGGAGTGGTCTCCTTGCCGTGGATGCCCAGCCGGTTGGCCTCGGCCACGGCCTCGTCGATGGCCTTGTTGATGACCTCGTGATCCATGGAGTATTCCTCGGGGATGGGATTGGTCACCAGCATACCGCCGCCCAGACCCATGTCCTGCTTCACATAGAAGGCCTTGGCCAGCTCGGCGGGAGTGTCGATGCGGTAGTCCACCTTGAAGCCGGACTTCCGGGTGTAGAAAGCAGGCAGCTCCTCGGTGCCGTAGCCGATGACGGGAACGCCGTGGGTCTCCAGGTATTCCAGCGTCAGCCCCAGGTCCAGAATGGACTTGGCACCGGCGCAGACCACCATGACGGGGGTGTGGGCCAGTTCTTCCAGGTCGGCGGAGATGTCGAAGGTCTGCTGGGCACCGCGATGCACGCCGCCGATGCCGCCGGTGGCGAACACCTGGATACCGGCCATGTGGGCGATGATCATGGTGGTGGTCACGGTGGTGGCACCGTCCCGGCCCTCGGCCACCAGAATGGGCAGGTCACGGCGGCTGGCCTTGGTGACGCCGGCGCCGGTCTTGCCCAGGTAATCGATCTCAGCCTCGGACAGGCCGGCCTTCAGGCGGCCGCCGATGACGGCGATGGTGGCGGGAACGGCACCATTTTCGCGGATGATCTTCTCCACGTTCAGAGCGGTCTCCACGTTCTGGGGATAGGGCATGCCGTGGGAGATGATGGTGGATTCCAGAGCCACCACGGGGCGGCCCTCGTCCAGAGCCTTCTGCACTTCGGGAGCGATGTCCAGGTATTTGTTCAGCGTCATGTTGTATTCCTCCATATAGTTTAATTTTGAATTGGTTTTCAGTTGGAAAGGGCGGCGCGCTGCCGCAAAGTGTCCTCGCTCATGGCGGGGTTGATGGTCTCAGCGGACTCCATGGCGATGACGGAGGCGGCCAGCCCCGCCTTCGCCGTGTCAGTCAGGTCCGTGCCCTGTAAATAGGCCCATGTAATCGCCGCCATGAAAGCATCGCCGCAGCCGGTGGTGTTCACCATAGCTCCCGGCAGAGGGGGAAGCTGCACCTGCTGCCCGGACCGGTCGGCGGCAAACACGCCGTCGGAACCCAGAGAGATAAAGACCCGGTGAAGACCGGTGTCCAGCAGCGTCTCCGCCGCTTTTTGGAGGCTGGCGCCGTCGGTGATTTTCACGCCGGAGAGCAGCTCTGCTTCGATACGGTTTGGCTTCAGAGTGTGAAGCTTGCCCAACACCGGCTTCAGCTTCACCGCCTTGGCGGTGGACACCGGGTCGGCAAACAGGGGGGCGGTGCAGTGGTCCGCCAGGTACTGGATGCTCTCGGCGGGGATGTTGGTGTCCAGCACCACCGCCTGACTGGCGTTCAGCAGCGTCTGCCGCTGGGCGAGCATCTGGGGGGTTAGGTGCTTGTAGATTTCCATATCGCTGACGGCCAGCGCCATATCGCCCTTTTCATCGGTGATGAAGAGATAAGTGGAGGTGCGGCCCTCGGGGATGATGGGGGACTGGGAGATGTCGATGCCCAGTTCGCCGCAGCTGGCGGCGATCTTCTGGGCGTTGATATCGTCGCCGAACACCGTCACCATCCGGACGTCCATGCCCAACAGGGCCATGTTGTGGGCGATGTTCCGGCCCACGCCGCCCAGGCTCATCCGCACCACGCCGGGGTTGGAGTCCTGCATGACGGGAACCTCGCCGGGCCAGCCGCCGATGTCCATATTCACGCCGCCCACCACGGTGACATAGGGGGCTGTGTGAACGATGTAGCCCTTGCCGGTGATGTAGCCCTTTTTCATCAGGTTGGAGATATGCACCGCCACGGAGGATCGGGTGATCCCCGCCTTGTCTGCCAACTCCTGCTGGGAGATCAGGGGGTTCTCTTCGATCCAGTTCAAAAGCTGCCGCTCACGCTGGGTCATGGTTGCCCCTCCTTTGCAAGCAAAAATTTAGACTTCTAAACTAATGTTTATTTTATGCAGCGGGAGCAAAATGTCAAGTCCTAATTTCAGAAAAATAATTATTTCAGGAAAAATTTGCAGGACCGGGAACAAAATCGCCGCTTGCGCCGACAAAGAAGTAGAAATAAAAAGGAGGCGGTTTCCATGAAGCGACTGTTTGCGGCGATCCTGTGCCTGTGCCTGCTGGCGGGCTGCGGTGGAAAGGGCAGCACCGGCGATACCTGTGGGACGAAGGATGATCCCGCGGCCGGGACCGAAAAGGTGGAGCCGGCAGGGGAGACATTCCGGATCATCCAGGAGCAGCCGGAGAATCTGTTGCTGGCTAAGACAGATGGTAACTCGGCGGATGTGTATACCCTGTCCCTGCGCGATGTAGAGCTGACACTGGACGGCAACGCCTTTGACCGGAACGAGCCGGGCGCCTACCAGAGCTTTCCTGACGGTACCCTGACCGGCGCGCTGGTGGAGGTCGCCTGCGATCTGGTGCTGGAGACCTATCCCGGCCAGCTGGCGGAGGTCACGGCGGTGAATCTCCGGTCCGACGGCCTTGATGACCGCTGTGCCCTGTATCTCCGGGTGCTGAATGACCTGTGGGCCGTGGATGAGGGACTGAACAGCGACATTACCATGCTTTCTGTGGACCTGTCCCAAACCGGCCTGTCCGATAGCGAGCAGGCGGCGGTAGCGTGGGTATTCGGCGGGATGCACGATATTTCCGAGACCATGACCATGAGCTACGAGGAATTGGCGGCGGAGGGGTATCTCTCCGACACGGCCCCGGAGGTCGACGGGATCCCCCACTGGAAGGACGGCTGCTTGTTCACCATTACGGAGCAGAACGGGCAGGACAGCATCCATGTGGAACAGGACAGCAAAAATATTACCGGCGCAGACCCGCTGCCCCGTACAGAAGAGAAAAGCGGCGCTGCTTGCCAACTGCCTCCGGCGGAGGCCGGACAAGGGCAGTCCGACTTCTGTCCGGTAAAAACGAAGAGCGGCGAACCGGACGCTTTGCAGAACACCGTGACCTTCGATGCCCAGAAGTGGCGCTCTGCGCTGGGGGCCTACTTCTTCACTGACTGCACCGCCAGCCGGGATGCGCAGGGACATTGGGGAGATTATACCGTAGGCGCCGCGGCAATCTCCTGAATAGCGGATGACAGGTGTATGAACAGCCCCGGAGATGATTCCATCTCCGGGGCTGTGTTCACGTACTCGCGGCGCAAATCGTGAACAGCCTGTAAAATCTCTTGAAATCAGGCGGAGGGACTACCATTTTTGAGGAAGATGTGGTATTGTATCCTTGTATTGATATGTGTATTGAAAGGGGGCAGAACCGTGAGAAGAAAGCGGCGGATCATGTCAGGACTGCTGGCACTGTGCATCGCGCTGTCGGTGCTGCCTCTTTCTGCCTGTACCGCGCCGAAGCTGACATTGGACCCGGAGGAACTGTACGCTTTGCCGGAGCTGCCGGAGCGGTATACCGCTCTGAATAAGCAGCTCAGCGCTATCCAGGAAAGCGGCGCGGAATACGCCGCTCCGGTATCCGGCAGCAATATCCAGCCGGTGCAGATGATGGATCTGGACGGCGACGGCCGGGAGGAGGCACTGGCCTTCTTCCGCCAGAGCGATGGGGAAAAGCCCCTGAAGATCCATATATTTACGGCGGATGATGACAACAGCTACCGGCAGGCGGCGGTCATTGAGGGTAGCGGTCTGGCGATTTACAGCGTGGATTACAGCGATATTGACGGCGACGGCCGTATGGAGATCATCGTGGGCTGGCGGGTCAGCATGGATCTGCAGGCGCTGGCTGTCTACTCCTTGGAGCCGGACGGCGCACGGGAGCTGATGCGGACCAATTATGTGAAATACGCCGTGGCGGACCTGAATAAAGACGGCAAACGGGAACTGACGGTGCTACGGGCCAATCAGGACGGTGAGGGCGTTGCAGACTGCTATGTGTCGAAAAATGGCGTGCTGACGCTGCGGTCCAGTGTTCTGGTGTCCATGACCATGGCGGAGCTGAGCCAGCAGGGAAAGGTCACGGTAGGCGTACTGCGCTCCAATGACCCGGCTCTGTTCATCACCGGCGTTGCGGACGGCGCCCGGGCTATTACGGATGTGCTGGCCCTTCGGGGCGGAGAACTGACAAATCTGGTGCTTTCCGCCATTACCGGCGTTTCCGGAGAGGTGTCCCGGTTCTGTTCCGTGTATCCCATGGACATCAACGGCGACGGCGTTACAGAGGTGCCCCGCACGGTGACGCTGCAGGGCGAGGACGCAGACCACGCCGTTTCTCAGCGGGTGGACTGGATCAGCTATGACGCTTCCGGTACCGCGTCCCGGGTCCTGTCCACCTATCACGATGTTGCCGACGGCTGGTATCTCCAGCTGCCGGAGGGCTGGCCGGAGCGGGTCTGGGTCGGCCGGTCCACATCGCCGGATGAGATCGGCATTACATTCTATACCGACAGCAGCCGGGAGGAATCCTATGTTCCGGTGCTGCGGATCACGGCCCTTAGCGGCTCCGAACGGGAGCGGCTGGCGGTGCGGACGGGACGGTTCATCCTGGGCCGGAATGACGGCGTCATCTATGTGGGCGAGTTACTGAAGGGCAATCAGGATTGGAAGTACAGCGTTACAGAGGACGAGGTGCGGGCATCCTTCAGCCTGATCGGCACGGAATGGTCCGCAGGGGACAACTGATGGATATGGAGGAGCTTTCGTGAAGAAAATTCTGGTTTTGGAGGATGAAGCCAGCATCCGCAGCTTCATCGTCATCAATCTCCGCCGGGCGGGCTACGATGTGATTGAGGCTGAGACCGGCGAGGAGGCATTGGAACGGCTCCGGGCCAACCCGGATACCAAGGTGGCTCTTTTGGACATCATGCTGCCGGGGATCGACGGCTTTGAGGTCTGCCGCCGCATCCGGGCCACCAACACCAAAATCGGTATCATCATGCTCACCGCCCGTTCCCAGGAGATGGACAAGGTGACGGGACTGATGACCGGCGCCGACGACTATGTGACCAAGCCCTTCTCCCCGGCAGAGCTTACCGCCCGTGTGGACGCCCTGTTCCGCCGGGCCGGCGGAGAGGAGATCCCCCAGACCGGGG
>ERZ779843.555-NODE-555-length-54659-cov-47.259084_pt1 | contig 54659 bp, 47 predicted proteins | sample MGYA00511560_ERZ779843 | MGnify/ENA primary metagenome ERZ779843 (study PRJEB29588, sample SAMEA2158062) | human gut metagenome | biome: human gut; feature: human-associated habitat; material: faeces | place: Denmark | collected 2008/2010 ... | reverse complement strand
AATCCTTCATGAGCGCCAGACACGCGCAGATCACGGCGGAATAGGCGATGAACAGCACAATATTGCGCTTTGCCATCAGCCGTGAGAGCGTGGACGCACCGACATAGATAAAGCAGACCTTGACAAACTCCGACGGCTGGAACGACACGCCGCCCAGCTGGATCCAGTTGCGCGCGCCGAATTTTTCCACGCCGAAGAGTAGATTAAATGCCAGCAGTCCGATACCTGCTACGGCGGCCAGATACCGCACAGCCTTTGCCCGCTCCAGATCGCGCAGCGACCAGCAGACGACCAGAAATACACACACGCCCGCAACGATTGCAAGCAATTCTTTGATCAGACTTTCCGGTGCGGAACTCGACACAACGGCAAGTCCCATCGTGCACAGGAAAAACGCCAGTGTCTCCGCCTCAAAGCCGGTTCTGCGGAACACGCGCAAACCGAGATACAGCGCCCACTCCAGCCCAATCAGTCCGCCGAAGGCGGTCAACTCCAGCGCGGGATCGCAGCCGCCGAGAATCAGCTGCAGCGCTGTCAGCAGCTGGAACAGCGTCAGAAGCAGCAGCGTCGGCACCTGATGCACGGCGTGGCCGGCCCGCGTGCGGGTGCCGGCCTGAATGCGCTCCTGCTCCTTTGTCAGAGGGATGAGCGTAAAATTTATACCGCCCATCGTAATGACATCACCGAAGCGCAGCGCAGAGAGAGCCGTCTGCTTTCCGTTGACAAATACGCCGGATTTGGAGTGCGCGTCGGAGATCGTCCAGCTGCCGTCGTCGTAGCGCGTTAAGACTGCGTGCGTGCGCGAGACGGTTGGGTAGCCAAGCTGTACATCACAGCCTGCACCGCGGCCGATAAGGCTTTCCCAGTGCGTGACAGGGATGTGTGCGCCGTCCGGCGTAGTGAGCCATGCCCAAACCTCCGGCTCCGGCCGGAACGTCAGCAGACTCACCGCGCAGCGGATCAGAATGCCGAGCGCGAGCACCGGGAACAGATAGCACAGCCACGGGACGGGCTCAAATTGTGAAAAAAACGTAGTCAGTGTGTCCTGCATGCGAAATTCTCCATGAAGCAGCCGTTGTTCAAACGTCGGTCTTTTGCGCCTCCCCGGGCAGGTCGGCGACTTCGCTGATGGAACAGTAGGCTGTCGTGTCGGTGGTCAGATTCTTTTTGCGAAGCTTATTGTTGACAGAGTCGGAAATGAGCAGGTAAATGATCGCAAACACCGGCACGCCCAGAATCATGCCCGTAAAGCCGAAGAGGCTGGCGGCAATGGTAATGGACGCAAGCACCCAGAAGCCCGAAATGCCGACGGTGTTGCCGAGAATCTTCGGCCCGATGACGTTGCCGTCCACCTGCTGCAGGACAAGAATGAAGATGACAAAATAGAACGCCTGCAGAGGGTTCACCAGCAGAATGAGGAACGCGCACGGCACAAGGCCGATGATCGGCCCGAAGAACGGGATGACATTCGTCACGCCGATGACCGTGGCGATCAGAGCCGGGTACGGCATTTTGAGGATCAGAATACCGATGTAACACAGAATGCCGATGATGGCGGAATCGACGATCTTACCGATGACGAAGCCGTTGAACACGCGGTAGATGTTGCGGCCGAGGTAGAAAATATGATCGGCTCCCTTGGGAGGGAACAGGGCGACGATGATTTTCTTGCTCTGCGCCTGAAATGTCTCCTTCGACCAGAGAATATAGATCGACGCGACAAAGCCGATGAGGAAGTTCATAAAGCCCTTGACAAAGGCGACTACGGAACTGGTGAGCGTGGTCAGAAGCTTCTGCACATCCTGCAAAAACGTCGTGGTGATCCAGTTGTTGATAAAGTCGTAGATTTTGCCGAGCGCTGTATCGACGTAGCTTTGGATTTCGGGATTATCCTCCAGAATGGTCGTGACCCAGCGGTCGATACTGGTATAGTATGTCTCCGCGTTGTCCACGATTCCGACGACGCTCTCATACAGCTGCGGCAGCAGCATGGAGAAGAATGCGTACAAAACCAGAACGGCCACGACAACGCCGACAAAGATGCCCGCTGAGCGGCTCAGATTGCGGATGAGCGCGGGCTTGAGTTTCGTTTTCTGTTCCAGCAGCGGCAGAAGGCGGCTGTCAACGAAGCGTACGATCGGGTTCAGAAGAAACGCGATCACCACGCCGAAGATCAGCGGCTCCAGAATCGTTTCCAACGCGGTCAGAACGCCGAAGAAGCCCGGCAGATTCGTAAAGATCACGACGAGCAGAATGCTGATAAAGATCACGACGAGCGCTGTCAGACCCCATTTGATGTATGGCTTGTCCCGGTGTTCGTTCATGCGCGACTCTCCTTTTTTGTTTCCATATTATTTTATTTAAGGTATCATATTTGGCGGAAAACGTCAATTCAGAGATTCTCCTAATGTGCGCAGCAGCGCGAGTTCCTCCGCATAGCCCGGCAGTTCATTGGGCGTCTCGAGAATCATGGGCAGCCCCTGCAGGGCCGGGTGGTGCAGGATGCGCCGGAATGTTTCGAGGCCCAGATAGCCCTGCCCGATTTTTTCGTGCCGGTCCTTATGCGCGCCGCAGGGATTTTTGCTGTCATTCAGATGCAGTGCCTTCAGCCGGTCAAGGCCGATCACACGGTCAAATTCCGCCAGCACGCCGTCCAGATCGTTTCTGATGTCATAGCCTGCATCCGATACATGACAGGTGTCGAGACACACGCCGAGAAGCTTTCCGCAGCGGCTGGCGTCAAGAATCGCGCGCAGTTCTTCAAACCTGCCGCCGACCTCGCTTCCCTTGCCGGACATCGTTTCGAGCAGAACGGTCGTGTGCTGCTCCGGCCGGACGACCGCATCCAGACACGCGGCGATCAGCTCGATCCCGGCTTCAACGCCCTGTCCGACATGGCTGCCGGGATGGAAATTGTAGAAGTTTCCGGGCGTCAGCTCCATGCGCTGCAAATCGCTTTCAAAGACCTCGCGGGCAAATTCCCGCGTCCGCTCGTCCTTGGAGCACGGGTTCAGCGTATACGGCGCATGGGCCACGACGCGGCCCAACTGCCCGTCCTGCTGCATCTGCACGAGCACGGCGGCGTCCGCCGGGTCGGCGCTTTTTGCTGCGCCGCCGCGCGGATTGCGCGTGAAGAACTGAAAAGTGTTCGCGCCGATGGACAGCGCGGTTTTTCCCATTGTAGCGTAGCCCTTCGACGAGGACAAATGGCAGCCCAGATACAGCATAAGCGGCCTCCTGCAAGCGTATTTTTTATTGATTTGATAGCGGAAAATCTTCTTATAAGCCCTCATAAATGTTTAAGACACCATGAAAAAATGGCTTAAAATCAAGGTTTTCCGCATATCATCATTTATCTTGCCGTATCTCCGTACAAGGTGGTTTTGTAAGACCGGGCACCATTTTAGCACCACAAAAATAAAGGAGGACGACATGAATAACGTACTTTTAGACAAGGGTATTATAACCCCGTCCGGCGAAATCAGCAAGGACAAAATCAACCTTGTCGCCGGAGCAATCACGCAGCCGTTCGCAGAAATGGTCTGGGTGACGACAGGCGGCGATATGGAAACCATCAACCGCCTTACCGATGTTCTCGTTTCCATGAATACCACCGCAGACCGGGGCAAGCTGTTCAAAATCATCAAAATGCTGTATGGGCTTATGGGCTTGCCTTTTTCCGAGGAAGCCGAGCCGATGGACGCCGCCCCCGACGTATTGGAATACTTCATCTTTTCCTTTACGGCTGATTTTGGCGAAATCATCAAAGACTATATCGCGGAAGCACAATAGAATACGCGCACACAGGCGGCGTTTCTCAATCCCACACAGGGAGAACAGAAACGCCGCTTTTTTCATGCCCCCATGTTACGCAGTAGAGCAGGAAAAAGCCTTGCAGCAAGCGGCTTTGGGGGCGCGGTTTTGACGGGGTAAGGTGTTTATACCTTTTCCCTTAAAAACGCGCTTCTACTGCGTAACAAAACCACAGCAAAGGAGTGATGAACAATGGCAGTTTTTCGTGTGGAACGAAACCGCGGCTATACCGTAATGAGCAACCACCATCTACGCAATAGGGGCTTGACCTTGAAAGCAAAGGGGCTGCTTTCACAAATGCTGTCCCTGCCGGACAACTGGGACTATACCCTTGCGGGGCTGTCCCACATCAACCGGGAAAGTATTGACGCGATCCGTACCGCCGTATGGGAGCTTGAAAAAGCCGGATATATCACCCGGCGGCAGGGGCGCGACGAAAAAGGGAAAATGGCGGCAATCGAGTACACCATCTACGAGCAGCCGCAGTTGGAAAACCCGATGTTGGAAAATCCAACAACGGATAACCCGATGTTGGAAAATCCGATGATGGATAATCCGACGTCGGAAAATCCAACGCAATTAAATAAAGATATATCAAGAACTGATTTATCAAAAAAAGAAAAATCAAATACGGATATATCAAATACCCATTCCATTCCTATCCTTTCCCCTTACCCAACACCTTTCACAGAGGACGCGGCAGAGCCGGATCGGAAAGGAACGGAAGCGAAAACGCAGAGCGCAATAGAGATTTACCGGGACATCATCAAGGACAATATCGAGTATGACATTCTCATACAGGATCCGCACATGGATAAAGACCGACTGGACGAAATCGTTGACCTCATACTGGAAACGGTATGCACAGCGAGAAAGACGCTCCGCATCGCCGGGGACGACTATCCGGCAGAGCTTGTCAAAAGCAAGTTTTTGAAGCTGACGAGCAGCCATATTGAATTTGTCCTTGACTGTATGCGGGAGAACACCACGAAGATCCGCAATATCAAGCAGTATCTGCGGGCGGTGCTGTTCAACGCCCCGTCCACCATCGGCAGCTACTATACCGCCCTTGTCGCCCACGACATGGCAAGCGGCGCATGGGCGAAGCCGAAAGGCGGCATACCCGATTACACCTGCAACGAGGGCGAAAGCCTGTAAAACCAAAGGAGGACAAGACTATGAAGCAGGGCGCATTGTTTTTTGACGAAACCGCTGACCGCTACGACATCCGCTTTGACCTTGCCGATTACTACGGCGGGCTGCATTGCGGCGAGTGCTTGGAGGTATTCACAGGCGGCAAGTGGAAGCCGACCCGCATGGAGTACGGCGACAACTGGTATCTTGCGGGTGTCCGCGCCGAGGACTTGAACGGCTTACTGGTGCGGATTTAAGCGGGGCGGCGCAGGTAGCGGACGCCCATTTTTTGCGCCCAAAAGCGGCGCAGCACATAACACCGCGAAAGGAGGACGGTAAATGCAAGATGAAATCAACGAAAAAGTCATTGCCTTATCCATAAGGACGACCAAGCTCACCGCCGAAATGCTGCAAAAATCCATTCGCTTCATGCTTTCACAAATCAAAAAGCAGTTGGATAAGCCGGTGCAGCGCCACGGCAAGCAGACCCTAAAACAGCTTATGAAGCAGAACGCAGGCGTAAGCAGCATCGAAATCACTGACAGCAATATCAAAGCCTTTGAGAGTACGGCAAAGAAATACGGCGTTGACTTTGCGCTGAAAAAGGACGCGACGGAAAGCCCGCCCCGCTACCTTGTGTTTTTCAAGGGGCGCGATGCGGACGTTTTGACCGCAGCCTTTCAGGAGTTTTCCGCAAAGAAGCTGACACAGGAACAAAAGCCCTCGATCCGCAAGGCGTTAGCTGCCTTTAAGGACAAGGCGAAGCAGCTTAACGCTGACCGCCAAAAGGTGAAAAATCAGACAAGAGGGGGCATTGAGCGATGAAAAGCATAAATCTGAAAAAGCTGATACTTCCCAATCTGCCTTATCTGCTCTTTGTGTATCTCTTTGATAAAGTGGGACAGGCGGCGCGGCTTGCCCCCGGCGCGGATTTTTCCGCAAAGGTGTTGCATATTGCACAGGGCTTTTCCGCAGCCTTTGAAAATGCCTTGCCGAGTGTTCACCCGCTGGATTTGCTCATTGGCATTGTCGGCGCGGTGGTTATCCGGCTTATTGTCTATGCCAAAGGAAAAAACGCGAAGAAATATCGCCGGGGAAAAGAGTTTGGTAGCGCGAGATGGGGCAGCGCCGACGATATACGCCCGTACATCGACCCGGTGTTTGAAAACAATGTGCTGCTCACACAGACGGAACGGCTGATGATGAACAGCCGCCCGAAGCAGCCGAAGTACGCACGGAACAAAAACGTACTGGTGGTGGGCGGCAGCGGAAGCGGCAAAACCCGCTTTTTCGTCAAACCCAACCTGATGCAAATGCACAGCAGCTATCTCGTGTCTGACCCGAAAGGTACTCTCCTGCTTGAGTGCGGCAAACTTTTGGAACGCGGCAGTCCGAAGCTGGGCGAGGACGGAAAGCCCGTTAGAAAAAACGGAAAGCTCGTCTATGAGCCGTACCGTATTAAGGTGCTGAATACCATTAACTTCAAAAAGAGCATGAAATACAATCCTTTCGCCTATCTACGCGACGAAAAGGATATTTTGAAGCTGGTAAACACGCTGATTGCCAATACCAAGGGCAGCGGCGAAAAGTCCGGCGAGGATTTTTGGGTGAAAGCCGAGCGGCTGCTGTACTGTGCGTTAATCGGCTACATTCACTACGAAGCCCCGGACGCAGAGCGAAACTTTACGACGCTGCTTGAAATGATCAACGCAAGCGAAGCCCGCGAGGATGACAGCGAGTTTCAAAGCCCCGTTGACCTCATGTTTGAACGCTTGGAGGAAAAAGACCCGGAGCATTTTGCGGTCAAGCAGTACAAAAAGTTTCTGCTGTCTGCGGGCAAGACCCGTTCCTCTATCCTCATTTCCTGCGGTGCAAGGTTAGCCCCTTTTGACATTCGGGAGCTGCGGGAGCTGATGGAGAGCGACGAATTGGAGCTTGACACGCTGGGCGACAGAAAGACCGCGCTGTTCATCATCACAAGCGACACCGACCCCACCTTTGACTTTGTAACGGCGATGATCGTATCGCAGCTTTTCAACCTGCTCTGCACCAAAGCCGACGACGAATACGGCGGCAGACTTCCTATCCACGTTCGCTGTCTGCTGGACGAGGTAGCCAACATCACGATCCCCAATTTGGAACGGCTAATCAGCGTCCTGCGAAGCCGGGAAATCTCCGCTTGCCTTGTGGTGCAGGCGCAGAGCCAGCTAAAAGCCATCTACAAGGAACACGCCGACACCATCATTGGGAATTGCGACACAACCCTTTTCCTCGGCGGCAAGGAAAAAACGACGCTGAAAGAAATCTCCGAGGTTTTGGGGAAAGAAACGATTGACAGCTTCAACACTTCCGAAAACCGGGGGCGGGACGTTTCTCATGGGCTGAACTATCAAAAGCTCGGAAAGGAGCTTATGAGCCAGGACGAAATTGCCGTGATGGACGGCGGGAAATGTATCTTGCAGCTACGGGGCGTTCGCCCGTTCTTCTCCGACAAGTACGACATCACGAGGCACCCGAAATACAAATACCTTTCGGACTACGACAAGAAAAACACCTTTGACATCGAGAAGTTTTTGAAGCGGCAGCGACGCCCGGTAATCATCAAGCCGGATACTGTCTTTGACTATTACGAAATTGACGCAGCGGATTTACAGGAGGTTACGGAATGAACAGACGCATCAGAAAGAAGCGGGAAAAACAGCAGCTTGCGCAGGCGATCCGGGAGCTTGTCACCCTCGCGGAGAAACGGCAGCAAAAGCGGCAGGAAGCCATCGACCGCTTTCTGACCGCATACAGCGCCTACCTTGCCAAGCAGGGCGGCGCGGAAAGGAGGACGCCGTGACGAATGCCTGCAAAACGCCGGAAGCAGTCATGCAGACGCTTATCACCGCTCTTGCCGCAGGGCTTGCGGTATGGGGTGCCGTGCAGCTTTTGGAGAGCTTTCAAAGCGGCGGCGAACGCCAGCGGGCGCAAGCTCTCGAACTCATTAAAGCGGGCGGCGAAATTGTCCGCACCGCCACTTGGGAGGTGATACCGCCATCAAGACCGTAAGCATCGGCTACATGGTACGCGCTCCTACCTTTGCACTTCCTATTCCCTTGCGGGCATTGCCCGCGCAGCCGCCTTTTTGATGAGGGCGGCTTTTTTCATGCACAAAAATACAAACACAAAAATTCAAGAGCCGCAAAGCGGCAGAAAGTGAGGTCAATCTATGACATTTTTCAATTCGGCAGTAGACGTATTGCAGACCCTTGTGATTGCACTGGGCGCAGGTCTTGGCATCTGGGGCGTTATCAACCTCTTGGAGGGCTATGGCAATGACAATCCGGGGGCAAAATCGCAGGGCATGAAGCAGCTTATGGCGGGCGGCGGCGTTGCCTTGATTGGCGGCGTTCTCGTTCCCCTGCTCAAAGGGCTGTTCGGTTAAGCGGCGGTAATGTCCTATGCAGAGCATACTTGACGCGATTAACGAATGGATCAAGGAAATCCTGATCGGAGCGATCAACGGAAATCTGTCAACTATGTTCGGGGACGTAAACGAAAAGGTCGGTACGATTGCCGCCGAGGTAGGCAAGACCCCGCAGGGGTGGAACGCAAGCATATTTTCCATGATACAGACGCTATCGGAAAATGTGATCGTCCCCATTGCGGGGCTTGTCATTACCTACGTTCTATGCGTGGAGCTTATCAGCATGGTAACGGAAAAGAACAATATGCACGACATTGACACGTTCATGTTCTTTAAGTGGTTTTTCAAAGCGTTCGTTGCGGTGTTTATCGTCACGCATACCTTTGACATCACTATGGCGGTATTCGACATGGCGCAGCACATTGTTTCCGGCGCGGCGGGCGTGATCGGCGGCAGCACCAGCATTGATGTTGCCGCCGCACTCTCGTCTATGCAAGCCGGACTTGACGCAATGGAAATCCCCGAACTGCTCTTGCTTATGCTCGAAACAAGCCTTGTCAGCCTTTGCATGAAAATCATGTCGGTGCTGATAACGGTTGTTTTGTACGGGCGTATGATTGAGATTTACCTATACTGCTCCGTATCGCCTATCCCATTCGCCACCATGACAAACCGGGAATGGGGGCAAATCGGAAACAACTACTTAAAAGGCCTGTTTGCCCTCGGCTTTCAAGGCTTCCTCATTATGATATGCGTCGGCATTTATGCGGTTTTGGTAAACAACATGGTTATAGCGGACAATTTGCACACCGCGATATTTTCCATCGCAGCCTATACGGTGCTGCTTTGCTTTAACCTTTTGAAATCCGGCGCACTGGCAAAATCATTATTCCATGCACATTAAAAGGAGGTTTTCCATCACCAAGAAATACAGCGTTATTTACGCAGATCCCCCGTGGCGGTATGAAAGGAGCAAGGTGCAGGGCGCAGCGGAAAAGCACTATCCCACCATGGGCATTGACGAGCTGTGCGCCCTGCCTGTGCCGGAGCTGGCGGCGAAGGACTGCGCCCTGTTTTTGTGGGCGACCTTTCCGCAGCTTCCCGAAGCTCTGCGGCTGATCCGCGCATGGGGCTTTCGGTATCGGACGGTGGCGTTCGTTTGGCTCAAACGTAACCGCAAAAGCCCGTCCTGGTTTTACGGTATGGGCTATTGGACGCGCAGCAACGCGGAAATCTGTCTGCTGGCGACCAAGGGCAAACCCAAGCGGCAGTCGGCGGGCGTACATCAGTTTCTTATCAGCCCCATAGAGCAGCACAGCAAAAAGCCGGATGCAGCGCGGGAAAAAATCGTTGCCCTTATGGGGGATTTGCCCCGGATTGAGCTGTTTGCTCGACAGAAAACGCCGGGGTGGGATATATGGGGCAACGAACTCCCAAACAGTATTGAAATGTAACGAAAGGAGATTTTTCTATGGCGTATGTACCCGTTCCAAAAGACCTATCACGCATAAAGACAAAGGTTGCCTTTAACCTTACAAAAAGGCAGCTCATATTCTTTGCGGCGGCGCTCCTTGTTGGACTGCCGCTTTTCTTTTTGCTCAAAGGCAGCACAGGCACAAGCCTTGCGGCGTTCGTGATGATCCTCGTTATGCTGCCCTGCTTTCTGTTCGCCATGTACGAAAAGCACGGGCAGCCCCTTGAAACGCTGATTAAGAACATCATACAGACAAAATTTATCCGTCCGAAAGAAAGACCCTATCAGACGGAAAACTTCTATGCCGTCCTCGAACGGCAAAGACAACTTGAAAAGGAGGTATCGGCTATTGTCAACGGCAAACGCAAAACACGCAGAAAACAGGCGTAAGCTCACCCGCGCCGAGAAAAAGGAAATCGCCGCCCTGATCCGAGCGGCAAAGGGTGACGGAAAGGCGCACACCGCGCAGCAGACCATACCGTATCTTGCCATGTACCCGGACGGTATCTGCAAGGTTACGGAAAAGAAATACTCCAAGAGCATCGCCTACGACGACATCAACTACCAGCTTGCGCAGGCAGACGATAAGACCGCCATTTTTGAAAACTGGTGCGACTTTCTCAACTATTTTGACGCGACCGTTAGTGTGCAGCTTTCCTTTATCAACCGGGGAACGCGCAGCGGCGGCGCGAAGGAGGTCGTTGCGATCCCCGCGCAAAACGACGCTTTCAATTCCATCCGCACCGAATACGCGGATATGCTGAAACATCAGCTTGCAAAGGGCAACAACGGCTTTGTAAAGTCAAAGTACATTACCTTTTCCGTGGAAGCGGACAATTTGAACGCGGCAAAGGCGCGGCTTGCCCGTATTGAAACCGACATACTGAATAATTTTAAGGTGCTGGGCGCAGCCGCCCGCCCCATGACGGGCTATGAACGGCTGGAAGCCCTGCACAGTGTATTCCACCCGGAGGGAGAACCGTTCCGTTTCTCTTGGGACTGGCTCATCCCGTCGGGGCTTACCACAAAGGACTTTATCGCCCCGTCCTCGTTCCGTTTCGGCGAGGGCAGATATTTCCGCATGGGACGCAAAATCGGCGCGGTCAGCTTCCTTGAAATCCTTGCGCCGGAGCTGAACGACCGTATGCTTGCGGACATTCTCGACCTTGAAACGGGGATCGTCGTCAATCTCCATATCAAGAGCATCGACCAGACCGAAGCCATCAAGACCATCAAGCGCAAGATAACCGACCTTGACAAAATGAAAATCGAGGAACAAAAGAAAGCGGTACGCAGCGGCTACGATATGGACATCATCCCCTCTGACCTTGCCATGTTCGGCGGCGAAGCGAAAAACCTCTTGCAGGACTTGCAGAGCCGCAACGAGCGAATGTTTCTCCTGACTTTCCTTGTGGTAAATATGGCGGACACGAAGCGAAAGCTGGAAAATGACATATTCGCAGCGGCGGGCATCGCGCAGAAATACAACTGCGCTCTTACCCGCCTTGACTACCAACAGGAGGCGGGGCTGATGTCCTCTGTTCCGCTGGGCGAGAACCTGATTCCCATCCAGCGGGGGCTTACCACATCAAGCACTGCGATTTTCATTCCCTTTATCACGCAGGAGCTTTTTCAGCGGGGCGCGGCACTCTATTACGGGCTAAACGCCCTGTCAAGCAATATGATCCTCTGTGACCGCAAGCGGCTTAAAAACCCCAACGGGCTGATCCTCGGCACCCCCGGAAGCGGCAAGAGCTTTGCGGCGAAGCGGGAAATCACAAACGCTTTTCTCATTACCGACGACGACATCATCATCTGCGACCCGGAAGCGGAATATTACCCCCTTGTGCGCCGCCTGCACGGACAGGTGATCCGCATTTCCCCCACAAGCACCCAGTATGTCAACCCTATGGATATTAACCTCAATTACAGCGAGGACGATAACCCCCTTGCGCTGAAAAGCGACTTTCTTCTTTCTCTCTGTGAGCTTGTCATCGGCGGCAAGGAGGGGCTGATGCCCGTGGAAAAGACCGTCATTGACCGCAGCGTAAGAAACGTGTACCGCCCGTTTTTAGCCGCCCCCGACCCGGCGAAAATGCCGATCCTCGGCGACCTTTACGACGAGCTTTTAAGACAGCCGGAGCCGGAAGCGGCGCGGGTGGCGGCGGCATTGGAGCTTTACGTTTCGGGCAGCCTGAATGTCTTTAACCACCGTACCAATGTGGAGCTTTCAAACCGCCTTGTCTGCTTTGACATCAAGCAGCTTGGGAAGCAGCTTAAAAAGCTGGGGATGCTCATTGTGCAGGATCAGGTGTGGAACAGAGTAACCATAAACCGGGCTGAAAAGAAATCCACCCGCTACTACATGGACGAGTTTCATTTGCTCCTCAAAGAGGAACAAACCGCCGCCTATTCCGTGGAGATTTGGAAGCGCTTTCGTAAATGGGGCGGGATCCCAACCGCCATCACGCAGAATGTCAAAGACCTTTTGAGCAGCCGCGAAGTTGAGAATATCTTTGAGAACAGCGATTTTGTCCTCATGCTCAATCAGGCGCAGGGCGACCGGGAAATCCTTGCAAGGCAGCTCAATATCTCCCCGCAGCAGATGAAATACGTTACCCATACCGAAGCGGGCGAGGGGCTGATCTTCTACGGAAACGTGGTGCTGCCTTTCCTTGACCGTTTTCCGCAGAATACCGAGCTATACCGGGTAATGACGACCCGCCCGGAGGAAGTGGGCGGCACATGAGATTAGACACCATCATCAACCGCGACGCGCTGTGCGCCCTGCGGGAGCTGCCCGCCGAGAGCGTCCATTGCTGCGTCACAAGCCCGCCCTATTACGCCCTGCGGGATTACGGCATGGACGCGCAGATCGGGCGGGAGGACACGCCGGAGCAGTACATCGCAAGGCTTGTCGAGGTTTTCCGTGAGCTGAAACGGGTGCTGCGCCCGGACGGTACGTTTTGGCTGAATATTGCCGATACCTACTGTGGCACAGGCAGCAAGGGCAGCTACACCGACCCGAAAAACCCGAAAGGCAGAAACGGGCAGAGCCTATCCCTTGCAAGACGGGCGGCAGGCTGCAAGCAAAAGGATTTAATCGGTATTCCGTGGCTTTTAGCCTTTGCCCTGCGCTCTGACGGGTGGTATCTGCGCAGCGCGATTATTTGGCAGAAGGACAACCCCATGCCCGAAAGTGTGCGGGACAGACCGAGCCGCTGCTATGAGAACGTCTTTTTGCTTACGAAGTCAAAGAGCTATTACTATGACGCCGCCGCCATTGCGGAACCCATCGCCCCCACCACAGCAGCGCGATACCGGGGCGGGCGCAGCGCGGGACACAAATACGACGGCGAGGTACCCGGACAGGGTAAGGTGCAGGGCATCAACCGGGCGCGGACAGGCGGCTACTACGATGAAGCCCTCATGCCGACCACGCGGAATAAGCGGGACGTGTGGCATATCAACACCGTACCCTACAAGGGCGGGCATTTCGCCGCGTTCCCGCCGAAGTTAGCCGAAACGTGCATACTGGCGGGCTGTCCCAAGGGCGGCATTGTGCTTGACCCGTTTTTCGGCAGCGGCACGACGGGGCTTGCGGCAAAAAGCCTTGACCGCCATTACATCGGCATTGAACTGAACTATGACTATTGCACCCTTGCAAGGGCGCGGATTGGAGGTGAAACGAATTGAGCAAAAAGCTGAAACCCCGCGATAAAATTACGCAGAAAATGAGCCGGGACGGGCTTATCGAGGTCAACGAAACCGCAGGCACCGCCGAGCTGGTCAGCGGGCGCGAGCAGGACGCGGATTTTTCCAAGCAGCCCGAACAGGCGGCGCAGGAAGCCGCGCAGCAGCTTCCGCACCCATCCGGCGGCGCGGCAGCTCGTCCCCATACCCCGGAGCTTTCCCCGAAGCGGGACGCCGCCGCAGCCGAGCGTGTTTTGGAGCATATCGACGCCGCCCATACCCGCGCAGCATCCAAAAAGGCGATAAAGCGGGCGCAGCGGGAAGCGGCGGCAAAAACAAAGACCTCGCGCCTGCAATTCACCGAGGAAGAACGGGCGACGCCGGAGCTTCAAAAGGCGATCCGCAAATCGGAAAGAGCCGCCGACCGCCTGGACGAAGCGCGGGCGGCTATTCCGAAGAAGAAAGTCTTGACAAAAGAGCGCACCTTTGACGAAGCCGCAGGCAAGGGCAAAACCCGCCTGCGCTTTGAGGAAAAGGAAAAACCCATACCGGGCGGCAGGCAGCAGCATAACCCCCTCTCCCGCCCCGTGCAGGAGGTTGGCGTTTTCGTCCACAATAAGATACATTCCGTTGAAAAGGACAACTCCGGCGTGGAGGGAGCGCACAAGAGCGAGGAATTAGCCGAGCGCGGCATCCGGGCAGGGGCGCGGCAGATGCGAAAGAGCCGCCGCAGCCGCAAGCTGAAACCCTACCGGGCGGCGGCAAAAGCAGAAAAAGCCGCGTTCAAGGCTAACGCCGATTTTCAGTATCAAAAGGCGCTGCACGACAACCCGCAGCTTGCCGCGTCTAACCCCGTTTCCCGGTTTTGGCAGAAGCAGCAGATCAAGCGGCAGTATGCAAAGGCGGTACGAACGGGCGGCACAAAATCCGCAAGGAAAGCCGCAGAAAACACCCGCAAGGCGGCGAAGAAAACCGCCGAAGCGACGAAAAAGACCGCCGCCTTTGTAGGGCGGCATTGGAAAGCCTTTCTGATTGCCGGGTGTGCGCTGCTCCTGCTTATCATGCTGATGTCCGCAATTTCCTCCGGCTCTGCTCTTTTTTCGGGGCTTGTCAACGGCGTAATCGGAACCTCTTACACATCGGAGGACAGTGACCTTGTAGCGGTGGAAAACAATTATGCGGCAAAGGAAAACGATCTGCAAAGCAGGATAGACAATATCGAGCGCGATTATCCGGGCTATGACGAATACCGCTACGACCTTGCGTACATCGGGCATAACCCCCATGAATTAGCATCCTACCTGACCGCCCTGTTGCAGAGCTACACCCCGCAAAGCGCACAGGCAGAGCTTGACCGCATTTTCAATCTGCAATACAAGCTGACCGTCACGGAAGAAATCGAGGTGCGCTACCGCACGGAACGGCGCACAGGCAGCTACACGGACGCGGAGGGCAACACCCATACCTATACCTACACCGTTGAAGTCCCCTATAACTATTACATTCTCAATGTAACGCTGACGAACAGACCCATATCCTCTTTTGTATCGGAGCTGCTAACGCCGGAGCAGCTTGAAATGTACCGTGTCTATTTGCAAACAAGCGGCAACAAACCCCTCGTTTTTGGCGGCGGCTCTGCGGACACTTCCGCGTCCGAGGATTTAAGCGGCGTACAGTTTGTAAACGGTACGCGCCCCGGCAACACCGCCCTTGTGGATATAGCGAAATCGCAAGTCGGCAATGTAGGCGGTGCGCCTTACTGGAGCTGGTACGGCTTTAACAGCCGCGTGGCTTGGTGCGCCTGCTTTGTGTCCTGGTGCTACGGACAGGCTGGACTTTCCGAGCCGCGCTTTGCGGGCTGTCAGTCGCAGGGCGTTCCGTGGTTTACCTCTCACGGGCAATGGGGCGCGAGGGGTTATGAGAATATCGCTCCCGGCGACGCCATCTTTTTTGATTGGGATTTAGACGGCAGCGCAGACCATGTAGGTATCGTAATCGGCACAGACGGAAGCCGCGTTTACACCGTGGAGGGTAATTCCGGCGACGCCTGCAAAATCAGAAGCTATCCTCTTGATTACGCCTGTATCAAGGGCTATGGGCTGATGAATTGGAATTAAAATTTGAAAGGAGTTTTGACAGTATGACAAACAGCAAAATTGACCGCATTGAAAAGGAAATGCAGAAAACGCGGGAGAAAATCACCGAGTATCAGAACAGGCTGAAAGAGCTTGCGGCGCAGAAAACCGAAGCGGAAAACCTGCAAATCATCGCTCTTGTGCGCTCCATGCGCCTGACCCCCGCAGAGCTTACCGCCCTGCTTTCCGGCGAACCGATCCCCGGCATTGCCGCCGCAGGTACAGACTACATGGAACAGGAGGAAATCGAAAATGAAGAATAAAGGCTTTTTCAAAACAGCCGCCGCCCTGCTTGCCGCCCTTGTCCTCTTGGGCGGCTTTTCTGTTACTGCCTATGCGGGCGGCGGTGAGGACATTCCCACCAACGACAGCGGCGTGATCGTAGAAACCGAGCCGCAGCCCCTTACGCCGGACGGTAATCTGTCGCTGATCGACGACATTGAGGGAGAAGCCGCCGAGGACAAGCAGTTTATCATTGTGCAGAGCAAAAACGGCAACTACTTTTACATCATTGTTGACCGCGCCGCCGAGGGCGAAAACACCGTACATTTTCTCAATCAGGTGGACGAAGCCGACCTGATGGCGCTCATGGAGGGCGACAGCGGCAAGGCGCAGGCTCCCGCCGTTTGCACCTGTAAGGACAAGTGCAAGGCGGGCGCAGTCAATACCGCTTGCCCGGTATGCTCTGTCAATATGACCGAATGTGCAGGCAAGGAAGCCGTGCCGGAGCCGGACGATGCGCCGCCGGAGAAAGAAAAAAGCAATGCGGGCGGGCTTGTGATCTTCCTTGTCGTTACCCTGCTTGCCGGCGGCGGCGCATTCTACTACTTTAAGATTATGAAGCCGAAGCAGGGTATCAAGGGCGACACCGACCTTGACGATTTCGATTTTGACGATTACGGCGAGGACGAGCCGGAAGCAGGCAGCGAGGAACAGGAGGACGAGGAATGAGGTTAGTCATTGCAGAGAAGCCGAGTGTGGCGGCGGCACTTGCCGCCGCCCTTGGCGTAAAGAACAAAAAGGACGGATATATGGAGGGCGGTGGCTACCTCATTTCATGGTGCGTGGGGCATTTGGTGGAGCTTGCAGAAGCCGCCGCCTATGGGGAGCAGTACAAAAAGTGGAGCTATGACAGCCTGCCGATCCTGCCGCAGCCGTGGCAATATACCGTATTCAAAGACAGGCAAAAGCAGTTCAAAATCCTAAAAGACCTCATGCGCCGCAGCGACGTTTCCGAGGTTGTCAATGCCTGCGACGCAGGACGCGAGGGCGAGCTGATTTTTCGCCTTGTCTACCATGCGGCGGGGTGCGATAAGCCCTTTTCCCGCCTTTGGATTTCCTCTATGGAGAAAAGCGCAATTAAAAGGGGCTTTGCGGAGCTGAAACCCGGCGAAGCGTATGACGCCCTCTATGCGTCCGCGCTATGCCGCGCAAAAGCGGACTGGATCATCGGCATCAACGCCACCCGCCTTTTTTCTGTATTGCATGGCAAGACCCTAAACGTGGGGCGAGTGCAGACGCCAACCCTCAAAATGCTTGCAGACCGGGACGCGGCGATTACCTCTTTCAAGAAAGAAAAATACTATATCGTCCGTCTTGATGTGGGCGGCGCGGAAGCGGCAAGCGCAAGGATCTCCGACGCCGCAGATGCGGAAGCCCTCAAAACGGCTTGCGAAGCGTCGCAGGCCATTTGCATTTCGGTGAGGCGTGAGAGGAAAACCGAGCAGCCGCCCCGCCTGTTTGACCTTACGGGCTTGCAGCGGGAAGCTAACCGCATTTACGGTTACACCGCAAAGCAGACCCTTGACCTTGCACAAGCCCTTTACGAAAAGCGGCTGCTTACCTACCCGCGAACGGACAGCAATTATCTGACCGACGACATGGGCGATACGGCGGTGCATATCGCCGCGCTGCTTGTCGGCAAGCTGCCCTTTATGAAAGGCGCGGCGTTTACGCCGGACATAGCCCGGACGCTTGACAGCAAAAAGGTGTCCGACCACCACGCCATTATTCCGACAATGGAGCTTGCGAAAGCAGACCTTGCCGCGCTGCCGGAAAGCGAAAGAAATATCCTCACCCTTGCCGGGGCGCGTCTGCTGTTCGCCGCCGCCGAGCCGCACATTTTTGATGCGGTAACGGCGGTGTTTTCCTGTGCCGATACCGAGTTTACGGCAAAGGGAAAGACGGTTCTTTGCGACGGGTGGAAAGAGCTTGAACGACGCTACCGGGCGACGCTGAAAGGAAAGCCCGACGCCGAGGGCGACGAGGAAAACGAGCTTATTTTAGATGCGCCGACCTTTGCCGAGGGACAGAGCTTTGACAGTCCAGCCGCAAGAGTTACGGCGCACGACACGCAGCCCCCGAAGCCGCACACGGAAGCAAGCCTGCTATCTGCTATGGAACGCGCCGGAAGCGCAGACACCGACCCGGACGCAGAACGCCGGGGGCTTGGCACTCCCGCTACCCGCGCCGCTGTGATTGAAAAGCTGGTCAAATCCGGCTTTGTGCAGCGCAAAGGAAAACAGCTTATCCCAACCCAAAAGGGCAACAACCTTGTTTGCGTTCTGCCCGATACGCTGACCTCTCCGCAGCTTACCGCCGAATGGGAAAACGCTCTGACGCAGATTGCAAGGGACGCAGCCGAGCCGGAGGACTTCATGCGGGGCATTGAAGAAATGGCGCGGGAGCTTGTGAAAGCCTATCCGTTTCTTTCCGATAATCAAAAAGACCTTTTCAAAGAGGAAAAGACGGTGATCGGCAAATGCCCCCGCTGCGGCGGGAAGGTCTGCGAGGGCAGAAAAAACTACTACTGCGAAAAGAAGGACTGCGCCTTTGTCATGTGGAAAAATGACCGCTTTTTCGAGGAACGCAAAACCGCCTTTACCCCGAAAATTGCCGCCGCGCTGCTTGCGGGCGGCAGGGCGAAGGTCAAAAAGCTGTATTCCCCGAAAACGGGTAAAACCTATGACGGAAGCATTGTTTTAGCCGATACGGGCGGGAAATACGTCAACTACCGTATCGAGCTTGCGAGGGACAAAGAACTTACGCAGCAAGCATAGGAAAGGGGTACCCTTTCCGTAAAATCCCCGTTCTGACGCTACGCGCAGAATGGGGATTTTGCTTGTTGGGAAGTTTCCCAAACCCTCTGTAACGATGAAAGGAGGCGTAAGCCATGCAGAACAAGCCGAAAGCAGAGCTGACCGCCGCCCTAATGCTTCTTGATACCCGCAGTATGTCATTTGATATGCGGGAAATCGACAACCGCCGCTTTATGTTCTCCCCGCAGGCGGGAGAGCTGATTTTAGGCAGACAGTATAGGGGCGGGCAGTTATACAAAAGCCATGCCGAGGAACACTTTGACAGCGGGGCGAAAGCCCCTTTCGACAGCTTTATCCGAGGCTGGATCGGCACAGGCAGGGACTACCCGGACGGTGTTATTCACTTCGCCCCGAATATTGGCACAGACAATATCCCCGCCTTTGACAATGCGTTTTCCACCCTGCAAATGTTCAGCGAAAACGGCGCGGCGGGAGATACCGTCGTGCGCGGCTTTGGGCGCAAGTGGGAGCAGCCGCTAAAAGACATCATCACACCAACAAAAGAAAGGAGCAAAACCGTGAGCGAACAGGAAAAGAACTATTCCAGCTATGATTTTGACAGGCTGGAAGTAGCAAAAAAGCTGGTAATTGAGCGAAGCATCTATTTTGAAAGTGAGAAAGCGGATATTTCCGCGCTGACCGGGCTTTCTCTTGCGGAGCTGACACGGCTGCGGCAGGAGAGCGCGGCGGCGGAACAGGCTGTATTTGACAGGCTGAAAACGGAGGCAGCCGCATGGGAGCAGCAGGCGGGCAACACCCGCTTTCTTGAAAAAGCCATCGAATATGTGCAGACGCCGCCCGTTAAGCACACATCCAACAAATGGGAGAAAACAGATTATGAATGGCAGCTCCGCAGTAACGCAGTCTATCAGATGCGCTATCATGTCTATGAAAACACCCGCTATGACAGACAGGCGCAAAAATCCGTGCCGTATTCATGGAGCCTGACATGGAGTGTCTACACCAACGGACCGAACCATGGACAAAACGTAAAAATCGCCGGACAGGAGCGCAAGACCTTTTCAGACAAGGCGGCAATGGAAAAATACCTTGCCGGACGCATCAAGGCATACGACCGCCTGTTTACCGAGACTATGCCGCCCGTTCCGAAAGAATACGCGGAGCCGTTCAAGGTGAATGGGCTGCTGCTTCCGGGTTATGCCATTGAGGGCGAGCCGCCGCAGCACACCGCGCCCCAACAGGCAGCGCAGCCGACGCGCCCTGACCCGGAAAAGGTGGAGATGGATGCCGCCGCGATGCAGGCAGCGCCCCTTACTGTCGAGCCGCCGCAGCCGCAGCCCGTTATCCCTATCAACCTTACCGCAGAGAAGCCAGCCGAAAAGCTCAAGGAGATTACCGACCGTTTGGAGCAAGGCATTACGGAGCTGTTCGACAGCGAACGCTACAAGGAGTATCTGCGCGTCATGTCAAAGTTTCATAATTACAGCTTCAACAACACCCTCTTGATCGCCATGCAGAAGCCCGATGCTTCCCTTATCGCGGGCTTCAACTCATGGAAAAATCAGTTTCAGCGCAACGTCAAAAAAGGTGAAAAAGGCATTAAGATTATCGCCCCGTCGCCGTTCAAAATCAAGCAGGAAACGGAGAAAATCGACCCGCAGACCCAAAAGCCCGTGATCGGCAGGGACGGAAAGCCTGTCACCGAGGAAAAGGAGATCACTATACCCGCCTACAAGGTGGTGTCCGTCTTTGACGTGTCCCAAACCGAGGGAAAGGAATTGCCGGATATTGCCGTGGACGCGCTGACAGGCGATGTGGAGCAGTACAGTGATTTTTTCGCAGCCCTTGAAAAGACCTCTCCCGTCCCCATTGGCTTTGAGAAAATCGAGGGCGGCGCACACGGCTATTATCACTTGGAGGACAAGCGCATCGCGCTTGACAAGGGCATGAGCGAGCTGCAAACGCTCAAAACCGCCATTCACGAAATCGCCCACGCAAAGCTGCACGATATTGACCTGAACGCTCCCAAAGACGAGCAGCAGCCCCGCGTAGACCGCCGCACCCGCGAGGTGGAAGCGGAAAGCGTCGCCTACACCGTTTGCCAGCATTATGGGCTTGATACGTCGGACTACTCTTTCGGCTATGTAGCCGGGTGGAGCAGCGGGCGGGAGCTTGCGGAGCTGAAAAGCTCCCTTGAAACGATCCGCTCTGCCGCCGCAGACATCATCAACAGCATTGACGGGCATATCGCAGAGCTGCAAAAGCAGCACGAAGCCGAGAAAGCCGCGCCCGATCTTGCCGCCGCGCAGGAGCAACAGACCGAAAAAACCCTTACGGACTTGCAGAAGAAAGCCGCCACAATCGCAGAGAAATATGAGACGCTTTCCACACAGGAAAAAATCGGAGTAATCGCGCAGGCGTTCGGCGGTACTGCGGGCAGGATTGAAACGTCGCCCTGCACGGGAAAATGGCGCGGCACAAGCGATATATCCATCCGCTTTGATAACGGCGCGTCCCTGTTTCTCGGCAACCGCCTTACGCCGAAAGCAAAGACCGCAGCGGTACAGCGGGAGCTTGTCAACGATACCCTGCTGCGGTACAACCCGGAGATCGTCAGTGCGGCAAAGGAAGCAGCTCTCGCTTCCCTCATGGAGCGCGAAGCAAAGGACAATGCCATTGCCGCGCAGAAGGGCTTGAAGCCCTACACCCTGCTCAATGTCGAGTTCAACGACGGCGCGGACGGTCAAAGCAGCGGATATATGGGCTGGTACTATGTAACACTGGCGGTGGACGGAAACATCTGCTCCCATATCGAAACCGGGCTGAATTACGACATCGCGGATGGCAAGGTGAGTGCAGAACCCACGCGGGAGAAATATTTTGCGGCGGGCGCACTAAAAGATAGTGAAGTGGACTATGTTTTCAACAACGTCGGCTTTTCCTCTGCTTCCGGGCTGTATGCGCTACCCGTCAGCGATGCCGTTTTGCAACGTGCCGAAAAGACGCTTGCGGAGCGCACACAGGCGCAGGCGGCGCAGCGTACAGAAAAAGACGTGATTTATACCATGCACACCAATCCCCGCAGCGAAAGTCTTGCCGACCGCTCTTTCCTGCAAGCCTATGAACAGCAGCCGGACGGGAAAGCAATACCGGGCGACTTGCTGTTTGTCGGGACGCCGGAGAAATGCCGGGAGCTGTTACAGAGCTTGAACGCCGGGGAGCTGACGCAGGGCGAGGTCAAAGCACTTTATGCAAAGGCGCAGGTGCCGGACAGGGACAGCTTTTCCATTTACCAGCTCAAACGCGGCGACGAAACGCGGGATTTGCGCTTTGAGCCTTACGACCGTCTGACCGCAGCGGGACACACGGTTGATCCGGCGAACTATGACCTGATCTATTCCGCGCCCCTTGCACCGGGTACGAGCCTTGAAGCTATTTTTACCCGCTTTAATATCGACCACCCGAAAGACTTTAAGGGACACAGCCTTTCCGTTTCCGATGTGGTGGTGCTGCATCAGAACGGGCAGGACACGGCGCATTACGTTGACAGCATCGGCTATCGACAGACGCCGGAGTTTTTGCAGCCGCAGAATTATCTAAAGCACGTTGAGGATATTGTGGAGCAAAACGACAACAATTTTGACGGTATCATCAACAACACGCCGCAGACGCCCACCGTCGGGGAATTGGAGCAGAAAGCAAAGGCGGGTGAGCCGATTTCCCTGATTGACCTTGCGAACGCCATCCATGCCGATAAGGAGCGCGGCAAAGAGGAAAAGCCCTCGATCCGGGCGCAGCTTCGGGCGGCAAAAGAGCAGACCGCCCAGAGAAAGGCGCAAAGGAGCAAGACGCAGGATTTGGAAAGGATCTGATCGTATGCAGAAGTTTGAAAACGTGGATATACTGGCTTGCCTTGATGCGGTGATGAAGCAGAACACTGGCTTTTACCAAAGCGATTTTGAGATTGACAAGAAGATCATTCACGAGGCTGCTGCAAGCCCCGACCGTGAGGACAGGACGCTTTTGTGGCTTTCCCGTCCGTCCGGGACGCATTGCTTCCGGGAGCGCGACGTTTTTCTCAAAGACACCCGTCCATACAACACATGGAAGTTCCACGGGGAGCAGACACGCGACCGCATCCTTGCCTACGCCGTGGAGCTGACGGGCAGGGAGCGCGGCAAAATCCGGGGAAACCTCTATGAGCTGGACTATGCCGCCCATTTCCGGCACATTCGGGAGCAGGCGCTTCCCGCAGACACCGTAACGCTTTTCTATGAGCGCGGCGAGCGCAGCCAGCCGACAGGCAAATACTTTAGCGGTTCACCCGATCCGCAGTATGGCGCGTTTCTCCGCTTTGAAGTGCAGCCAAACGCCCCCGAAGCCTTGCGCGATCTTCTGCAAGAGGAACGGCGCAGCCGTGAGCAGCTTTCGCCGGGGGACTTCAAGGCGCATATCGCCGCCCTGCGCGACGGGCTGATTGAAGCCGAAGCGCGGCGCATCGCAGCCGAAATGAAACGTCAGTACAGCCCCAACAGCCCGAACAAAACCCACTACATGACAGAGCTTGCCCCGGCGTTTATGATGCTTGCGTCGAGCCGGGACGTTGACCGCCTTTTCTCGCTGCTTCCCTACAAGACGCTGACCTTTTCCAAAATCGAGGGCAGGCACGGCATCTATGCGCTGATCGACAAGAACGAAAACCGCGACCGGGATATTCGCAAGCCCCGCCCCTCTATCCGGGCGCAGCTTGCCGCCAACAAGAAGAAAGCCGCTCCGAAGCGGGCGGCGAAAACAAAACATCACGAAATGGAGGTATGAGCATGAACCGATTTACCGTTGAGGAAACAAATCTTATCAGCATCTACATCGCCGATACGCGCAGGGAGCTTATCGGGGAAATGACGGGTGCGCTGCCCTACATGGACGGCGAAATGCGCGAGCTTGCCTTGCGTACCCTTGCAAAGCTCCGCGCCATGAGCGACGCCGACTTTGCCGCTCTCGCCGTATCTGCCGCCGACGAAGTATGAGCGAGCTGAAACGGCTGACGCCGCAGCAGAGCCGCAAAGTGAACGCCCTTATCAAGAAAACCTGCTGCAACTGTATGGGCGGGAACTGCATTTTGCTGGACGATGGGGACGAGTGCGTTTGTCCGCAGCTCATTTCCTATTCGCTTCTTTGCAGATGGTTTCAAAACGCCGTACTTCCCGCCGACAAGCTGCTTTACGCGGAGCTTTACCAAGCCGAGGACAGGCGGCGGTGCGCCGAGTGCGGCGCGGCGTTTGCGTCCACCTCAAACAGCGTCAAATACTGCCCGGACTGCCGCAAGCGGATCACCCGCAGACAAGCCGCCGAGCGGATGCGGAAACGACGCGCCCGCGTTACGCAGTAGGCGCGAAAAAGCCCTTGCGCCATGCCGCTTTTCAGACGCGATTTGAGCATGACAGGGGATTTATACCTAAACCCGCAAAAACAGTGTTCTACTGCGTAACAGGCACTTAAAGCAGCACCCACGAAAAGACGGGGCGCGGTGGCCATCATCGGCTGCCGCGCCCCGTTCTCTTTTTTTGCTTATTCCTCGCCGATTTCTGCTACGCCGACCCTGCCGACGTTTAGAAGCCGATATATCGTCAGAGGGATATACCATGCCGCGACCGCAAGCCGCCATATCAGAATGACGCCGCCAATCAAGCCGCCCACAATGAAGTTGAGAGCAACGACGCCCACCGTGCCGGAAAGGTCGAAGCCGCGTGGGATAAGCCATACGAACATACGGCGTATGCCAAAGGGGATGCCGCAGCACAGCCACACATAAAAGTAGTTCGTTGCCCCGTCCTTTGTGAATACCAGTGTAGCCCAATAAAACAGCACTCCGGCAATCAGGACGGTCAAAACCGTTTTCTTAAAAAAGTCTTTCCAAATCTCACCCCGCGTCATAACCTCACCTCTGTTTCGTAAAAATATGGATAGCGTTCAGCAGTCCTACATTGGGATAGTTTCATCATACCATGCTTTTTCGGGGATTTCCACACAATCCGCATTTATCCGCGCACATTTTCCTTACTCCGCTCCGGCTCACTTTCACGCCGCAAAATGCTGTCGATGTTCCGCTTGATAACGTCATATTCCTTGACCTGCTTTTTCAGCCTGCCATAGTCGGCGTACAGCGTTTCTTTTTGTTCTTGGAGCTTTACATATTCCGCTTGCAGCGCGGCGACGCTGGGGAGCTTGCCGCCGACCAACGCGGGCTTGATCGCTTTTGCGGCGGCTTCAAACAATATGATACTGCTCTCATGGGCGGCGCGGTATGCCGCCTTGTCCTTTGCTCTGCGGTATGCGTCATACACAGGCTTTGTCTTTTGATACGTCGTAACATTCTTGATTAAGACCGCCATATCCGCAAGCCGCCGTTCGACGCCCTTTAATGCGTCTGCCGCCTGTTCGCTTGCGGCGTTCACTTCCGCGATTTTCGATTGAAGCTGCCCGTATTGCTCTATGCGGTTTTCGGTGAGGAAGTTCAACGTCTTTGCCGCCTGTTTCAGATTATGGATTTTCGCCCATTGTTCATAGCCCCTGCTCTCTTGCGCCTTGATGCTGTTCTGAATGTCGATAACAAGGGAGATACCGCCGCGCTCCTGCTTCGGGGCTTTGGCGGCGCGGGTGCGCCTGCCCTTGATACGCTCCGTTATGGCTTCCTCTGTATAATCCGCGCCGAGGGTTTTGAGGCGGGTAAAGCGTTCCTGCCCCGGTGCGCGGCAAGATATGTATTTACCGGGCTTTATCTCATAGCCCGCAGCTTGCAGCAGCCGCAGAAAATCGGCAAAGTCTGATGCTTGCGGGATAAGCGCGTCAACGGCAATTTTTAGCTTGCCTTTCCAGCTTGTACCCGTCTTTTCCGCCTGGTACTCCGCATAGCTCTTTCCCTTGCTGCCCCTGCCGGGGACAACGACGGACAAGCCGTTTTCCCGGCACAGCCTGTCGCTGATGTTGCGTATGCCGTAATAGCTCCGCTTGTTGGAATTGTACTTGCGGTGGTCGATGAAATTGACCGCACAAAAAATCACATGGTTATGGATATGCCCCTTGTCTATGTGGGTAGTCAACACATATTCGTATTGCCCCTTTGTTACCGCGTCGGCAAGCTGCCGCCCGATTTCATGGGCTTTTTCATAATCCACTTCTCCCGGCTCAAAGGACTGTATCAAATGGTGGGCTAAATTGTTGCCTTTCTCCAACGCTTGCGACAGGGTATATGCAAACTCAATATCTGCCGTTTCATAGGAGCAGCCGAACGAGGACACAAGCATCTTTTCTTCTGTCTTGGCGGGATTTTGGATATAGTCAAGGGCTTTGCTCAACGTGCTTTTAATAGGCTTAATCTTTGTAACCGCCATATCTCATTCAGCACCCCCTTTATCTCATCTATATCCTCTTGATAGACGCTGCCCGTACTGTTCACGCGCCGCGCAATCTGATTGACGTTGACCCCGATCTTCTGTATCTCGGCGGTCATTGCCTTTATGTCGCTATGGTCTATCTGAATGATATATCCGTCGATTGCGATTTTCCGCAGATACGCCGCCATGTTCCGTGTTGGTATCAGCTTCATTTTTTCAAGGATCAAATCGCGCTCGGCTTCCGTCACGCGAAACTTTAGCTGCACCGTCCTTTTCCGTCCGTCCATGCTTTGACGCTCCTTTCCGTTTTTAGAGGGTTTGGGACACTTCCCAAGGGTCTGCCCCAACAGGCGATAGCCTGTGAGGGTACAAGCATTTTTCAACCGACGCGCCGGAGCGCGGGAGGGCGAAAATACGGAAGTGGGTACCCGCTTCCTATGCTTGCTATTCTTCTGTTTGCTTTCTTCCACGCTAAAAACGAGGAAATGCCAAAACCTAACGCAGAAAAGAAAAAACACCGCAATTTGCGGCGTTCGCAATGGCTGTATTGCACGAAAAAACGGGGGATTTTATTCCCCCGCAGTTTCATTTTTGACTTCCTGTATTGCTTTTGCTGTGGCGGTGATAACCGTCAAATCCTTGTTGTCCATGCTGTCAAGCAATGTTTCAAGCTGCCGCCGTTGTGTGGACTTATCTGTTTCCTTGTTTGGGAAAAAGAATTGGTCTACTGAAACATCTAAAAGCGTAACAAGCTCATAAAAGATTTGCAGGCTTGGGTGCTGTCCGCTATTCTCAATGGACGCGATATAGCGGGGAGCGATGTTCATCTTATCCGCTAACTGATTGCGTGATATGCCCTTTGCCTTTCTTGCTGCTTTTATGGCTTGACCGAAAGCCTTAAAATCAAATCTTGCGACTTCTCTTTTCATCTCATTTCACCCTACTACATTTTACTGTTCACCTTTCGATTTCGATATGAGTACACATATCATAGACTTGACCGAAATAGAGCATATAATTCACAGATAGTCCCTTGATTTTTGTTCGGCTGTCCGTATATAATTATACTTGTAGAATTATGTGAAAGGGTGTATGAAACATGGAATATATGTCTTGTCCGCAAGCGGCAAAGAAATGGAGCATATCAGAGCGGCGCGTACAGAAGCTATGCGAGGAAAACCGCATACCCGGCGTTTCAAAAATCGGCTATATGTGGCTCATTCCAATAGACGCGAAAAAGCCTGCCGACGGGCGGCAAAAAAATCAAAAAAATTTGTAAGATTTCTTGTAAGGTTTTCGCTTTTGCGTAGTCTTATAAGTGAACGGGACAAGGAGGTGAGCAGGTGACGGACTTTGAACAGATATACAAAGACTATTTTCGGGATGTGTTCCTCTATGTGCGGCGGCTGTCCGGCGGGGACGAACGGCTGGCAGAGGATATTACCAGCGAAGCCTTCTTCCGTGCGCTTCGCCGCATTGACAGCTTTCGGGGGGATTGCGACATCCGGGTGTGGCTGTGTCAGATCGCAAAGAATTGTTACTATACCCATCTGAAACAAAGCCGCTGGACAGAGCATACAGCGGATATGGAACAGCTTATATCGAAAGCGGAGGAATCACCGGATGAAATGCTGCTGCGCAGCGAGAATGCCCAACAGGTAAAACATCTGCTGCATGAGCTTCCCGATCCGTACAAAGAGGTTTTCATGTGGCGTACCCTTGGCGAATTGAGCTTTAAGGAGATCGGGAAGCTGTTTCACAAGACGGAAAACTGGGCGTGCGTCACCTATCACCGCGCACGAAAAATGATCCAAAAGGGAATGGAGGTTGACAAAGATGAAAAATGAATGCAGTATCATCCGCGATATTCTGCCGCTGTATGTGGAAAACATGGTATCGGAGGATACGTCGGAGTTTGTAAAGGAGCATCTGGAAAGCTGCCCCACCTGCCGTGCGGAGCTTGAAAAACTGCGGGAGCCTGTGGAGGTGCAAACAGAGCCGCAGCCCGACATGGATGCCGCGCCGCTGAAACGCTTGAAAAAGGCTCTGCTAATGAAAAAGGTGCAGACCATCCTATGCACAGCGGCGGTGCTGCTGGCGCTGATGCTGTCGGTCATCTCCTTTCTAACCGCGCCGGAATACTTCGCCTATTCGCCGGAGCTGGTGACTGTGACGGAGGAAGCAAACGGTGCGTTGACGCTCTCTTTCAGCAACGAGGTCACGAATTATAAGCTCCAACAAATCGCCGACCCCGAGGATCGCAACACAGTCTACCATCTTGAGGTGTGGACCTCTGCATGGGACAGGGCGTTCCATAGACCCGGCGTACAGGCTGTGACCGCAGCACCGGAGAGCGGCAAGCCGCTTCTCGTTTATTTCACGCAGTTTATCAACGGACACGCCGAAAGCTCCAGCGATAGCTCGGTGTGCATCTACGGCACCGCACCCGACAGCGGCGGCTGGGTCGCTTTGGCGGGGCTTTCTTTGGGCTATTGGCTGCTATTCAACATCGCCCTGTTCCTGATCCTTACCGGGGTATGGTTCAAGCTGCGTAGGAAAGAAAAATCCCGCCGCCGGGTGGAGCGCCTGCTCCCGATCCCTATCGCATACGGGCTGGGGCATCTGTGTGTCATGGGCTTTCGCACTGCATCCTGTTCGGAATGGCGCGACTTTCAACTGATCCTTGCAGTCGGCGTTCTGTTCTACTGCGCTATGCTGCTGGCATTGAGTATTTTTTATAATGTAAAAGAGCTACGGGGTATAAAAAGAGAGGGTGAGAACGAATAGCGGTCTGACCATTTGGAAAGTAGGTGTACCATGAGAAAACTTGTGATTTTTTGCTTTGCCGTCTGTATGACCGTGCTTACGGTACTATCCCTGTTCAATTTTGCACAGGACGCAGAGGAAAGCATGATACTGGATAAGCGGGCGGTAATCCTCGAAAAGCCGGAGAAATTGAGCAACCGCGAATTTTTGGGACAGATAGATACTGCACTCGGAAAGATCGGCGCAGACATTATGTACCGCTACGCGGAGCTGGATGGGGACAAGCCACTGTACCGCTACTATAAGACCAGCCATACCGACAGCTTTCTTTCCGTTTCTACCGGGAAAGGGAGCGTGAGGCTGGAATCGGACGAGTTCTTTTCCACTGCAAAGCAGCCGGGAGCTATGGCGCTGCATCTGTCCTCGCTGTTTCAAGATACCGCCATCTATCCACTCATGCAGGCGCAGCAGCATGACTTGACCGCCGCGACCTGGTATGTGGCGGAAGGACAGCTTGACGCGGTGCTTCATGCGCTGAAAGGCTTGGGCTATTCCGTAACAGCAACCAACGAAAGGCTTTTGTCTACCAAGCTGCCGCTTTATTTCCTGTTCATTCCTGCCTTTATGCTCTGCGTCAGTATCGTATTCTACACCCTGTCCGCAGGCAAGAAAAATGTGCTGAAAAAAATGGAGGGCTATACCACGGGGAATATCCTGCTGGAGGAGATCAAAGCCTTTGCCCCTGCTTTGTGTCTTTGCTTTCTGCTGATTTTTGCCGCCGCCATGATTTGCGCCGTGTGGCTTCATCCGGTGGCGACCTGGCAATTTGGGCTGTTCCTGCTGGGGGATTGTCTGTGGCTGCTCGTTCCTCTGATACTGGGCATCCTGCTCTCCCTGCTGTTCCTCTCCGGGCAGCGCAGCGCGGAGTATGTGAAGGGCAAAGTTCCAAAGCGCGGGATCTACATTACAAACACGCTTGCGAAAGCTGCTTTTCTAATCTTTATTCTATTCTCTCTCACCATTGCCATGCGGAACATCACGCAGATCTACAACACCTTCCATGCAGCGGAGTTCTGTTCGCAAAAGACAAAGGGCTATGTGACTGTCCCTCTGAACAATGTTAATTCCGGCAGAGCACCGGAGGGCGCGGATTATCTGGCGTTCTATTATGCCACAGTGGATCGCTACAATGGAATACTCATGGCAGCCAACGATTTTAATTACGACCTGTTTGAAGGGAAAATGCTGGGAGAGGCATACGGTCAGGATTATGCCCACATCAACCGAAACTACCTTGCGTTCAACCCCATCTATGCGCCGGACGGGGAGCAGATCGGTGACGCTCTGCTTTCCGATACCCATGTGAATATTCTGCTTCCGAAGTCCAAGGAATACAGGCGGGATGAGGTACGGGAGCGCGGCGCGAGCTGGGGAAATTCCGGGGATGTGAATATTGTCCTCTACGATGATAAAGCGTCTGACATATACTCCTATAACGCCAGCACAGGGCTTGGGGGCAACGGCGCTCTGCCCGCGCCCATCCTTGTAGTCAAGGAAGGTGACCTGCTGGACGGGCTTTTCATCGAAGCATGGTGTTCACAGGGAGCGTATTTCCTCTATGTTCCCACCGATGATCCGTATGCGGAGCTGCTGCCCATCCTGCGGGAAACGGGTATTGACGCGGCGACCGTTTCCACACCGACCGTCGCCGCCACCTTTGATAAAATGCTCCATCATCTGACCTATATGCTGATGATTTGGGGCGTACAGGCTTTGGTGCTGCTGATTGGGCTGTTCTGCCTGATCTTATTCGGCGCAAGGCTCTACTGCGACAATTACAGGGACAGGATCGCCTGTCGCCTGATTGAAGGGCATTCCCTATTAAGCTGTATTCGCACCCATCTCGTGCTGACGGTGCTGTACTATGGGGCGGTAGCGGCAGGGCTGCTGCTCTTAAAGCTCGCCATCGAGCTTGACTACAATATCCTGCTGGGTACGCTTCTCGCGGAGTTGCTGATCACGCTGCTTGCTTGCGGCAGCATTGCCCGGAAGAACCTCTATCAGATTGTGAAAGGAGCGGAAGCATGACTGCCATTACTTTATCCAATATCAATAAACGCTTCGGGGAAAAAGTCCTGTTTCGGGATTACTCGCTGCATATTGAAGCCGGAGAGTTTGTCGCCATCAAGGGCGAAAGCGGAGCCGGAAAAACAACTCTCCTGAACATCATAGGACTGCTGGAAACGCCGGACAGCGGCAGCGTCACCCTCTGCGGCGCAAGAAACCCGTCCTTTTCCTCCCGCGCTGCGGTTCATCTGCGGCGGCACAAGCTGTCCTACCTGTTTCAGAATTACGGACTGGTGGACACCGACACCGTGGAAGCCAACATGAAGCTCGCCACCCGGTTCGGTAAAGCAAAGGGCAAGGCAGAGAAAGAACGCATCGCGGATGCGCTGGCACAGGTGGGGCTTTCTGGCTATGAGCGTCGTAAGGTCTACACCTTGAGCGGCGGTGAGCAGCAACGGGTGGCGCTGGCAAAAATCATTGCAAAATCCCCCGACATTATCCTTGCGGATGAGCCTACGGGCAGTCTGGACGAGCGCAACCGCAGCTATGTGATGGATATTCTCAAAGAGCTGAACCGACAGGGGAAAACCATTGTTGTTGTGACACATGATCCCTATGTGAGCGATTGCGCTACACGGCACATTGCGCTGTGAGAGGACTGCATGATTCTCATGCAGAAGCGAATCGCTGGATCGCTTCTGCGCCCTCGGTATTTAACAAAAACCTTACATCAACTGTAAGTGGCGTATTTGCCTATTCCGCTGTAAAATTTTAATGAGCAGACAAGCATCAAACGAAATAGCGAGGTGTTGAGTTGATATGAATTGCAAAGAAAAACTTTTAGAAGTTCGTGATTTACACAAGGTCTATACCAAAGAAGGTGTCCCTACAAAAGCCCTCAATGGAATTACCTTTAACGTTCTGAATGGTGAATACTTGGGCATTATGGGAGCAAGCGGCTCCGGGAAAACCACATTGCTGAATTGCATTGCTACGGTTATTAAACCAACCGCTGGCCAAATCCTGCTTTCCGGCGCAAATATAAGCTCTTTTGACGGGGGCAAGCTGGCTGAATACCGTGGTAATAAAATAGGCTATCTCTTTCAGGACTTTGCATTGCTTGACAATCTGACAGGCAGGGAAAATATCCTGCTGCCGCTCTCTATTCATAACATGGATATTTCAACGGCAGAAAAGAGATTGACTGACATTGCAGGATTTCTCGGAATTACGGATGTGCTTTCCAAATTTCCGACGCAAATGTCCGGTGGTCAAAAGCAGCGTGTCGCCGCTGCCCGCAGTCTGATTTCTAACCCCGATATTATTTTGGCCGACGAGCCGACCGGGGCATTAGACACGAAGGCTGCGCGGCTTCTCATGGAAAAGCTGTTGGAAATCAACCAAAAGCATGGTCGTACAATTTTGATGGTGACGCATGATCCGAATGCGGCAAGTTTCTGTTCCAGAATTTTGTTCATTCAGGACGGTGTAATTTTCCATGAACTGCGTCGGAAAATCCCTGCTGAAACGCGGGAAGAATTTTATGCGCGCATTTTACAGGTTATGGCGCAACTGGGGGGAGGAAGTGCAAATGTTCTTTAGCATCGCTTGGCGAAATGCGAAACGAAGCCGCAGCGAAAATCTAATATACTTTCTCACTATGGTAACAGCCATAGCCACGTTTTATATTGTGCTTTCTCTTGGAGAGCAGGACGTGATGCGTTTTTTGAGTGAACTTGAAAGCGACGCTGTGGATCGCCTTTTGACAAAACTGTTGCCGACAGTGTACCTCTGTGCGCTGCTGTTCGTTTTTTCTCTGGTGATCTTTGCAAATAAGTACCAGCTTGAATGTCGAAGCCGGGAATTAGGTCTTTATCTTCTGTTTGGAATGACAAAGCCTCGCTTGTTTATTCAAATCATGGCAGAGGGGCTTATCAGCTCTCTTTTGGCTCTTTTAGGCGGTCTTATCTGTGGCGGCTTTTTGTCAGAGATAAGCAGTCTTGCTACGGCACGACTTGTGGGCTACGGTATTATTGCACATCAATCAAGTTTTTCCATTCGTGCAGTTATTTTGACGACGCTCGGATTTTTGATTATTCAGTCTGTCGCGCTGTTCGTCCTATGCGGAAAACTTTTTAACAAAGAAATTCAGCAAATGCTTTACGGTGAAATGGAGAAAAAGCAGCGAGCTGGGAGTAAGAGCGGTAATTGGCTTTCCCTCGTTCTTGGTGCTGTGTTTTTAATCTTCGCATACTGGATTGTATTAAAACATTTTATGACCGCTGGCAACGCACTGATAATCGTCTCGGTTGTGTTTGGAATTGTCGGAACGGTATTATCTATCCGTGGTCTTGCAAGACTGTTGAGCGCAGCAGCGGCATCCATAAAGCGCAAAGCCACATCCGGGCTGTATATCTTTACCCTGCGCCAACTTTATGAAAATGTCGTCCATAAATACATTTCCGTCAGCGTTGCGTCTATTCTGATTATGCTCACAATTATGCTCATTACAGACGGATCCGTTAGCATTATGTCATATGGAAAACAAATAACGAGAGGATCTTCCGTCTATGATTTTACAGTTATGGGCGATGAGCGGCTGGTTGACGAATATCTTTCGAATGAAAAAATGAACTCTTATGTTACCGCCTTGAATCGCATGGAAACAGGGACAATGAAACACCCCGTTTCGGGAGAAATGAAATCTCTTGTAGACTGGTCCGGACTGCGAGAACAGGTAGTTTTGAATTTGCCCCCGGATGTGCAAGACCCTGTTGTGCAAGGAGCAGTTAGCTATGAATTTGGCTCACACCAACCGGCAGCACTTATCCTTTTGGGGTTCATTGACACAATAGGAGCTGCCCCGCATCTTCTGCCAGTATCATCATACAACAGGCTTTTAGAAGCAGCAGGGGAAGAACCGGCAACGATCCGTAATGATGAAGCGATCTTTTACCTTAACCCGGATTTTACAGGAAATACACAAGATGAAATGTTCTCTATATTAGAACGGATTGCAATGGATGCACAGACGAGAGGGAAAACCTTACTTTCCATTGATGGACAGCCGATTGTTCTTGGTTCGTCCGTACCAATGAAAGGACTAACAGCAGATGAAAACATAAAAATCGTAACTGCATTGATTGTTTCCGACGAAGTTTATTACAAGTATGTAGCCCCGGACACCGTTACAGTCTATTATAGCTTCTGTATTCCGAGAGAAACCGTTGAGAAAAACGGTCTGTTGCAGTCTATTATGCAAGCCGAAAAGCTGTTAAAGCCCTCTGGATTGTATTATGAAAGCTATCTTGACAATTTCGGGCGGCAGTTATTTTATGTGATTTCCGGCAGTTATACCACCCTATACATGGGATTTATGCTGTTGATTATCGCTTGTGCTGTGCTTGCCCTGCAATTTTTGACACAAATGAGAGCAACAAGGGCAAGATATGCAACGCTCTCAATTCTTGGCGCACGACGCGAACAAATGAAACGCTCTATCAACCAACAGGTGCTATGGTATTTCCTTCTCCCCATGCTGCTGGCGTGTTTGAGTGGGACGGTTGGAGTTTATGCAATGCAACATTATCTGCATAATGCCGGAGTGCAAAAGTTGCAACAGTCCTTACCATTGCTGCTTGTTATGGGTAGTATCGTTGTGCTTGTGTTTGTGATCTACGGGGTTGCCACGGCTCGGACGGCAAACCGTGAGATTAGTAAATTGAATTGGAAACCAAACTCTTGACAGACTTTCGATAGAAAGAGGAGGTGATCATGTTGGCGCGGATTGTCATAATTGAAGATGATGTATATATGCGGGAAGAACTGATTGATATGCTAAAAAAAGCAGGGTATGATGCCGTTCCTTTACCTGCTTTTGAAAACGCTGTATCACAGTTAGCAGAGCTGTCCCCGGATTTAATTCTGCTCGACATCAATCTCCCCTTTCGTTCCGGCTTTGAGATATGTAAAGAGATAAAGGCAAAGCACCTTGGGGCAGTTTTGATTTTAACGGCAAGAGATAAATTACAGGACGAACTTCATGCCTTGGGATTGGGGGCAGACGACTACTTAACAAAGCCATGTAATATGGAACGTCTACTTGCCCGTACAAAAAATCTTCTGCGCCGCCGAGAGGAGCAGGTGCAGCAAGGATTACTCGACGGGGGCGGCTTCCTGCTTGATCCAAATACTTTTACGATATATGCAGGAAAAACCTCTTATGTTCTGCCGCAGAATGAGGGAAAAATCCTTCTTGCTCTTTTGAAAAACAGCCCGAACCTTGTTTCAAAGAACGAGCTGTTCCATACGCTTTGGGGGACGGCAGAGTTTATAGATGAAAATGCCCTGCAAGTCAACTTTACCCGTCTGCGGAAAACGCTGCGTGAAATTGGGCTTGAGGAACGCATTGAAACGGTACGCGGGCAAGGCTACCGTCTGAAAGAACAGGTGGGCTTATGAGAAAATTGCGTACTCTCTTGACTTATATATCGTCTAATCGAATTTGGTTGGTTACCCTTGCGTGCTTGGAGTTGTTCTTTGTGTTTCTTGCATGGTTTGCTTACCCGGAGAATTTTTTGAGCCTTGTGGGACTGATGATATTTGTATCTCTTGCCGCCTTGATCCTCCCGCTGGTAATCTCAATCTACAAACGCAAGAAAATAGACATCGCCTTTCGATGTTTCCTGTTAGAGCCGGATGACAGAAACGAATACCTGTTATGTGAAAGTTTCCCCGCGTCAATGCGTCCATATCTCCGAGAACTGGGGCAACATTTAAGAACGCAGCAGGAATACGGAAAAGAGCAAAAGCTGAAAATTGCGGATTACGAAAACTACATCGAGAAATGGGCACATGAAATAAAGAAACCGTTATCCCTTATGACGCTGCTTTTGGATAACCGTAAAGGTGAGATGTCGCCTTTGGTGCATACCCGTATGTTATATGTGCGCGACTATGCGCGGCAGAGTGTAGAACAGATTTTATACTTTTCCCGCCTTGGAGCAGTTCATAAAGATTACTGTTTTGAGCAGCTTTCTGTTTTGGAAACTTGCCGGGAGGCGGTTGAGGATAATTTTTCCTTACTTGAAGAAGCCGGATTTTCTGTCGTGTATACCGGGGACGACCGCAATGCTGTATCTGATAAAAAAGGATTTATGTTCATTTTAGGTCAGATTATCAGCAACAGCGTAAAATATGCCGGAAAGAACCCCGCGCCCACGATACAATTCTCGGTGGCGGATCATGCAGATAGTGGAGAAATCATTTTATCTATCAGCGATAACGGAACTGGCATACCCGTGTCCGATCTCCCGTTTGTCTTTGATAAGGGCTTTACCGGGGACACAGGCAGCTATTTAAGCCGTTCTACGGGAATGGGGCTGTACCTTGTTCGTCAAATGGCGAATGACTTGACCCTAAAAGTAAGTATTTTTTCAAACGCCAACGGCGGAACAACCGTAACACTGATGTTTCCTAAAGTGGAGCAACCCTTGAGGAGGTGAGCATATGCAGCCGCAGAAAAAGAAATCTCATACTGTGGTATTGCTGATTGGCTGGCTAATTATTTTAGGCTCATACCTGTTAATACGATTAGCGTTTATTCTTTTTGGACTTCATTTGAGATCCGAAGCGTTGGGAGTTTGCCTTGCCGTAATACCGTACCTTTTAGCCGCGCTGTATTTTGGAAAATACGGCAAATTACAAAAGGCTTGGTTTTACTCGTTGGGCATTCTATTCCCGTCCATTGTTGAGAAAATAGCATTGTATTCTATCGGTGCGTTTCTTTACGGGATAATTCCTGCAAATATCGCAGGAGTTATGGAAGCTGTCGCAACCGGGGATGTATTTGTAAATCTCTTTACACAGCCGTCCGCACGTTATGTAATCAATATTTTGTTTTTCAATTGGACGTACATAGTATGTGGCATTGCGGTTTCTGTTCTTTGCGTTCTTATTCTCACGAAGGTGCAAAAGAACACAGAAAATAGCAAATAGAATTGTGGAGGTGGGATATGTTTGATGGTCTATATGCAGTAGTGATGTCCGGGTCGCTCATAGGGATATTTCTTCAAGTTGTCCCCATTACCTTTTTGGTAGGACTTGTTTACGCAATCTATCGACTTGTGAAAATCAGAAAGCGCGAACTGTCTGTTTCGTGGGGAGCAGAGATTATGCGTTGGCTTTTTGTTTGCTACTTAACAGGACTGATCAATCTTGTTCTTGTTCCGAGAAATTTTGGACGTATATTTGGTTTTATCTGTATAACGGTTATAGCGGTGGTGAACTCGACCCCCTATTTTCCGGCAATTTCAACCTTGTTCCCACATTTTTGAAAGCTCAAACAGGCGAATTTACGATTGGGCGTTGGGTAAGAACAATGCTTGAGGGAAATCTTATCATCTTCTTGCCAATGGGGTTCTTCTTGCCTTTTGTTTCAAAGACCATAAACACACGGAACATTTTTGCTTTTGCTGCCATAACACCGATTGCGATTGAATTACTACAACCTGTCATTGGGTGCAGTTTTGATGTTGATGATGTAATGATGAACTTTGCAGGAATCATCATTGGCTATTTTATAACTCTTGGAATTAAGGCAACAGCAGCAAAGCGTTAAAACGTTAATTCCATACGCTGCTTCAAACATCTGCCGCACGACGGCAAAAGAAAAAAACCGTCGTGCAGCAGACATCTTTTCACGCCCCAATGATAACGCGGCGGTTTTGAGAAATCAAAGCCGCCGCGTTTTGTCATGCGACGACATTAAAGACATGGCGGCATAAAGGAGGCTGCCGCCATGTTGCATTATCATTATAGCCCCTAACAAGCGGGGATATTTCTCAAAAAAAGTGCCTTTCCGTTATGGGGTGTTTCTGACTGTGTAGATGAACACACATATCACCATATAGCGGTATATGCTTCCTTTATAGTGCCCGGTTGCATTTTGCAATCGGGCGCATTTTGCTTCTCCAAAAGTTTTTTTGAAAAAGTTTTCTTTTTCGGTTGGCATATTCACGGCTTCGCCGTGGAGGGTTGCCGAAAGGGGATAAATACTAACCCGCCCCCGGGACGAAAGGGGGTGAGAACATGGATTACCCTAATCGGCTGGAATGGCAAACGAGATGTGAGTTTAATGCGTACTGCAAACGCGCTTTACGAAATGAACTGATTGACGCTTGCCGAGAGCGAAAGCGTAGGCAACTCCGCGAAGTGATCTTTTCAGACCTGACCCCGCAGGAAGAAAGGCAGCTTTACACCGTTGACAAGTATTTTCAAGACGGCAACGAAGAAGCCTTTTGCGCAGGAGGCTTGAAGATTACCGCAAAACTGCTTGCCGAAGCTCTGCACACCCTGCCGGACGAAAAAAGACAAGCCGTATTGCTGTACTACTTTTTCAACATGACCGACGTTGAAATTGCGGAAGCGATGAAGATCCCCCGCAGCACAGTACAGTATCGGCGCACAAGCTCTTTTGAACTGCTGAAACGATATTTGGAGGAACGAGCCGATGAATGGAACGATTAGCAACAATTCCGATGAGCGCGGCTTATTACCTTACCCGGTCATTTTAGCCGCGACGAAGGGCGACCCCGACGCTATGAAACTTGTCTTGCAGCATTACCGAGGCTACATAGCCCACCTGTCTATGCAGAAAATCCGCGACGAAAGCGGCAATACCTATTGGGGCATAGATGAGGACTTGCGGGAGCGGCTGCAAGCAAAGCTCATGCGGGCTGTCCTTAACTTCAAGGCAGATTAACGCAAAATACAAAGCGTCCCCCTTTCCGCTTTGCGTGTTCAATCTGACCTTAACCCTGCTCCTTGACAAAGAAAGCGACGCAAGATAACGGCGGCGCAGTATAGGGCAAATCGGATACGTTCCTTTTGCGCCGAGCCATGCGGCGGGTGCGCCACGACCCCTATTTAGGGCGAGCGACTAACACCGACGCCGCAAAGCGAGCTGGCAGCTTGCGGGCAACGACGCGCAGAATACATAATGATACTCCCTTACAGCCACAGTCCGAGCGTTCAAAGCGTCGCAGGCAATGGGTAGGGCTGCATGAGAACCATGCAGGGGTGAAACTCCCGTGAGGTTGTGCTAACAACCGTCCGATTAAAGCCCCATTTATGAATCAAGACCTTTTAGTCATTACCACGAAAGGGGGTTATCTCATTGGCAAAAAAGGAAACATCAAATCCCACTGTGCCTGTGCTTCCCATGCTCAAAACGGTTGAGCAGATGAGCCGGATCAGCGGCATAGGGGAAAACAAGCTACGCGAGCTGATGGACAGCGGCGAGCTTGAATATATACAAAACGGAAACCGCCGTTTGCTTGCCGACGCTGCTATTTGGGACTGGTACGAGAGGGCAAAGCGAAAGGTAGCTCCCCAAAACCAGGAGGGAGGTAAGTAGCTATGGCGGTATCATCAAGAAAGGTTCAGAATAAGCGCGACAGCAACGGTGTTTTGACTGGAAAGGCAGGTACCGTCTATGACGTAAACATTAAATACACCGGGCAGGACGGGAAAAAGAAATCCTACGCAAAAAAAGGCTTTGCAACCAAAAAAGAAGCGACGCAGCATGAAGCTGAAATGAAAGCAAAGCTCGCCAATCCCATTTACAGCCCGGTCGTTGCTTCACAAGGCAAGCAGACCGTCAAAGAGTATTTGGAGGAATGGGTAGAAAACCACGGCAAGGCTAACTTGCGTCCAAGCACCTTTGCGGGCTATAAGAGCCATATTCGCAATCATATCGTGCCATATATCGGTCATGTGCAGCTTAACCAACTGACCCCGGCGATGCTTGATAATATGTTTCAGCAGCTATTTGACAAGGGCTTATCCAATAGCACCGTTCGATACGCGCAGCGCATATTGAGCGTATCAATGGAACACGCCCGGAAGTACCGATACATTGAACATAACCCCGCCCGCGACATTATAACAAAGTTCGGCAAGCAAGCGAAAACGCCTGATCCGTACACCATTGAGCAAATGCAGACCTTTATGAGCAATGTGATAGGTACGGAATGGGAAATGCCTGTTGTGCTTGCCGGAATGTATGGGCTTCGTATGAGTGAGATTATCGGATTGCGGACAACAAACATCGACCTTGAAAAAATGCAGTTCGGCGTTGTAGAGCAAATGCCCTTCAAGGTGCCGCCGGGGACAAAGACCATTACGGAAATGGCACCGACAAAATCCAATGATCGTATTTTGCCGATTACCGAAGAAGCATTGCCGTATTTCCTGCGGCAATTTGATCTGATTGCGCGGCAAAAGGCTTTGACCGAGGCGGGCGGTGGGGTGTACTATGATAATAAGCTCTTTATTGCAAAGCCTGACGGTTCGCCGCAGCGCAGAGATAGAATGTCGGCAAACTTCGGACAGCTTATCCGACACCTTGAAATGCCGCATATCCGCTTTCACGATTTACGCCATACGGCAGCTACCAATATGCACCAACTGACAGGCGACTTCTACACCGTTGGCGAGATTTTGGGGCATACATTAAAGGGCATTGGTATATCCCTTGGTATTTCCACAAACCTTGAAGCGGTAACGGCACAGTATGTTGATGTGCGGCTTGAAAGAAAACAAAGCGTACTGCAAACCTATCATAAAGCACTGCAACCGAAAACAACCGTTACAGGAAAAGAAGCAGGGCAAGAAACATCGAAGAAAGCGAAAAAGAAAAGCAACGAAATGGAGCTATAACAGCAATATCTTTTTATAGCTCCGCGCTGCTTTTCATAGCTTTTTAGCAGTTCCGGGCACCATTGGGGCACCACAGTATACATCTTCCTTGTATAGTGTGTATGATATAGAATGAGCTGGGCACCACAAAGCGGGGCACCAAGGGCACCATTTGAATTATTTTCCCCAAAATAGATGCTGCCCGAACAAAAGAAAAAGCCTCGAAAACATAGAGTTTTCAAGGCTTTGATGGCGGAAGCGGTGGGATTCGAACCCACGTGCCCTTGCGGACAACTGCATTTCGAGTGCAGCTCGTTACAACCACTTCGATACGCTTCCGTGTATAAATATTCACTTTTGGGGACTAATCACATGATTTCGAGTCAGGCCCGTTATGACCACTTCGATAACTCTCCGTATTCGATTTATTGAGCTCAACAAAGAGCTTATATATTTTACCAAACGTACATACCTTTGTCAAATGATTTATTCAAATATTTTAATTTATTGCAATCAATAAGGGTTTTGTGCCTACGCAAAACGGATTTGCATGGTAAAATCCGTCAATGTTTGCGCAAAAACGGCGATTACGGCATCATTTCGGATAAAAAAGTCTTCTATCGGCACGGTAAAGGTAAAGGTGAACGATTTTATACGGAATGCATTATTGCATTCCGTATTTTGTCTTAATTCGTTCAAGAACCGAGCCTATAGGCTTTGCAAGCACTATTATAAATGCAACATTGGAAACTACATAGGTAAGCGTAACGGGCACAGCCGACGTAACAGCGGCAATATACCGCGTCAGATTAAACGTGCCGTCATACCAAAGGGTTGTATAAATATCCATAAGCAAAGAATACAGCACTCCCGAAACGGCACTGTAAATTATTCTGAACACAAGGCTCTTTTTAAGCTGCGGAGCGAAAACTCCGGCTATAAGCCCGACTATACCCCACGAAAACATCTGGAACGGTGTCCATGGACCCTGCCCAAAATAAAAATTTGATATTACGGCGGTCAGCGCACCCGTCATAAAGCCTGCCTGTGGGCCGAAATACATCGCTGTTATTATAACGAGTGCCGTCACCGGTTTTACGCTGGGTGCCCACGCAAAAATAAGTCTGCCGACTGCCGACAACGCGACCATAACAGCTATTAAAATCATTTCCTTTGTACCGCTTTTTCCCTTTTCAAATGCGAGAAAAAACGGAACGCACGACAACACGGCAACGCAAAGCGATATCCACGCATACTGTTTATCTTTAAACACTGTGGCTCCGAGCAAAACCGCCGCAGGCACCAAAATGCACGGAAAAATATACGAAAGCCATTTTTTAACCATTATCTTCTCCGTTTCCGCGACAGCACTCAGCCGCCTCTTCACTCGTTATCGCTGTGGGACAAAGCGGACGGGCTATGCGGTTCGCCGCCGTCGTATAAAAATTATTTTCTGCGAAAAACGTATTCGGCGCATCGGAAGAAACGATTTCGCCGTCAAAGAACAGCGCGCACCTATCGGCGCCGACAGCGGCAAACTCAACATCATGAGTTACCATAACAACCGTTATTCCGTCCGATTTAAGCTTCTTCAATACATTCAAAAGCGAGGACTTCGAAAAGGCGTCAAGTCCCTTTGTCGGTTCGTCCAAAAGCAGTATTGTAGGCTCTGAAAGCAACATTTTCGCAAGGGCGCATTTTTGCTGTTCACCGCCGCTGAGGTCATAAGGATGCTTCGTAAGTAAATCCGTTATACCGAGTTTTTCGGAAATATCGCGTATTTTTTCTTCGCGCTCTTCTTTTTTATACTCCATCGCCTTGAGCATTTCTTCGAGATCGCCCGAAACGGTATCCTTTAAAAATACCGTCTGCGGATTTTGCGGCAGATATGCAAGCTTCTTTCGGTACAGCGAATTGCCCTTATAATCCTTGATTTTTTTGCCGTCTATCTTTATTTTGCCGCGGTACGGCTTATTAAGACCCGAAATGACATTCAGCATTGTCGTTTTTCCCGTGCCGTTGCCGCCGAGAATACAAATTATCTCGCCGCGAGCCACTTTAAGATTTACACCGCGCAGAATGTCGGGCAAATCTCTTTCATATCTGAACCAAACATTTTTAAGCTCGATTGCCGTATCGGTTTTATCGGAATATTCTGATTTATCACCGTCGGAAAAGTCTATATTCCTTTTGAAATTACGTCTGAAAAACTCCTGCCCCTCTTTAACCGTAAGCGGGCAGACTTCGTCCGACGAGAGCAGATTGTAAAGCCTTACGGCACTCGGAAGACCCTTGAGCATAGGATGCTCGGGATTTATTTTTTTAAGATTTTTGCCGACGGCACGCGGTGAATCATACAAAAGCGCGCAGCCGTTTTCCATAAGCAAAACCTTGTCGGCTATCGGGAAAACGTCCTCAAGACGGTGCTCTACCAAAAGCACGGTAATACCGAATTCGGTATTCAGCTTCTTAAGCGTCGCTATAAAATCAGCCGCGGCTATGGGGTCAAGCTGACTTGTGGGCTCATCTAAGATAAGCACCTTGGGCTGCATTACCATAACCGACGCAAGATTTAAAAGCTGCTTCTGACCGCCCGAAAGCTCGTCGGTTTTTTTGCGGAACCAATCCTGTATGCCGAAATAGCTCGCCATCTCGCCCACTCTGCGGCGAATTACGTTTTGCGGCACGCCGAGATTTTCAAGACCGAACGACAGCTCGTGCCAAACCTTGTCCGTAACTATCTGATTATCGGGATTTTGCCCGACAAACCCTATGGCACATGCACTCTCGCGAAGGCTGAGGGAATCGATGCTTTTCCCGTTATAGAGTATCTCGCCACTCTTTTCACCTGCGGGAGCAAGCTCGTTTTTAATCAGCTTTAAAAGGGTGGTCTTTCCGCAGCCCGTTGCGCCGCATATTACAGTAAAATCACCCTGCCCGATATTAAGAGAAATATTGTGAAGAGTGTCTTTTTCCGCCTTGGGGTAACGGAAATTCAAATTTTCGATATGTAATATTTCCACTTTAAATTCTCCTTTACCTCAATAAAAAACGGAAGAAACGATAATATAAAAAACGAAATGTAAGTAATTAACGATTTTAACGAAAGGCTGATTTTGCCGAGCTCCGGATAAAATGTAAAATCGATGCTTCCGCTGCCGACACCTATAAGTACGGCAACAAAAAGCAATAATCCCGACAATAAAACCGCCGCGTCTCTCGCCCCGAATTTAAACAGCGAAAAGTTTGTTCTGCCGTGCAGACCGTATCCGCGCGCTCTCATAGACGACGACAGCTCCATGGAATTTTCAAGCGACCACGAAATCATCGCCGTAAAAACACGTATTCCGCCGCGTAATCTGTCAACATAGCTTTTTTGCGAATATAGTCCCATTGCCTTTTGCGCTCTGCTCACATTTTTCATCTGTCTTTTAAACATCGGAACAAATCTGAGAGCCATAGAAAGCACAAGCGACATTTTTGGGATAATTCTGCCGAACAGATACAAGAATTTATCCTCGGTCATAATTTCATTATAGCACTTGCACCAAAACAGCACTCCGACAACCATCACCGAGATAAAAACGCCGTAAACAACCGCTTCAAGCGTTACCGGGTTACCGTTCATAAAGAAAAGCGGAGTAACGCCGTTATGTGAAAACAGAGGATTTGTAACAGCCACAAGCAGAAAAAGCGGAAGATAAAAGCCCATATCGCTTAAAATATCCTTTTTCCTCACGAGCATAAGCGAAAACATAATGCCGCCGAGGAGTGCTGTGAGCTGTATTACGGGATTCCATACAAACATAGCCGTTAACAGCACAGATATAAAATATGTAAAAGTAACAGCCGGATGATATCCGCCGAAAGCTTTCATCCCGTTTCATCTCCCATCCATATACAGCCGACGTCCTTGCCGAGATCGCAGGTATAGACCCATGCTATTCGGTCGCCGTCCTTCAGTTTGTATTTTGAGCATCCGTAATTCGGAAATTCGCCGTTCACCTGATACATCCAACCCGAAAGCGGTCCGCAGGAAAATTCGTACAGATAATTTATACCCTGAACGTATACGCTGCCATAGCTGTTTTTATCGGCACCCTGATACTCCATCTGTATTTTATTATACCTTACCGCCCTGTCAAGTATATCAAAAACGGTGTCGCCGGGTCTTAACACATATTCGGTTTCCGGCAATATAACGCCGTTTTGCGGCACGTATTTATCGGATTGCAGGACTTTGTCAAGCTCGTCGTAATTTTGAAGCACGGTATCACAGCGAATACTGATAAAAACCGTCTCGCTCTGCGGGGTTATATCGTCGATATGAGTAAGGTAGTACTCGTCGACGGACTGAATGTTTGTGCCGTGAATCAATACGGCTATTATCAGCGCCAACGACAGGAGCGCCAAAATATCTTTTTTCAATTATGACTCCCCTTCCACGAGAAAAAATTACCGCATTTCGTCGTCTTCATCCTTATACATTGCCGCAAGCTCCTCCATTTCGAGAGTTTTTTTCATCTTACGGCGTCTGATTCTTATAATTATAAACACGGTAAGTCCTACCGCTAAAACAAACAGTACAACAGATATTACTATGGCGCGAACGATATTGTCAAGCTTTGTCTTTGTCTTGACGACATCCTCCCAACGCTCGATTTTTGCTCTGTCATATTCGCTGAGCGCGTTATAGCGTTTAACGATTTTATTCACCTTGCCCCTATCCTTGAGCGTGATTTTATCAAACGGATAAAGCTCGGCTTTAATGTCGTCGTTCAGCGAATCTATTTCCGCCTGAACCGCGGCAATTTGCTCCTTTGCCGAAACAAGCTTTCGGAGATATGCGTCTTTACCGTCAAAATCTTCACTCCTTTCGAGCTTATCAAGCAATGTTACAACCAAAACATACTGCTCCGTAGTGAGTTTTTCGGGCAGAGAGTCAACCATTGCACGGTCGGAATCGGTAAAATACAAAATGGCGTCGTCGTTTGCGTCATCATCCGAAAACACAATCACCGCGGTTTCACCCGCTATTTCCGAAACGTCTATTCCGCGTTTTTTGGCTTCATCGGACAAAGTCCAATAATTGCTCACGTAGCACCGCTCTGTTTCGGGCAACGAATAAAAAACCGCAAGAAGCTCGCGAAGCGTTTGTTTATCGGTCTTATTGCCGATTTTTGAAATGTCGGAAGTAAGGTCGTTTATTCGCGATTTAAGCGCGGAGCTCTGCTCTTTTCTGTAATCGAAAAGAGTTCTCATACCGTTTTTTTGCCGCCAAAGAGATGCCATGGTATAAAGGGTCTGCTCCGACGCCATGGTATTTGATTTATCGGGCAAAGATGTGGGATTGTCGGGGTCGTAAGTAAACGAATGGACAAATCCGCCGTCCGTCATTCTGTAACGCATTATACCGTCAAAAAGGGTGTTGCCGTTTTTTATAAAACGGCTGTCCGAGAGAGGGTCGATATTAAGACTGCACAGCGCCACCGCCACCCAATCGGTACTCTCTACATTCTGAGTTCCCCAACTTTTGTAGTCGCCCGTGTCGAGTTGCAGACGAGAAAGGCACAAAACCGCTTCATCAACAACCTCGCGCACCGTTTTGCTCTCATCGGCGGACAACGCTTTTCTGTGATAAGAATATATTTTTTCGGAATTATAATATGGTGCGAGTGCCGTTATCGCCATAGCGGTAATATCGGGGTCTGCATCATCCGAGCTCAGGGCAAATCCGCCGTCGGAAAGCTGCTTTGAAATTATTTCAACGATTATATCGTCGCGGGTGTTGTACGCTCCGTCAGGCACGGCATAGCGCATACTGTCAAGAGTTATAAGCCCCCATATCCAGCCGTTTATGCCCTGTCTTCCGAGCGGCGTTGTCTTGCCGCGGTCGTAGGTTCCGTCCGCTATCAGATTTATCGGCGCGCCGTTTTCGTCGGTTCCGAAATTTGTCGGGTCGCCGCCCATAGCGAGAACGGCGAGTGCTATTCTGTGCCACTCGGTTGCCTTTGCGGCACTGAGCCTTCCGCTTTCGCGATAACGCTCCTCTACTCTGTCTTTTATGACCGCAAGGTAGCCCTCGTTGTTATCCTGTATTCCGAGTCTGCCGAGAGCTATGGGATACCAATCCCCCGGGGTAGTACCCGCATTTTCCAAATATTTATCGTTAATCAGATATCCGTCGGGTTCCGAGCCGTTATCGGCTTTTTTCCATGCGATAATACCATCCGCGACGCTAAGGAAATTGTCGGACGTATACTCCTTATTCTCTTTTGCCGATACGATGAAAGAAATTGAGGATATAACACACAGGACGCATAAAAACACCGAAATAACACGTTTTGTCATTTTTGGGAAGAGCTCTCCTTAACAGATTTTTCTTTTTCGCCGTTTTTGCGGCGTTTCTTTACATAAAACACAATAAAGCATACTCCGCCTGCCAAAACGATAAATGCCGATACCAAGCATATTACCGTGACAAGCGTTTTTGATTTTTTGTTTTCCGACAATGATACGGCGTTTTCCGTGCTCTCTTCGCTCTCGGAAAGAGCCTCTGAAGCTTCGGTTATCTCCTCCGTTTCCGCATTGGTCTCGGAAAAAGCGGATTCCTCCGCAGCCGAAGCCGCGACAGCGTCGGCAGACCCACCGGAAGCGGCAGCTGCCGCGCCGCCCGACGCATTCTTGCCGCCTAATGCCGCACCGGAGGACACATGAGCGCCGCTGCCGCCGACGGACAAAGGAGCATCCGCAGGAGCGGAGTTTGTTTCCGACCCCGGATTTTGAAGTGCCGAATTGATAGCGGAAACCGCGTTATCGACCGCGCTTTGCGAAGCGTCAAGCGTCTCGGCAACGGATAATGCCGCGGCGTATGCATTTTTTACATTTGAGCGCGTTATAAGACCCGAATAAATGGTTCTTTCTATTGCCTTTGTAAGCGAGTCCTTATTCGCCACCGAAAAATAGCCGGATTTCGGCTGATTTTCGACATTCGGAATTGAGGTTCCCATAGCACCGAAGCCGCCTATATCCGCTCCGTAGCCGAGAGTGAACTGTACTCTGACGATATCTCCGTCGGAAAGGTATGTATCGGCAAAACCGACATTCGGGAAAACGTTGTTGACGGAATACATCCAGCCCGAGCCGTTTGTTATTACAAATTCACCGAGATGGCCTTTCCAGTTTTTCTCATAATCGCCGGGGTCATAAAACGTCATTGTGCTTTTAAGATGCGGCACCAAAACAGACGGTATTGTCGGTGAAATTCCAAGTGCTCTCGGAGACGAAGCGGACGAGCTTCTCTGATAATTGTTATATCTCGCCGCAGACGCCGTACCGTCGGCTACATATGCGAGGTAAAACGAAGAGCTTACGCTGCCGCCGTAATAACCCACATATCCGTTTTCGTTAAGCAGGCGCAAAAGCTGCTGAGCGGACGTCTCGCCCTCGTATATATTTACTTTTTGGGGATACACGAGATATCCGCAGCCTATGGTGAACATTTCGACGCTCCAAACAGCCGTGCCGATTTTTTCGCCCTGCCGCGCTTTCTCGTAGTTAATGTGATATGTAAGCTGCTTTTTTCGCCCGCCGTCGGACGATGCCGAAACGACAACCGTGTTATCGCCCTCAAAGGTAAAGTTAAGGGTATAGCTTGATTTTTCGTTATCGTCCCATGTTGGCGAAAGCTTTTCGCCGTTAAACGTAACCGTCGCTTTTATTTTTTCGCCTGACGCATTTCTCGCCCATACGTCAAATGTCTTTTTGCTTCCGCGCTGAGTTGTATTGTCGGAAAGCGTAGTTCTGAGCGTAGGGCCTGCCGCGGCAAAAACCCGAGACGACGGCAGAATAAGCAAAAAACACATAAAAAAGCAAATAAGAGCTCTTTTGGTTTTGTTTTTATCCGTGGTATATACCTCCCTTGCAAAATGAATCCGCCGATAATCGGCATTTTTCGGTTTATTGTAAGCGATGTACCCGCCGGAGACAAAATGCCCCGTCGGGTACGTAATCAATCCGTCTTATTCTTCGTCCTTTTTGCGTTTGGCGGTAACAGCCATTGCCGCAGCAAAAGAAGAGAACATTAAAAATGCAACCGCCGCATTTCCGATTCTGCCTGTTTTGGGAATTGAAACGCCCTTAATATCCGTATCGGCGGTATTTCCGGAATTTGACGTATTCCCGTCTGTACCCGGTACCGACGGTACATTGACATTTCCGTTGTCATTGCTACCGAGTGACGAATCTGTCGGAATTTCGTCAAGTGCCGCCTTGGCTTTTATCAAAGCGGTATTCACTTCGTCCTTATTCTTCGCCGCACTTATATCAGCCATACCTTTTTCGAGAGCCTTGTTAAATGCCTCACGATTGAGTGTGTAATCCGAAGCGTCCTTGTAGCTCTCGAGCTGCTCGAGTGCTGTCTTTTTGGCTTCTTTGAGGCTTATTATTTCGGAAAGCTCTTTTTCGGCGTTCAAAAGCACATCAAGATTTGAAACGTACGGCTTTAAATCGTCGTCGAGATTGTCATATGCGTTTCTTGCCTCGTTTATTTTAACGCCGCTGTCCGCCGTTACATCGCCGATGTCGTTGATTTTTTCGACAACCTCGTTTACATCGTCGGCATCAAAAGTCTTTTGCCAATAAAGTATCGGATAGCCGCCGTTTACAAGAGAATATTCGTCTTTTTTGAATTTTTCGCCGAGAAGCGCGAGGAATTCGGGAGATTTCATAAACTCGGTTGTCTCGCCTGTGGTACTTCCGTCACCGTTTCCGATTCCGTTCTCTGTAACGGAAGAGTCATAATAGCATTCTTGGACCCTGTTATCATTTGTGAGCGAGCCTGCTATTGCGCCTGCCTGACCGTCGGATGCGGAAGTTATTTTACCTGCGTTATAGCAATTGACTATGGTGTGGCCGTCCTGAGCCTGTCCTACAATGCCGCCGAGTGAATAAATACCGTTTATGCTTCCGAGGTTGTAGCAGTTGTCTATGGTAACCTCAACCGAAGTATCACGTCTTGTAGTATCGAGATGTCCTACAATACCGCCTGTATGGCCGCTGCTTGCATAAAGCGAGCCTACGTTGTAGCAGCCCGTGATATTACTCTTGCCGCCGTCGCGCACTGTACCGACTATACCGCCCATGTAACCGCTGCCGTAAATATCGGCACCGTTCCAGCAGTTTATAAAGTCTGCGCCGTTACTCCATTTGGCGATACCGCCGAGGAACGAAGTGTATATATTTTCTTTGCCGATTTCGCCGCTTGCGACACCGACATTCTTAATTACGGCATTTTGGCAGACAGTTCCGAAAAGTCCGCCGCGGAGAGAAGTAAGATTGTCTATGACATATCCGTCGCCGTCAAATACACCGTCAAACTGATTTCTGTCAGAGCCTATCGGGGTCCAGTTGTCATAGTCGCTGAGGTCGATATTATCGGTCATTTCAAAGTAAACACCGGTAGTTGCCATAAGCTTGGTATTTACGTAATATGACAGATTGTAAAGGTCCTCTGCCGTGCTTATAAGGTACGGTGAAGTCTCGGAGCCCAAGCCCTCCCACGGGATTTTATCCTTTACCGTAACTGTTACAAAGGTCTTGAGTTTACCGCTCTTTATACATACCTTTTGAGTTCCGACTTCAAGTGAATCACCGGAAATTATCTCATAATCCGTTACGGGCTTTTGCGCTCCGTCGCTGTAATATGCGGTAACCTCCATGCCGGCAGCGTCAAAAGAGTCGCCGTCATAATATTCGGTCTTATCGGGTGCTTTTGTAACCGCGATAGAAGTGATGTACGGCGTATTTGAGTCAAGCTCTCCCTCACCGCCGACAAGCTCTATTGCCGAAACAAGAGCCGAATAATTATTTACGTATCTGCGTTCGTTTTCGGGAACCGCACGGAATTTTGCGAGTGCGCTCTTTGCCGCAGACTTATAATTTGCGTCCGTCGGCAGAGGAAGAGCGTCTATGGCGCTTACTGCGTCCGTGATTGCCGCTTTGGTTTCCGCGCTCCAGTCGCCGCGCATATCATAAAGTGCTCTCATCTTATTTTCAAATCTCCAATAAGCTACGAGAGCGTAAGTTGCCTGATCGTTTGCCATACTGTTCCAGCCGTTGCCGACAACATGGCAGAAGCCGCCGTTTGTATCGCGGAATCTCAGAAGTCCGTCAAGGAGCGTTAAGCCGTCGGAGGTTATAAATCTGCTGTCCTTTTGGGGGTCGATTCCGACAGAAGTCAGCGCAACTATAACCTGAGCTATACTTTCGGAGTTATCGGTATTCCAGGAAGTAAAGCCCGCTTTATCGTTCATCATTGAGCCTAAGCGGTCAAATGCTTCGTCCACGCATTGACGAACCGTTTTTGAAACTTCGTCGCCCGAAATTTCATTTTTATATGTATACACGGTATCGTCATTGTAATAAGGAGCGAGCGCCTGTATTGCCATAGCGGTAATATCGACATCCGACGATGAACCGTAACCGCCGAGAACCCAGCCGCCGTATTTATTGCCGTCTACGCCGTCGGTAAGCTGCATTTTAAGTATTTCTTTTATGAAAAGCTCACGCTGATATGCGGCGTCGCTCGGAACCTCATACATACCGGTATCAAGAGCAATAAGACCCCATATCCAGCCGTTTATACCCTGTTTGCCGGGACCGCCCTTTACCTTGCAGTTATAGCTGCCGTCCGCGATAAGATTTATCGGCTGACCGTTATATGTTCCGAAGCTTGCGGGGTCGCCGCCGAGAGCCGCTATTGTAACAACGCCTCTGTGCCACTCGGTAGCCTTTACGCTGTGAAGTGTACCGCCGTTTTCGGTGTATGTCTTTTCGACGTATGACTTCATGGCATTGAGATAGTCGGTGTAGCCTGTGCCGTCGTCGATAAGATAAGTATATTTTCCGTCTACGGAATCGAAATATCCGTAACGACCCATAGCAAGTGCCATCCAGTCGGTAGCCGTAGAGCTGGCGCCTGACATATAGCTTTCATTGCCCAAAAGAGTGTCGGCGGAAGTGAGCCCCGCTTTGGTTTTTGAGCTCTTGACTGCCTCTTTAATGTAACCCGAAAGCTTTGCCGAAAGTTCGGTTCCCTCGCTGAACGAAGGACGAACGGGCTTATCTGCGGAAACAAGGCTTTCCCAAGCAAGCTTCGGATTTGTGTCGCCCGAAACAAATGCCGAACCGAGCATAGTCTCGGTTACTAAGTCAACCTTTGCCGCGCCGTCAACATCGCCTTTATTGCCTGTTGCCGCGAAAGACGAGGTTGAGAGATAATAGCAGTTCTCCGCCGTTCCTCTTGTGGCGCCTATCAATGCGCCGATATTGTTTTGGTAGCCTGCCGAGTCTTCAACCGTGCCTGCATTGTAGCAATTTACAAGCTCGGGAGACGCCGCTTTGTGTCCGCCGGCTACGCCGCCGACAGAGGCAGGACCCGATACCTTACCTGTGTTATAGCAGTTTTCGAGTTTGCCTGCGCGCCAATGCTGACCGCTTACGCCGCCTATATAGCCTGTTGTACCGCTGACATTACCCGAATTGTAGCAGCCCGAAACGGTAGACGCGCCGCCGACATAGCCCACTACGCCGCCGACTCCCGAAGAGCCGCTGACATCGGCATTATTTCCGCAGCCAATTATATTGCCTGCATTGAGGTAACCGACAACGCCTGCAACCGATGAAGAACCGCTGACGCTGCCCTTAACCGTAACATTCTTAATCGTACCGCCGTTTACCTTTCCGAAAAGTCCCGCATTGGAGCCCGAAGAAATGTAAAGTCCGCTAATTACGTGGTTGTTTCCGTCGAATGTTCCGGCAAAAGCCGATGATGAGGAGCCTATCGGCGTCCATTCGGAGCCTTCTCCGCCGAGGTCGATATCGGCTGTAAGCTCTACTGTTTTTCCCGAAAAGTCTTCACCGCCGTTCACCTTTTCGGAGAACGCGAGCAGCTCCTTTGCCGACGATATTGAAAGATCAGCCGGTGCGGCAAGTACCGCAACGGGTATCACAGACAATATCATCACAAGAGCAAGAAGCCATGACAGACATTTCTTTACTGTCTTTTTAGGTTTTAACATACCTTACTCCTTTCAAAACTCTTTACTTTTTGCGCTTCCCGCCGGGAGTTTTAAGACCGGCTTTTTCGAGAGCGCGCGGCCAAGGGCCTAAAAATGCCTTAATTCGCGAGCGTGTGGCGTCATCGAAATCGTCTTTTCGCGGAAGCCTTTTCAGCTCCTCGGATTTACGCACAAGCTCATTTACTGCCCATTTTTCTTTGTCGTCGCCAAACATAAAAACCTCCGAACACAAAAAATCTCTCCCTGCCGAAAAGCAGGGAGAGTGCAACAAATTAACCAACGAAAAAATCTTGTGCAATCGGGCAAAGAGTGCACCGACAGCACAAATCAAAAGCTGATAAATCGGCTGCACTCTTCTCACCAAAGTTGTGTTTAACCATAAAAATACGGCAGGTCTCCTGACTTATGATCCCATACATCACGGGAAGAGTCGCCTTCTCGGAAAGCTCCAATGGATCGGACTCTCTTACGTCAAACACAGTAATGGCGGTTGTTCCGGATTTTAACCGGATTCCCTTTTAATTCGCGGCAAGAACCGCGAAACCGTATTTTTTATCAAATATTAAACTGTATAAGCCCAAGTTGCCAAGACGAACCGGCAAAAAGCGTCGATTTTGCGGTTTATCTTGCAACTTATTGATATTTTACTACATAAATATTGCGCCGTCAATAAAACACGGCGCAAAATATGTGCGTAATACCTGTTTGCATTTGAAAAAATTTTAGTAAATTATTGACAATGAGGCTTTAATTTAATATAATATCAAAGCATGAAATGCGCCGATGTGGCGAAATCGGCAGACGCAAGGGACTTAAAATCCCTCGGTAGCAATACCGTACCGGTTCAAGTCCGGTCATCGGCACCATTGTTTTACGGCCACAACCGTGAACTATGAAGAACAAGCGTGAATATAGGCGTATCAAGGGTTTTTTAGATAATTTCACCCTTTCTATCCCCTACATTCACTCTTGTGCACTCCATAACTGCAGTAAAATTGCAGTACAAAAGCCATACTATATTTTACTGAAATTTTGGAAAATCGAGAAATATAAACCGGTTATTTCGACCGGTTTATATTTTTGTCCTTTTCAGACCGCTAATTCAGCACTATAAGTTATAGCATAAAAGCGCCCCTCCTGATGTGCAACCTACATCAAGAGGGGTATATTATATTACGAACGACAAAAATATTACGTATCAGCACATTTTAGATGTTTATTAACTACATTTGTGCTGATACGTAACATTTTAATAGCATTTACAACATCTTGCGTGTCTATTTTTGATATATTAAATGACATTCTTTACACCTCTTCTTTCTCTCATCATTCATTTACTTCCTCAACCGCGAATAATGCAGATTTCAGATTTATCCAAATCTTACACGTGCCTTTGTATTTTATAGGGCAAAAGTTTTCACATGAGCAAATACAACACGGATTACTTTTCACAAAACGTATTGCTTGATTTGTTGAATCTGCAACATCAACTTTGTATTTCCCGACCTTTTGGAACTTGGTTTCTGTATTCAAAAAAATCTCCCCCTTTTGCTTTTTTATGGAGCGTTTTGGAGCAAGATAGGAGATTTGAACTCCCACCCTCAGTTTGGAAAACTGATGTGCTGACCGTTAACACTAATCTTGCATATAAAGGTGGGGAGCCAAGCTCTCCCCGTGCCATATTTAACGTGGTTTTTTGACGAGATGGTTTCACCACAAACTCTCCGCTTGTTTTTACGGCGGCTTTTACGCAAGTCACACGAGATGGACTACTTGATTTTCACATCTATATATGACGAAAAAAACGTCTGATTTGCCCTTAAATACAAAAAACACCCCTACTTTCAAAACGAAAGGAGAGGTGTTTTTGCGCCTGTATCAGTTTTTAGTTTGACTGTTTCCTCACTATTTTATAGTTAAACAGAGGTACTTGCTT
>ERZ779843.549-NODE-549-length-55175-cov-6.547279_pt1 | contig 55175 bp, 53 predicted proteins | sample MGYA00511560_ERZ779843 | MGnify/ENA primary metagenome ERZ779843 (study PRJEB29588, sample SAMEA2158062) | human gut metagenome | biome: human gut; feature: human-associated habitat; material: faeces | place: Denmark | collected 2008/2010 ... | reverse complement strand
CTGATCATTATCATAGATATAAAGAAGATATTGCCCTATTTGCAGAAATGGGATTCAATGTATTTCGTTTCTCTATTTGCTGGCCTAGAATTTTCCCAACAGGAGATGAATTAGAACCAAATGAAGAAGGTTTAAAATTCTATGATGATGTTATTACAGAACTTGAAAAATATAACATTCAACCATTGATTACAATTTGCCACGACGAACTTCCAGATTATTTGGCAAGAAAATATGATGGTTGGTCAAGCCGTCATGTAATTGATTGCTATGTTCGATATGCAACAACAGTATTAGAAAGATACAAAGGTCGTTGTAAATATTGGTTAACATTTAACGAAATTAATGCTGTAAATGGCTATGCACAAATCGGAACGCATAAACAAGATGAACAAACAGTTTATCAAGCAAAACACCATATGTTTGTGGCAAGCGCAAAAGTTGTAAAAATTGCACATGAAATTGATCCAGAAAATATGGTGGGTACAATGTATGCATTATCTCAAATGTATCCAAAGACATGTGATCCACAAGATATCATGGCAAGCTATATGAAACGTCGTAATAACTTATGGTTTATTGATGTTATGGCACGTGGTTACTATCCTAATTTTACAGATCAGTTCTTTGAAGAACGTAGCGTAAAATTGGTAAAAGAACCAGGTGATGATGAAATTTTACGTGAAGGAACATTGGATATGGTAACATTTAGTTACTACAGATCAATGACAATTTCAAAAGATACAAAATTAACTTGGGCTATGGGCTTACTTGGAGGAGATCCAAACCCATACTTAGAAAGTACAAAATGGGGATGGCCAATTGATCCAATTGGACTTCGCTATACATTAAATGAATTGTATGATCGTTACCAAAAACCATTGTTTGTCGTTGAAAATGGTTTAGGAGAAATCGATGTCAAAGAAGCAGATGGAACTGTAAACGATGATTATCGAATTAAATATTTAGCTCAGCATTTCGAAGAAATGAAGAAAGCTGTTAACATTGATAAAGTGCCAGTTCTTGGCTACACAATGTGGGGAAATACAGATTTAGTTTCACTAAGTACAGGTGAAATGAAAAAACGTTATGGTTTCGTTTACGTAGACCTAGACGACAAAGGAAATGGAACAGGAGAGAGAAGCAAGAAAAAATCATTTGAATGGATGAAAAAAGTTTGTCATACAAATGGTGGAGATCTTAGCTACTAAGAAGAGGTTATGTTAAAGCAATATTATGTAATTAAAAAAATTTTAAATAACAACGTTGTCATTTCTGAAAATGAAGATAAAAAAGAAATTATCATCATGGGTTCAGGAATTGGATTTGGAAAACATGTACATGATTTAGTCGACTCTAAAAAAATCTATAAAATTTACGAATTACGTAATAATGCTTACAAAAACCGTTTTGAAAGCTTGGTGGAGGAAATTCCATTTGAGTGTTTCCAATTAACAGAAAACATTATTACGTATGCGCAAGATGAATTGCATCAACAATTCAAAGACGGATTGGTTTTAAGTTTGGCTGATCACATTCACTTTGCGGTTACACAAATTAAGAATCACGAGACAAGAGTTACTTTGCCTTTGGAAGAAATTAAATTATTCTACAAAGATGAATACGAAGTCGCAAAATACGCAGTTCAAATGATTAACGAATTTTATCATATTGAACTAGATACGACAGAAGCTGCTAGTATCGCATTCCATTTTATAAATGGAAATATTAATCAAAATGAAGAAGATATCAATACTATTCTTAGTGGAACTAAAACTATTTTAGGAATTATTGAAAGTTCATTAGGAATTGAATTAAATGAATCAAATCCTGGCTTCTATCGTTTAGTGATTCATCTGAAGTATTTTATAAAACGAGTCATTATTGAAAAACAAGAGTGTGATGATCGATTCGATGCAGCATTCTTTAATGAAAATGATGAGAGATTTAAAGTTATAAAAAAATGTTTGGATAATATTGAGTCTTATCTATATGAAACATATTCATATAAGATGGATTCAGCAGAAAGACTTTATTTAACTATCCACATTACTAGAATTCTATAAGGAGAGAAAATAAAATGGCAAAAATAGATGCAAAAGCCGTTGCACAAGAAATTGTACAACATGTCGGCGGACCAGAAAACGTTAATTCAGTTGCTCACTGTATGACTAGAGCGCGTTTCGTATTAAAAAATGTAAATAAAGCGGATCAAGAAGCTTTAAAAAATATTAAAGGAGTTCTAGGAGTTATTTACTCTGGAGGACAATTACAAGTTATTTTAGGAGCAAACTTATTACCTGTATTTGAAGAAATTGTTAAACAAAATAACTTTACTCAGGGTGCTGTTGTAGATGAAAATCTAGATGATGGACCAAAAGAAAAACAAAGTATCCCACAAATCGTATTAGGGTATGTACAAGCAAGTGTTACACCAATGGTTCCAGGTTTAGTTGCAGGTGGTATTTTAAAAGTAATCTTAATGTTGTTGCCATACGCAATTCCAAGTTTTGCAGGTTCATCAACAAGTATGGTTTTAGGTTGGATTGCCAATGCACCATTCTACTTTATGCCTGTATTCGTAGCTTATGGTGCTGCTAAAAAATTAGGTGGAACTGAAATTTATGCAATGTTGGTTACTGCTGCTTTACTTACTACAGAATGGGTAACTGCAGTTGGTGATGGAACTGTAATTACATTATTTGGTATTCCATGCCGCGCTATTACTTATAATGGACAATTACTTCCTGCCTTATTAATTCCAATTGCTGCTTACTATATTGAAAAAGGCTTGAATAAAGTGATTCCAGGCATCTTAAAATCATTGTTAGTAGGTTCATTAACTATTCTTGTTACTGGAGCATTAGCATTCATTGTGTTAGGTCCAGCTGGACGTTACCTTGGTGATGCAATCAGTTATGTATTCTTATTCTTAGGTGATCATGTTCCATTTATTGCGGTTGCTGTTTTAGCTGCATGTCTTCCATGGATGATTATGGCTGGAATGCACACGGCATTATCTCCATTCATGATTCAAAATATGGATACTATTGGTTATGATGCTGTTATTCGTCCTGCATTCGTATTACACAATGTTGCAGAAGGTGGAGCTTGTTTAGGTGTAGCTTTACGTACTAAAGATAAAGAATTTAGATCAGAATGTTTATCATTGGCAGTCGGTGCTATTGTTGCTGGAGTTACAGAACCAGCTATTTATGGATGTAACTTAAAATATAAGAAACCAATGTATGGAGTAATGGGTGGTGCTGCCATCGGTGGTATCGTTGCATCATTATTAGGAGCTAGAGCATTTGTGTTTGGATATTCAAATCTACTAGCCATTGCTCCAATGTTCTTATCAACTGCTTGGGCAATGTTTATTGGTGCTGCTGTATCAATTGTTGCAGCCACTATCATCACTTATGTTTTAGGAATTGACGAAGGTCCTATTAAAGCAGCAAAAAGAAAATAATTAAAAGTTTTCTCCCAGCTGCTTAAGCAGCTGGGTTTTTTGTAGATGGATGAAGGGAGAAGTTATGATTAAACTCATTGCGAGCGATTTAGATGGAACTCTATTAGATGAGCCAAATCGAATTTCAAAAATCAATTTAGATGCAATTGAATATGCATATCAAAAAGGAGCTAAATTTTGTTTTTCAACAGGTAGAGATCTACAAAGTGTAAAAGATATTACTTGTTTATTAAAACATAAACCAGTGTTATTGCTTGGCAATGGTTCAGAAGTTTATGATGAAGATGAAAATCTAGTGTTCCAAAATTTCTTCAATAATAAGTATCTTGAAGAAGTATGTGAAATCATGAATGAACACGATGTTCCGCATATGGTTTTTACAACGGATGGTTTCTATACAACAACAAATCCGGTAGAAGTTAGACGCAGATTTATTGAAAGAATAGGAAAGATAAGAAATCAGGAAATGGCACATATTTTCGCAACAAATATGGATAAGCCTTGTAATAATTTAGTTCAGATTGAAGATATACAAGAATTTGCGAAAACAAAGAAAGTTCTAAAAGTTGAAGGATTTCACTATAACTCAAAGCCCGTGGAAGATGTAAAAAAGGAATTAGAGAAATTTACAGAGTTGTCCCATCTATCTACAGGAAAAAACAATGTAGAAGTAACGAATTTGACAGCCACAAAGGGACTTGCTTTGAAACGATATTGCGAGCATGCCAATATTAAAAAAGATGAAGTTATGGTTATGGGCGATTCTCATAACGATTTAAGTATGTTTGAATTGTTTAAATATAGTTTTGCACCAGAAAACAGTATTCAAGAAATCAAAGATTATGCATACAAAGTAGTAAAAAGCTGTGATGAACATGGAGTAAGCCAGGCTATATATGAATTTATAAAATAAACACATGAGGAGGAAATATATTATGTTGTCTATTTTTAAGAAAAAAGAAAAAGAAGTGAATACAGTAGTATGTTCAGACGATGAATTTGTTGCTGTTGCCAATGGTACACTAGTACCTTTGGAAAACGTAAGTGATCCTGCATTCGCATCAAAAATGATGGGGGATGGAATCGCAATTGAATTAAGTGAAGGAACAATCTGTGCACCATGCAACGGAACTTTAGATGTAGCTTATCCAACAGGACATGCATTTGGAATTACACGTAATGATGGTGTAGAAATGATTATACATATTGGGGTAAATACAGTAGAAAGTAATGGCAAAGGCTTTGAGGTTCTAGCAACTCAAGGACAAACTGTAAAAGCTGGAGATCCATTAGTTAAAGTGGACTTAAAGAGTTTAAGTAAAAAATATGATATGGTCACAATGTTGATTGTTACAGATCCAAATGAAAAAGAAATTTCATTCATTGATTGTCAAGAAGTAAAGAAAGGTCAAATTATTAGTAAATAGGTGAAGAGTATGAGTTTTCCAAAAAATTTTTTATGGGGCGGAGCCGTTGCTGCAAACCAATTAGAAGGTGCGTATTTAGAGGATGGTAAACAATTGAATGTCACAGATGTGATGGTAGGGATTATTAGCAACCCAGATTTAAAATATGATGAACAAACAAATAAATGGGTTCCAGATTTTAAAGAAGATAAAGTATATTTGTCTCATGATGGGATTGACTTTTATCATCGTTATAAAGAAGATTTGGCATATATGGCACAAATGGGATTTAAAGCGTTTAGAACAAGTATCTCATGGGGACGTATCTTTCCAAATGGAGATGAATTAGAGCCAAATGAAGCAGGATTACAATTCTATGATGATTTATTTGATGAAATGATCCGTTTGGGAATGGAACCTGTTATTACTCTTTCTCACTATGAAACACCGCTGCATTTATTAACTGAATACGGTGGATGGTTAAATGAAAATTTGATTGAATACTGGATGAACTATGTAAAAGTTGTATTCAATCGTTATAAGGGAAAAGTTAAATATTGGATGACATTTAATGAAATCAATAACATATTTAGAATGCCGTTTGCAGCTGGCGGCGTGTTGAAAACAACGCCAAATGAAAAAGGAATTCCTAATGCTGATTTAACAGATGCTGAATTGTATCAAGCGGCACATTATATTTTTGTTGCGAACGCAAAGACAGTAGAATTGTGTCATGAAATTGACCCAGAGGCAAAAATTGGATGTATGCTATCGTTATCGAGCATGGCTACTTATCCATACAGTTGTAATCCGGATGATGTATTTGGTGCTTTACAATTCCAGCGTAAACAAAAATTATTCTTAGACGTAATGTGTAAAGGATATTATCCAGGTTATGTAAAACGTATTTGGAATGAACAAAACTGTACACCAGTTATGAATGAAGAGGATTTAGAAATAATTAAAAACAACACAGTGGATTATATTGCGTTCAGCTATTATCGTAGTGCTGTATATAAATCAGATGGTTCTATTACTGTAGATACTGGTGGAGCTGCTGGCGTTGAAAATCCATATTTAGAAGGAACATCACCAGAACCATGGCGTTGGCCTATTGATCCAAAAGGGATTCGTTATGTATGCAACATTTTAACAGATGAATATAATTTACCATTATTCATTGTAGAAAATGGTATTGGATTAGATGAAAACTTGGATTCTGAAGGTAAAATTCATGATGATTTTAGAAAAAAATATGTAAAAGATCATCTTGTTCAAATTGAGGAAGCAATTAAAGATGGTTGTGATGTAATGGGATACTTATATTGGGGACCTATTGACGTTGTAAGTGCTGGTACAGGTGAAATGCGTAAACGCTATGGATTTGTTTATGTAGACCGCTTTAATGATGGTACAGGAACATTAGAAAGAAGTAAAAAAGATTCTTTTGAATGGTTTAAAAACGTGATTGAAACAAATGGTGAAGAGTTGTAGGAGGACGAATATGAAATTTCCTGAAGGCTTTTTATGGGGAGGCGCTACAGCCGCTAACCAATATGAAGGTGGTTGGAATGAAGGTGGAAAAGGATGGAGCGTTTCTGATTGTGCTAAAGCACATTTTGATACAGATGTAACGAATTTTTCCGCACATAATGAAATCACAAGTGAAGAAATTCAGTATGCGATGGAACATCCAGAAGACATGGTGAATTATCCAAAGCGCCATGGAAGTGATTTTTATCATCACTATAAAGAAGATATTGCTTTAATGGCAGAAATGGAATTTAAAGTATTTCGAATGAGTATTGCGTGGTCTAGAATTTATCCGAATGGAGATGATTTAGAACCAAATGAAGAAGGATTACAATTTTACGACAATGTATTTGACGAATGTAAAAAATATGGCATAGAACCATTGGTGACAATGTCTCATTATGAACCACCATTAAATTTAGTGTTGAAATATAATTGTTGGTATAACCGAAAAACAATTGATTTCTTCTGTAAGTTTGTAGAAACAATTTGTACTCGATATAAAGATAAAGTAAAATATTGGTTAACTTTTAATGAAGTAGATAGCATGATTCGCCATCCATACACAACTGGCGGATTAATTCGTGATCGATTTAAGGATAAGAATTTTGAAGAAGTTATTTTTCAATCTATGCACCATCAATTTGTGGCGAGTGCCTTGGCAACAAAAATATGCCATGAAATCATTCCAGGCTCTCAAGTAGGATGTATGCTTACAAAATTAACATATTATCCATATTCATGTCGTCCAGAAGATGTATTGGAAATGCAACAAAAAATGCGTTCTATTTATTGCTATAGCGATACACAAGTATTTGGGGAATATCCAGCATATTTATTGGCTCGTTTTAAAAATCATGGATTAAATATCATGATGGAAGAAAAAGATCTTGAAATCATGAAAAAATATCCTGTTGATTTTATTTCTTTCTCCTATTACATGTCTAGCTGTGTCGCAAAAAACACGGAAGGACTTGATACAACAGAAGGAAATACTGTAACAGCCATTAAGAATCCATATTTGCCTTCAAGTGAATGGGGCTGGCAAATTGATCCAATTGGACTAAGAATTTCTTTGGTTGATCTGTATGATCGCTATAGAAAACCATTGTTTATTGTTGAAAACGGATTGGGAGCTAAAGAAGAATTGGTTCCGGATGGAAAAGGTTCTTATACAGTAAATGATGATTATCATATTGATTATTATAAGGCACACTTTAAAGCTATGTATGATGCAATTCACGAAGATGGAGTTGAATTATTAGGATATACATCATGGGCATGCATAGATTTAGTGAGTGAAAGCACAAAACAAATGTCAAAACGATATGGATTTGTATATGTTGATGCAGATGATTATGGAAAAGGTACTTATAATCGATATAAGAAAAAGTCTTTCTATTGGTATAAACATGTTATCGAAACAAATGGAGGATGTTTGTCTGAATAATGTCCTTATTATTAACGAAACAAATCGCAGAATTGTTTATAATGATTTTACTAGGTTATATTCTAGTAAAATCAAACTTATTAACCAAGCAAGACAGTAAAGTATTATCGACAGTCGCATTATATATAGTCACTCCATGTGTTATTATCAATGCATTTCAAGTCCAGCATTCTCAAGATGTAAAAAATGGACTTATACTTTCTTTTCTTGCAGCTATAATTATACACATCATATATATTGTTGGAGTAAGAATAGTTGGAAAGGGATATACGTTAAATGGAGTTGAAAAAGCAACTATTATCTATACGAATGCAGGAAATTTAATTATTCCTTTGGTACAAGCTTTGTTAGGAAAAGAATGGGTTGTGTATACAACAGGATATATTCTTGTTACAACGATATTTATTTGGACACATGGCAGAATGTTGATATGTGAAGAAAAAGGCTTTAATGTTAAAGAACTATTGAAAAACGTGAATGTAGTCGCTTGTATTATGGGAATATTGATGTTTGCACTTAAAATACAATTCCCATCTTTAATTACGGAAACTATGGATTCCATTAGTGCAACTATTGCACCAATTTCTATGATTGTTGCAGGTATGTTGATTGCAGGTATGGATGTAAAAGATTGTTTAAAGAATAAACGCCTTTATATAATTACATTTTTAAAGATGATTGTATTTCCATTATTTGCGGTAAGCTTACTTAAATTCACAAATTTATCTTCTATGGTTAAAAATGGAGATATAATTTTATTAATTAGTCTATTAGCTTCAATAGCTCCAACTGCAGCTTCTGTTACACAACTAGCACAAATATATGATGCAGATTCAGAATATGCAAGTGCTTATTATTTTATTACAACTTTATTATGTATTTTAACAATGCCAGTATTTGTATGGTTCTATCAGCTTTAAAACAAATTAAAAGGATCGATATTCATAGGGAAAATAGAGTATCGATCCTTTGTTTTATATAGAAACAGATAACTATGATTAGGATATTTTAATGTAAGTATTGTTGTTGGAATAGAGAAATAAATACATGATAGTAATCTGTTACTACCAAATAATTGGTTTATCTTTGAACGCGGTCTGAACCATCTCCACCACCTACACAGTCTACGATCTGCATATTATATCTCTTTGAGAAATAGTAATCTTTTCCATCATACAACATAGCTGACCAGTTGTTGATATTGGCATTGATTGACTCTCTTAATGTGATAGCTACTTCCTTATATCCTTCGCGATTCCAATAGGATATCCATATTTAATAATAGGCTGATCTTTTTTAATATCTTTCAACGCAAATTTATGTTCTTGGGCAATATCTTTAACCTGAATAATTCAGGTATATATAATGATTTAGTTAAATGGAAAAATAGTAGCTACCGCAAACCTTTGATTTTAAATGGTGCAAGACAAACGGGAAAGACTTGGATTTTAAATGAATTTGGGAAAAAAGAATATAAAAATGTAGTGTATATTAATTGTGACAATAATAATGAGATGAAAGAAATGTTCTATGATTTTGATGTGAATCGTTTGATCTTAAGCTTTTCAGCTCTTACAAATACGCGAATTGAAAAAGAAAATACATTGATTATTTTAGATGAAATACAGGAATTTCCATTAGGATTAACGGCATTAAATTTCAAGAAGAAGTCTTTGAATATCATATTATTGTGGCAGGAAGGTTATTAGGTATCACTTTACATCAATCTACAGGATTTCCAGTGGGAAAAGTGGATCAATTAACGTTATATCCCATGTCATTTAAAGAATTCTTGTTGGCTTTAAATGAAGATATATTGGTAGAACAGATAGAACGCCATAATTGGAAAGAGATGGATGTGTTCCATGAAAAGTTAAAGAATTATTTAAGACAATATTATTATGTTGGTGGTATGCTGATTATGTCAAGATAAAATTCACCAAAATGGATCGTTTAATTTTCACCAATTTGGATCGCATTATTTAGTTTTCAAACGAATCCATTACGTCTTTTATTCTGTATGATGGACCTACTATACTGACTATATGCGAATGATGCAGTAGTCGATCAAGTATCGCATTTGCTATTACAGAATCTCTAAATATAGTTGACCATTTAGACAGATTTTTATTTGTTGTGATTATAGTTAATCGTTGTTCATATCGCCTTGATATTAACTGGAAAAACAGATTCGCATCTTCTTTGTCTAAACTGATATATCCAATCTCATCTATTATCAGCAGTTTCTGGCGTGTAAAAGACTTAAGTCTTTGAACCAGTCTGTTCTCAGATTCAGCACGTTTCAATCGAAGCAACAAAAGCCTGATAATTATTTTTATCATTTTTATTCAAAATCATGTTGAAGTCGTTGGTAATTATCAGTATCATAATAATGTTTAAGAGGACGGATAGAAATCGCAAACTTTGGTCGGTTTAGAGGATTTCTATCTTTTTTTATTTACGTCCAATCCCTTCTAAAAATACTGTAACAAAAAAGATAGAGATATTCACTCTAAAAGTGTTTAAAGGTTGATTTGTCCCTATCTAGTTTTATAAATTCTATATTCCGTTTATGCTTATTTTATTGATTTTAAATCATCAATATAAAGACTAACTTCACCACAATAAGGACATACTGCCGCTTTTATTTTTCCTAGATCTTTACTAAAAGTTCCTTGTCCTTTTGAAAGAATAACTGGTGCAACTCCTGCTAAAGCAGCTGAAATTTTTAGCCCATATTCTTCTTTCATTTCACAATTACAACGAATACATTTTCTCATATACTATATATCCTCCATTATTTCATTAATTTTATTATACAGAACAATCATGTTCCTAGTTGAATTACAGAACACAACACACAAATTATAATATTTTTTAAATATCATCTTAGAAAGAACCATATACCTAATAAAATTTGTACCATCCCGATAAAGAAATAGTATTTATCAGTTCTTGACTTTAAAAAGATTGTAATTAACCCTATAAATATCCATACTACTCCCATTAATACATCATCTAAAAGAACTGGCCCTGTAATTTCCATAACAAAAACAACAATTAGTACTAATGAAACGATTAACATTGTACGCCATTTTTCTAATCCAAATTTTTTCATATATCTCCAGCAACTCCTTTCACTCACTAAAAATTATTATATGAGTATAGACTCTGCCTCCATAATTAAATTATTATTTGTCTTTCAGTTTATATTATATCGTTTTATTTACTTAAAATATTAAAATTTTAGCAAAATTTATAAAATTATGTTATACGAATTTTAGTTAGTATTTATTACTGCCTATAATTATTGCTTTTAATGGTTGTTTTACCAGAACCTTAAGGGCTCTAGTTCACTAAAATTTGGCTTCATATTAAAGTCTTTCATTATACTTAAGACACCTATCACCTTCTGTAATTTCTTTTTCATTTGGTTCACCTCCTTTCTAAGAAAGTGTAACCAAAAATAAAAAAATGACTCAATTCAAATCATAAATTCACCATTTTTGGTGAAAACTAAACGATCCAAATTGGTTATCTTTAAATTACCACTATCATATGCCTGAAGTTGTTAAATATTATGCTCAAACCAAGGAAATATTTCATGTTCGCGAAATACAAAATAGAATCCTATTAAACTATCGACAAGATTTTTCAAAACATATATCAGGAAATTTATTGACAAAAGTAAATTTAGTGTGGGATTCTGTTCCTGCACAATTGGCAAAGGAAAAAAATTCATATATGGAATGCTAAAAAAGGGCGACGTGCAAAAGAGTTTGAAGATGCGATTCAATGGCTTGTGGATGCAGGCTTGGTATTTAGGGTAAATCGCATAAATAAATAAATAAAGTATGTATGCCACTAAAATTCTATGAAGAATTTAATGCGTTTAAACTGTACTTACTTGATTTAGGACTTCTTGGTGCAATGGTGGATGCTCCCGCAAAAAACATTTTAATTGGAGATAACGTTTTTAAAGAATATAAGGGTGCTTTTACGGAGCAATATGTTGCTCAACAAATAGTGGCTTGTAATGTAACTCCAAAATACTATAATAATGAAAATTCAACAAATGAAATTGACTTTGTAGTTCAATTAGGAAATGTATATCCAATTGAAGTTAAGGCAGAAGAGAATTTAAAATCAAAAAGTATGAATACATTGTTAAATGAGAATGAGGATATGGAAGGTTGGAAATTTTCGATGTCTACATATCGTACATTTAAACAAGTTGTAAATATTCCATTGTATGATGTGGATGAATGGATATTAATGTATAAAGAAAAGATGTTGGAAATTTGACCAACATCTTTTTAGGCTTTATCTGTTTTCATTGATGTATTCATTTACGCTTTGTTTGACAATATTGAAATTGACTTCACCATACTGTAGTAGGGCATTATGGAAGTCTGCATTGTCAAATTTAGATCTTAATCTAGATTTGGCTGTACTCTTTAAATCTACGATTTGAAGATATCCATAATAGTAAGATAAGAATACAGTTGGATTATCTGCCAATTGATTGTAAATACTTTCTAATCCTTCTGAACCAAATATATCACCATATTCATTCTTGAAATCATTGAGTGACATACCATCATAATGGATGCTGATATCCATTAAGACAATGTATAGATTGGTAAGAATGTTATTCAAATTATAGGCTTCTAATAAATCTTTATTATTATCTAAATAATGTAAAGACATGCTTTCCATATAAGTAGCCCATCCTTCTGACATACCTAGATTGTTGTAGAAGAATTGGATTGGGTATTTTAAATGTTCCTTGTTGTATTGGGCTTGATACATATGTCCGGCAATACCTTCATGAGCTAATGTTTGATAAAGTGTTAAACTTGATGGATCATCGCCATAATCACGTTTGTTGTAGCGCATTTGATAGTTTTGTGAATAATCCAAGGCTGGTGTAATAAAGTAGGCAACAATTCCGCTGACAGATTGATCTTCTGGCAGTGCCTTTAAATCATATTTCATGGTTTTTACTTTTGGGAAATCCTTTTTATAGTTTTTTTGAAGGCTTTCTAGAATTTGATTCACATCTGTAAAATCCGTTGAAACTGAATCGAGTTCATACGCAATCATTGGATTGCCTTTATATAGCTTCTGAAATTTAGTGATAGCTGAATTGATTGCGGATTGCGTATTCTCTTTAATTGTGGAAATAGAGTTGGTAGAACTTGTCGCATTTTCAACTAATACTTCATAATATTTCTTACCATTCTTATAGTTCGACAACCCTTGTAGTGGTTGTACGTTATATTGAAGAGAGGTCAATGTATCTAACATAGCCTGATAACTAGGAAAGAAACTTGTGTCCATGGCATCTTTGACTTGTGCTTTATAAGATGTTGTTTTTTCTTCATCTAGATTTAAAGTGTCAATCGCATTATATAATGCACTTGTGATTGAACTATCCTCTTTAGTATTGATCACATCTTGAATATCTTGGGTAACAGAATCATAGTCAAACTGTAAGGTATTCTTATCTGCTTGTTTTTTTGTATATTCCAATACATCGTTTGTGTAGCGAGGCACATCGTTGATGAGTGTAATCAAATCTTGAATGTCTTTTTCATTTCGTAAAATGTATTCAGAAAAAACAGAAATCAAACTTTGGTGAAGTCCGCTCATTGTACTCCAACAATTGTTTAGATATTGAAATTTCTTGTTTTCAGCTTTTAAGCTCAATTCATTCTCATATTTCAATTCATCATAGATGGTTTGTTGCGTTTTGTCTAAAGTACTGCGATTAAACTTGTTTAATTCTTTTTGATCTTCTTTGATTTTTTCAGTATTATCTGTATAAAATTCACCAAGACTTACATCTACATTATTGATATCAATGCCATAGTCTTCTGGATGTTCGAAGAATTGGTGCATCGTTGTATAGTCGCTTTCGGCATATTCAACTACCAATTGGTTTGTGTATTTTGTGAAGTCCTTGTTTTCTTTAGCCGCAAACGTATTGTCTTGCATTGTAGTTGAACCACATGCAGTGAGTGATAATACGGTAAAGCTAATAAATAGTTTTTTGAATGTATTTTTCATTAGAATCCCCCAAATTTTTAAAAAAATGGACTGATTATTCATCAGCCCATGAAATTTTCTTATTCTTAACACCTGCAATAGATGCCAACGCCAAAAGGTCATATCCCTTTTCGACAATATACGCATGTCCTTTTTGGAAAGCTTTTTCAATCACCATGCCAACACCAACAATTTCAGCTTGTGCCTGCGCAATTAAGTTTTCTGTTCCCTTGAACGCTTCACCATTTGCCAAGAAGTCATCAATGAATAATACTTTATCGCCTTTTTTTAAGTATTCTTTTTCAATACAAATTGGATATGTCTTATTCTTTGTGAAAGAGAAGACTTCCGCAAAAGCAGGATCGATCATTGTGCTTGGTTGTGTTTTCTTGATGAAAATCAATGGCACATTCAAACGGATGGCTGTCGCATAAGCTGGGGCAATACCACTAGATTCAATGGTTACTACTTTTGTGATGCCTTTGTCTTTAAAGTGTTCATAAAATTCATTTCCCATTTCATCTACTAAAGAACAGTCGATTTGATGATTTAAAAAAGCATCAACCTTTAATACCTCATCATTAATAAAATGTCCTCTAGTCTCGATTGCGTTTTTCAGTGCTTTCATTTTGCTTTCCTTCCTCTTTTCGCTTTATTTGTACAATAGTTTGTCCGATACGATGATTTTTTACTTCCTTAACATATACATCCATTAAGTCTAGACTGACTTTAAAATGTGAACCTTCATCAGGAATTTGTCCATAATGATTTAGGATGTATCCACCAAACGTGTCACAATCCTCATCTTCTAATGAAATGCCTAAAGCTTTTTCGACATCTTCAATGTCAGCTTGGCCATAGATTCTAAATTGATCAGAATCTATTTGTTGGATTGGATCTGGCTCTTCAATATCATCATCTTCTTGGATTTCACCAAGAAGAGTTTCAATAATATCATGTAAAGTCACGATACCGGTCATTCCTCCATATTCATCAAGTAAAACCGCAAAGTATACTTTTTTAATTTTCATTTCCTTCAATAGAACATCGGCCTTCATATTTTGTGAAATAAAGAAAGGCTGATCCATCGCTTTATTGATGACGTTATCTTGTTCAATCGAATCTAAACGGAAATAATCACGTGTATCTAGAATACCTACGACATCATCATTATCCTCATCACATACAGGATATAATGTGTGACGATTTTCTAGAATGGTCTTTTTCCATGTTTCTTTATCATCATTTAAATATAGACAAACAACTTCACTTCGATGCGTACAAATTTCTTCAACGGGTGTATCATCGAACTCAAATAGGTTTTCGATAAACTCTTTTTGACTTGGTTCAACACCGCCACTGTTGATAACTTCATAAATATCTTCTTCGGAATAATCTTCCTGTTCTTTTTCCACTTCAAAACGCAAGAAAAAAGTAAATGGTGTACATAAGGATTGAATACCTTTCGCAATGGACATAAATGGTTTTTCAAACTGATTTAAATGTGCATTCGCAAACTTTCTCGGTAATAAATCACTCAATAAAATATATGCATACACCAATAGAAGTACGACTATATAAAGTAATGGAGTATGGATCATGGGTTGTAAATAGATTACACTCATCACAATGCCAAATACTTCCATGCATAGAGATAACCATTTTAAAGTAGCTTGATATTTATAAGATTCATCTTCAATTTCTTTATTTGTAGAAACGATGCTGCTTGTCATTGAAAACAAGATGTTTAGAATAAATGTAAATAAAATTAAGATGGGAAGGCTCATGTTAACCCTCCTAAACTATACTGTAACGGGACTGAATCATCCGGATTCATGAAACTATCACTCCTTCATTAATACCCATTATCATACACAATTTAAAGGCTTTTTTCAATGTGATAAAGAAAACAACCAGAATAAATCCGGCTGTTTTATTGTTGTATGTATTTATCGGCATTATTCATTAAATATTGAATGATGGATTGTCGTGTCACAATACCAATAAAAATTTGACGATCATCAACTACGGGGACGAAGTTTTGTTTCAAAGATTGAGCGAACAATTGATCGACTGGAACATCGATTTGAACTGGTGGCGTAAAGTCTCCACGAATTAATTCACGAATCTCCATTTGTTCTAGATCTTCTTTATGAATTGAAGGATGGTCTAATAAGTACCAAAGAAAATCCCCCTCTGTAAGGGTTCCTACATAAACCCCTTCCTTATTAATAATGGGCATCGCCGTATATTTGTGCTTGCGCATGAGGGCAAGTCCATCTTCAACACTGATATTATCGTATAAATATTTAACACTATTTTTAGTCTTCAGAAAAAAGAATACATTTTCCTGCATTGTCTATCACCTCTGCTTTATACTACCATACTATTTATCATTTAAAAATCATACAATTATGGGAAATTGTGCAGAAGTATGATAGAATTTCTGTAAAAGTGGAGGCAAGAAAATGGAACAATATAAAAAAGAGTTTATTGATTTCATGTTGGAATCTAAAGTGTTAAAATTTGGTGATTTTACACTAAAATCAGGACGTAAATCCCCATTCTTTATGAATGCTGGTGGATATGTTACAGGTAACCAGTTAAAAAAATTAGGTGAATATTACGCAAAGGCAATCGTTGATCAATATGGTAAAGACTTCGATGTATTATTCGGACCTGCATATAAGGGAATTCCATTGGCAGTTGCGACGACAATCGCATTAGATAATTTATATGGAATGGAAGTTCGTTATTGTTCAGATCGTAAAGAAGAAAAAGATCATGGAGCTGACAAGGGAGGTTTCTTAGGAACAAAACTACAAGATGGAGATCGCGTTGTTATGATTGAAGATGTTACGACATCTGGAAAATCAATGGAAGAAACAGTGCCGAAGGTTCGTGGTGCAGCAAATGTTGAAATCGTTGGATTGATGGTTTCTTTAAATCGTAATGAAAAGGGAAAAGGTGAAAAGACTGCATTAACGGAAGTTAGTGAATTATATGGTTTCCCAACAGCTGCAATCGTGTCAATGCCGGAAGTAATTGAATATTTAGGAGATAAATTAGATCCTGAATTAAAATCAAGAATTGATGCATATTATGAAGAATATGGAGCTAAGGAATAGAGTCGAAAGATTCTATTCTTTTTAATTACTTTGCGCATTGCGGTATATTTTTCATAAAAATACTTTGCGCACTGCTGCATATTCCTCACTAAAATACTTTGCGTACTGCGGTATCTGTGGTATATAATATTTTATATAAAGGAGATATCGTGATGGAAATAAAAAGAAAAATTTACTCTAAACTTTTGAGGTGGAAACAAGAAACAAATGGATCCAAAGCATTGTTGATTGAAGGAGCTCGGCGTATTGGAAAATCTACAGTGGCAGAAGAGTTTGGTCGAAACGAATACAAATCTTATGTTTTAATTGATTTCAACAAGGCTTCAAAGACGATTATTAAAGCTTTTGATAATTTAAATGATTTGGATACTTTTTTTCAAATTATTTCTTTGGAAATGAATGTTCGATTGTTTAAAAGGGAATCGTTGATTATATTTGATGAAATTCAAAGATTTCCTCAAGCTAGACAAGCCATTAAATATTTGGTTGAAGATGGTCGGTATGATTATTTAGAAACGGGTTCTTTGATTTCAATTAAAGAAAATGTTGAAAATATCACATTGCCATCCGAGGAAAGAAAGATTCGTATGTACCCTGTAGATTTTGAAGAGTTCATAATCTATATGGGTGAAGAATTATTGTTTGAATATATCAAAAATTGTTGGGATAAGAAAAAGCCTTTAGATGAAAAAATGCATGCGAAGGCTATGTATTTATTTAAAGAATATTTGCTGGTTGGGGGAATGCCACAGGCATTAAAAGCTTATAAAAATGGGAATAAAGATTTTTACGCGGCAGATGTGGAAAAAAGAGATATTCTTGAACTCTATCGTGATGATATTAGGAAAGCGGCTAAAAGATACAATTCAAGGGTATCTGCCCTATTTGAAAATATTCCAGGATATTTATCCACACACGAAAAAAGGGTTGTTTTATCTAAATTAGGAGAATCTAATCGTAGTTTTGACAGGTATGATGAGCCTTTATTTTGGCTAGACGATTCTATGATTTGTAATTTATGTTATAAATGCACAGACCCAAATGTAGGGTTTGCGTTAAATAGGGATGATTCTTATGTGAAATGCTACATGGGCGATACAGGATTATTAGTGAGTTTGGCATTTAGTGAAAATGAGTTGAGTTCTTCAAGATTGTATCAACAAATCATGAATGATAAATTATCTTTGAATAAAGGTATGTTGTATGAAAATATGATTGCGCAAATGATTACTTCTATGGGAAAAAAGCTTTATTTTTATACAAAGTATAATAAGGAAAAACATAGAAATGATATTGAAATTGATTTCTTATTATCAAATGAGAGTAAAACAAATCTAAAAGTATTTCCAATCGAAGTAAAATCTTCAAAGAATTATTCAGCTACGTCTTTAGATAAATTTAAAGATTTATTTGGTAAGAAAATCGCAACACCATATATTGTTCATCCAAAGAATCTAGCAAGGAAAGATAATATAATTTGTATTCCGCCATATATGATATGTGCAGCATTTAGTGATGCTTTAGAATAGGGTCAAAAGATTCTATTCTTTTTTCATATTTTACGTTACATCGAACCTATTTTGAATTAAAATAGAAGTAGATAGTGCAGTGTACAAAAGTGAGGTGATGGTGTATATAATATGCTGCATCATGACTTTAAGGAAAAGACAAATAATAATTCTTACAAAAACTTAATAATTTTGGTAAAATGTCTACAACAACGAGTCTTCTTACGGGATATAAATCCAGTTGTAGAAGGCTCGATTTTTGTATATTAGGAGGTACCCTTATGATAATTACAATTACACGTGAATTTGGAAGTGGCGGAAGAACCATTGCCAAGAAATTAGCTGAAAAACTAGGCTATGCTTATTATGATTATGAAATTGTGCAACAAATTGCGCAAGAAAGTGGCTTTGCGAAAGAGTATATTGAAGAAAATGGGGAAGATGCATCAAGCACAAGTACATTTGGTTTTATTTGGAATAATTATGGATATAACTTATCGGATGAACTCTATATTGCACAAAGAAATGTAATTTGTGAATTGGCCGATAAAGGAAACTGCGTTATTGTAGGAAGATGTTCAGACTATATTCTTCGTGATCGTAAAGACGTATTGAATGTATTTATTCATGCGGATTTTGAATATCGCAAAAATCGAGTTGTATCGGTTTATGGGCAAAATGAATTTGCGCCAGACAAACGTATCAAAGACAAAGATAAACGTCGTATCGCTTACTATAAATATTACACGGATCGTAAATGGGCAGATGCTAAAAACTATCAATTGTGTTTAGACAGTGGTGTTTTGGGTATTGATAAATGTGTGGAAATAATTGAAAGTGCTATGTAGAAATTTAAGAGTGTTTGATTAAGGTCAAACACTTTTTCTTTTGTGTGGTGTATAATAAAGTACATACGGAGGAAACATATGGAACAAGATTCTCTATTTTCAATACAAGAAGATACAAGGCCTTTAGCCGATCGTATGCGTCCGGAAACATTGGATGAATATGTAGGACAAAAACAGCTTGTTGCCAAGGGAAATCTTTTGTGGCAAATGATTGAACATGATCAGGTGACATCGATGATTTTCTGGGGTCCACCTGGAGTAGGAAAAACGACATTGGCACGTATTATTGCCCATCAGACAAAGAGTTATTTTGTGGATTTCTCAGCTGTTACTAGTGGCATTAAAGAAATCAAGGAAGTTATGAAACAGGCCGATACGCGTAGGGCCTTGGGACAAAAAACAATATTATTCATAGATGAAATTCATCGTTTTAATAAGGCGCAACAAGATGCATTTTTACCCTATGTGGAAAAGGGAAGTATCATTCTAATTGGTGCTACAACAGAAAATCCTAGTTTTGAGATCAATTCCGCCCTTTTATCTAGGTGTAGAGTGTTTGTGTTAAACAGTCTAAATACGGATGACTTAAAAGATTTGATTATTCGTGCTATTTCCAGCTCAAAAGGATTAGGCAATTTAAAAATACATATTACGGATGAAGATATAGAGGCGATTGCCGCATTTTCAGGTGGGGATGCCCGCTTTTGTTTAAATACATTAGAGATGGTTGTTTATAATAGTCCAAGTGAATTGGATGGTATTCATGTTTCACAGGATATTTTGAAGCAATGCCTTCAAAAAAGGTCGTTATTGTATGATAAAAAGGGGGAGGAACACTATAATATTATTTCTGCTCTACATAAAAGTGTACGAAACTCCGATGTACAGGCCGCTGTATATTGGTTAGCACGTATGTTAGAGGCTGGAGAAGACCCTTTATATATCGCAAGAAGACTCGTTCGTATGGCTAGTGAAGACATTGGTATGGCCGATTCTAGGGCCTTAGAAATCTGTGTGGCAGCCTATCAGGCATGTCACTATTTGGGTGTTCCAGAATGCAATGTACATTTAACGCATGCAGCTGTCTATTTGGCTTTAGCTCCAAAATCAAACGCTTTAGAAGTGGCTTATAATAATGCGAAAAGTGACGCATTAAAAACAATAGATCAGCCAGTGCCTTTACACATTCGTAATGCGCCAACAAAGTTAATGAAAGAGTTAGGCTATAATAAAGGATATGAGTATTCACATGATTATGAATATCACATGACGGATATGCAATGTCTTCCAGATGCTCTAGTTGGTAAAGAATATTATGTACCAAGTGATCAGGGATCTGAAGTGAAGGTGCGAAATCGTCTTGCGCAGATTAAACAAATCAAGGCGATGGTGCATAGGAATCGTATGATTAAGCAAAATCCTAAAGGAGGAAAATCGTGAAACCACATGAGCTAATGAATGAATTACAATATGGTGAGAGTATAGAAGTAGAATGTAAAAAAGCGTCAAATTCTTTACCAAAATCTGTATGGGAAACATATTCTTCTTTTGCAAACACAAATGGTGGAACTATATATCTAGGGGTTGATGAATCCAAAAACAATCATTTTGAGATTGTTGGAGTAGATTGTCCTGAAAAAATAATAAAAGATTTTTGGGATACAATTTCAAGCGATAAAGTAAGTTCAAATATTTTGTTGGAGAAAGATGTTCGTAAGGAATGTATTGATGGCAAAAGTGTTGTCATAATTCATGTACCTCGTGCCGATTACAAGCATAGACCAGTTTATATAAACGGAAATCCTATGAAAGGAACATATAAAAGAAATTATGAAGGAGATTATCATTGTACAGAAAGTGAGATAAAATCATTCTTTCGAGATGCTAGCGATGAAGGGAGCGATGGTACCTTGTTATCAGGCTATACAATGGAAGATATTGATGGAGATACTTTGCAGATGTATAGGAACGCATTTGAGGTACATAATCCCAATCATGTATGGAATTCATTGGATAATAAAAACTTTTTGAGAAGTCTTGGCGGATATGCAGTAAACAGAGGGACAAAAGAAGAAGGATTGACGTTAGCGGGATTATTGATGTTTGGGAAAGGCCTCTCTATACGGGAACGATTAGAGAATTTTCGCTTTGATTTTTTAGATATGACGAATTTGTTTGGAGACAGAAGATGGTCAGATCGTTTGACATATGATGGAACATGGGAAAATAACATTTACAATTTTATTAAGATAGTATTACCTAAGTTAGTGTCTGATTTAAAACGACCTTTTGTTTTGGAAGGTTTTCAACGGAAAGATGATACAGTAGTACATGCCTCTATACGAGAAGCAATGATGAATAGTATTATTCACTGTGATTATCATCAAGCTGGAATTTTAAAGATAATTAAAAAAAATAATGAATTTATTTTTTCTAATCCAGGTAGATTAAAAATATCTATTGAAGAAATTTATGAAGGTGGAAATTCAGTTGCGAGAAATCCTAAAATACAAACAATGCTGAGGATGATTGGATATGGTGAGAATATTGGTTCTGGATTCCCTATGATTTTAAAGACGTGGAAAGCCGAAAATTGGAGAAAACCAGAACTTTTAGAAAATGAAAACTTATCATGTGTTGAATTGCATTTACATATGATAAGTTTATTGCCTCAAGAGATAACAGAATATTTATCGCAAATATTTAAAGAGGATTATTTCTTGTTAGAAGCAGAAGAACAAATGATTTTAAGCATTACTTATATGGATAAGGAAATTACAAATGAGAAAATACAATTATTGCTTAACACACATGTTGTTGAAGTTGGTAAATATTTATCTGATTTAGTAAAAAAAGAAATGTTGGTAGTAAACCAAAGTGGTAGATGGACAACCTATAGCATAAATGAAAAGTATGGAGTATCTTTGATTTCATCTTTGGAATCAGATGAAGATTTGAATAAAACAGATAGAGAAATATTAGAATATTTAAAGAATAATAAGAAAATTACATCTAAAGATGTTATAAAGTTGACTAATATTTCATCCATATCAGGGGCTAATAAGGCTCTAAAAAGATTATTTGATAAAAATCTGTTGAAAAAAACTAGAATTAAGAATAGTGTATTTTATGAAATAAAGGAGTATTAAAGTGAAAACCACTCAAAAAAGTGGAAACCACTCAAAAAAAGTGGAAACCACTCAAAAAAGTGGAAACCACTCAAAAAAAGTGGAAACCACTTTATGAGATACAAACAAAACTTGGAGGATTACATGAAAATAGAAATTCATAGTTTACAAGAAACACAGGAATTTGCCACTAAAATGGCAGATCTTTGCAGAAATAAACAATTAGTCATTACATTAGATGGAGATTTGGGTGCAGGTAAAACGACTTGGACAAAAAGCTTCGGGAAAGCTTTGGGTGTAAAGAATGTGATTAATTCACCAACCTTCACAATCTTAAAGGATTATAAACAAGAAGGTGGAGTCCCTTTCCATCATATTGATGCGTATCGTTTGGAAGGAAAATGTCAGGACTTAGGTTTTGAAGATTGTTTTGATGAAGGAATTACTGTAGTAGAATGGTCTGAATTTATTGAAGATCAATTGCCACAAGATCATATCAAAATTTCTTTTGAAGAAGGTATCGATGAAAATCGTACAGTGACATTAGAATATACGGGTCCTGTATCAAAAAGTATTGTGGAGGCATATCATGATTAGTTTATGTATGGATAGTGCTTATAAAGCATTAGTGTTAGGTTTATATAAAGATGGAACATTGATTGATGGTGTATCTATTGAAGCGTTCAAGAAACAAAGTGAAACGATTTTTGTGGAATTAAATCAATTGTTTGAAAAAACAGGTTTAGACTACAAAGACGTAGATGAAGTAATCATTACAGCTGGTCCGGGTTCTTATACAGGTATTCGTATTGCGATGACAATTGCGAAAGTATTTTGTACACAAATGCATAAAACATTAAAGTGTATTAGTACAATGCAGTTGTTTGCGGGCATGGATGAAAGTGCCAATGTTATTTTGGATGCACGTAGTAAAAGAGCGTATGTAGCACATTTAGAAAAGGGTGTTGTTGTTGGTGAAACACAAATTTTAGAAGTCGATCAATTGGAAGATTTCTTAAATGAACATCCTGGAACATTATATGGAGATGGTTATTTGGTGAATCAAGAAGCTGCAAGTTGTGATTTCTTGAAGAATTTTATGGAGGTAGCAAGTCGTACAATTGAAAATGTACATGCTTTAGTTCCTCAATATTTAAAAGAAAGTGATGCTTATAAAGCATGATTTTTAAAGAAATGAAAGACACGGATCTTGCTCGTGTTTTAGAACTTGAACAAGCTTGTTTTAAACAACCTTGGCTAGAAAAAGATTGTTTATATGAATTGAATGAGAATCCCTTTTCTCATGGTTGGATCTTAGAAGATGGAGATACCATTGTTGGCTACGCCTTTTTATGGGAAACATTTGAAATGGCGCAGCTAGCTCGTATTGGAGTCGATCCTGACTTAAGAAAAAGAGGATATGGTAAAGAATTGATGATGCATTTATTTGATCGAGCTCGAGAAGCAGCTTGTGAATATATGACATTAGAGGTTCGTGCTAGTAATGAGGCAGCCTTGAATTTATATCAAAAAATGGGCTTTATTCAAGTCAATGTATCTAAGAATTATTATCCGGATGGAGAAGATGCTATTGTGATGACATTGGCATTGTAGGAGGATTGTATGATTATTATCGGAATTGAAAGTAGTTGTGATGAAACAGCCGTTGCGGTTGTCAAAGATAAAAAGGAAGTACTATCGAGTGTAGTCGCAAGTCAAATTGATGTGCATACAGAATTTGGTGGGGTCGTACCCGAAGTTGCGAGTCGTATTCATGTAGAAAATATTTCGTATTGTATTGAAAAAGCATTGAAGGATGCCAATATCACTATGGAAGATGTGGATGCGGTTGCTGTTACGCAAGGTCCTGGCTTAATTGGATGTTTACACGTTGGTGTGCAAGCTGCCAAGACTTTGGCTTTTGCCTACCACAAACCATTAGTTCCTGTACATCATTTGGCAGGGCATATTTATGCCAATGAATTAGTGGTGGATATGAAATATCCTGTGTTGGCACTTGTTGTTTCTGGTGGAAATACAGAACTTGTTTATATGAAGGATGAAACAAGTTTTGAAATCTTAGGAGAAACACAGGATGATGCGATTGGAGAAGCCTTTGACAAAGTGGCTCGTGTGTTGGGTCTTGGATATCCTGGTGGTCCTAAAATTGATAAATTGGCAAAAGAAGGTAAGCCGGTATATGAACTGGCAAAACCGAAGACACAAGGTCGTTATGATTTTAGTTTTTCTGGATTGAAGAGTAGTGTTCTACAATTTACAAAGCGTATGGAAAGACAGGGCAAGACATTTGATATGGCAGATTTGGCTTGTTCATTCCAAGAATGTGCATTGGATGAAATTTTCTCTCGAGTAAGAGCTGTACTTGATGATCACAAAGATATTCGTCATTTCGTTGTAGGTGGTGGAGTAAGTGCTAACTCAAGACTTCGTGAAAAAGTAGAAGAATTAAGAAATGAATATCCAGAAGTTGAGTTTACAGTGCCTCCAATGTATTGTTGTACAGACAATGCAAGTATGATTGGTGTTGCAGGAACCATCGCTTATCTTTCTGGAAGAAGAGGAGATGCAAGTTTAACAGCCGATTCAAGTTTAGAAATTCAATAGGAGGTTTTATGCAAGAGTTACGTTTACTTCAAGAAAAAGATTTAGAAAGTATATATCCAATCTATGTATATTATGTAAAGACAAGTACAGCTATATTTGATGTTGTGCCAGATTCTTTTGATGTATTTAAAGAACATATGGTGGAAATTTCAAAGACAAATCCATTTTATGTCGCATTTAATAATGATGTTTTAATTGGTTATGGCTATGTGCACCCTGCTTTTTCTAAAGAGGCGTATAAGTATTGTATAGAACTTACTATTTATTTTAAAGAAGGAAAACATTATGGCTTGCCTTCAAAAATGCTAGATCAGCTTGAAGCGGATTGTAGAAAATTAAACATACGTTGGATCATTTCATGTATTACAGATTCGAATGAAGAAAGTATAGCTTTTCATAAAAAGCATGGCTTTACTATGTATGGGGCATTGCCTTCTTGTGGTATAAAATTTGATGCGTGGCATGGTGTGGTTTGGCTTTGTAAGAGACTGGATGAGGTTAAAAAGGTTTTTTTGTGTGCAAGTAATGCAACTATCTTGGGTAATGTTTCAATTGGTGAAGGTTCAAGTGTTTGGTATAACGCTGTGATTCGTAGTGAAGAAGAAACGATTGAAATTGGGCAGGAAACCAATATTCAAGATCAGTGTGTTTTGCATACGGATTGTGGTTATCCATTAAAAATTGGTAATCGTGTCACGATTGGTCATGGGGCTATTGTGCATGGTTGTACGATTGAGGATGAGGTGCTTATTGGTATGGGTGCTATTATCTTAAATGGAGCTCATATAGGAAAGCATAGTATCGTCGGTGCTGGTTGTGTTGTGCCTGAAAATATGGTGATTCCACAAAAGAGTGTTGTGGTTGGAGTACCGGCTAAAATCATTAAAAAGACTTCAGAATCTCAGGTTTCTGACATTCTTTCAAATGCAGATCATTATATAAAATTATCGAAAAAATTGGGTTAGTCATTTGGCTGATCCTTTTGTATATTGTAAAATCGTTGTAGTGAGGTTGACTATGGAAAACTTATTAAATTATGTACGTTTAAGAAGAGATATCGACTTTTCTGTTCGTCCCTTTAATGAGGTGGATATGTTAGTATGTGCCGATCTATCTTATGTGGATTGGGATGGTATTGTGGAAAAGGACGAGGTTTCTTTAGAGGTAGCATGTCGTAAATATCTTTCTTTATATAGTGAAGAGGAATTAAAAAGTAAGTATACATTTTCAATGAATCTTCCACATTTAATTGATGCGTTGCAAGATACGATTCGTTATGGAAATATAAAGTTAAAGAACTATAAAAAAGTCTATAGCGATGAAGATGTGATTCAATTTAGTGTGGTAACACTTGTGTTGCCAGATGGATCTTTCGTTATTTCTTTTAGTGGTACGGATGGTAGTATTACGGGATGGAAAGAAAATTTAATGATGACCTATAGCAAGGATCTTCCTTGTCAAATCCTGGCGAGGGATTATGTCAAAGAAACTATTGCGGATATTCCTGAAACGAGTTCTTTGTTTGGATTAAAAAAGAAAAAAGTCTATCCAAAGATGTATTTGACGGGGCATTCGAAGGGTGGAAATCTGGCGATGTATGCCTATTTAAAAAATCCAAAACTACAGGGATATATTGAAGGTGTGAAAAGTTTTGATGGGCCTGGCTTTGCGGATGGTTTTTGGCAAGGTGATGAGGATGTATCTAAGATTACAAACTATATTCCTAAGGATAGTATTGTGGGTCGTGTTTTAGATCATAGAGAACAAACAAAAGTCATGGATGCTCAAGGTTCTGGCCTAGTTCAGCATGATACGCTTATGTGGAGTGTGGATATAAAAGACTTTAATTATTGTGATGCACTCACAAAAGAGAGTGATGATTTATTGGAATATGCAAATAAGTTATTGATGGATCGTCCACTGGAAGAAAAAGAGCGTTATTGTCATTTGATTGGAGAACTATTTGATCGTATGGAAATTTATACGATTGCGGATTTAACTGAATTTTCATTTAAACAGGCATTGTCTGGAATTAAGGAGATTCGTCAATTGAATGCAGAAGAAATTAAGTTTATGTTTGAAGTTGTGAAATTTATTGCGGTGCAATCCGCTCCAATATTAGTGAAGGGAAGAAAGTGAAATGAGAAAAATAGGTTGGATTGGTGCTGGCATTATGGGTCAGCCAATGGTTATTCATTTATTGAATAAGGGTTATGAAGTGCATGTGTACGCAAGACATCCAGAAAGGGTAGAACAAGCTAAAAATGCAGGTGCCATTTTAGAAGAATCGATTGAGTCTTTGACATCCAATGTAGATGTGATTTGTACAATGGTCGGTTTTCCTAGTGATGTTAAAGAAGTATATGATGTGATTTTTAGTTGTATTGAAGCGGGTAAAACTTGTATTGATTTTACGACTTCAAGTCCAAAGTTAGCTAAAGAATTGTACACAAAAGGAAAAGAATTGGGTGTTCATGTATTGGATGCGCCAGTGACTGGTGGAGATACGGGAGCGAAAAATGGTACTCTAACTGTTTTGGTTGGTGCAGACAAAGAGGATTTTGAAACAAATAAAGAAATCTTTGAAGCGTTTGGAACACAAATTGAGTATTGTGGCAAGGCTTGTTGTGGTCAACATGTCAAGATGGCGAACCAAATCATGATTGCGAATACGTTACAAGGTATTTGTGAGGCCATGTCGTATTTGAATTGTAAAGATGTGGATGAATCTTTCGTGTATCGCTTCTTGTGTAATGGTGCTGCTGGATCTAAACAATTGGAATTCCAAGGTAAGAAGATGTTAGAGAATGATTATGCGCCTGGTTTTTATGTGAAGCATTTTGTGAAGGATTTAAAAATTGCAGTACAAGAGGCCAATTTTCCTTTGTATGGTGTAAATCGTGTCATCAAAGAATATGTGGATCTAATGGATCGTGGTATGAGTGATTTAGGCACGCAATGTTTGATTGAATATTTTAGAAAGCCACAAATTAAAGCAGTCATCTTTGATATGGATGGTTTGATGTTTAATACGGAAAAGATGTTTAAGGATGAGTTCAAAGAGAAGGCTAAAGAATTAGGCGTTTCTTGTCCAGACTATTTTCCGGAACCTTTAATTGGTTGTGATTCAAGAAAGGTTGCAGAGTTTGAAATGATGTATCCAGGTGTGACAAGAGTTATGGAAGAAATTCAGGAAGAGCGTGTGGATTATTTCTTTACATATTTTAAAGAGCCTGGTAGTGCCAATATGGTTGGATTACAGAATTTAATTGAGTATATTGAAGAGAATAAGATTCCTTATGCGGTGGCTTCAAGTTCACATCCGCAGGCTATTAAAAAGTTCTTGTCGCATGCAGGCTTTGTGTTAAGTCCCAATGTGATTGTATCTTCTAAAGAGGGATATAACTCAAAGCCGGCTCCAGATGTTTTCTTGGCAGCAGCTGAAAGATTAGATGTAAAGCCAGAAAACTGTTTAGTGTTAGAGGATAGTAAGCATGGAATTATGGCAGCAGCCAATGCGAAGATGCAATCCATTTTTATTCAAGATCAGATTGCGCCAGATGACGAAATGAAGGAGTATATCCAAGAATCTTGTAAGGATTTAAATGAAATAATTGATTATTTAAAGCGTTGTAAATAATTGGTTGCTACTTTATAATATTTTTGAGAAATTAATAGGAGGACGTAATGAAAAAAGAATTAGTCATTGTTCTTGATTTTGGAGGACAATATAATCAGTTGGTTGCACGTCGTGTTCGTGAGTGCAATGTATATTGTGAAATTTATTCATATAAAACAGATTTAGAAAAAATCAAAGCTATGAATCCAAAGGGAATTATCTTAACTGGAGGACCAAATAGTTGTTATGAGGCAGATTCACCTACATATTCAAAGGAATTATTTGAATTGGGTATCCCAGTTCTTGGTCTTTGCTATGGCGCACAATTGATGATGCATGTATTGGGTGGAAAAGTAGAAAAAGCGGATCACCGTGAATATGGTAAGACAGAGGTTCTTGTGGATAAGACTTCTTCTAAAATCTTTGAGGGGGTATCAGAAAAAACAATTTGCTGGATGTCACACTTTGACTATATTTCACAGGTAGCACCTGGTTTTGAAATTACGTCTCATACAGATAACTGTCCTTGTGCATCAAGTGAAAATGCAGAAAAAGGATTATATGCGATTCAGTTCCATCCAGAAGTATTACATACACAAGAAGGGTCAAAAATGTTATATAACTTCGTTCGTGGCGTTTGTGGATGCTGTGGTGATTGGAGAATGGATAACTTTGTTGAAGAACAAATTAAGGCTATTCGTGAAAAGGTTGGAGATGGAAAAGTTTTATGTGCCCTTAGTGGTGGAGTAGACTCTTCTGTTGCAGCTGTATTATTATCAAAAGCAATTGGTAACCAATTGACATGTGTATTTGTTGATCATGGTTTACTTCGTAAAAACGAAGGGGATGAAGTAGAGGCTGTATTTGGCCCAGAAGGTCCATATGAATTAAACTTCATTCGTGTAAATGCGCAACAAAGATATTATGAAAAGCTAAAGGGTGTTGAAGAACCAGAAGCAAAACGTAAGATCATTGGTGAAGAATTCATTCGTGTATTTGAAGAAGAGGCTAAGAAAATTGGAAAAGTTGATTTCTTAGTTCAAGGAACGATTTATCCAGATGTTGTTGAGAGTGGTTTAGGTGGAGAATCTGCTGTAATTAAATCTCACCACAACGTTGGTGGACTTCCTGATCACGTAGATTTCAAAGAAATCATTGAACCATTACGTGACTTATTCAAGGATGAAGTTCGTAAAGCCGGTTTAGAATTAGGTATTCCTGAATACTTGGTATTCAGACAACCATTCCCAGGACCTGGTTTAGGAATTCGTATCATTGGTGAAGTAACTGAAGAAAAAGTAAAAATCGTCCAAGATGCAGATGCTATCTATCGTGAAGAAATCGCAAATGCTGGATTAGACCGTTCAATCGGTCAATACTTTGCAGCATTGACAAACATGCGTTCAGTAGGTGTTATGGGTGATGAAAGAACATATGATTATGCCATCGCTTTACGTGCCGTTAATACAATTGACTTTATGACTGCAGAATCAGCTCAGATTCCATATGAAGTATTAAATAAAGTTATGTCTCGTATTATCAATGAGGTTCGTGGGGTTAACCGTGTAATGTATGACCTTACTAGTAAGCCTCCTGGAACAATCGAGTTCGAATAATTCAATAAACACAAAAAGTCCTTTATATAAAGGGTTTTTTATATGCCTGTTTTGGCTGTGAGTACAAAATGAGTACATAAATTATTGAATGAATTATCGGGAACCGATAATTCATATGACTGTATAAGAAAAAAACACAAAAATTAGAGCAAAATAATAAAGCAGATTCACATGTACTATTAGGCACAGTTGATCTGCTTTTATTTATTGTTAATTTTGTTTACTGTATGAAATCCAATCTGACTCCCAGCTGTTTTTATAAGCATTGAATTTTCTCTTGCTTAAATGCCCGTCTACATCTTTATATTTCCATCGAGTCATGTTTTTTATATTGTCTAAAGCATGATCAGGTATATATAGAGAATTCTTTTCTCTTAAGTCAGTTTCTTTTTTTAAAAGTGAATAATTTTTTATTGGAGATATAAAACTTTCTCCATCCGTATTTACGACTAATTGTTTTTCTCCTCCGTTTACCAATATGTATGCATTAGATTTTGATATTTCATATGTGCCTTTTGTCAAATCTGAATCTGTGTAGTAAGGTGTAAAAATCAAAAAGTTAAGAAAAATCATAATAAACAGTATAGGAACTATAAAAATAGCTGATCTGGTCTTTTTGTTAAGAATAGCGTTTATGCGGTAGTTTAGATTTGATTTTCTATTGAATGATAGATTTGAATTTAAAACAGTTGTAGAAGATTTGATTGCTTGTTTTTGTGTTTTGACCAGAAAATTTAGATAATCGAGTTTTTTATGTTCTTCAAGATTTTCGATAGCCTTGTTGTCGGCGTGAAGTTCAAGATAAAGATCTAATTGTTTGTTAAAAATGTATATTGGAATAAACCACCAAAATAAGATTTTAAATAAGTTCGCAGTGAACTTGATTAAATTATCTTTGTGTTTAATATGTGTTATTTCATGTTTAAGTGCATAATCAATTTCTTCTTTGTTTAGATCTTCAGGGATTAGAATGATTCCTCGTAATCCTATAACAATCGGTGTATTGATGTAGGATGTTTGATAAATTTCATAATCAGGATTTACTATACGATTACCTTTTTTTCTTATCTCGCGAATGATGTAATTACATTCTCTGATTTGTTTCATTAGTTCTGTAAATTGGTAGATGCTTCCAATTATAGCAACAGAAAGTAGAAAATGGTACATGTAAATCTGATTGAATAGTTTATATTGAAGAATATCGATTAGTGGATTCATAATCTTATCTAAAGGGATAAGAATTGATAACTTGGTTTCAAATGGAAAACATAGTTTTATGAATATGATCAACAAAAATAATCTGAAGAATACTTGATTCATGTTCCATTGTTTATGAATACAAAAATCAAAAATAAATATCATACAACTTGTCAAAATTAATGTGGATAGTAATGTTGACAAAATAAATGTCATATAATTCACCTAATTTCTTTTTTTCGTTTGTCAATTAGCTTTTGAAGTTCATTTAAAGAATCTAAATCATCTTCTTCATCAACTAATCCGCATAGTAGTTTAAAACGATTCGAATCGCTAATAAAAGCAGATATATATTGAGTTTGAGAAACTAAAGGCTTATATGTTCGAGTTAGAGACTTTTTGTTGAAAACAACATCATCTACTTCTATAAATTTATATTTTAATAAGTTACGCAAAACTTGTTGAACGGTATTGATATTTAAGTCGGGTGATGTATCTTTGATTTCACTAGCTGATAATGCGGAATCGCCATTCCATAAAATATCCATTATAGTTCTTTCTTTTTTTGTTAGTTGTTCCATGAGTTATTCCTTCTTTCGTTTATATTTTAACATATACAAAAAATAAATAAAACACTTGTAAAAAAATAATAGCGTGGTATATTTTTAATAGGAAAACGTTTTCTAACACATTGAGAGGTGAATATAAATGAAATACAAAACTTTACTTGCATTTGCTTTAGTGGCAGCACTAGGATTTACAACATGTTCTGTTTTTGCAGAAGAGCTCGGTGCAAAGCCTGTAAATCAAGAAAACACTGAAGTGTTATTTGGAGATTTGAATGATAATGATAAGGTTGTTGAATTAGAGGATGGAGGATTTCTATATGGAGAGGCAACGGTAACGGATGAAAATGATCCGACATTTGAACCAGTTGAATATAATAGTTTTGATGATCCTAATTCGATAACAGTAAAGGATGCTAAAAAAATTATACAGGAGGGTTCTGCTTCTAATTTTGCAAGAGGTTCAAATGTGCCTGATAGCTCAACAAAGACTTTAACACTAAAACCCAACAGTCATTATCAATCAAGCGAATTTAGTGGAACTGGTTGGAGATTTGGAGGTTACTTTTTTAAAGCTTCATCGGGTTCAGGAACATATTTACGATGGACAAGTTACAAAGATGCAGGTAGAATAGGAAATTACTCTGAAGCCGTAGGTACAAAAAATGGTTCGTTGCAAGGGACGGTAATAGAAAAAAATCAAACACAATATGTAAGTCGTGGGGGAAGTGGAATGATTTATTACACGTATTCACCTTTACAAGGGACTTATTACTATGTAGTCAATATTTAAAGATGGAGGTGAAACAATGAAAAAGCTTCGATTATTAATTCCTTTGTTTATTGGTCTAGTTGCTGTTTCGGCTTATCCTGCTTTTGCAAGATCGAGTGAAGAACCGGTTAATGTTGAAGAAGTGAATGAAACAAATGAGGATGTAGGCTATTTTCCTGGATGTGATGATGATGAAAAAGTGATTCCATTAGGGGATGGCTTTCTAGGTGGAGAAGCTTACTTACAAAATGGGGATGAAGAGATCTACTTGAATAGTGAAACGGATTCAAGTGCAATTACTGTTAAAGAAGCAAAGGAAATCTTAGAAAGCCGACAGGTAGAGTCTGACGATCAATAATTTAGGTTAGCTATGTAAAATACCATACACATGATATGTATGGTATTTTTTTTGAATCCTTATTCGTTTTTGTCGTTAAGATTATTGACGTTACCTGTGATAACTGTGAATTTTTCTTCGGAGTTGTTTGATTCTTTTTCGTCATTCAATTTTTTTTGTAGTGCTTTTACCTGTGTTTCCATCAATTCTTTTTCTGACGTTTCTCTGTATTTCTTGAATGAGATTGGAATCATATATTTCTCATATATTTGTGATTTCTTGTTTAAAGATTCTTCTTCTGAAATCAGGTGGTTTGAGCAATCGAAACATACGGATTGCATCTCATATAAATAGGAAATTAGATTGTCGCCAAGAGCATCATTATTCAACAATGTAAAAGTAACTTTAGGATGTATACATTCACTTTTGTTTTTAGAAGAACTATGACTCATTTCAGCTTCCACCTGAAATGAAAGGCTGTCTATTTCAAATAGTTGGCTGATCATATTACCTATATCCGTGACTGTTAATGTTGAGTCTGGAACAGAATTGTATCCGTTTAGCCATTCAAAAGATACATTACATTCTTTCATGATTTTTCCTATGACTTCAAATGAAGGTAGATATTTATCTTTTTCATAAGCAGAAATGGAAGGTTGAGGAACGTCTAATAATTTTGCGAATTCAACCTGCGTCATTTTCATCATTTTTCTAGTTTTCTTGATTCTTTGTCCCATTGTTTCCATATAATCACTTCCTGTTGAATATATTGTATCATTTCAAAAAATAAATATCAGAAAAACTTATAAATATATGAAATACTTATTGACAAATTGTGAAGTATAAGAATATATTATAAATATAAGAAATGCGTATATTTATGACGATGCTTTCCTCAAATTAAAAAAGCAGTGAAGATACATATCAGGCAAGGAGGTGAGTATATGTCGGACAAGGCTTTATTGGGTGCTGCGGATATTGCTGAAATATTAGGTGTTTCTAAAAGCAAGGCTTACACAATAATTCGTGAAGGAAATCAAGAATTAAAGAGTATGCATAAGCTTGTGATTTCTGGAAAACTACCAGTGGAGTATTTTAACGATATTTGTTATTCCAGTAAATCAAACAGGGATGAAGAAGGGAGTTGATCGTATTGGCAAGTATTACGTTAAATCCTAAGACGAAAAAGTATGATGTGCAGTTTCGTGTAAAGGATGCGATGGGAAATTGTAAGAAGTCGACGAAACGTGGTTTTAAAAGAAAATCGGATGCAAAGAAGTGGCTAAATGAATATGACCTTAAAAAGAGCGAGAGTCTTTCAATGAAGTTTTCTGATTATGTGGATGTATATCTAGAAGATTTGAAACCTCGATTAAGAAAAACAACGTACGAGACGAAGAGAACATATTTACGAGTACATATCACTCCGTTCTTTGGCAATTATGGACTGGATGATATTTCAGTGTCGATGGTAAGAAAATGGCAAAATCAGCTGATTGAAAGAGGATATTCAGAAACGTATCAAAAAACATTGAACAATCAACTTAGTGCACTTTTCAACCATGCGGTAGCATACTATGGATTGAAAAATAATCCAGTACGTATAGCTGGTCCCATTGGAAAGGAACATGGTGATGAGGTAGAGTTCTATACAAAAGAGGAGTTTGATCGTCTGATCGAGCAAACAATGAACAATCAAACGGTTTATACGATCTTTATGACGTTTTACTGGACGGGCATGAGATTAGGAGAATTAAGAGCGCTGACACCTAATGATATTCATATTGACGAAAAGTATATTGATGTGAATAAATCGTTGCAGGTCGTTAAGGGTAAAGAAATTATTACGGATCCTAAAACACCAAAGAGTAAAAGAAAGATCACGATTCCTGATTTTTTGGCTGCTATTTTAAAGGAGTATATGGATTCGTTGTATAATCCAAATCCGAATAAGCCGATTTTCAGAATGTCTAAAGGAGCCATCCATCATGCCTTGAAAACAAGTGCAGTTAAGGCTGGATTAAAGCCACTGCGTATCCACGCGTTTCGTCATGCGCATGCAGCATATTTGATTGAAATGCAGGTTCCAATTTTAGCAATCTCAAATCGTTTGGGACATGAAAAGATACAGACAACCATGAATACTTATGGACATTTATATCCAAATAAACAAAGACAAATTGCAGATGCGATTGAAGCAAGGGTAAAAGGTGAATTTTAGATGCCAGGATTAAATAAGAATCGCAAAAGACCTGTCATAATAGCTTTTCGAGTAACTGCACAGGAAGCACAAAGAATCAATCAGAGAGTTAAGATTTCAGGATTATCAAGAAGAAAGTATTTTATGAATACTTTTTTAGGCCAGAAGATTGAGCTAAGTGGTGGCTGCTTTGAAAGTAATCGGCTTGCTTCAGAACTGAAAAAGATTCGAATGAAGTTGGAGATGCTGGAAGTAAATTCAACACAATTGGAAGAAACGATTGATGAGTGTCATGCTCTGCTTTCTGAACTATCGAAAGTGATCAAAGAAAATGAGCCTGTACAAAAAGAAGTTTCTGCATTCACTCAGGAAGAAGACTGGTTAGAAGATGTCATTATTAGATGAAATTGTAGCGAATATAGAAAGTATTGTATGTAAAGATGAGTTGAAGAAATATCTATTTCGAAATGTGTGTTTTGTGAATGATGAAGATATGTATGTGATTGAAACAGCACTTTCTCAAAGGGAAGATATAGATGCTCGATGGAGAAAGTCTATTTATGCACAGCTTTTAAAATCTCCAAAAGAGGGATTTATTGTAAATATGATATTGCAGGAATGGAATCTTCGCTATTTAAAGGGTCGTGGATTCTATCTTTATACAGGTAAATATTGGAAGTATACGCAAGATGAAATTGTTTCTAAAAAGATTGGTGATTTACTGGGAAAATGGAAACAGGGAAACAAGGTGCGTTCAATTTTGAAGTTATTGAAAGATGAATGTATAACAGAAGAGGAATTCAATAAAAAAGATGTTATATGTTTTCAAAATGGTACGTTGCACCTTGAATCGGGTTTGTTGAAGAAACATAGTCCTAAGGATCTTTGTTCAATCATAATGTCTTATGATTACGATGAAACCAAAGAGTCAAAAGAATGGGCTGCATTTGTGATGGATATATGCAATGGAAAACAATATCGTTATGACAAACTTCAATTGTTATGTGGATATATTTTGATGAGTGATTGTCATCTGCAGAAATGTTTTATCTTTTATGGTACAGGAGCAAATGGTAAGAGCGTATTTATGAATATTATTTCAAATGTATTTGGCCAGGAGAATGTGACACATCTGCAACTTGTAGATATGTACGACAAGTTTCAACTGATTCAGCTGGAGTCTGCACTATTAAATCTAGGTGAGGATTCAGGCTCTTCTTTAAAAGGTGGAGATTCAGAATTAAAAAGATTATCTGCCGGAGATCGCGTTAGTGCATGTTATAAGGGAAAAGATTTTATTAGCTTTCGTTCAAGGGCAAAATTAATTTTTGCGATGAATGATATCTTGTTTTCAAGTGCAATCAATCAAGGAATATTGCGTAGACTGTCTACGATTATGTTTGAGGTTCATTTTGTAGATGAGCCAAAACTGCCCGAAGAAAAAAAGATCGATCGCAATCTTGAAGATAAACTTTCCAAAGAACTTTCTGGCATTTTCAATTGGTGTTATGAAGGATATTTAAAATTGAAGGAAGTTGATTGCTTCGCTAGAGATGAAGATGATATTGAAATGGAACGAATGTTTTTGGATGTATCTTCACCATTGTATGGATACTATGTTCAGATGGAACCGTTAAAAAGATTTACTCCTACTAGAGAAATCTATGATAACTATTTATTTTGGTGTAGAGATAAAGGAATCAAACCTAAAGCACTATCAACATTCTCATCACAGTTTGCACTGGTTTCAAGAAGTTCTTATAAAAAGAATGATTCTTATAAAGATGAGAATGGAAAACATATTCGAGGATATGAACCGTTATAAAATCACTATATTTAAAATAACCAGGTTACCCGGTTCTGATTTTGATATGTATTAGAACCAGTGTACCTGGTTATTTTTCAAACGACAGGTATTTTTTCGGTAGGTAGAAGGCAGAAGAAATGTGAGAACCAGTAAAACTAGGTAAATGAAATAGAAGACGAGTCACTTTGATGGTGACGGTGTGACGGTTTTGGGGGTATACCCTTCCAATCGTCATACCGTCATAAATTATTTGGAAGGATAATAAAAAATGTATTAGCAAGCAACGCATATGGTCACCCATATACAGAAGGGAGGTCATCAAATATGACGCGAAAACGAGAACATCGAATGACGGTGCGTTTGAATGGGGATGAATATACTAAAGTTTTGAGTAAGATTGAAAGGTCTGGATTATCCAAACAGGAGTATATCTTATCTTCGATTCTGAATAAAAAGATTCAGGAAAGATTGAATGTGGATTATTTTAAATTAATAAATGAAGTAAATCATGTGGGAACAAATCTAAATCAGATCGCAAGAAAATTAAATAGTAATGAGTCTATTTTGAAGGATGAGATCATTAAAAATCAGACGTTGCTCAATCAGGTTTTGAAGAATCTTAATGATCAAATTAAAGGAAATTCAAATGGCAACAACTAAAATCTGGAGCGTTAAAAATCGATTGGATCATGTTCTTGAATATGTATCTAACGAAGATAAGACAATCGATAAACTTGGATCGTATGTTTCAAGAAATGAAGCTACAGAAAATCAGAAATATATGACTTGCGTGAACTGTTCTGGCAATGATCCATTTACAAGTATGATGAATTTAAAAGAAGCCTTTCACGATACATCAAATATTATTGCGTATCATGCGATACAATCATTTAAGCCACACGAAACAAATGCAGATACAGTTCATGAAATTGGTGTTGAAACCGCAACACGATTATATGGAGATAAATATCAGTTTGTCGTATGCACACATTTGGATAAGGACCATCTGCATAATCATATTGTATTGAATCCAATATCGATTGTTGATGGTAAAAGATATCATAATTCGATGAAAGATATTTACCAGTTAAGAGAAGTATCTGATGAAATATGTAAAGAATACGGATTGAGTATAGTGGAAAAACCACAAGGAAAAGAACAATCTAGAAGTCAGTATTATTCGGCTAGGAGCTATATTCGAGAAATAAAAAAAGACATAGATGCTGCTTGTATACGTGCATTTACAGTCAAAGATTTTGTTCAGGACATGAAACTGGAAGGATATTCATTTGAAGAAGTGGAAGGACTGGACTGCGTAGTTCATCCTAATTATGATAAGCCAATACCATTGTTGTTGCTGGGACAAAGATATTCTTTGGATTGTATTGAACAGAGAATAGAAAAAGAAGAAGTTAGATATGTTCCATTAAAGATTGTTTACAAACAAAAAGATGCAGATCGTATTTATGGACAATATAAAAGTGGAATGTTTAAAAGTTTTATGAAAGAAGTAGTCAAATTTCAAGTGTTATTAGGTATTCTTCCGAATTATTCTGCAACAAAAATAAAGCTTTCAAAAGAAATGCGAAAAGAATGTAGAAAGCTAGATCTTATCACAAATGCAACAACCATTACGGCAAAAAATGATATTGATACATTAGAAAAACTAGAATCCTATGTAGACTTACTAGATAAACAGATGAATGAATTACTGGTACAAAGAAAGTATTTGTATTCCAAATCCTACAAAGAAAAGGATCTAATTGCCAAGGCAAAACTATCCAAAGAAGCAAAAGCATTAACGCCGGATATTAAAGAATTAAGAAGTCAGATCAAGAGTCTAGACTATATAAGAAAACGTTCAACAAGGTATAGAGAATATAATAAACAGTTAGAACAAAAAAGGAATTTAGATAAACAAAGAGCTTGAGTAAATGATGTTTTACCCAAGCTTTAATTAGTGATAAATAAGTGCTGTTTTCTTAACGTGATGAATCAACAAAGAGTGTAGAACTTTTTAATGTTAAATCTTTATCGTTAAATGATTTGATGTCAATAAGGATTTTGATCATCATATCTTTATTGTTGGTTTCTGTATAGTAATCCAAAATAAAGTTTTGAATAAGTGGAATACCTTCGTACACATTGTTCTGCAAGAGTGACTGATAATACAAAATGATATTTTTTTCAAAATCAATATATTGTTTTTGAATACGAGCACTTATAGATTGCAAAAAAGGCTTGTAAAAATCGTCTGCATATTCTAAATGAGATTCTATATAATCTAAACATTTTAGATACTCCTTCTGTTTGTAATATGAATAGGGTATGAAATAACATAAATCACAAGATGGATCTTTGTTTTCGATTGCCAAGTTTGTGTATTTTATACATTCACTGTATTGACAGTTTAATAGATAGCACCAAGCTAAACTATGATACATGGTTGAAATATATTTATTACTCGATTGGTCAATATTGTTTAGTAATTCTGTTAGCTTTTGAATTGAGCTTTCATAGAGTCCTAAGTTTGTTAAACAATTACATTGAAAAAAATCAATAAAAAACATTGTTGTATAGTTTTGTAATCGATTGAAAATGCTTCTGGATTTTTCGCAATATGTATATGCTAACGCAGATCTGTTTGTTTCAGCATATATACTAATTAGTTCAAATGTGCAAAGTGCAGCGATGTCAGGAATATTAGAAGATAAAGACAAACATTTTTTAAAGTACTTTTCAGCCACAAAATTTGTAGATGGATTTCTTTTATAATAAATACCTAAAATACAATAAAAGATTGATAAATCTTTGGAATTAATGGCATCTAAATTAGACTCGATTAATTTTTTTGCATCATTAATAAAGGTTTCATTACAATTAAATCGTATTAGATAAAAAAGATTTAAAAGATTAAATAAAAAAAATCCACTGCTATTTTCATATATGTCTCGTTTACTTAAAATTAATTCCAGTAATTGTTTCTCTTTAAAAGTATTGGAATTACATAGAGCGTGAAATATTTCATCAATATTATTTTCTAATTCTATGTAAAATTTAAGAGAATCATCGAATTTTAAGTTATAAAAATCATTTAATTGATTAATGGTTCCATCAGGAAAATTTCTTTTCCCGTTTTCCAAATCACTTAAAAAACCTTTATTCATAGAAATTGCATCGGCAACGTATGTTAATGAAAGTCCATCAATAATTCTTTGATGTCTAAAATATGCACCTGTCAAATTTAAATTTTCTGTATAAATTGGAATTTTATGTTTATATGGCATAAAAGCATCACCTCAGTGGATTAATAGTAACATAAAGTGATGTGTATTTCTTGTTTTATTCTATTTTCCAAACGTAATTTTTTAACATTATTCTTCATATTATAATTTTAGTATTTTAAAACCATTTATATACTCATTGATTGGACCAGCACACATTTATAATAGGTATTGATACACATATAAAGTGTAGCAATCATATAGTTAGTAAACATACGAATGTTGAATTTAGAATAGTTGTTTATATAATATGGAAAGGTGATGATTGATGGAAAACATTATAGAAATTACGAATGTACGGAAAATATATCGCACATATCAGAAAAAGAGTGGGTTAAAAAATATGATTAAAAATATTATTTATCCTGACTTTAAAGATTTTATAGCTGTGGATGATATGAGTTTTTGTATACGTAAAGGTGATATTGTTGGCTATATTGGACCAAATGGTGCCGGAAAAAGTACCACAATAAAAATGTTAACAGGAATCTTGGTGCCAAATAGTGGAATGATTAAAGTGTTTGGAAAAGATCCTTTAAAGTACAGAAAGGAAAACTCTAAACATATTGGGGTTGTTTTTGGTCAGAAGAGTCAGCTTTGGTGGGATATTCCAGCTATAGAAAGTTTAGAACTGTTAAAAGAGATTTATAAAGTTCCAGATTGTGATTTTAAAGATAGAGTAGAAAAATATGCTGATATGCTGCAGGTAAAAGAATTTTTGAATTTGCCAGTAAGACAGATGAGTTTGGGCCAAAGAATGAAGTGTGATTTAATTGCAGCATTGATACATGATCCATCCATATTGTTTTTAGATGAACCAACTATTGGTTTGGATGTGGCAACAAAGGATAGGTTAAGAGAATTTATTTTGGAGTTAAATAGAACAAAGAAGGTAACTGTATTTTTGACAACACATGATATGCAGGATGTGGAAAAATTATGTAATCGAGTAATTTTAATCAATCATGGGCGAGTGTTATATGATGGGGATTTAGAGAGTGTAAAGGAAAAATATATACGGTATCGGAATTTAAAAGTTGTATTTAATAAGACGTATTCTATTGATGAATTAAAGTTTTTAAAAGACTTTCAAGATCTTCGTATACAGAATTTAGATGATAAAACTATGCTGATTCAATACAATTACAAACTTTATTCGGTTACAGATATTGTGAGTTGCTTATTAAAAAATACAGAGGTTGCAGACTTTTCAATCAAGGACCTAGAAATAGAAGATGTAATTAAAGAGGTATGTTAATATGTATCGTGTTTTATGTGCTTATTTAAAACAACAATATTCATCTTTAACAGCTTATAAATCTGCTTTTTGCATGACATTAGTCAATGTGTTTATACGAATCTATGCCTATGCAATGTTATGGATGACATTATATAAGCAGAATGCTTCTTTGTTTGGAAATATTGATCTAAATCAAATGCTGCTTTATAGTATATTTTCAATTTCTTTATCACAGGCATTTACTTGGTGGGATGGTCCACATATTTATGTGGAAGAAAATATAAAAAATGGAAGAATTATATGTGATTTACTCAAGCCAATGGAATTAAAAACACAATTGTTTTTGAGAACTCTTTCTTCAACGGTGGTTAATCTTTGCATTTTCACAATTCCTTCCTTTTTAATATCAACTTGTTTTTTTAAACTAGAGCTAAATGTGAATATAATTGGAGCTTTAATTACTTTCGTGCTTGGCTTTTTATTGTTGTTCTCAATGAATTATATTTTATCTTTAATTTGTTTTTTAAGTCTTGATCTAGAAGGATATCTCTATATTTTTCATGCTCTGATTGCATTTTGTTCAGGACAAGTGGTTCCTTTATGGTTTTATCCGGATTTTCTTTTGGGAATAATAAACTGGTTACCTTTTAAATATGTATTTTACGAGCCATTGCTTCTTTTTATTCGAAATGGCAATCTCTGTCAAACCGTTTGTTTTCAAGTGATTTGGATTTTTATATTATCTTTGATTGGACGCTTTATGTGGAAATGCGTATCGAAGAAAATCGTTGTACAAGGAGGTTAGGGTATGGAAAGTATTCAACTATATTTTGATCTAATAAAAGCAGGCTTAAAACGATTTGCTGAATATCGTTCAAGTTTTATTGCAGGATTCTTCGGACTTATCATGATCAACGGTTCTTCTATTCTCTTGATCTGGGTCATGTTGAAAAACTTTCATACACTAAATGAATGGACTTTTTGGCAGATAGTTTTTAATTATTGTTTATTCTTATCTTGTTTAGGATTTCATAATACTTTTTTTAGACATATTAGTGATTTAGAGAATCATATTGTGAATGGAACATTTGACCGATTCCTATTAAGACCGGTGAGCCCTCTTTTACAATTAGCATCTGAAAAAATTAGTATTACAGATTTATGTGATTTCACAACGGGAATGATTGGAGCTTTATTTGCGGCAAAAATGTTACATATCCAAATTACAGTTGGTTTTATGCTTGGATTTATACTCTCAATTATAAATGGAGTGTATGTATTTACCGCAATTCTTTTTTCAGTGAGCTGTATATCTTTTTGGACCATGAAATCAAAATCTATTTTATATAGTACAAATGAAATACAGGAAAGTGTACAACACTATCCAATAAGTATATTTAATAAAGCATTTAAGTTTATTGTTACGGTACTATTACCGTATGGTTTGGTAAATTATTATCCATCTTTAATTCTGTTAAATAAAGTGAATGTGCATTGGGTGTATGTCATTATGATTGCTTTAGTCGACATGATTTATGGTGTGATAGGAGCCTTTTTATGGCGAAGAGGACTGAAAAGATATAATGGTTCAGGTTCTTAGAAAGTAGGTGATGAATATGGATGATAGACTAAATCATGAACAAAAAATGTTTTCAAAAACAAATTGGGAATTTACCAAGAAAATTGTGGAAGGAAATTTTGAATCTCAAGTTAGTCCTATATTAACTTTAGATGTTTCTAAAAAATGCAATTTTCGTTGTAACCATTGTGTTGACCAAGAAACAGTAAATAAAGATAATCTTGAAATAGATTGGGGAATTTTAAAACAACTATTAGTTGATTTGAAAATGCAAGGATGTAGTTGTGTTGAGTTAACAGGTGGAGGAGAACCTACTACATATACTCATTTTAAAGATTTGATCAAGTTACTATCATTACTTCAGTACAGAATAGCATTAATATCAAATGGGAGTAACTTACATAAATATTGTGATGATATTATAAATGCACCTTTTGATTGGATTAGAATTAGTTTGGATTCTTCAAACGCACATACACATTCAGTCGTTCATGGATGTGGTTTAAATGTATTTAAATCTATAACGGATTCTGTAAAGAAAATTGCTAAATATAAAACTGTTGGAATTAGCTTTTTAATTCTTCCAAACAATTATAAAGAAATATATAATTGTGCAAAATATGTAAAAGAATTAAATGTAAAATATATAGAGGTAAAGCCTGAACTTAATTTTAAAGATAAAGAAATTACTCAGATTGATGATAAAATAAAAGAAGAAATAAAAAAAACAAATTAATAAAATTAAAAATGAATTGTGTGATGATACATTTTCTATTATTTATCCTTCATCAATCAACTATTCCCAAATGAATCAAGAAAAAAAGTACACAATATGTGAAGCATGTTATTATAGAACTGTATTAACACCCAGTGGCATTTATCCTTGTTCATATTTTAGAGGATTGACTGACGGCACAGAAATTCCTACTAGTTGGGAAAATATGGTCAAAATAAGAAATAGCGAGATTAATAAAATTAATCCATCCAAACAATGCAAACATTTTTGTGCCAGAAATAAAATTAATGAATGTATTAATATACTTTGTAGAATAAAAAAATATGCACCAGAATTTATAGATTATCTGGGATGGCCGATAGATTATGGCAATGACATAGAATTGATGTAAAAAAACAAGATTTTGTTAGATTTTGCTTTTATAAATAAGTGTCAAATTTTATTGAAAAGATTTACAATATTAGACGCGGATAAGTGATCATTTAATAATGTACACCTCTGATTACGCTTTGGTATAATTTTTGAGGTTTACAAGTACGTACATAAGTGTTAATCAACATGAAAGTAAACAACAAAATAGAAATAGGTTTCTTAAATGCTCTCTTTATATTGAGAAGATTGCAGGTAGTAGGCAGTATTAAGGTACATAAATCAGAAATTGTAAGAGAACCTGGTGTTTGGTGATGCCCTCTTGTACTCAATATGTACTCACAGTGACTCCAAAATGAGTACACAATTTATTGAATGAATTATCGGGACCGACAGCTCATATGACTGTATAAGCAAAAAAACACCGAAATTAGAATAAAAAAGCAGATTTACATGTACTATTAGGCACAGTTGATCTGCTTTTATTTATTGTTATTTTTGTTTATCGTATGTAATCCAATCTGAATCCCACGTGTTTTTATATGCATTGAATTTTCTCTTGTTTAAATGCCCGTCTACATCTTTGTATTTCCATCGAGTCATGTTTCTTGCATTGTTTAAAGCATGATCAGGTATATATAGAGAATGCTTTTCTCTTAAGTCAATTTCTTTTTTTAAAGTGAATAATTTTTTATTGGAGAAAATGCAAACGTTTTGTTTTCTTACTTGCTAGGAAAGGAGGCTGGAACGTATAATGGTATTGATGATACAGAGATATTTACTCTGGAAATAGAATTATTCGCACCAATGGTGTGAGTATAGATTAGGAGTGAAATAATGGCAAAAGACACTATATTTTCGGGAGAATCGAAAAATATTGAATATAAAGTTACTTTACCAGATAAAAGTGAAAAATACATGAAGACAATCGTAGCTTTTGCCAATACACAAGGTGGTAAGCTGATTGTTGGAGTGGATGATAAAACACATCAAATTGTTGGTGTTGAAAATGATGTGTTGTTTCAATTGATGGATGGAATTGCTAATGCAGTTTCTGATTCCTGTGTGCCTCAGATTATTCCTGATATTGAGCCACAGACAGTAGATGGCAAAACAGTTGTTGTTGTATCTGTAGAAGCGGGGAAAAACAGACCGTATTATCTGAAATCAAAGGGAAAAGACAATGGTACTTATATACGTGTGGCAGGTACATCAAGACTGGCATTTCCGGAGAAGATAAAAGAGCTGGAAATGGAAGGTGCTAGAATCTCATGGGATGAACTTACCTGTGTAGGTTATCCTGTTTCAAAAGATGCTACGGAGAAGCTTTGTCAGGATATTGAAAGGTTCCGAAAAAAAGCAGGAATGCCGAATCATTCTGTAAATAAAGAACAACTTATAAATTGGAAAATCTTAAAGCAGAGTGAGGGACAACTTCTGGCAACAAATGCTTATGCATTGTTGACATCAGATTATTTTTCGTTTTCAAAAACGCAATGTGCGGTGTTCAAAGGAACAGATCGTGCGGTATTCTTGGATAAGAGAGAACTTAAAGGACCGATTTATACACAAATCGAAGAAGCTGTAGATTTTGTATTGAGAAACATTCGACTCGGAGCAACAATCGACGGATTGGTGCGAAAAGAGAGATATGAGCTACCACCGGAAGCAATCAGAGAAATGATCATTAATGCCCATTGTCATCGTAACCTGTTGGATGAATCTTGTATTCAGGTTGCAATTTATGATGACAGGTTGGAAGTGACATCGCCGGGAGGCTTATATAACGGATTGACTTATGAGGAAGTCATGAATGGTCATTCGAAAATTCGTAATAAAGGCATTGCCAATATATTTAGCCAAATGGGACTTGTTGAGGCATGGGGAAGTGGAATAAAAAGAATTTTGAACGCTGCTGAAGAGTATGGACTTCCGAAACCTAGATTTCAGGAGTTCGATAATATGTTTCGTGTAGAATTATTCCGTAATTTATTTCCGATGATGGAAGAAAGCAGAGACATCGGAGAAGCATCGGAGAAACATCGGAGAAGCATCGGAGAAGTATCGGGAATAGAACAACAAATAGAACTTAACGATACGCAGAAAAAGATTATTAAACTGCTTTTGGAAGATAATCAATTATCGGCTATTAAACTGGCTGATAGAATAGGTATTGCCAGTCGAAATATAGAAAGTAATATTAAGAAATTAAAAGAGCTTGGTATTCTTATACGACATGGATCGCCGAAAAATGGTTATTGGGAAGTTACTTTGACATATTAATCTCAAAATAATGGAAGTGGAAGAGTACTTAAATAGTAGCTTTTAAAAGAGAATACATGTGAAATAATTTAAACCATATTTAGATTTGCTTGTAGGTATCTAGCTGCTACCAAAATGATACCAATAGAAATAGTTAAGATATATAATACATGTTAATTGTATATAAATAGTGTAATTTGCGTATATATAGTAAACAATAATGTTTATGTTACAACTTTCTTTTCCGAGTTCGAATAATTCAATAAACATCAAAAGTCCTTTATATAAGGGCTTTTTTGTATACTGTTTTTGGCCGTGAGTACAAAATGAACACATAAATTATTGAATATGAATAATTAAATAAATTGAAGTCAATTTACATTCTTACTAATATAAAGTATAATATTAGCAAGAATGTAAAAGGTGGTGAGAGTATGGAAGGAGTAATGGATTCTAAAAAAATTGAGGTTTTGAATGTTAAAGAATTAAAGAATGTGAATGTATCGAGACAGTCTATTTATAATTTTATAAAAAGGAATTGTATGGAAAAAGTTGGCCCAGGTATTTATATTTCAAAAGATGTGTTGGAAGATGAAGCTTATGTTTTGTCACAGCGTTGTCCAAAAGGAGTTATTTCTCATGATGATGCCTTATATTATTATGGTCTGGTTGATCGAGAACCTTTTGTGCATTGTATTACAATTTATAGTGGATATAATCCTTCTGCTTTAACAAACTCTGGTTATAAGGTTTATACAGTGAAAAAGGAACTTTTAGATTTAGGAAAGACTACAATCACAAATCAATTTGGTCATGAAATCCCAATGTATGATTTGGAAAGAACAATCTGTGATTTAGTGAGAAGTAGACGTAATTTCGAAATTCAGGATTTTAATATGGCGATTAAAACTTATTTACAAAGAAGTGATAAGGATCTTAATCGTTTAATGGTGTATGCAAAAGCATTTCGAATTGAAAAGATAATTAGACAATATATGGAGGTTTTATTGTAATGTATCTAACTCCAGCACAAATAAAAGGTAGAATTAAAAATGTTGCCAAACAAAATGGATCGGATCCTATAACTTTGTTACGTATTTATATGATGGAGCGTTTTCTTGAAAGAATAACGTATTCTAAATATAAAGACGATTTCATTGTTAAGGGTGGAATCTTGGTTACTTCTATGATTGGTATATCGATGCGATCGACTATGGATATTGATACAACAATACGTAATTTTGATTTAACCAAAGAAGAAACCACAAGGATTGTAAATGAAATTAAAGATATTTCTCTTGATGATCACATTGAATTTATCTTAAATGATGTATCTGATATCATGGACAATATGGAGTATCCAGGAATAAGAATTCATATGGATGCAAAATTAGAAAATTTAATAGTACCAATCAAAATAGATATATCAACAGGTGATGTGATTACACCTAGAGAAGTAAGATATGAATATCCGTTGTTGTTAGAAGACAAATCAATACAACTGTGGTCATATAATTTAGAGACAATACTTGCAGAAAAAATTCAAACAATTCTTTCTAGAGGATTGTTGAATACACGTATGCGTGATTTTTATGATGTAACGACTTTATTTGATCGTTATAACGATTCAATAAACTATAATGATTTATCATTGGCATTTGATAAAACATGTAGAAAAAGAGAGACACTTTCTGTATTAGAGCATTATGAAGAAATATTATGCTCAATAAGTGAAGATTCAACATTGCAGAATTTATGGAAGAATTATTGTCGCAAATATAAATATGCGAGTCATATTGAGTTTTCTACAAATTTAGAAATAATAAAACAATTGATGAGTCAAATGTTAGAAATTGAGTGAAACAATATTTTAATTGTATGTATTGTTAGAATGAAATGGTTTGTACTCAATGTGTACTCACAGTGACTCCAAAATGAGTACATAATATACATAAATGATTTGGAATATAAAATAATACAGGAAGTAATTGTGTAAATGACCATATAATGTATATGTTGCATGGATTTAAAAGTACACAAAATTGAGTTTGAGTAGAGATAAAATGAATAAAAAGTTCCTTATATAAGGCACTTTTTATTCGGTTATAGGCTATTTTGCTACCAAAATGATACCAATAATATAGAGAGCATGTTCCCGATGAGAAATTGAATGTGTATTTTATATCTAATATTATTATTAGTTTGATAAATAATTACTCGTTCGATTTCCGCTTTTTCAAATTGGCAACATATCACTGGTTGAATCTAAATATGTTTTCAAGTCTTTATAACGCTTGGTTTGTTCGACAAGCATACTTAGTTCTTCATAAAAGAATTGTTTATATTTCCCCATAGTATTATCGATTATAATGGGTACTTTATTCACTATAAAATAGGATAGTTCATCATTGTCGGTTTGATATTTATATTTCAAAATGAAGTAGTTCAAAAGATTTTCGTATTGGCTATCACCTTTGTATACTTCTTTGGATTGTATAAAGGATTTAAGTTGATTGATTTTATTTGTCTTTTGATAAGAAATGCATAAATCGATACCTACAATATTCGCATAAGGTGAATCCATAGCTATATATTGTTCAAAATAATTTATGGCTATATCGTACATATCAATTCTAAAGGCTTGTAGACCGATATTTTTTAGAAGTTGAGATGTTTTAATTTTAGGTATGTTTGAATTGTGTGCTTCTACTGTATGATTTATTTGAGAAACTAATTTTTCAAATTTTTCTTTTTCTGTATTTGAAAAGGCAAATCCTTTTAGAGAATAAATGTCGAGAAGACGAATGTAATTGTTTTTAATGGAATATTCCTCTTCTAAATCTTGACAATAATCAAGCATTTCAGACAATTTGGATTGATTATATAAAATCATCATATGGTTTCCACGATTAATCATGCTGTTTGAATTTTTAAAATCAAAGTAGGAAAAATCATAAATACCACTAATTGTTCGTTTCTTAAAAACTAGATCCATCATGACTTCATAGAGGTTAGAATTGATAATGTTTTTTAGGGAAATAATATATTCAGTGCTTTGAAGAGTCGGAAGTTCAAATGAGGAATAATAGGTGTAGATCCATTTGAAACACTCGTAGTATTCATGAAAGAAAATGTATTCTTTGAATGGATTTAATTGTTTTACATAGGATTCAGAGATGGATATAAGCTTTTCTAAATTATAATAATCGCAAGCATTTAATAAATCAGAAAAAATGGAAGTTGGCAGGAATTCTTCAATACAATAATCCGTATTAAATTTTAGATTCACCTTTTTTAGTAATTCTTCATAAATAGAATCGTTTTTAATAATAACACCCTGTTCTATTTTACTAAGTGTTTGTCGAGTGCATATTGGCTCATTATACTCATTTAACAAAAAAGAATTTTGTGATAGATGTTTAAATTGTTGAGTTCGATATACATGGATTAGATATCCAATTTTCTTCTTATCGGAATCATTGATCTTTAAATAATGCATAGTATTCCTCACTTCATAATTTACTTAATTTTAACATTTTTTATATTTGCGTAGAAGAATCAATTGTTGAAATAAAATGTTAAAAAAGAAAGATAACGGGATGTGATAGGTATATACTATTAAACTAAGTAGGGGATGGAAGAGAATGTTCCGATATATATTGAGAAATAAAAAATATTTTATAGGGACACTGTGTACTAGTTTATTTGCGGGTGTCGTACCTTTATTTTTGGCGTATGTAATCCAATTAATATCGGATGTTGCATTTAATAATCATTTTGAAAAAGCAGGTACATGCCTTTTTGCAAGTGTTTTATTTCTTGTGTATACATTGATGACGACTTCTATTAATTCAATAATGAAGTCAACTTATAGGAAAAAATTAAAAACAGATTTGGGTGAAGATCTCTATTCTAGTTTGATGAATCAATCGTATTCTACGTTTAAAAAAGAGAAGATTGGAAATCAGTTATCTCTATTTACTAATGATATAAAAATGGTAGATGAATATTACTTTTATCCAATATTAAGTATGATTGTTGATATCATTGTGTCTGTTATTATTTTAATATACATTCTTCGCATCCATGTATTTGTAGGACTCATGGTGGTTTTGATTGCAGTAGCAACACTTTTGGTACCGAAGATGATGGAAAAAAGATTGAAAAAGTATTCGAACCAATTGTCTTCTTATTCAGGTATATATAATTCAAAATTAAAGGAGATATTTCAAAATTTCGATATTATATTGGATTTGGGCGTTCTAAAACAGTTCGTGGACAAAGGAAAAGAATGGATTGAAAACATGGAATATAAACAAAGAAATGTAAATATGGCAATATCTTTGACGGGAAACTGGGCTAATTGTATTGCGGCCACTTTTCAATTGATTTTCATGTTGCTGATTGGATTGATGATATTATATGGACATTTAGATATGATATATATGATGCCAATTGTAAATGTTTCTAATAATTTTATTTCGAATTTAAATGATATTTCAAGCAATCTTGCTGGATTTAAGTCGGTGTCGGACGTGAATTCGAAATTACTGAATATTATCGATTCTCATGGACAGGCAAATAAGTTTGTATCGAACTATGATGGAAATATCTATTTGGAACATGTATCTTTTGGCTATACTGAAAGTAAGATGATTATTGATGATTTATCTTTCAAATTTGAAAAGGGGAAAAAGTATGCGATTGTTGGTCCGAGTGGGTCCGGAAAATCTACAATTTTAAAATTGATTTTAGGATATTATCCAGTTCAAAAAGGAAATGTGAGTGTTTTGTATTCTAAGAATGTTTCTATGATTCACCAGGAAAGTCATATATTTGATGACACGATCCGAAATAACTTGAATATGGAGCTTGTACAAACAGAAGAAATACTGTTAAATTGTTTGGATTTTGTAGATTTACCAGAATTTAAATTAGACCAGAATATTGGTGAGGATGGAAGTAATCTTTCTGGTGGGCAAATTCAACGAATAGGAATTGCTCGTACAATCGCACATTTAAAAGAGGTACTTTTGTGTGATGAAATAACAGCAAGTCTAGATGCACAGACGGCCATCGAAATTGAAAATCGAATATTGGATTTAAAAGAAGAAACTGTATTATATGTAACACATAAATATTTTGACGAAACACTTAAGAAGTTTGATTGTATCCTTGTATTTAAACAAGGACGGATTGTTGAACAGGGATCATTTGAAGAACTTATGAAAAATAAAGAGTACTTCTATAGCCTAAAAAACAAGGGACGTATTTAGAACCTCTTTCAACATTCAGTGATGAGGTTCAATTCGTGATATAATTAGGAACAAATAATGAATTACTTTTTGGAATTAGTAGGTGGGCAGTGCATGAATGATTACAGAGGATTATTGATTAAGAAACAACGAAAAGAGTTAGACATATCATTAGAAGCTTTATCACATGGGGTTTGTTCTCCTTCATACCTTTCTAAAATTGAAAATAATATCTTGGTCGCAAATGATGATATATACAATTTGTTGTTTAAAAAATTAGGGATTTCTACGATGGATACAATTAAAGAAGAAAAAATTAAACAGATGTTGGATCTTTTCTTTAAATACTATATGTCATCGGATTCAAAAATATTTAAGGTAATGGATGAATTGTTGGAATATAAAGATGAGGTTCTGTCATCCTGCTTATTTATTCAATATCAATTGTTTTTACTGTATGCTTCCGAAATGAATTCTCAAATCAATATATCACTTGCTGAAGTGGAAGCGTATTATTCATACATGGATGATTCGCAAAGAGAATATTTTAATTTGTTTAGATTATCTTCTGGAAATATGGAACTATCTGATAATGAGGAATGGATATTTATACGAAGGTTGAAGGCCAAAGCCAATCTATATGCGTATCAAAAAAATACTTTTGCGGCATACGATCTGTATAAAACATGTTTAAATTATGCGATTGAATTAGGAAATAAAAAATTGATTGCGGAAATTCTTTGCTCATTAGGATGGCTTTGTCTTGATATAGATTTAAATCAGGCTGAAAAATATTATACAAGTGCGGCTCAGTATGACTCACAATATAAAATGTTGGCTTTTTTTAATCTAGGAGCAACTATGATACAGCATAAGGATTGTATGGAAAAGGGTAATCAATATTTAAAGAAAGGATTAAAATCATGTACGGATGACTTTTTTGCGGTCAACTTTGCAGTCAAATATAAAGAGGCTTTATTTGTATATGCAATTCTAAAAGAGAATATACACGACGCAAAAAGATTAATCAAAGAATTGGATGATTCTAAGTATATTGATGTTTTCTCTATGATGCTAAATGAGGATTATCAATTGAATGTAGACTATCGGAATCGATTAAAAGAATTAAAAAATGATTCTTCTTTATTTAAATTTTTATTCATAAAAAATTGTGAATATTTGCATAAATATAAAGAGATTTGTGTCGCAAATAATTTTATTTAATATTAGTTTTGTGCAAGATCACACGATAAATTGAACTTAATAAAGACAAGAAACCCATTTATTTCTCAATGACTGTTTCTTGTCTTTTCTTTTGTCTTGAAAAATAATAACCCTAAGGAAAAGGGGGTATTTATGTTTAAACTTGTTCAGAATCATAAAGTATTATATTTTATTTCGCTTATTCTCATTGTTTCATATTCAGTAGTGGATCTATTGAAATCAATCTTAATGAGCTATATATTTGATGATCATCTTCTAGATTCAATTTCAAGCCTTATAGTGATCGTATTGGTATTTTTAGGTGTCTATTTAATTGTTTCCTCTTTGCAACAATATGTAGTGGAGGTGTTGAAGAATAAAATAAGTTATAGTTTAAATAAAAATTTGTATCAATCGTATGCTTCCAGGAATATAGAATCATTTCAAAAAAAGGATAGCAGTGAAATATTGAATGAATTTAATAATGAAGTGAATGTGGTAATTGATAATTATGTTTCTTCAAAATTAAATGTGTTCTCATTAACCATTTCATTGATATTGGGAAGTCTATATATCGCAAATCTAAGTGTAGAAATATTAATGTTTCTGCTCCTTTGTGCTTTTATAACGATTTTTATAAATAGTATTTTTAAGAATTGTTTAAAGAAGAATCAAATGAATTATTTGGCTTCAATGAAGCAATGGCTTTGTTCTATTAAAAATCTGTGTCGCTGTTTTAATGATATAAAGGTTTTAAATTTGGAAAAAGTATTTTGTGACAATCTGGACATTGAGAATAAGAATTTAGAACAAAGTACTCTAAAAAATAATGGATTTATAAAAATACTTACTTCTATAAATTCTTTTATTTCTCAAGCCATGTTTTTTTTGACATTGCTCTTTGGCATTGTATTAATACATTATAATCGATTAACAGTTGGACAATTATTAGGAATTGCACAAGCTAGTAATATGGTGATCATGCCAATCGTTAATTATGCAAATCTTCGAAACATGATTCAATCTTCTAAGCCAGTTCTACAAAAACTGTTGGATAATTCAATGTGCTATGAAGAAAATAAACCAATTGTTTTTGATGAACAAATTCATGACATTAAGATTAAGCATTTAAGTTATTCTTATGGTGCTCGTCTAATATTGGATTTAAATAATTTGGTAATAAATCAGGGAAAAAAGTATTTAGTCATTGGAAAAAGTGGAGATGGTAAGAGTACGTTTTTAGACATTTTAACAAAGCAGAAGAAAGCAGATGGCATTTATGTGAACGATAAGGATTTGAAGGATGTTCAATTTAGCACATATGCCGAAAAGTTTTCTTATGTGAATCAAAAAAATGACTTATTACCGTTTTCCTTTGAACAAAATATTACTTTAGGAAGGAAAATGAGTAAATATTCCTTGAAAGATTTAGTAACTATATTTAATTTAGAATCAATATTTGATAAGGAAAGAGACAATCTTGATTTTGAACATTTGAATTTAAGCGGTGGAGAGAAGCAACGTATTTGTTTGGCAAGAGCGATATATAGAAATAAAAAATGGCTTTTCTTGGATGAAGCTTTTTCTGCAATCGATAAAGCAAATTCAGATCGAATACATCAATTCATTTTATCCAATCCAGATCTTACAGTACTATCTATTGAACATAAAGTAACAAAAGAAACAGTTTCTTTATACGATAAAGTCTTACTGTTTGAAAACAAAAAGATTGTATCTATGGATGTAGAAGAATATATAAATAGTATCTTTTAAGAAGAATAAGTGTCATTTATTTTAAATCGTATTTAAATTCATCCCAGGTATCTACCTGCTACCTGAATATTCCGTGTTGACTATGCCACCATGGAATTTTCATGAATTCAGAAACATAAAAATCATTACCAAAATTATAAAAAAATTAAAGCTTTGGTAATGATTGATGCACATGACTTTTATCTGTTTTTATATATATAATAAAGCTCCT
>ERZ779843.531-NODE-531-length-56548-cov-9.883685_pt1 | contig 56548 bp, 50 predicted proteins | sample MGYA00511560_ERZ779843 | MGnify/ENA primary metagenome ERZ779843 (study PRJEB29588, sample SAMEA2158062) | human gut metagenome | biome: human gut; feature: human-associated habitat; material: faeces | place: Denmark | collected 2008/2010 ... | reverse complement strand
GAAAAGATGAAGAAACGAGCGTAACGTTTACGGAAGCACCGAAAGCGTGCATAAAATTAAACGTAAACTGTGCAAATAATGCAAACATATGCGGAAGCTATACACTTACCAACGGAACTTTCAGCCAAAACGAAAACGAATACACAGCGTGCAATCTTAACCCTGGGAGTTATACAGTGAATGTGACGCCAAAGAGCAATTACACGTCAAACTGGACGACACAGACAGTGACCTTGAACGGATTAGACCAGATATTGAATGTAACATTATCCGAGAAGACATATTGCGCAAAACTGAATGTAGATTGTCCTGCTGGAAGCGCGAACTTATGCGGAAGCTACGTAATAAACGGCGATAAGGAAATGACGGCAAGTTCGGATTATGCGAGATTGTGCTCGCTGCGAAGCGGAAGTTATTACCTGTTAATAAGCTCGGTGAAAGCGGGCGGAAAAGATAAATACAATGTAAAGCCTGAAAATATTTCCTTTACAATAACTAATAGTGATTGGGAGGGAAATGCATCATTTGAGAAACTTGTGAAGAATTGCAAAGAGGACGGCTATTTTGAAGCAAACGGCAAGAAGTGGAGCTGTCCGTTTTATCCGACGCCAATAAGTAGAACAGAATGTGATGCCGCATTACGGGAAGGTAAACTTGGAATAAAGGAATGTTATTATGAAGGTGATTACTGGGCAGGAGCAGTAAAACAGTGCGGCGGCATAAATAAAATGCCAACAATGGACGACCTCGCAAAGATAGCAAGCTTAATATACAAAGGGAACCCTACGGTGGGAGCCTATAAAGATGTGTATAACTTGACCTATGAGTCAGGAACCGCAACATCTTTAGGTCTTCCTGAGCCACTGTTCCTCTTGTGGTCGGGTGAGGAGTTCGCGGAGCACAACGCATATATCCGAAGCTTCCACCCTACTGGCACGATCTGCACCTACGACCTCCGCGGCTATAGCAGCAAACAGGCGATTTGTCGGGTTGACTGATTATTCAATTGTTCAGCTAAAAAGACGGCACTTTGCCGTCTTTTGCTTTTTAAGCCTGAAAGTTTTTCGTAGCAGTAATTTTGGACTTTATATATATTATGAATATAATTATTAAGACTTGACATTGAAACCTTTGTCTTGCAATAGTTTTCACTTGATTGTTGTGAATTGTTAAGAAAATTTAATAATTCATATATTGATAGTAGAAATTTTCTTGACTAACTATATTGATGTATTACGATTATAGAACATGGTTAAATTAAAGTCGGGTGTACTATGCCTAAAATGCAGAAACCCCGAATAACATATAAAGATTTATCAGCCGTGTTGGGCAAAAAGGGTCAGTTCCTTTGCTCAATGATTACAGAGGCAGGTAAAAGGTTAACAGCCTTAAGTTAGAAAATATTTTTTAATGTAGTACGTACACCATTATCTATGAGGTGAATTGATGTCTAAGACAAAATATGCTAAAAGAGTAACACCAATGGGTATTCCTCATACTCGTTTGGATGATTTACCGGATCTTATTGAAGTGCAAAAAAAATCTTTTGAGTGGTTCTTAAAAGAAGGTTTGAAAGAAGAATTGCTTTCTTTCTCCCCTATTAAAGACTACACAGGCAGATTGGAATTACACTTCCTGCCAAATTATACTTTCGACAACGCTAAATATACCGTTGAAGAAGCAAGAATCCATGACGCAACTTATGCAAAACAATTACGCGTTATGATTAGATTGGTTAACCGTGACAGCGGTGAAATCAAAGAACAGGAAGTTTATATCGGTGATATTCCGACTATGACCGATAAAGGTACTTTCATCGTAAACGGTGCAGAACGTGTAATCGTTTCACAAATTGTTCGTTCCCCTGGCGTTTATTTTAAACGTGAAGTTTCACCGGCAGGTAAACGTTTGTATAACGCAACTATGATTCCAAACCGCGGTGCGTGGTTAAAAATAGAAACAGATTCTAACGACTTAATTTACGTTAAAATCGATAAAAACAGAAAAATCCTAGCTACAACATTATTGAAAGCTATGGGCATCACTGTTTCAGAAATGGAATCTTTATTCACTCACTTTGAATTTTTAAAGAAAACTCTGGATAAAGATACTGCTGAAACTACAGATGACGCTTTAATTGAAGTTTATAAGAAATTGAGACCGGGCGACCCTGCTTCACCTCAAGGCGGACGTCAAATCCTTGAAGCCCGTTTCTTTGATGAAAAGAAATACGATATAGGCCGCGTCGGTCGTTATAAATTAAATAAAAAATTAAACCTGAATATTCCGAAAAATCAGAGAACGTTAACTGTTCAGGATATCGTTGCTTCAATCGAATATTTAATCAACTTAACTTACGATGAAGGAACCGTTGACGATATCGACCACCTCGGTAACAGAAGAATCCGTTCAGTGGGCGAATTGTTACAGAATCAGTTCAGAGTCGGTCTTTCAAGAATTGAAAGAATTGTTAAAGAAAGAATGACTTTGCAGGATTCTGAAACTCTCACACCGTTGAACTTATTGAACACAAAACCTCTGGTTGCTTCTTTAAAAGAATTTTTCGGAAGTTCACAGTTATCACAATTTATGGATCAGACAAACCCTCTTGCTGAATTAACTCACAAAAGACGTATTTCGGCTCTCGGCCCCGGCGGTTTGATGAGAGAACGTGCCGGTTTTGCTGTTCGTGACATCCATCCTTCACACTACGGACGTATTTGTCCTATTGAAACTCCGGAAGGTCCGAACGCAGGTTTGATTGGTTCACTTGCAACTCACGCGAAAGTTAACGATTACGGTTTTGTTGAAACTCCGTTCTTCGTTGTTAAAGATGGTGTTGTAACTGATGAAGTTCACTACCTGACAGCAGACGAAGATGAAAACTTCCGTGTTGCTCCTGCTGACGTACAATTGAATCCTGATAACACATTCAAAGATGAATATGTTCCAATCCGTTACCGTTCTGAATTTACAATGGGCGAATCTAAAAAAGTTGACTACATCGGGGTTTCTCCTATTCAGGTGATTTCCGTTGCGACTTCATTAATTCCGTTCATTGAACACGATGACGCTAACCGTGCATTGATGGGTTCAAACATGCAGCGTCAGGCTGTTCCTCTTTTAATAACAATGAGACCGGTTGTAGGTACAGGTTTGGAAGCCCGTGCGGCAAAAGACTCCGGTATGGTTGCCGTTGCCAGTGTTGACGGTACTGTAACAAGGGTTACCGGTGAAGAAATTATTATCACCGACCAGCAGGGTAAACCTCACTTACATCAGTTAATTAAATATTTAAGAAGTAACCAGGATACTTGTATTAACCAGCGTCCAATCGTTCACGAAGGCGACAAGGTAAATGCTGGCGACGTAATCGCAGACGGTGCTTCAACTAACGGTGGTGAACTTTCTTTAGGTAAAAACGTTCTGGTAGCGTATATGCCTTGGGAAGGATATAACTTCGAAGATGCGATTCTTCTTTCTGAAAGATGCGTTCACGATGATATCTTTACTTCAGTTCACATCGAAAAATTAGAAATAGATGCACGTCAAACTAAGCTCGGCCCTGAAGAAATTACCCGTGAAATTCCTAACGTTTCAGAAGAAGCTTTGAGACATCTGGATGAACGCGGTATTGTTCGTATCGGTGCAAGAGTTTATGCTGATGATATCCTTGTTGGTAAAGTTACACCAAAAGGCGAATCTGAACATCCGCCTGAAGAAAAACTTCTCCGTGCAATCTTTGCTGAAAAAGCAAGAGATGTTAAAGATAACTCTTTGAGAGTTCCTCACGGTGAAGGCGGCAGAGTTCTTGACGTTAAGGTATTTGACCGTGAAAAAGGCGATGAATTGCCGCCTGGTGCAAATACAGTTATCAGAGTTTATATAGCTCAAAAACGTAAGGTATCTGTTGGTGATAAACTTTCAGGACGTCACGGTAACAAAGGTATCGTATCACGTATCTTACCTAAAGAAGATATGCCTTTCCTTCCTGACGGAACTCCTGTTGATATCGTATTGAACCCTCTGGGTGTACCTTCACGTATGAACGTAGGTCAAACTTATGAATTATTGTTAGGTTTGGCTGCATACTTAACAGGTAATTACTACGAAGCCCCTTCTTTCGATGAAAGATACGGCGATAATAAATCAGAAATCGCAACTAAACAGGAACTGTTAAAAGGTATTAAAGAAAGCGGCTGCGATTGGGTTACAGAAGACGGTAAGGTAAGATTGATTGACGGTAGAACAGGCGAACCTTTTGATGAACCTGTCGCTGTAGGTCTTTCTTATATCCTGAAACTTGTTCACCTTGTTGATGATAAAATTCACGCAAGATCTACAGGTCCTTACTCATTAGTTACACAACAGCCTTTAGGCGGTAAAGCCCAGTTCGGCGGACAAAGATTCGGTGAAATGGAAGTTTGGGCTCTGGAAGCTTACGGTGCGGCTTACACATTACAGGAAATGTTGACAATCAAATCCGATGATGTAAACGGACGTAACAGAGCTTACGAAGCAATCGTTAAAGGTGATAATATTCCGAGACCGGGTATCCCTGAATCATTCAAGGTACTTGTAAGAGAATTACAATCAATCGGTCTTGATATTACGGTAGCGAAAAAAGACGGTGCCGAAGTTGACTTGATGACAGATATGGACGATTTGAGAAAATCCGCTCCGAAAAGAACTTTGTCAGATATTGACTCAGAACTTCTGAACATCAACTTCTTTGAAACACCGACTACATTCGGAGACCTATAGTAAGCAAATAATTAAGCAGGGGAATTAATTCCCCTGCGAATATAAGGAGAAAACTTAAATGTCAACAAGCATAGATTATTTTGACTATATACGAATTAGTATTGCGTCACCGGAAAGGATTTTAAAATGGTCCTACGGTGAAGTTACTAAACCGGAAACAATTAACTACCGTACTTTAAAACCTGAACGCGACGGCTTGTTCTGCGAAAGAATTTTTGGGCCTTCAAAAGACTGGGAATGTTATTGCGGTAAATATAAAAGAGTAAGACACAAAGGTATCATCTGCGAACGCTGCGGTGTTGAAGTTACCGATTCAAAAGTAAGACGTCAGAGAATGGGTCATATTAAACTTGCTGCACCTGTTTCTCACATCTGGTTCTTAAAAGGTATTCCTTCATACTTAGGTTTGCTTCTTGATATGACATTGAAAGATTTGGAACAGGTAATCTATTTTAACAACTATGTTGTAGTAGATCCTGGTGACAGTGATTTCAAAAAATTACAATTATTAGGCGAAGAAGAATATGAAGATTACATGGCAGAGCATGAAGAATCTACTCTGAGAGTAAGTATTGGTGCAGAAGCTATTAAAGAACTTCTTGGCGAACTTGATATAAAACAAATGGCAGAAGAAATGAGAACCGAACTTGCCGGAAACGTTACTTCGGTTCAAAGAAAATCTAAATTAATTAAAAGATTAAGATTATTGGATTCTTTAATTTCTTCAGAAACAGATCCTACATGGATGATTATGGATGTATTGCCTGTAACCCCTCCAGATTTGAGACCAATGGTTCAATTAGACGGCGGACGTTTCGCAACATCAGATTTGAACGACTTGTACAGACGTGTAATTAACAGAAACAACCGTTTACAAAGATTATTGGAAATGGGTGCCCCTGAAATTATCGTAAGAAACGAAAAACGTATGCTTCAGGAAGCTGTTGATGCTCTTATTGATAACGGAAGACGCGGAAGAACCGTTGTCGGCCCTAACAACAGAGCATTAAAATCATTATCCAATATCATCGAAGGTAAACAGGGGCGTTTCCGTCAAAACTTACTCGGTAAACGTGTTGACTATTCAGGCCGTTCAGTAATCGTAGTAGGGCCGCAATTGAGCTTAAATCAGTGCGGTTTGCCGAAAGAAATGGCAATTGAATTGTTCAAACCTTTCGTTGTAAATAAATTGATTGAAAGAGGATACGTTCAGAATATTAAATCAGCTAAAAAGAAAATTGAACGTTCCGAAGCAATCGTTTGGGATATATTGGAAGAAGTAATCGACGGACATCCTGTATTACTTAACCGTGCACCAACCCTGCACAGATTAGGTATTCAGGCATTTGAACCGAAATTGGTAGAAGGCCGTGCAATTCAGCTTCACCCGCTGGTATGTACAGCGTTCAACGCTGACTTCGACGGTGACCAAATGGCTGTTCACGTTCCGTTATCAATCGAAGCTCAAACCGAAGCAAGAATGTTAATGTTAGCTACAAACAACATCCTTGCACCGGCTACAGGTAAACCGATTATCACACCTTCTCAGGATATGGTATTAGGTATGTACTATCTGACAATTCTGAAAAATGAAGATTCAGAACCGAAAGGTTATTTCTACAGCTTCCAGGATGCAATTTCTGCTCTTGAAGTCGGCGTAATCGATTTACACGACAAGATTATCGTTAGAGATGAACACGGCAAGAGATTTGAAACAACTGTCGGCAGAATTATCTTTAACGAAACTGTCAGAAAAGCTATTGCAAGCTAGCGGATTTTCGCCGGAGGGCGGAGCCTGTTGCGGCAGGCTGTAAGCCTGACCTGCAAGGCGCAGACCCGTTTAACGGCAAATAATCCAAGACATCATTTGCAGAATATAAAACAAACGAAATTTACAAAAATAAATTGAGGAAATAATAGAATGGAAACAACTTATTCAAATTCAAAACATAAAACGCTCGATTTCATTAACAAGAAAATGGATAAAGGTGCATTAAAATCATTTTTATCACAAATGTATTTGGAATTCGGCGGAGCTATTACAGCAGAAGTAGCTAACAGTTTGAAAAACCTCGGTTACAAATATGCGACTAAATCAGGTACAACAATTTCAATCGCAGATTTGCAGGTTCCGGCTGTTAAAAAAGAACTTTTGCAGGAAGCTGAAAAAGAGATTGAAAAATCTACAACAAGATACTTAAAAGGTGAAATCACCGAAGTAGAAAGATACACAAAGGTTATCGACACATGGTCAGAAACTACTGCGAAACTTACATCAAGTGTAGTTGATAACTTTGATAGATTAAATCCGGTATATATGATGGCATTCTCCGGTGCGAGAGGTAACTTATCACAGGTATCACAGCTCGTTGGTATGCGCGGTTTGATGGCTGACGCACAGGGACAAATCATCGACTTGCCTATTAAATCTAACTTTAAAGAAGGCTTGTCCGTAACCGAATATATCATTTCTTCATATGGTGCACGTAAAGGTCTGGTAGATACAGCGTTGAAAACAGCTGACTCCGGTTATTTGACAAGACGTCTGGTTGACGTTGCTCAAGACGTAATCATTCGTGCAGATGACTGCCATACAACTAAATCAATCAACATGAAGCCGATTATGGACGGTGATACAATTATCGTTCCGTTAATTGACAGACTTTTAGGCCGTACAGTTGCGGAAGATATTAAAGATGCTGACGGTAAAGTTCTCGTAGAAGCAGGAACTACTTTGGATCGTAAAGATATCAGAAAAATTTCTCACCTGAACCTTACTGAATTAAAAGTTCGTTCAGGTTTAACCTGCGGTCTTGAGTACGGTATCTGCCAGAAATGTTACGGCTGGGCCATGACTACCCAGAAAATGGTTGATATCGGCGAAGCTATCGGTATTATCGCAGCTCAGTCAATCGGCGAACCAGGTACACAGCTTACAATGAGAACATTCCACACCGGTGGTGTATTTAAAGGTTCAGGTGCGATGAAATCTGTTGAAGCTGCTATTGCCGGTGAAGTCGTTTCTAACGTTAAAACAAGAGAATTAAGAACTCGTCACGGTGACGTTGTTAGAGTTGCTAACTACGAAGCTGATATTCAAATTAAAGGTGAAAAGAAAACCGAAAAATATCATATCCCTGCCGGTTCTACCGTATTCTTTGAAAATGGTATGAAAGTTGAAAAAGGCTTTAAACTTGCAACTTACGAACCTGTATCACAGGGTGACGGCTCCCGTTTGACAGAAAAGGCTACAAAAGATATTACATCTGATTTGTCAGGTGAAGTTCTTTATGAAGATTTCGTAGCTGATGAAAAGAAAGACAGACAGGGTAACATCTCAAGAACTACAAATAAACAAGGTATTATCTGGGTTCTCGGCGGTGATGTTTACAACCTTCCTGGCGGTTCTAAAGTTCTTGTTAAAAATGAACAAAAAGTTAAATCCGGCGAAAAATTAGCTGAAACTTTAACTATCTCTGAACACGGCGGTGAAGTTCGTTTCGGTGAAGATTTAGTTATCGAAGATGTTAAGTTTGAAGGCAAAAACATTAAGAAAGTTGTCCAAGGTAAAGAAATTACAATTGTAATCGCATCTTTAATCCCTGACAATGCTTCATTTGAACAAACTAAAAAAGAACAACTCTGGACAGTTGACAAAACAGGGGAAAAATATATTGTAAAAGCTCCTGTTGATACTCCTGTTGAAAACGGTATGATTATAGCAGAACTTATCGACGATGAGTGTGCGGTTAGTTCTTCAGGTGAAATCAGATACGTTGATGTTGAAGTTGACGAAAACCAAATCATCACAAAACCTGGTGCGGTTGTATTTATTCCGGAAGAAATTCACCAGATTTCTAAAGACAGCTCTTTGAAAATGGTTGAAAACGGAACATTTGTTACAGCAGGTACTGAAATTGTGAAAGATGTTTACTGCCACATTGACGGTATTGTTGAATTCAAAGAATATAATGATATTATCCACGAAATAACAGTAAGACCTGGTGAACTTCACACTCTTGCTAACGTCGGTGAATTGAAAGTTGACGAAGGCGAAGTTGTTAAAAAAGGTACTGTAATCGCTGAAGGTATCAAAGCAAAAGAAACTTCAATCATTACAATTATGGATTCAAGCGCTGATGATATCGATATTGATGATTTGGATGAAGAATTGGATACAAGCCTTTCTCTCGATGAAGACAGTATCTCTAACCAGCCAATCCAAATTCTCGTAAGACCTGTTCAGGTATTGAATGTTGAACAAAAGAATGTTTCTATCAAATTTAACACAACTGATGATTTGATTGATATCGTTCCTGTAACTCAATTGCAATACAAAGACGGTGCAAGAGTAAGAAACCTCGACGGTTCTACAATTACAAGAACAAGTTTGGTTCTTCAAATGCAGGGTTACCTATCACACCTTAAAGGTATGGTAGAACTTGATGACAAGAATAATTTGAGAATAGTTGTTCTTGAAAACCTTATTATCCGCCGTGAACAGGAAGGTAATGCTAAAGCTGCAACAGCTTTACAAACCGAACTTCTTGTAAAAGACGGTCAGACAATTGACCCTAAAACACCAATTGCAAAAACTCAGGTTCTTGCTGTAAATGACGGTGTTGCTTCAATTAAAAATGAATCAGAAGAAGCAAGAAGACTGTTATTAACAAGCGAAACATATGAAACAGTTATGAAGATATCTTCAAAACCTGTTGTTAAAAAAGGAGATTTTGTAAGACTTGACGGAGTTCTTTCCGAAAGCGGCGACAAATCAACCGTTTCAGGTCAGGTAATTTCTGTAAATAAAGGCGAAGTAACCGTAAGAACAGGTCGTCCTTATTTAATCAGCCCTGGTACAATGTTACAGGTTGAATCCGGTGCCCTGGTACTCCGTGGTGATATGATTGCAACACTGGTATTTGAAAGACAAAAAACAGGCGACATCGTTCAAGGTTTGCCGAGAGTAGAAGAACTTCTTGAAGGCCGTAAACCTAAAGATTGCGCAATTTTAGCTGAAGAAGACGGTGTAGCTGAAATCATTACAGATGAAGATCTTCCTAGACTTTATCTTGTAAATGATAACGGAAGAACTGAAATCAAATATGCAATTGATGCAAATATCATAGTTCAGGATAAACAAAAAATCACAAAAGGTCAGCCTTTAACAAGCGGTCCTTTGAACCCGCACGACGTAATCAGACTTTGCGGGCCGGAAGCTGCCCAGCAGTATCTGGTAGATGAAGTTCAGCGTGTATACCGCTCCCAAGGTGTAGAAATCGCAGATAAACACGTTGAAATTATCGTGCGTCAGATGACTAAGAAAGTTAAAGTTATTGATGCAGGTGATACAACATTGTTACCTGGAGAACTCGTTGAAATTCAACACTTTGAAAATGAAAATAAAGCCGTTGAAGAAAAAGGCGGTACTCCAGCAACTTGTGAATATATGCTGTTAGGTATTACCAAAGCTTCATTAAACACAGAAAGCTTTATCTCAGCAGCATCATTCCAGGAAACAACAAGAATCCTGACAGAAGCTGCCGTTGACGGTAAAAAAGATATGCTTCGCGGTTTGAAAGAAAACGTTATTATTGGTAGACTTATACCAGCCGGTACAGGTTTCCACCACCTTTCCAATGCTAACGAAGAAAAAGAACGCGAAGAAAGAAAACGCGCAGTTGCCCAGAGAAATCAGGCAAGAAAACCTTCTGCAATCTTAGAAGAAATCGAAGGTATGTTCGGTGCTCCTGACTTAACTCTGGATGATGGTGAAAACGAATAGTTTTAACTCATAAATAGAAAAGACTCCATCAATTATTTGATAGAGTCTTTTTTTTGCAGTATAACCAACCGGAGAATGGTACATTGTTCACCGGAATATAATGCCTCGACTCTGAAAATTACCTATTAATAAAATAAAAATTCAAATTAAAATACAGATTTATCAGCCCTATGGTGGATTTTGCAAAAGTTTCCGGCAATTATGCCGATAACACTTTTGAAAGGATGGTGGTATGGCAAGAATTATTGAAGGTGAACGCAGGATTATTAAAATGTCTGTAGATGATATTATCAACATAGTGAGAGAATATCAGCAGATAACCCATAATTCCTGCTGTTATGAACATACAAGAGAATTGCTCGCTAGGGCAGATTTTTTTGTCCCTGAAGATATCTAGTTGTCTAATAGCTAAACTCTCTTTTTCGTTTATGATATGATTGAAATGAAAAGGAGAGTTTTCTTATGAAAAAAAATATTATTACAGTATTATTGGTTTTAATTGTACCTATTGTAGCATACATTCTAATGAATAACTCAAGTTCGGATGTTGCAAGTATTGCAGAAGCAACAACAGCAAAACCTCAAATTATTAAGTTTACATCGTCAATGTGTCTGGACTGTCAGGAAATGAATAAAATTGTCAAAGAAGTCTATCCTCAATATAAAGATAAAGTTGTCCTAACAGAAATTCCTGTACAGGATGGCAAAGCGTTTACACAGGAACAAATAAAAAAGTATAATGTAACTCTTGTCCCTACAATAATAATGCTTGATTCAAACGGGCAGCAGGTGAAAAGAATAGAGGGAGCTATTCCTAAAGAAGAATTTGTTCAGTATATAGAAGGTTTAAAATAATAATGGAAAACTATGTAGATTTATTTACAGGTAATTCAAGTATAATATTGCTGTTCGGGCTGTCATTTCTTGGCGGCCTGGTAGCGTCTGTCTCTCCATGCTCACTGGCTATGCTGCCGATAATAATAGGTTATGTCGGAGGTTATTCTGAAGAAAAACCTTTTAAAACTTTTCTACAGCTAGTCTTTTTTATAATGGGGACAGCAATTGTATTCTCAATAATAGGTATAATATGTGCCGCAACAGGAAAAGTTTTTGTTTCAGTCGGAGGTTCATATTTCAGTTTAATTATTGCAAGTATCGTCATGATTATGGGTTTGAAACTTGTAGGATTTCTTGACTTTGATATTCCTGTTCTAATAAAAGAGATGCCAAAAGGTGACAGCACGAGTATTTTTGTATATCCGTTAGTTCTTGGAGGTGTTTTTGCTCTCGCAGGAACACCGTGTTCGACTCCTATTCTTGCGGCGATAATGGCGTTTGCTTCATTATCAGCAAGCTTGTTTCAGGCTGTAATCATGTTATTCCTGTTTTCACTGGGACAGGGGTTAATACTTGTTCTTGCAGGAGTTTTAACGTCAAAACTGAAAACTTGGAAAAATTTTTATAAACTTTCGGATATTCTCTTAAAAATAAGCGGTGTCTTGCTAATAATTACGTCATTATATATTTTTTATAAGATTTTTGCGCCTCTTATTGTAAAATAAAACATTCCAGAATACTATAAAGTAGTGGGTGATATTGTTTCGATAATAATAAAAAAAATAAAACATGTAAGACCTGAATTTATTTTCTATATTTTTTTTGGATTTTACTTATTATTGATGTTTTCAAGTAATCTCGCTTTGAATTTATATGAATATCACTGGTTTAGGCGGTTAAATTATCTTTTTAGTTTAATATGTCCGGTTTATTACTTAATAAATATTTTGTGGATAAAGCCTCAGAGGTTTAAAATTTTATTTATTCATTTAATTTTTACTGCAATATTTTTTATTGTTTCTTTTAATTGCGGAGATTTTTCAATATTTAACACATGGTTGTTAATATTGTGTATAAGCGGAATGAATATGAATAAAATTGCGAAATTCGTATTGATTTTTTCCATAATATATATATTTGTAATAGTTTGTCTAAGCGGACTTGGTATTATTGAAAATAAACTGTATCCTAGATACGAAGGGAGTATGCCTGTCTTAGCCAGATTCTCATACGGATTTGCAAATCCTAATGCATTGGCTGCTTTTTTATTTCAGATAGCTTGCTGTCTTGTATATTTGAAATGGAATCATTGGAATATAATGGAAAACTTTTTAATTCTTTTACTGTTTTGGGTTATTTATTCGTTTTTAAATTGCAGGACAGTTTCGATTTTGATTATGTTGTTGCTTATTCTTGTGAATTTATGCAAGTATAAATTAAAAGATAAATCTATTATTTTCTTAAAATATTTTTCGTTATTTTCTTTGATTTTTTGTCCATTTTTTAGTTTTCTGACTGTAATATTGTATGGTAAAGCAAATAGCAGTGCTGCATTAATAAGTGATTTATTGTCGCATCGTATCAGAAATCTGTTTTTTTCTTTGAATTATTATGATATTTCCATATTCGGAAATATATATCACAGGCATAAGGATTTCTTAATTGTTGATAATCCATATGGAAATATTTTTATACATTTTGGTGTATTGGTTTTTATTTTATATATGGTCTTATATTTAATCGCAATCAATTACACTATTAAATTTAAAAATGTGCCTTTTTTAATTTTATTAACAGTTTATCTTTATTATGGAATAATGGAAGGATATATAATTAATCCGTATTCAAATTTTACGATATTTATATTTTCAATAATGTTCTATAATAGAAATCTCTTAACTTCTGATAAAACTGAATGTATGTAATTTTTTTATAAGATTTTACCGGTTCTTATTGTAAAATAGGCGTCTATGTTGTACAATATAGGCATACATAGTAAATTGTACGCAGCCGGCAGCGGAGGCGGAACAGGACACAGGACTAAGGAGAAAATAATGAAAACTTATGAAGGCCGGCTTGTAGCAGGAGATGAAAAATTTTGTATTATAATATCAAGATTTAACGATTTTATCGGTTCAAAACTTTTATCAGGTGCCATTGATGAGCTTAAACGCCATGGTGTTAATCCTGAAAATATTGATATAGTGAAAGTTCCCGGTGCTTTTGAAATTCCTTTGCTCGCCTTAAAATGTGCCAAAACAAAAAAATATGATGCTATTATTACACTGGGTGCAATTATTAAAGGCGCAACCTCTCATTTTGATTATGTAAGCGCGGAATTGTCAAAAGGTATAGCAAGTGTAAGTCTTCAAACAGAAACCCCTGTTATTTTTGGTGTATTAACAACCGAAAATATTGAGCAGGCAATCGAAAGAGCCGGAACTAAAGCAGGAAATAAAGGTTCTGAAGCAGCTAAAGCTGCTATAGAAATGGCAAATTTAATTAAGACTATTTAGTGTTTATTATTTTATAATAGGGGGTTAAGGTATGAGCGACATTATCACAGAATTTAGGAATGAGAATACTAAAGATATTGATATTCTGCCTACGCTAGAAATGGTTAAAAAAATGAATGACGAGGATAAGCTCGTGGCACTTGCAGTTGAAGATGCAAGTGAAGAAATCGCTCAGGCAATTGATTTAATCGCAAAACAATTTTTAAAAGGCGGCAGGTTATTATACTTTGGTGCAGGTACCTCTGGCCGTCTCGGAATACTGGATGCATCTGAATGTCCTCCTACATTTAGTGTAGACCCATCAATGGTTCAGGGAATTATAGCCGGCGGCGATTCTGCTATTAGAAAGTCTGTAGAAGGTGCTGAGGATGATTTTGAACTCGGAAGAGAGGACGCAAAAGTTCTGACTGATAAAGATGTTGCGGTTGTAATTTCAGCCAGCGGAAATCCTAAATATCTTCTTGGAGTTTTAAATTATGCAGAAGAAATCGGTGCCAAGACAATCGGTGTTACCTGTAATTCAAAAGGAAAAATTGCAGAAGAAGCAGGACTTGTTATTTGTGCGGAAGTCGGGCCGGAAGTTATTGCAGGCTCCAGTCGTTTAAAAGCCGGAACTGCCCAAAAAATGATTTTGAATATGTTAACAACTGGTTCAATGATTAAAATCGGAAAAACGTACGAAAACTTCATGATTGATTTGCAGGCAGTTAACGAAAAGCTGAAAGATAGAGCTATCAGAATTGTTGCACAAATTGCCAATGTTCAGCATAGCGACGCTCTGGCAACTCTTCTGAAATGTAACTGGGAAATAAAAACTGCTATAATATCGTTAACAATGGGATTGGATATTGATGAATCACGTGCAGAGTTAAGGAAACACGGCGGAGTTCTGAGAAAACTTATGAATTCAAGGCTCAGCGTATAGGAGAAATAAAGAATGAAATTGACAGTAATCGGTGCAGGATGTTGGGGGCTTACTTTAGCGTGGCTTTTAACAGATAATTTCGATAAAGTAACCGTTTGGGGCAGACAACAGGATTTGTCAGAAGATTTAATCAAAAACAATCACTGTTCAAAACCTCTGGAAGTTCAACTCGAAGATAAAGTTGAGGTAACCTCTGATTTAGCTTCGGCAATCGACGGTGCTGACATTATTTTGAATGTTGTTGCAACTTCGGGAACAAGAAATGTTTGCGAAAATCTCAGAAAATCAGGAATAAAATCAGAGCAAATTCTTGTTAATGCATCAAAAGGTATAGAGTTACCTTCTCTTATGAGAATGTCAGAAGTTATTAAAGATGTTTTGCCTGAACAAAAACTTGCTATTCTTTCAGGGCCTACTCTTGCAAAAGAAGTGCTTGCCGGAAAACCTACAGCAGCCTGCGTGGCATGTGAAGATATGGAGGTTGCCGAATTCGTACAAAAAGCTTGCAATGTTCCTAACCGGTTCAGATTGTACACAAATAATGATGTAATCGGTGTTGAGCTTGGCGGCAGCTTAAAAAATGTAATTGCAATAGCTTCCGGTTTTGCTCATGAAATGGGACTTGGTGATAATTGTGCCGGAGCTCTATTGACCCGCGGAATGGCAGAAATCGTCAGGGTAAGTATTACCCTCGGCGCAAATCCTTCCACTCTGTACGGGCTTTCCGGTATGGGAGATTTAATTGCAACCTGTTCAAGCCCTATGTCGCGAAATTATACCGTAGGTTCAATGCTTGCAAAAGGTAAAAAAGTTGACGATATTTTAAAGGAACTAGGTTCTGTTGCAGAAGGTGTGAAGACATCAAAAGCTATATGTGAGCTTGCAAAAAAACTCGATATAGAAGTTCCTGTCTCAAGTGCTATTTATGAAGCTGTTTATACGGATATTACTCCTAAAGAATTGCTTTGCAAATTAATGAACAGAAAGTTGAAAGAAGAAGAAAGATACGTTTAAAAATGAAATATGCCGTAAAATATTTGAAAAACACATTTTACCCGCTGAATGTTCCGGAGAATATTCATGTTGAAGAAGGACAGCTTGTAATTGTCAGAACAGAAAAAGGCGAAGAAGCTTTAAAAGTTGAGCTTGTAAATAATAAGATTTCAAAGCTGTGGGAACAATCAGCAAGCAAACCCGAACCGCTCCCGTTATTGAGAGTTTGTACACAGAGAGATTTACAGACGCTTGATGACATAAAAAAGGAGGAAGTGGAGTCGTTCTTCAAATGTCAGTCACTTGTCAGGCAGCATAAATTGAATATGAATCTTGTACAGTGCAGAATAACCTTTGACAGGCGTAAAATAACATTTTACTATACAGCACCGGAAAGAGTTGATTTCAGAGCATTGTTAAAAGATTTGACGCAGGTATTCACGAGAGTCCGTATTGATTTGAGGCATATAGGCGTTAGAGATGAGACCTCAATCTTAGATGGTGTTGGACTTTGCGGGCGGCCATTCTGTTGTTCTTCGTTTTTGAGAAAATTTGCAACAATAAACGTAAAACTTGCAAAGGATCAGGGTATGCCTATTGCACCTGGTAAAATTTCCGGAACTTGCGGCAGACTTTTGTGTTGTCTTACTTATGAATATTCAAATTACATTGATGCGGCAAAAGGTATGCCGCCTGTCGGTTCATCGGTAATGACTCCTGAAGGTCTGGGGAAAGTCTGCTTCCTACAATTTCTTAACGGTACCGTTGCAGTTAAGATGGAGGACGGCAAAACCAGAGAATTTGCTAAAGGTGATATTGAAATGGTTGATGCGGACGTTAATGTCGAGATTGATATTCCTGCGATTAATAATGCTTATGCAGAAGAAAGCGATGTAGACATCAGACAATTGGAAGATGATAAAAACAGTTCTACAGGAAATGTATAAATGAGTATATTGAAATATATTAAAAACTGCTGTGATATTTTAAAAATAAATAACAAAAATGTTAATTTGTTTATGGTTTATCATAAGCCAACTACACTGTATTCAAGTAAAATTGTAACTCCTGTCCATGCAGGCCGGGAAGTGGCTTTTACAGGAAGTAAAGACGGAACATTGACAGTTGAGGATTACAAATGGCTGGAAAAAAATATGATTGGAGATAATATCGGTGATAATATCTCTGTCAAAAATAGATTTTACAATGAAATAACAGTTACATACTGGATTTGGAAAAATTGTAAATCTTCTATAGTCGGACTTATGCATTACAGAAGAATTTTTGATTTCAGAGCATTTGGAAAGTCTAAAGATTATACCGATGTGATGAAAAAGTATTGTGTCGATGAAAAAACTGTCAAAAAACTTCTTTCCGAATACGACTTAATACTGCCTGATAAGCTGAATTTTGGTGAACAAACTTTATATCAGCAATATGAAAAACATCATTACATATCAGACTTAAATATTGCAATAGATGTAATTAAAGAAAAATATCCGCAAATGTCTAAATATGCAGATATGTTGAAAGAGCAGCATTCAGGATACTTTTTCAATATGCTGATTGCAAGAAAAAATTTATTTGATAAATATGCAGAATTTCTGTTTGACATTCTATTTGAAACGGAAAAAAGGCTTCCTCCGCGCAGCAGCCGTCATATTTATCAGCAGAGGATAGAAGCTTTTCTGGCGGAAAGAATTTCTAATGTATACTTTAATTATTTAATATATGAAAAAGGGCTGAAAGTTAAAGATGTTCCCGTTATGCATCTTGAGCCGGAGAATCCTGTTAAACGTCTGACTTTTAAAAACTCTAAAAAGCCAAAAAGTTTAACAATTTATATAAAATTAAGATACTAAAAAGCCTCCATTACGGAGGCTTTTTTTAATATTTAAGCATAGAAACTATTTTTCCGTTACCTTCGAGTTTTTCTCGTCCGTTCAAATCGCAAAGTTCGATTAAAAATGCTATTCCAACAAGATTCGCACCGGTTTTCTTTACGAGTTTACAGGCAGCTTCAGCGGTACCGCCAGTGGCAAGTAAGTCATCAACAATCAGTACATTTGCACCTTCAGGAAATGCATCTTTATGAACTTCAATTTTATCAGTTCCATATTCAAGTTCATATTCCTGGGAATATGTTTCGGCAGGCAGTTTATTTGGTTTTCGGATAGGAACAAAACCTGCATTCAGCTTGTAAGCCATTGGCATGCCAAATATAAAACCGCGGCTTTCAATTCCTGCAATATAGTCAATTTTTACATCTTTGAACTGTTCGCAAAGATAATCAATCATAATTTTTAGTGTTTCTGCATCTTTAAGAGCAGTTGTAATATCTCTAAAAATAATACCTTTTTTCGGAAAATCAACCACATCTCTGATTTTGCTGCGTACGTCTAAAATTGTATCTGTCATTATTTTTCTCCTTTTTCAGCCAGCTTTTGTTTTAGCTTTTCAGTATATTCTTTTGTATAATTCTTTGTTTTTTCCAATTCTTTTTTAATAAAAGCTTTTATACTTGCTTCTTCTTCTTTTACCAGTCCGTGTGCTGTTTTGCCCCAGTTCATATTCTTTTTCATAAACAAAATTTTAAACCCGATATAAAATACAAGCGGGAACCAGATTATGAAAAGATAAATTGATGTTTCAAGTGCTTCAAACGTAGCATCAAGCCTTGGCATAAAATCATATCTTCTCAGTGAATATCTTGCAGCCATGAAAAATCCTGCGCCTATAACAACGCCGATAATTATTGAAGAAAAAAGCATATGAGGGGAAGCATCTTTTGCAAGGACTTTAAATATTCTGATAGTAAGCTCCATTAAAAACCACAAAGGCATAATAAACTGCGATATATATGCGGTCATATCAAGTTTAGCGCGTAACGACATTTTTTTAGACGTCAAAGCTGCTCCTGAATATTCAAGGTACCGTCTTATAGTACCTTCGAGCCATCTTCTTCTCTGGCGGAATAAAGGCCATAAATACGTAATACCTTCTTCGTATACTACAGCATCAATACAATATCTGACGTCCCAGCCTCTGATATGTAATCTTGTGGACATATCAAGGTCATCTACAATAGTATAATTATTCCACCCGTCAATATCTTCCAGAGCTTCTCGTTTTATAAGCTCTCCGTTGCCTCTGAGTTCAACTGCACCTTTTACAGAATCTCTGCCGGCCTGAAAGTAGGTATCCATTGTGTATTCGTTATTCTGGCATCTTGTAAGCAGGTTTTGGTTTCTGTTTCTTATAACTTTTCTTGCCTGAACAGCTCCTACATCTTTTGGTTCAAGTTCCGGAACAAGTTTTGAGAGAAAATCAGGCTCTACTGTAGCATCTGCGTCAAATACAAGAACAGCATCTCCATGAGCCATCTTAAAAGCGTCGTTCAAAACGGCTGATTTGCCCGGAAATGCTCCCTGCTGGCGTATTAGAGTCTTAACCTTAGGATATCTGTTTTCAAGGTCTTTTATAACGGAGGCTGTATTATCGGTGCTCCTGTCATCAATTACGATAATTTCAAAGTTTTCGTAATCCATTTGAAGAATATTCTCAACAGTATTTGCAATAACATCTTCTTCGTTATGTGCAGGAATCATTACCGTAACGAACGGCTTATAATCTTCATTAATAACCTGAGGATATTTCCGGAGTTTTCTTTTTTTTAAGTTATATGCAAGGTTGGTGAATATTGCATAAATTGTCATACACAGGCATAAAAATGCAAGTCCCCAAACAGTATTAAAATAGCTCTGGAAAATATATAAGAATACTCCTAATCCGAAAATAATTGTAAATAAGATTATTCTCTCTTTCATAAAAAAATACCTGCTATTGCTCCATGTCCATAATATATTTTACCGAAAAAATACCGAAAAAGCCATTGATTTATAACTTTTGTATAGTATTAAAATAGTAAAATTACTGCAAATAGACGTTTTTTAGGGTAAAAATATATTAATTTTCGTTAAAATACTTGCGCAAATTCTAATATTCGTTATAATAAGGGAGTACATAAGAAGAAGGAGTTTTATCATGAACAAAGAAGAATTAGTACAAGAAGTTGCAAAAAAAGCTAACGTTACTCAAAAAGAAGCATCTGAAGTAATCGGTGCTTGGATTGATACAGTTCAAAAAACTGTTGCTAAAGGTAAAAAAGTAACATTAGTTGGCTTCGGTACTTTTGAAGCTAGAAAAAGAGCTGCTAGAACCGGTAGAAACCCGCAGACAGGTAAAGAAATTAAAATCCCTGCTAAAACAGTTCCTGCATTTTCTGCTGGTAAAAAATTCAAAACTGTTGTTAACGGCAAGTAATTGGATTTTTATTACAGATTTAAAAAGACTCCGTTGTGAAACGGGGTCTTTTTTTTATTGCGTTTAAAATGAGAATTGTGTATAATTAAAATAAAAAGGAGGAAAACTATGCGAAAAGCAGTTATAGCGTGGATTTCGGGGGGGGGGGCGTCTGTATGACAGCTTAAGAAAGCTGTTTTCAATTTTACCTCTTGAAAAAATACCCCAAATACAAACCGTGCCTTTTGTCACGGTGATTTTTGCTGCAAAGAATGTTAAAATAGAAAACAGTATATTAAACGGAGGTAAAATGAAAAAAGGAAAAGCGTTTACACTTGCAGAAGTGCTTATAACACTTGGCATAATAGGAATAGTTGCTGCAATGACTCTGCCAACGCTTGTTGCCAAGCATAGAAAAAAGGTTTTGCATACACAGTTTTTGAAAGCATATAGCGATATTCAAAATGCAGCAAAACGCTTTCAAGCAGATTTAGGGATTAGTGTTTACGAATATAGTCAAGGGGAACCTAATGCTATGTCATCCTCAGATACCCTTGGTAAACTTATGACTTATTTTGCAGGAGTAAAGAAAGGTTCAGTAACGATTGGGGTAGGAAATAGCGAGGCCATTCTTGGTTATAAGCCTAAAAATCTTAAAGGGGAACTTGTTCCTAATATGCCTTGTGACCGCTCCATTGTTACTGAAGAAATAGGCGGCAGATTTTTCTCAATGGATGATCCTGTTAGTGTGTATGATAATCCGCCTTACGGCCCTAAAATATGTGTTGATATTAACGGAAGGAAAGGCCCTAATATTTTCGGATATGACTGGTTTGTATTTGTATTTACTAAAGACAACGGAGTTAAGCCGTATATAGGAAAGGCAACTGCAAATTTAGACCCTGAGATGCCGAATCCTGAAACTGTCTGCTCTTATACATTTAATAATGCTAATCATACCTGCGCATATTTTGCATTAACCGATACAAGTCCGGAAAACCCGAAAGAAAAATACTGGACTGATTTTCTAAAATAATTTGCTGTAGTGTTCGTTATAAAAATCGCCAAATCTGTCGTCAAGAATTGCTTGACGGCATTTTTGCGAGAAGTCTACGAGAAATTTTATGTTATGAATAGATAACAGGGTGGAAGCTGTAGCTTCCTGGCAGCGCCATAAATGTCTTATATAAGCACGCGAATGATTCCGGCATGCATAGCAGTCACAGCCTTCAACAAGCGGTTTGTCGTCGTCCCGGAACTGTTTATTTTTAATATTCTTTTTACCTTCCCACGTAAAGAATGAGCCATGACGTGCGTTACGGGTCGGAAGAACACAGTCAAACATATCTATACCGTGTTTTATTCCATCTAGTAAATCTTCAGGGGTTCCTACACCCATTAAGTATCTAGGTTTATTTTCCGGTAATAGTGGTGCTGTGAGTTTTGTGAAATAATTTTTAATATCAGCCGGTTCGCCGACGCTTACTCCGCCGATTGCATATCCTACAGCATCATAAGTTGATATAACTCTTGCACTTTCTTTTCTTAAATCATCAAAAAACGCCCCTTGTACAATAGGAAAAAGTGCCTGACGCGGGTTTGTCTTTGCTTTAAAACATCTTTCAAGCCAGCGGTGTGTTCTTTCCATTGCCGCTCTGGCTGTTTCGTAATCACAAGGATAAGGTGCGCATTCATCAAACGCCATTATAATATCAGCACCGATATCCTGCTGAATTTCCATGGATACTTCCGGAGAAATAAAATGTTTTTTACCGTCTTTCGGGTCACGAAACTCCACGCCGTCTTCTGTAATTTTTCTCAAATGTGCAAGCGAAAATACCTGAAATCCTCCGGAATCGGTTAATACAGGTTTATGCCAATTCATCCAGTTATGAATTCCACCGAATTGTTTTATTAATTTAGTTCCGGCTCTCAGGTATAAATGGTATGAATTAGAGAGCATAATCTGGGCACCTGTATCCATAATCTGATCTGAAGTTAATGTTTTTACAGCAGAGTTAGTCCCAACCGGCATAAAGATAGGCGTTTTAATTACTCCATGAGGAGTTGTAAAAACGCCTGCTCTTGCTCCTGTTTGTTTGCAGGTGTGAATGAGTTCATACTTAAAATATTCATGAGCTCTATCACGCATTACTCGTCTACACCTTCCGTAACTAATTCCATCATGTTTTTATAATTTGTACAAAGTTCTTCAGGTTTAAAATAAATATTAATTTCTCTTTCAGCACTTTCTACAGAATCTGAACCATGAACGGTGTTGTATTCTTTTAATTGGGCATAATCAGCTCTAATCGAACCTACGTCAGCTTCGCACGGATCCGTTGCACCAAGCAGGTGGCGAATACCCTGCACTGCCTTATAACCTTGAAATACCATAGCAACAATCGGGCCGCTGGTAATATATTTTACAAGGTTCGGATAAAAGGGTTTATTGATATGTTCTTCGTAGTGTTTTGAAGCCAATTCTTCATCAACCTGAAGCATTTTCATGCCGATTAATTTATAGCCCTTTTTTTCAAATCTGTTGATAATTTCTCCTACGCAGCCTCTTTTTACTCCGTCAGGTTTAATCGCAACAAACGTTCTTTCTTCTGTATGCATGTTGTTTTTCCTCCATATACAGCAAGTGTAACATAAATTAATAAAAAAAGCTATCAGTTTTTACCGGTTACTTTAAATTCACACTCAAGCTTTTTCAGATATCTAAATAGCATTATAAGCATCAGTATACAAAGTACTATTGCCGCAAACAAAAGTCCGAACCAGAACCCTCTTAACATCAGGCCGTTATGCAACGCAAGCCAGTATCCGAATGGTATTGATATTATCCAGTAACCTAAAAAGTTTGCAATTAATACAATTTTTGTTTTTTTAATTCCTTTATAAATTCCGGCAAGGGCAACCTGCAATCCGTCGAAAATTTGAAAAATTGAAACAATATATAATACCGGTACACATATTTTGATAAGTGTAATATCTTTTGTAAAAAGGCTTACTAGAAAATGCGGGAATGAGCAGAATACTACGGCACTGCACATCATAAAGCCTACAGACATAAGCATACCGATAACGACATAATTTTTTAATTCCGGAAATTGTTTTGCGCCGTTTGCAAAACCTACCTTTACTGCAATTGCATTGGATATTGCAAGAGGAACCATAAATGAAACCGTTGTAAGCGTACAGATAAGATTTTGTGCAGCAGCATATATTCCGGCTACACGTCCCATAAAGATAGCAATACTGTTAAATGCTATGAATTCTACTAATATTGCCAGTGATATAGGAAGCCCTACTGTCATCAGGTTTTTATAATAGCGTTTGTCATGGTAGTTCCTGAATTTCATCAACCCGAGACAGTAAAATAATAATGCAAGTCCCATAAAATATCTGACCGTAAAACTTGCAATTGCAAGACCTATCGCTCCCATGGAAGGAATAGGCCCCATACCGAATACAAATGTTATATTTAAAATTACATTTAAAAATACACAAATAACCGTGACAAGATTTGGCACGAATACAATTTCAAAAGCCTGTAAAAATTCTTTTAAGGAAGCATGCAAATATGCTCCGAATGTGGAAAAAGCTGTTATAAACATATACTCTTTAATATCCGGTACAAGTTTTGATTCAAAATGCATATAATCAATTACCGGAATAAATGCCAGTACAAGAAAAGTGGTGATAAGTGCTAGTATCATAGAAAATCTTATAGTAGGGAAAAAATATTTTTTTGCAGATTTTTTTTCACCCCTTATGTTTGAAAGAATAGGAGAAACGCTTGCAATAAGACCTATCCCGAATGTCATAATACAATTGGTAATTGCTGTGGCAATACTTATTGCCGCAAGGGTGTCGGTAGAATGTCTGCCGGCTATCAGCACATCTCCTGCGCCTATAAGTATAAATCCCAAATTCCCCATTATTATGGGCAGGGCAATGTTTAATAATTCTTTAGCATAATATTTAATATTTTTTTTCATTATGCTCTTATTATATCGCAAAAGTTTTATTTGGGAATATTTTTATATTTTGGATACTACAGATATACCTGTTTCATCTGCAAAAAAGGGCAAAATTTTTGCGGTGAATTTATGAGCTGTTTCAGTACAGGTAATTGCTAGAAATCCAAAAGTTCGGATAAGGATATTCCAAGACCGTCTGCTAACTTTTTGAGTGTACCCAAGCTCGGTGAACGTTCCATTCTTTCTAATCTTCCTATGTACGTTCTGTCCAGGTTGCAAATTAAAGCCAAACCTTCTTGTGTTAGGCCTCTCTGGCTTCTTATCCTTTTAATCTTATGTGAAAATTGTCTTAGTAAATCTGACATACACAAAATATATGCGAATCAGTGCCAGACGTCGACCGCCAGATGTCACAAAATCGACTATTTTCTGTACTTATTATAATTTATAACATAACTTTAATGCAATTAGCCGAACGGTTATAATTTAAAAAGCCTGAATTAAAATTCAGGCTTTGGTTTTAGTTATTTTTTCCGGTTCGTTTATAAAAATCTTCAATAAATCCTGTATTGAATTTACCGCTTATAAACACAGGATCTTCAATAATCGCCTGATGGAATGGTATCGTGGTTTCAATTCCTGTGATAACATACTCTTTTAATGCACGATACATTCTTCGTCTTGCTTCATTACGAGTTCTACCCCAGCAGATTAACTTACCAATCATAGAATCATAATAAGGCGGTATTGAGTAATCCTGATAAACATGAGAATCGACTCTTACCCCGAAACCTCCAGGTGTTACATACCCTGTAATTTTTCCTGGATTCGGCATAAAGTCTTTTTCCGGATTTTCAGCATTAATACGGCATTCAATAGCATGTCCTCTCAAGACTATTTCATCTTGAGTGAAGTCAAGTTTTTCACCGGCAGCTACCATTATTTGTTCTCTAACTAAATCTACGTTAGAAATCATTTCCGTAACACAGTGTTCAACCTGAATACGGGTATTCATTTCCATGAAGTACCATTTGCCGTCATGGTCAAGTAAAAATTCACATGTACCTGCTCCTTCGTAATTAATAGCTTTTGCCGCACGGACAGCAGCAGCACCCATTTCTTTACGTGTAGCTTCGTCAATTGCAGGAGAAGGAGCTTCTTCCAGTAATTTTTGGTGGCGTCTTTGAATTGAACAATCTCTTTCGCCTAAATGAACAACATTTCCGTACTGGTCGCCAAGAATTTGAACTTCAATGTGACGCGGGTTTTCAAGATATTTTTCTGCATAAACATCAGGATTCCCGAAAAAGTTTTGAGCTTCTGACTGGCAGAGATTCATATTTGTTTCTACTTCATCATCATTTCTGACAATACGCATACCTTTTCCGCCGCCGCCTGCTGTAGCTTTTAAAATAATAGGGTATCCTGCTTTTTTTGCGAACTCTTTAACTTCTTGAGCAGTTTTTAGAATACCCGTTCCCGGAGTCACAGGAACATTGTTTTCTATCATGGTTTTTCTGGCAGTGGCTTTATCGCCCATTTTTCTCATAGCCTCAGCAGTAGGGCCTATAAATTTAATACCGTGTTTTTCACAAATTTCAGCAAAATCTGCTCTTTCAGACATAAATCCGTAACCCGGATGGATAGCGTCCGCACCGGATACAAGAGCCGCTGAAATAATTGCAGGAATACTCAAATAACTTTTTGCACTTTGAGCCGGTCCTATGCAGTAAGCTTCTGTGGCTAATCTTACGTGAAGTGAGTTGGCATCTGCCTGAGAATAGATTGCAACCGTAGGAATACCTATTTCTCTGCACGCTCTTATAATTCTTACCGCAATTTCGCCGCGGTTTGCAATTAATACTTTTTTAAACATATCCTTTTCCCTAAAATAGTAAGGGTGTTAAAAAATAACACCCTTATATTTATAAACTATTCTATATACATTAAAACTTGTCCGAATTCAACAGGCTGGCCGTCTTTTACGCAAATTTCAACAACTTTGCCGGAAACTTCGGATTCTATTTCATTCATTAATTTCATAGCTTCCACAATACAAACAACATCTCCCTGAGAAATTGTCTGACCTACTTCAACAAACGGTTTTGCGTCAGGAGACGGGGCACTGTAGAAAGTTCCAACCATCGGAGAAGTAAGAGGTTTTCCTTTTTTAGCGGGTTCTGCTGAAGGAGCAGGGGCTGGCTGTTGCGCAGCAGGAGCAGGTTGAGATGCCGGAGCCGCAGCTACAGGAGCTACTACAAGGTCTTTTCTTAAAGTAATAGCCTGTTCTCCATCTTCAAGAGAGATTTCAGTCAGCGAATTGTCAGCTAAAACTTTTGCTAATTTTTCTACATATTCAATATCAAATTTCATATTTTGCCTTTCTTATTTATGTGCTGAAAATTTCGAGCACGACCCGCACTGCGGGACAGAAGCTGCGGCTATGGCAGCCTGAAATTTAACAGCGGTCTAAGTATTCGTTAGATCTGGTGTCAACTCTGATAACGTCGCCGTTTTGAACGAAGAACGGAACGTTAACAACAGCACCTGTTTCTAATTTTGCAGGTTTAGTTCCACCCTGAGCAGTATTACCTTTTTCAGCAGGAGGGGTATCGACAACTTCGAGTTCAACGTGAGCCGGAATGTCAATCCCAATAATTCTGCTATCGTGCATAAGAACCTGAACAACCATGTTTTCTTTCAGGTATTTGATACCGTCGCCGATATGGTCTTCAGATATTTGTAATTGTTCATATGTTTCATTATCCATCATGACGTATTCATTACCTTCTTTGTAAAGGTATTGCATTTCACGTCTGTCAAGCATAGCTTTTGCTACTTTTTCCCCTGCACGGAATGTTTTTTCAACAACCTGACCGGTTTCAACGTTTTTGAGTTTTGATCTTACAAACGCTGCACCTTTACCCGGTTTAACGTGCAAAAATTCCACAACTGACCACAAGCCGTTGTCTAATTGAAGCGTCAAGCCTGTTTTTAAATCGTTTACTGAAATCATATTTTTCCCCTTATAAAAATCATAATCTTACTTTTGTAAGTTGATATTAACATAAACAATTAAAACTTCAAACAATTGTTACAATTTAGATTATTATTATTAACAAAGTAGCAAAATTATTTTTAATGGGTTATTATAATATTATTAAAAAATAAGGAGTGTGTATTATGAATATTTCAGCTGTTTCTAATCGTTGTCCTAAACCGTGTCCTAATTTTACTCATAACAATGAAAAACATTATGAAAATCCTATTAATCGTAACACAGAAAGAGGCTTAACCGTTTTGCAATCTGTAGGAACAAGTGCTCTTGTCGGCGGAACAGCGTTTGGTATAGCATCGTTTCTGATTCCTAAGACAACCAAAATGAGAATGGGTAAGGCTGGAATTATAGGAGGCGTATTAGGGGCAGTGAGTTTGCTTTTAACATTGCCTGCAAATCTTTATAACACCAAAGTGAGAGCTTTTACACGAGAAAAAGAAATGGATGTTTTCAGCCGTGACAGGGAGTTAAAATCAAATATTCTATCCGAAGTTGATAAAGAAGTTCAGGATGAAGATGTCTCTCTTGATAAGAAAATAGATCATTATGCAACTGTCCAGATGGCAAACAATGGAAACGCTATGATGATAAAAGGGGCATAGTTAATGCGGGTTGAAGCAGTCAAAAGTAATTATAATTTTTCATCTGCAAATAAACCTCAACAGCGTAAGACAGACAAAAATCCTATTTCAAAAACCGGTGAAAAGACTAATCTTGCGGTGGCGACATTTGTCGGCGGCTTAGGGCTCGGCGCACGGCTTTTGTTTGAACTGTTTGACGACGGCTTTGTGTTTGAGGATTTAGGTAAAGCTGCAAAGAATTATGTTAATAAAAACCATAAAGGTTTGAGCGGTGCAAAGAAAGAATGGTTTATAATAGGCACGGCTCTTAGCTTTATCGGTGCTGCAATAGGCGGCGTTGCATTACTTTATACAATATATAAAGCTCCAAAAATCAATTACGAAGGGAATATCAATGCTTTTAAAAAAAGTAAAGATATGGATGTTTATATAAAAGGCAATAACGTTGAAAAAGAAATTCTTACTCAGATGAATGACAGGGCGCAAAATGCAGACGATAAAGAGAAAGAAAAACTTAAAGAACAGTATATGAAAATGCAGATGGCAAAAAATCAGTTGCCTGATTTTATAAAAAATGATAAAAAGTTTAAAATGCCTCAATCTTGAATTTTTTTATTAAATAGTATATAATAAAATAAATTGCAAAAAGGAGGAATGTATGTACAAATCAACTATAGCGCAGATTTCGGGGGGGGGGGCAAACCGAATACCTCTCAGCTAAAGGGTTTACACTTGCAGAAGTTTTGATAACACTTGGAATTATTGGGATTGTTGCTGCAATGACTCTGCCAACCCTTGTTGCAAAACATAGGATTACAGTAACAGAAACGGCTTTGAAGAAGTTTTATACAAATATTAATCAGGCGGTTCGTTTATCGGTTGCTGATAATGGCGAAACTCAATACTGGACATTTGCAGATGAAGCTTATAATCCTGAGAAGATTGAAGCATTTTATAATAAGTATTTTAAAGATTATCTGAAGGTTTTAGAAAATAGTAAGACTAACAGAGCTTTTAACATTATTTTTTCTGACGGTTCAGCAGCCGGAATTGCATATTACGGCAAAGATTGGATTTTTTGTCTCAAAGCTAAAGACTTGCAGGATTATTCAAAATACATCGGTACAAAATGTTTTATATTTGGATTTTATCCTATGGGTGTAGGCGGAGATTGTGATTCTTCAACTTATTCATACAAAAATTTTCATAATAAAGGTGTTGAACCATACGTTTCTTGTACAATAACCGAAGAAGACGGTTCCGTTAATAATACAACGATAAAGGATTTGTATAAATCGCCTAGTCTTTATACAAAGCTTATTCAGCTTAACGGATGGAAAATTCCGAAAGATTATCCTTTGCGCTTGTAATTTTTATGCTAAAATAGTCTTGAAATGGCACAAGGACAAATTTATAAAATTCATTCCGATTTTTATTATGTTGCCGCAGGCAGCGAAACTTTTGAGTGCAAAATCCGTGAAGTATTAAAAAAACAGAAGGAAAAGATTCTTGTTGGTGATTTTGTAGAATTTGAAAACGGTCATATTACAAAAGTTCTGCCCCGAAAAAACTTTATTAAAAGACCAAGTGTTGCTAATATTGATCAGGTAATAATTGTATCCGCACTCAAAGAGCCTGATTTGGATTTGCACCAGCTTAACCGCTATATAGCACTCGCAAAATACTTTGATATACCGGCTGTGCTATGTTTTAACAAAGAAGATCTTAAATGGGATAAACATTTAAAAGATAAAATAAAAAAAATATATGAACCTTTAGGATATAAGATAGCTTATACATCAGCAACAGAACATAAAGGTATAAAAGCTTTCGAAAAAATTCTTGAAGGCCGAACGAGCGTTCTTTGCGGCAATTCCGGAGTCGGTAAATCCAGTCTTATAAATGCCATAAACCCTGATTTACACCTTAAAACAAAACGTGTCAGCGAAAAGACCCGGCGCGGAACCCATACAACAAGACATTCGGAGATTATTAATATTAATGATAATTCAAGAATAGTTGATACTCCGGGATTTAGTAATGTAAGATTTAACTTTATTCTTCCTGCTGATGTTGATTTGCTTTTCTCTGATATAGCGTTATACAGAGATGAATGTAAATACTCGGATTGCCTGCATATTAACGAAGACGGCTGCAATGTCCTTGATAATATTAAAAAAATTGACCCGTCGCGTTATGAAAGTTATCTTGAATTTATAAATGAGGCAAAAGAATATAAAGACAAAATTAAGTTTGAAGGTAACAAAGAAGAACATACAAAAAAAGTAGTCCATAATCGTACATTTGCAAAAATAAGCGGTAAAAAGCGTCTGAGTGCACGTAATACACAAAAACAAAAAATTTATAAGGAATATGAAACAGACCATGAAGATGAATGATTATATCGAAATAGTAGACATAAAGCTTGATGAATTTATGCCAATTGAATATCCTGAGGATATTTTTAAGGCAATGAAATATACAGTTACGCTGCCGGGTAAACGATTGCGGCCTGTTATGTGTCTTGAAAGCTGCCGCGTATTCGGCGGGAATTATGAAGATGCAATCCCGACGGCATGTGCTATAGAAATGCTTCATGCACAAACTCTTATACATGATGATTTGCCTTGTATGGATAATGATGATTTCAGGCGCGGAAAACCTACCAACCATAAGGTTTTCGGAGAAGCAAATGCTGTTCTCGCAGGTGATGCACTTCTCACTTTCGCACCACAGATTATAGTAAAAAATTCTAAAAATCTGGGTAGTGAAAAACTCATTAAAATTCTTGAAGAATATTTTCAAGCCGGTGGTGCATACGGTGTTATAGCCGGACAGGTAGTTGATATCGAGAGTGAAAAAGGCAATGTTCAGGGCGACAAGGGCGAAACTCTGGAATACATCCATACTCACAAAACAGCAGATTTGTTTAAACTTGCCCTGAGAACAGGTGCAATTATTGCGAATGCAACTGATGAACAAATAAACGAGATAACCGAATTCGGACAGATTCTCGGTGTGGCTTTCCAGATAGCTGACGATATTCTCGATGAAATATCTACTTTTGAAGAAATGGGTAAAACTTTAGGTAAAGATAAAAACGCCGGTAAACTGACCTATACATCGCTGTATGGTTTAGATGAATCTAAAAATAAATTGTCTTGCCTTTTGGATAATTGTTATGATATTATTAGAAAGTTCGATATAAAATCGGAAGTTTTCGTTGAGATAATTTCTGGAATCAAAAAGAGAGTAGGAATTAAATGATTAGTATAGCAAATAACGGATATGAAGTTCTGGCAGCCGGGCTTTTTTCGGCATTTACTGCTCAGGTGATAAAGTTTGTAATTTTTACCATCCAGTCGCGTAAGATAAATTTTAAAATCTTTACTACTACAGGTGGTATGCCTAGTTCTCATTCTGCGGGAGTTATGGGATTGTCCACCTCTGTAGGTTTGATAGCCGGATTTGACTCGCTGATTTTTGCAATCGCACTCGGATATGCCCTTGTTACAATGTATGATGCCGCAGGTGTAAGACGTGCAGCAGGTAAAACCGCTGCCTGCCTGAATAAAATGATGGATGATTTCTATAAACATGATGTTCAGGCTATTGGCGGTAAGTTAAAAGAATTGCTGGGACATACGCCTTTTGAAGTAATAATGGGTGCTATCTACGGAATATTCTTTACGGTATGTTTCCATAATTTCCTTGTTAGATAACAAGTACTTGCGTTTTAATATTATTCATGTAATAATATAAGTACAAAGGGTTTATAGATTTTATCTATATCAGTTATTGAACCTTTGCGGAAAGAAAGAGATACTCCAACGGATGGGTGTTGAGGAATTTAATTACAAATATATAAAAGATAAAGCAAGCGCAGGAAGCTGGCGTAGAGGTTACGAATACCATCTGAAAGATATGGTTTTCGATACTTACCCTGAAAAGAATTTTTATATGGGTAAGGTAAAGGGAAACTTTCAGGATCACTATAATACAGACTTAATCTTTAAAAAGAATAAAGTTGAAGCACGTTGTAACTGCCCGCTTAAAGAAGAATGGTGCAAGCATGCCGTTGCTGTTGCATTAAAAGCTATTGATGAACACGCTTACGAAGACTGGCTTGAAACTAAATTCGGTATGGAATTTGATTTCCCTGATGAAAATACTGCTTTGACTGAAGAACCTAAAGGAAATTATATTTTTCACTTTAATCCTAAACGTAAAGCAAACTTTTTCTCAATTCTGGTTATGTCGCGCGAAACCGGAAAAGTTGTAAGGCAGATAGAAAATATTTTAAGAGCCCTTATAGAAGCCCAGAAACAGAACCCTGATTTTGAACTTAATAATTCCCAGAAAGTTGAAGTTGCCATATTCCAGCAATTACTGACAATTTCGCGTCAGGATAAAAAGGCCGGCTGGTATGATATTCCGATAACAAAATTCGGGCCGATGTTCACACTGCTTGCGCATGCTGATGAAGTTCTTGATGAAAAGACAAAACAAAGACTGAAATTTACAGATGAAGAATGGAAGCTTGTTTTGAATGTGAATGTATCACAGGCCGGAACTATTCTTCTCTCTCTTGAGTGGAAAAGACCTGATAAGGATGATGTTTATCCGCTTGAAGAAGTTAGATATTTTTCAAGACATTTGAAGTGGGGCAGATATAAAAATATAATTTTCCCGACAAATATTGCCATGCAATCTGTTCCGCAGAACCTTTTAAAATCTTCTTTTACAGATTTAAAAGATTCCGACGGAGGCAAATTTATTTATGAGGAATTGCCTAAACTCCGTGAGATTATGGATGTTAATATAGATGAAAGTATTTCAAAATTAATGCTGGAAGAACGTCCGCCGTTGAACATCGTAACTCTCGGTATTGATTATGACCAATCGTTAAAGGCAACTCTGGAATTTGAATATGACGGTGTTGTTGTTCCTTATTCAAAATCAAGTGAGAAGTCGCCTTATATTACAATTAAAAAACCGGGTGAAGATTTTATTTACTGGATTAAACGTAATTATAAACACGAGCAGGATTCTTATAATATGCTTCTGGCATGTAAATTCGTTCCTATGCAGACAAATAACCTTGCTCTTGAAAAAGAAAACGCTATTGATTTTTATAATTACTATATTAAGCAGGCCGGAGAAGGTTGGAAGTTTGAAGAAAAAGATGATATGAACTTCTTTAAACTTATGGATGAACCTTTCAAAATGTGTGCTAAAATTGACTTTTCCGAAGAATCTCAGGATAGTTTTGAAATTCAGCTTTACGGCCGTGTCGGGGAAGAAATTATTAATTTCGACGATGTTTACGAAACAATACAAAGCGGTGAAAAATACAGCAGAATAAGAAGTCTGGGATTTGTTGAGTTCCCTGCACAAAATATCTATGCAATGATGAGAGCATTTAACTCTTTTGATGTATACAGAAATGATGAGAATAAATTTACTGTAAAGACATATCGTGCAGGCCTTATAAATGAACTTAAAAATCTTGATGTTGAACTTGTTTTGAGCGAGCGTTTTGAGAAATTCTGGGAACAGATGTCGACATTCTCTACTCATGAGGGGCTGGAACTTCCAAAAACTGCTACCGCAGAATTCAGAGAATACCAGTTAAAAGGTTTCGGATGGCTGTGGTTTATGTACAGATACGGCTTGAACGGGATTCTTGCTGATGATATGGGCCTTGGTAAAACCTTGCAGGCTTTGACAGTTCTGCAAAAGGCAAAAGAACAGGACGGGCCTGCTCCGACTCTTGTAATTTGTCCTACTACAGTTGTATTTAACTGGGAGTCCGAAATTCAAAAATTTGCGCCTGAACTCAGTTGTCTGAAGTTATCCGGTGTGGATAGAAAAGCATTGTTCAAAGAAATTCCGAATTACGATGTTGTTATCACAAGTTATGCCTTAATTAGGCGAGATATTAAACATTTTAAAGACATTAACTTCAGATATGTAATTCTGGATGAATCTCAAAATATTAAAAATGCAATGTCTCAAACTGCACAGGCTGTTAAGCAGTTACAGGCCACCCATAAACTTGCTCTCTCAGGTACTCCAATAGAAAATAAACTTGAAGAATTGTGGTCTGTGTTTGACTTTTTAATGCCGGGCTTCCTTTTAAGTGCTGCGGAATTTAATGCAAGATATGTTAACCCGATTATGGAACGCGGTGATAAAACTGTTGAAAAACGTTTGAAACTTCAAATTTATCCGTTTATCTTACGTCGTATGAAACGTGATGTTGCAAAAGACCTTCCTGATAAAGTTGAAAATATTGCATACTGTGAGCTTACGGATGAACAAAAAGACTTTTATCTGCAAGTTCTTGATAGTACAAAAGAAGAATTATTCAAGAGTATTGAACAAAACGGACTTGAAAAAAGCAGGTTATCTATTTTCTCTGCTCTGCTCAGATTGCGTCAAATCTGCTGTCACCCTAGACTTTATGATAAAGAAAACGTTAAACACGTTATGTCCTCCGGTAAGTTTGAAAAACTCAAAGTCATGCTTGAAGAAATTATTTCGGAAGGCCATAGAGTTCTTTTATTCAGCCAGTTTGTCAATATGCTTGATATAGTAAAAGGCTGGCTTGAACGTGAAGGTATTGAATATGAATATCTAACCGGTAAAACTAAAGACCGTCAGGCAGCAGTTGAACACTTTAATAACAGTAAAATTCCTATATTCTTAATAAGCTTAAAAGCGGGCGGAACTGGTTTGAACCTCACCGGAGCGGATTACGTAATCCATTACGATCCATGGTGGAATCCTGCCGTTGAAGATCAGGCAACTGACCGTGCATACCGTATCGGCCAGACTAAGAAGGTATTTGTTTACAGACTTATTACGAAAAATACTGTTGAAGAAAAAATTCAGAAACTCAAAACCATTAAAAGAAACCTTGTTGACAGCGTAATTTCGGTTGATAGAAATATCGTAAAATCTCTTACAATGGATGATATTAAAGAAATTTTCTCTGTTGATTAATTGAGAAAATCAGTCCAGTATTTTTCTTTCGGGTTTTCGGGACTTGTATCTGTAATTGCAAAATATGCACAGGTATATGTAGCATTGGCATAAGAATAACTACAAGCTGTCTCGGGATTAGGCAAATCTTGACCAAGATTTTGTGAGTTTTTACCAATAAACGGTTTAACTCCACCATCTTTTGTGAAAGTAAATACAAACCAATCGTACCCGTAACGGTTAGGCCCTTTACGTCCATTTATATCTACACATAATTTGGGCCCATTTGGGGGATTATCATACCTACTAACAGGATCATCCATCGAGAAAAATCTCCCCCCAACTTCCTCAGATACAATTGATCTATCACAAGGTTGAGAAATAACATTATTACCCGAAAGATTTTTGGGTCTATATCCAATTGCTTTTTCAAAAGAATCATTCAAATCACTTGTTACAACATTACTATTCGATTTATTACCTTGAAAATAAACTATATAACTTTTTAAAGTTTCAGATGAATATACTCCTTGTTCTTTTTGACTATATTCGTAAACACTAATCCCTAAATCTGCTTGAAAGCGTTTTGCTGCATTTTGAATATCGCTATATGCTTTCAAAAACTGTGTATGCAAAACCTTTTTTCTATGCTTGGCAACAAGCGTTGGCAGAGTCATTGCAGCAACTATTCCTATTATGCCAAGTGTTATAAGCACTTCTGCAAGTGTAAATCCTTGTTTCATTAATCCTCCATATTTAGAATTATAAAATATTTCATTTTGTATGTCAATATTTAGTACTACATTTTGTAATATTATATATTGTTTATAGAGTATCAAAATACTCTTATCATAAATATATGAAAGATGAAGAACTATTTGATAGAATTGCATTGAATGTTAAGGTTGAACGTACAAAAAAACGTTTAACTCAGGCTGCATTGGCAGAACTAATAGATGTACACGAAAAATATATTGGTAAAATAGAAAATGGCAAGCAGAATGTTACAATAAAAACCTTGAATAAACTTGCAAACGCTTTAAATATTGATATTTGCAAATTGTTTGAAAATCAGAGTTAGTTGTTGTTAAGCTTTTTATCAATAAATGCTTTATGGAGATTTGCCTGTAAGTTTCCTCGTACGATATGGTATGCGGCAATACCGATTGCGGTAATTCCGGCTGTAATTTTAGTCTTACTGCTTATAGCTTTAAATGGATGTTTAAAAACCTGAACTAAAGAATTTCCTTTTTTAAAACCTCTTGGCAGAGCTCCGAAAAGCCAGCCTGCTCCCATAATTGTTCCACCCGCAAGTGTACCGTAAATTGCGCCTTTCGCTGTACCTTTAGTTATTTCTTCCGTTGCAGTAAAAAATTTTGCAATTGATGCAAGTTTTTGTTTAAAAGTCTTTTTATTATCAGGTTTATGTTCTTGTGCCAATTCAAAGCTGTCCATATGATCGGATTCAAGTATTTTATTATCGGCAGCAGGTTCGTTAAGTAGCTTTTCATTATGTAAAGGCGGTTTTTCTTCTGAAATATTGGAAGATTTAAAATTAATGATATTAGAATTGAAACCTACTGACATAATTTGCTCCTACAATTTCATATGTATGTATATTAAAACCGATAAATGCAAAATTTTGTCTCAAAATAGAGACATTTTTTACAAAAGTTATTAATTTAATTAAACAAATTTAGCTGAGGAACGTTCAATTTGGTGTCAGAAGATTTTTTACGTGTAGCTAGGTTGTTTGAGAAGTCTTTTTGCATTTTATTCATCAAATCCTGAGAACGTTTAATTACCGAATTTGGCAGACCTGCCATTTTAGCAACCTGAATACCGTAACTTTTGCTTGCTCCGCCCTGAACAATTTTTCTTAAAAATTCAATTTCACCGTTTTCTTCTGCTATTGTAATTCTGTAATTTTTAATCTGCGGATAAGTATTAGTCATTACATTAAGTTCATGATAATGTGTTGCAAAAATAGTTCTTGCTTTAATCTTTGTCGTAATAAATTCGGCGACTGACCATGCAATAGCAACTCCGTCATAAGTGCTTGTTCCCCGTCCAATTTCATCAAGAAGAATAAAACTTCTGTCAGTTGCTGAATTTAGAATAAAAGAAGTTTCAATCATTTCAACCATAAATGTTGACTGCCCGAGCGTCAAATCATCAGAAGCTCCAACCCTGGTGAATATTTTATCTATAACACCGAGTTTTACATAATCTGCCGGCACCCAGGAGCCTATTTGTGCTAATAATGCAATAAGAGCATTTTGTCTCATATAAGTGGATTTACCTGCCATGTTAGGGCCAGTAAGAATCATAAACTGAGTAGCTTCATTACTGTTGCATTTTAGTTCCAAATCATTTGCCACGTATTCTCCCAGCGGAAGAATTTTCTCAAGAACCGGATGACGGCCGTTTTTAACAATAAAGTCATCAGATTCATCTATTTCCGGTTTGCAATAGTTATTTTCAACCGCAACTTCGGCTAAAGAAGATAGAACATCGGAAGTTGCAACACATTCTGCTATTTCTCTGATTTTTGAAACAAATTCTTTTGAATATTCTCTAAAATCACAGAATAATTTATACTCAAGTTCAGTTGATTTAAATTTTGCAGACAGAACATCGTCTTCATGTTTTTTCAATTCTTCCGTAATAAATCTTTCGCCGTTGGTAAGCGTTTGTTTTCTTATATATTCCGGAGGAACCATGCTCAAATTTGAGTTTGTAACTTCAATAAAATATCCGAAAACTTTATTATAGTTCACTCTTAAACTTTTAATACCGGTTTTTTCACGTTCTGATTCTTCAAATTCTTTAAGCCAGTTTTCACCTCCGGATAAAAGGTCTTTAAAGTAATCCAGTTCCCCGTTAACTCCGGGTTTTATAATTCCGCCTTCTTTTATAACCATAGGCGGATTCTCGACCAGTGTGCGGTCAATTAAAGCTGTAAAATCCTTTATTTCTTCAATATAATCATTGATTTTTTGCAGAGGATTATGTTCAAGATTATTTGTACACTCCAAAAGTTCTGGCAGTGCAAACAAAGATTCTTTCAGACTGAGAAAATCACGCGGGCTTGCCGAACTGTTGCTTATTCTGGTAGATAGTCTTTGAATATCGTACATTTTTTCAAGTAAATCTATTACGGATTTTCTTAAACTTGTTTTTTCTACAAATTCTGATATCGCATCCTGTCTGTTCAGAATAGATTTAACATCTTTTAAAGGCTGGCAAATCCAGTTTCTTAAAAGGCGTGCGCCCATATTGGTTTTTGTTTTATCAACAGCCCATAAAAGTGAACCGTATTTATTTTTTTCACGTAAAGTTTCAACGAGTTCCAGATTACGTCGTGTACTTCCATCCATAATCATATACTCGGAAAGTTCATAGGTTTCTATTCTTTCAAATTTAGGAATATTATTTTTTAAAGTTTCCCAAACATACGCAAGCAAAGCTCCGGAAGCACGGAATCCGAGCTTGTATTTTGAGAATCCGAAACTTTCAAGGCTTTTCGTCTGAAAAATTGCTTTTAAGTTATTCTGCGCAAATTGTGTCTCAAATACAGAAGATGGAATTTTTGAGCAGTTATATAATTTCTGGATTTTTTCCGGTAAATCAATTTTTTCTTCCGGAACAATCTGAAAAGGCATGACTTTTTGAGCAACTGAAGGTGCAATAATTTCAGCAGGATTTATTCTTGTAAGTTCAGCCATAATCAAACTCAACGGAGCCTGAGTTGTTTTAAATTCTCCCGTTGAAATATCCGCATAAGAAAAACCGTACAAATCACTTTTTTCATCTTTAAACATTGCACAGATATAATTGTTGGAATTTTGTTTTAAAAAGTCGCTTTCTGTCAAAGTTCCGGCGGTTATAACTCTTGTAACTCCTCTTTTAACAAGTCCTTTTGCGAATTTAGGGTCTTCAAGCTGGTCGCAAATTGCAACTTTTATATTTTTACTTACCAGTCTTTCGAGATAGCCGCTTATTGCTTTGGCAGGAATCCCGGCAAGCGGTATTCTTCCGTATTCGGCACCTGCATCCCTTCCGGTTAAAGTAAGCTCAAGCTCTTTCGAAAGCAGCACTGCATCTTCAAAGAATGTTTCATAAAAATCCCCGAGACGATATAGTAAAACCGAATCAGGGTTTTGTCTTTTATTTTCAATATACTGCTGCATAACCGGAGTTAATTTTGCAATATCTACGTCTTTAGTATGTATGTTGTTGATTTCAGATTTTGTCATAACTATAATTAGATTATAGCATGAAAAGAGGATGTCAATATGGGATGTTTAAAAAATTTAATAAGAGCTGTAATTTTAACACTTGCAGTGGTTGGCTTTTTGTCTCTGGGCGGTAAAGAATGGGTTATGAAGTATACCTCACAGTGGTTTAATCCATCTCAGGAAACTATGCTTGAAAGGGCAAAGAAAGTTGGTGATTTTTCTGCAATAAATGAAGAATTTGAACTTGAAAAAGCAACGGGCATGTTCGGCTATAATGGCGTCGCCGCTGAACATAAAGCATCCGGTCAGAAATTTATAGTAATTGATTCAAATAAAAAGCCTTTACTGACGAAAGAAGATTTAGAATCAGATGGAATAGAAGACAAACTCAAATCTGTAATATCGAAAGTAAAATATCAGGCAATAGCCGTAGAAGATCTTCAGGTAACTAAAAGAGGCACTATGGTTTCATACGGGAAAACAATACCTTATGTTAGATTTAATGCAAAAATAAGTAAGTTGCCAATTGGAGATGTCTCTGGTATAATATCTGTAGCAGAAACAAAAGACGGAGAAAACAGACTTTTAATTTCTGCGAATGAAAAATCAAAATTCTCGCAGCTAATTGCAGATGAATTTTTCAAAAAAATTAAATAGGCTTTGCTCACCGGTGGCCATGCAGAAAGTTCAAATGTCGAAGCGGCAAGATTCCGAGCACATCCGGTGCGAAGACAAAATAAAATCGTTGAAAATTAAATAAAGTATATTACCATGTCGAAGCGGCAAGGACTCCGAAATTTTAATTAAGTATTAAAATTATGGAGGGTGCGAGGTATCCGAGCACATCCGCCTCGGAGACAGAATAAAACCTTTGAAAATTAAATAAAGTATATTACCATGTCGAAGTGGCGGAATTGGTAGACGCGCATGATTCAGGTTCATGTGGTTAACGCCTTGTGGGTTCGAGTCCCATCTTCGACAAATAAAAAGAGGGCCTCAGACCCTCTTTTTATTTGCAAATGAAGTTCATAAGAGGAAGATAGTTTTGAATAAAGCATGGAAAGATATTTTTTAGAATCCGAAAGATTATATTTTCGTAAAATGTCAATGGATGACTTTGATATTCTGTCGTCTATGCTACAGGATTCAGAGGTTATGTATGCATGGGAATATACTTTTGAAGATTTTGACGTAAAAGATTGGATTACAAAAAATCTCAGATTATATGAACAAATTAACCTCGGGTATTTTCTACTCGTTGAAAAATCTTCCGGATATGTTGTCGGGCAGGCTGCGTTAATGCCTGATACAATCAATAGTAAAACATATTATGAAATAGGGTATATCTTAAAACGTGACTGTTGGGGAGACGGTTACGCAACTGAGGCTGCAAAGGCTCTTTTGAATTTCGCAAAACTAAATTATCCTGATAATGATTATATTCTTGAAATCCGGCCGGAGAACTTAAACTCTGTGCGCGTTGCAGATAGGCTTTGCGCACGAATTATAGGGAGTTTTGACAAGAACGTACGCGGTAAGGTTATGAAACATTTAATATATAAATTAGATTAAGCCTGCTTCATTTCTTTGTTGTAACGGTATTTTGTGAATAGATTTGATGTTCCTGCGATGAAAAATCCCATTACGCCGATTCCGAATAATAACGGAACCCCTGCTATCATACATTTTTGTTTCAGAAGTTTTTTGTAAACTTCATCAAAATTTCCGCCCTTTTTCAATGCAATTTCTTTTAAATCTTTTAATGCAGGGACTTCAAATTTTTCGTTAATTAAATCCCGGCATTTATTATTTTTATAAAGCAGTTTTCTGAATCCTTTTTCCAGTAGTTCGTTACCGCAGATAATATAAAAACCTACGAGCGGGAAACGGAATAAAGTTTCTAAAAAGTTTTGTTTTCCTCTGTCTTTTGACGCACCGAAATAGCCTGCACCGCCGACCAGAACGCAGGAAGTTAACTGTCCTTTGCTCAATGCAAATTTACCGTTGTTGTCTGCAAAATCTATACTAAAGTACTTGTTTACAAAATCTGCTTTTTTCTTATTTTTAAATAATTTCGAGCCGGGTGCAAGTATTGCTTCAGAAATATTTTGAAGAGTTTTCGAATTTTTACCTCTTGCCGCAAGTAATGCTCCGAGTCCTATGCAGCCTGAATATATACCTGCTGCTGTAAGAATATTTCTCTTTGCACTTTTTTCTACTTTTTCGTTAAAGATTTTATCTTCTTTTTGATTTTTATTCAGATTTGCAATATTTTCAAAATTGCCCTGTTTAAATACTTTTAAAGTCATTAAATTTTTAATGTAATTTAATGTAAATTCAACCAGCGGAATTGCGAATGCCCCCAGTGCAATAGCGGTTTTTACAGGCATGAGAGCTTTGTGGTTTTTTCCTGATTTTAAAAGTTCTGAAGCAGGAGTTGACAGTTGTTTTTTTAGTTCGGGAGAAAGGTTTTTCGCATATATGCTCTTAAAAATTTTGCCTAGAAATGCAGGACAATAATATACAAGAGCTGATTCTGAAAGTTCAAGGAATGTATTTTCTCCTAAATCCGCTTTGCTTCTCGCAAAAACAGCTTTTGGGACAAGACCTGTTGCAGTATCCTGAATAAATCTGATATTAGATAATCCGGCTCCGCCCTCCTGTACTGCTACAATCTTTCTCATTGTTTTTAAGCCTAATCCTATATTTGCATTGGTAAATGTTATTTTATCTGTTTTCATCACTAAATTTCCTTATAATAATCTGACAACAAAAAATGACCTGCACATAAAGAGTACAGGTCATTTAAAAAATTAAAAACAATATCAGATTATTGCCAGCTTAAATTCCCTGTCTCTTTAGACAGGTGCCACCAAGATTGAGTGTTTAAATTTAAGTTTGGCATAAATAGTTTTTTCCTTTGCATTCTTAATGTAACATAACATAATTATAAGTCAACTGCAATATTTTATTAATAAATGTTTATCAATACCGGTTTAGTATCTTTGATTTCATATCTTCCAAATAGCCGTTCAAGTGTGTGTGCGGGTGTCGTCCCGTGTGTTAAAGAGAATTAGTTTTGCATATTATTCTTTTATCTTTTATACAAAAGTTCTTTTTTTATATTATCATTTCTTGCAGAATAATCATAATCCAAAAGGTATTTAACTGCATCTTCCGGTGTTTTTGCTATATAGTATAAATTTTCACAGAGTTTATAATTTGCAAAATTTTCTTTAATTATTACATCAAAGAATTGGATAAGTTTATCGTAGAAGCCGTTTGTGTTTAAGATTACTATGGGCTTATTATTGTACCCCAATTGTTTTTGAACAATCATCTCAGAAAGCTCCTCCAATGTTCCAAAACCGCCCGGAAGTGCAACGAGACCGTGGGAGAGTTCATCCATTTTTGCTTTTCTTGTTCGCATGCAGGGAGTAACTGTTAATTCTACACAGTCATCTGTTGAAACTCCCATATTATGTAATTTTTCCGGCATAACTCCGTAAATTTTTCCGCCGTATTCTTTAACTTTTGAGGCACAAGCCCACATCAGACCGAGCGAACTTCCGCCATAAACCATATTAAAACCGGCTGTGGCAAGTCTTTCTCCAAGTTCTTCTGCTACATGGTAATAGCTTTTATCAAGATAATTACAGGATGATGCAAAGACACAAATGTTTTTAGTCAACGAAGTTTCCTCCTATTCTGTAATAATATGAACAACTAATGCCTGTGCCTTGCGGTGAGCAGTCTTTTCGCATATTTTCAAGAGACTCTGATTGGCCGAAAGCCTCTACTCTGTCCTCATAAACTTTTGCTCCGAAGATATCTTTGCCCCATATGTTAGGCGGTAATTTTCCGTTAATATCAAACATCATCATAAACATTGGAGGAACAACATCATCTACATCTTTTATTCCTACTATTAGTTTGTTGTCTGTATAATAAATTTCATCAAAATAGTAAAAGTCATTATGTTTCACTATTTTTTTATTCATATATTTAGGATGATAATGTTTCGGGAACTTTTCTTCATTGAGTCTGAAGTACGGTTTTATAATATTAATCAGAATCGATTCTCTTTCTTCATCATTTTTTGCTCTTTTAAAGCTTTTTAAAATATCAGTTTTTTCTTGTTTTGAAATAGCGTCTTTCATATAAGACAGTCTGTTATAACAATCTTTCCAGCGAGTAATAAATTTTGCCTGCATAGTAGATTGCAGCGACAATGGAACGAAAAGCATTGCAAACGCAAATAGTGCAATTAAAGTTATAGAATATTCAAGTTTCCAGAATCTTTTATCTTTCATAACTGCCTCAAGCCATATCAATTAATTTTTTTTCCTGAATAAGTTTGTCATAAATCCATTCGGGAACAAAGTTCTTGCCAAGAATAATCTGACCGTTCATGATATTCGGAGCATGAAAATCTGAGCCGCCGGTAACTATAAGGCCCAGTTCTTCCGCCATAGATGAAAAATATTCCACGCAGGCAGGTGAATGCTTACGATGGTATGCCTCTATTCCTCGAAGACCGTACGACATAAGTTCTTTAATTAAAGATTCCGCAATATCTATATCATGCGGATGTGCAATAACAGGAATCCCTCCGGCATCATATATAATTTCAACTGCATCATGAGGGGTTACGGTTTTCCTTGGAACGTAAACCGGTGAATCATCATGGATATATTTTGCATAAGCATCAATAACACTTGTTGTCCCGCCGGCATTTGTAATCGCTTTTGCAATATGCGGACGGCCTATACTTCCGCCTTCAGCGACTTGTTTTTTTATGTCTTCATATTTTATTTTAATGCCTTCTTTTTTTGCCAGCAGTTCAATAATTTCTTTTGTTTGTTTTACCCTTGCCTGCTGCTGGGTTTTTAAAAGATTTTGGAAATCACTGTTATTTGTGTCCATAAAATATCCTAGAATATGAACTTCGTAATTTTTATATAAAGTGTTTATTTCAACACCCTGTATTATTTCAAGCTTATCTTCTTTACCTTCTTTTTTTAAATAATCTTTAGCAACGCCGTACGATAGGACATTATCGTGGTCAGTCAGTGCAATTACCTGCAAGCCGACGTCAATGGCGGTATCAACTATTTTTTCGGGTGAAAACACACCGTCAGAGTAATAGGTGTGAATGTGCAAATCCGTTTTCATTGACTTGTTTCCTCTTCTTTATTATTTCTACTACAAAAAATTCTTTTTATAGCAACAGCATATCCTGTATCTGTTTCAATTTCGACTTCAACGGCATTTATTTGAGAAATATTGCTGTCTGCTACGTCGTAACGTTCAGGGATAGAGGTGAGAAAACGGTTGAGAGATGTTTGATAATCCATCCCTATAACACCTTCTGAGGCTCCGCAGAATCCTGCATCTGTAATGTATCCCATATTGTTAATAATACTTTCATCGGCAGTCTGAACGTGTGTATGAGTTCCAAAAAATGCACTTGCACCAAGTTCTGAACAATATCTGCCGAAACAAATTTTTTCCGCTGTTGCTTCTGCATGAAAATCTATAACAACAATCGGTGTTTCTTTTTTTATCTTGAGAATCTCATCTTTAACAATTTCCCACTGGGAGTCGACAAGATTCATGAACACCCGGCCTAAAACGCTTATAACTCCGATTTTAATCCCATCTTTTTCAAAAATACGGCTGCCGGTACCATGAGAACCTTTAGGATAATTTATAGGGCGCAGGAGTTTTTCAGCACTGTCGATGTAGTTGAAGATATCTCTTTTATCCCATATATGGTTTCCGGAAGTCATACAATCGACACCGTAACCGGAAATATCATTGTAATTTTTTTCGGTAAGGCCGAAACCGTGTGAAGCGTTCTCAACATTGGCAATAACAAAATCGCAGCGGGAAATATTTTCGGCAAGATAATCTCTTACGGCAAATCTTCCAGCTTTACCTACCATATCTCCAAAAAATAAAATTTTTATTGTTTTCCCGTCGCCCATAATTTTGCTTTCTTTCTTCTGTAAATTAACCCCTCGCCCGCAAAAGGGAGAGGGGTTAAAACTTCTTATCTGGCTATTTCAGTTGTTCTGAATTCACGAACAACTGTAACTCTTATTTGACCCGGATAATCTAGTTCATCTTCAATACGTTTCGCGACATCCCTTGCAAGTCTTTGGGAGGCCAAATCATCAAACATTTCCGCCTGAACTATAATTCTGACTTCACGTCCTGCCTGTACTGCAAATGATTGTTTAATACCGTTAAAGCTATTAACGATTTCTTCTATTTTTTGCAGACGTTTGATGTAAATTTCAAGTGTATCGCGTCTTGCGCCGGGTCTTCCGGCTGAAATAGCATCAGCAACTTTTACCAGTACAGCTTCAATTGTGTTAGCTACTACATCGTCGTGGTGTGCTTCAATTGCGTGGATAACCTCAGGTTTTTCTCCATATCTGGCAGCAAGTTCAACTCCGAGTTGAATATGTGTTCCTTCCTGAGTTTGGTCAACGGCTTTACCTATATCATGTAAAAGCCCTGCGCGTTTTGCAACTGCAACATTGGCACCGAGTTCAGCAGCGAGCATTCCTGCAATATGACCTACTTCAAGCGAGTGTTTTAAAACATTCTGCCCGTAACTCGTTCTGTAATATAAGCGTCCCAGGGTTTTGATTAATTCTTTATTTAAACCCATAACTCCCATGTCAAGAGCGGCATTTTCACCTTCATTCCAGATTTTTTTCTCAATTTCTTCATTGGCTTTTTCAACCATTTCTTCAATACGAACAGGGTGAATGCGGCCGTCAACGATAAGTTTTTCGAGTGCAAGTTTTGCAACTTCGCGGCGTACAGGGTCAAAGCTTGATAAAACGACAGCTTCAGGAGTATCATCAATAATTAGGTCAACACCGGTTAAGGTTTCCAATGCTCTGATATTACGGCCTTCGCGGCCGATTATACGTCCTTTCATCTCGTCATTAGGGAGCGCGACAACAGAAACCGTTGTTTCCACAACCTGTTCAATCATACATCTTTGCATAGTTGTAGAAAGGATTTCTTTTGACTTTTCAAGAGAAATTTCTTTTATTTTTGCTTCATTTTCGCGAATGAGTGTCATTTGCTCCTGAGCCAGATCGTGTTTCAGTTGTTCGAGAAGCATATTTTTTGCTTCTTCTGCTGTCATACCGGCAATTCTTTCAAGCTCGGAGGTTTGTTTTTGAACTATTTCAGCCAGATAATCTTCTTTTTCAAGTAATTCATCTATTTTTCTTTGAACCTGAATATCTTTTTCTGTATATTCCTGAATTTTATCTTCAAGCATATCTTCACGTTTTGTGAGTTTTGCTTCTAATCTTGATAATTCCTGTCTTCTTTCTCTTTCTTCTTCGTTTAATTTCTCTCTGTCATCCTGTAGTTCTTCGATTGCTTTAATTTTTGCTTCTTTAAACAGGATTTTTTCTTTTTCTTCAAGAGCCAGTTTGTCTTTCTGAGTACTTTGCAGAACGGTTTTCATCTTGTTTTGCTGGATAATCAGCACAGCGATTAAGGCTATTACTGCAATAACCGCAAGAATTAATAAAAATTCCATTAAGTCTATACCTTATCCTTTTCTATTTTTTATATAATACATGCAATTCCCGATACATATATCCTATCGGGTTGAAACCTGCTATTTACTTGAAAGTTACATTATTGCATATATTTCCAAAAAATATTTACTACTACATCTGTTAATATACTATCATGACATGTGCATTTTGTATAGTAGGGAATTTATTTTTTACGCCAAACGGTTGGAACTTTTTCTTCTTTTCCTAAAGCTGCCGGAGAGGCAACTTTTTTATATAGAACAGGTTCGAATCTATCGTCTTTTGCGAGAGCTTCCCATAGCGGAGGTTTTTTATAGACATAAGTTCCGAAATTTCTCAGGAAAATTTTGTCTTCATCTTTTACTTGATTATCTGCAATATATATATGGTCTTTTTCTACGTCACCAAGTATGAAAAGCCCGCCGGGCAATAGTTTATCATATACTTTGTCTACAATTTTTTCAATAATTTCCTTTTTATATATGTTTAAATCTTCATTAAAACTAAATTCATTTACCGCCAGATTTCCGGTTTCAATATACATTGCATTTCTGAATAGAATTGCGCCTGCTTTCTTTTCGGGAAGCAGCTTTTCAATATTATTGATATCACCTTTTTGAATTTCTATTTTATCTCTGTACCTGTCTTTTAATTTGTAGTATTTTATTCTGAAATCACTTGTTTCTTTCAGTTGGTTTATAAAATCCGTATCATTAATTTCGTAATCAGGTTTTTCTGTTTCCTGCATTATTTCGTTAAAGCAGCGTCTCACTTCATTTTTGGTATTAGAAAGCGTATAGCCGGGCAGCAGGAAATAATCATATGATTGGGGTGAAAATACAGTGTAAATTCCTTTTTGCCCGAGTTCTACGGCTTTATCAGATTTGTCGTAGCAGTAAATTTTGTAATTATTGTTATTTGTATCATTTAAAAATGAATACAATGAAATTGCTTCTTCACCGTTAGAGCTGGCAAAATCCATAATGCAGGCTCCATTTGGGAATGTTTGTTTTAAAATGTGTGCTGCAAACATTAGAGTTTGAATATCTCTGTAGAAACTTGTATCACTAAAATCATTTTCATCATTCTTTAGTTTTAAACTGGAAAATGAAATATTTTTCTGTTTTGGAGAAGTATATGTATATTTATATGTTTGTACCGGTGAAATTTTCATAGATGTTTTAAATGCGGAAATAAATTTTTTTGCTAGTTTAATAATAATTTACAAAAGTTATTAAAAGTGCTATACTGACATACGAAAGAAGGAGAGACATTTATGGAAATTAAAGTTTTAGAATCTGTTAAAGATATTCCATGCGAAGTTCTTGTTATCAATAAATTTGAAGATGAGAAAACTTCTCAGGAGCTTGCGAATACTTATGCAGTTGATAAAGATAATTTTGAAGGAAAATTCGGTCAAACTTATCTGCTTCATACATTAGGAAAAATTCCTGCCGACAAAATTCTTGTAGTTGGTTTTGGTAAAAAAGAAGAATTTAATGCTGATAAAATGCGTCTGGCAGTTTCAAAAGCAGTCAAAAAGCTACAGCAAATTCATGCAAAAAATGCCTGCTTTGATTTTGATGTAATGTGTGATTACGGTAAATCTGCCGCTATCGGTGCTATGATAGCTGATTATGCTTTTGATAAATATAAAACAGAAAAAGCTGTAAGAGTTGATGAGATTACTTTTGCAAAATTTTCGGAAAAAGACGTAAAAGAAGGTATAATTTTTGGAGAAGCAATGAAGTTTGCAAGGAATTTGGCAAATGAGCCTGCGGATTTTGCAACACCTTCAAAACTCGCAGAAATAGCTTCAAATCTTGACGGCATAACCGCAAAAATTTATGATAAAGATGAAATTGAACGTATGGGAATGGGTGCTTACCTTGCCGTGGCTAAAGGAAGTGCTCAGCCTCCTAAATTCATTCATATGAAATATTCTGGCAAAAATCCAAAGAAAAAAATTGCTCTTATTGGTAAAGGTATTTGTTTTGACAGCGGTGGTTTGGACATAAAACCGGCAGCATCAATGCTTACCATGCGTGATGATATGTCCGGAGCTGCGTGTGTTCTTGGTGTAATGCGGGCCTTAAGTGCTCTTGAACCTGATGTTGAAGTACATGGTATTATTGCTGCGTGCGAGAATATGCCTTCTGGAACATCTTATAAACCTGGTGATATTTTAAGGGCTAAAAATGGTAAAACTATTGAAGTTGATAATACTGATGCGGAAGGAAGATTAACACTTGCCGATGCATTGTGTTATGCCTGTGAACTCGGTGTCGATGAAGTTATTGATATCGCAACCTTAACCGGTGCATGTGTTGTTGCTCTCGGAACGACTGTGGCAGGTATAATGGGAAATGATGAGGATATGATTTCAACTATTATAAGAACGGCTGCTGATTGCGGAGAAACATTCTGGGAATTGCCGCTGTTTGCAGATTATAAAGATAGTTTAAAATCTGATATAGCCGATATGAAAAATACAGGTTCCCGTATGGGCGGTGCCTCTATCGCGGGGGTATTCCTGAAAGAATTTGTTGATGGGCCTAAATGGGCGCACATTGATATAGCAGGGACAGCATTTCTTGAGAAACCTCAGAAGGAATTTATTGCAGGAGCTACGGGCGCAGGTGTCAGAACATTATTGAATTATGTTAAAAATTCATAATTAAAAAGCGGGAATTTTAATTCCCGCTTTTTTAAGCTGTATGCACAAATTTTTGTTGTTTTCCGTTTTTGCTTATATAAGTTATAACTTTTTTGATAATACCGTTGTTGTCCTGATTGATTCTCTTCAGGATAACCCCTTGTTCAATTGGTTCTCTAATAATTTTTACACTGCCATTTTTGGTTAAATAAGTTGTGCAGGAATTAATAAGACCCCTTGAACTGGGCCAGCAGATTCTGTTAGTCTTCATAATATACACTCCTTTTTGTTACACACATAACATTAAACCACTATTGAATAAATATTCATAGTGGTTTGTAATAAAATTTTACTTCGGTTTATTTTGGTTTTTGTTGGTGTTAGGGGGTTCTTTAGTTTTGATACTTAACTTGCGGCTTTCTTCTTCGTCGAGCTTTTGTAGTTCTTTTACAATTTGTTCATTTATGAAATTTAATGAATCATTGTTTCCACGTTCCATTAAACCTCCTTAAATTAAATGCTTTTTTATTATTCAAATTTAATTTCATATTATATTTTTGAATAGTATAATCTCATAAATATATTATACGCTGTAGAATATATTTTGTCAAGTCTATATTATAGCTATATGGCTATTGACATAGAACACCTTGCAGAGAATTTTGCAAAGAAAATACGAATTGAGCGTGCAAAGCGGAAGCTGTCGCAGGAAAAGCTTGCCGAACTTTCGGAATTGCACAGGACTACAATAAGTGCAATCGAAAGAGAAAAGTTTTACCCTACTATTGATAATGTTGCCAAAATAGCCAATGCATTGAAGCTTTCTATTGCAGAATTATTTGATTTTAATTTTTAAAAAACTGTTCAATACCGTCAGCAATTGCTTTAGCTGTTGCTTTTTGGAAATTTTTTTCTCTCATTTTTGCATTGTCTTGAGGATTAATTACATAGCCTATTTCGATTAATATGCTTAAAGCGTTTGTGTTCCTTACAAGGGCAAAACTTCTTTGATGAACTTTATCATTATTAATTCCAAGCTGGGATGTCATTGTGGTTATAATATTATATGCAAGGTTTTTTGCCTGTGGATAATAATAATAAATGCTGGTTCCGCTTCTTTTATTAGGGTCTTCTCCGTCAGCAAGAGCATTGCCGTGGAGGCTTATGAGTAACAATGCATTTTCATCATTCGCCATTTCTACACGTTCTTTTAATCCCAGATTTATGTCAGAATTCCTTGTCATAAAAACATCTGCACCGCGATGTTTTAATTCTTGTTCAAGCTGTTTTGCAAATGCAAGGTTAAGGTCTTTTTCGTAGTCTCTCAAACAGCCCACTGCTCCGGTTTCATTGCCTCCGTGGCCGGCATCAAGAGCAATTTTTAAGCCTTTGAGAGGTTTTGACAGATCTGTTAAAACAGGTTTTCTAATTTTTACTATAAAATCTGTTCCGCTAAACCTTGCACTGTAACCTAATAGTTTTTTCCCGCCGAAGGATTCATGTATTGGAAAATCCATTATATAAGTATTGTCCGGTTTGTCCGCAACGTTAAAAAGTTTAATTTTGAAAGGTTCGCCTTCTTCAAGCTCAAAAGGTGTCATTTTATCAAGATGGAAAACGAAAATAAAGAAATCATCAGTATCAATGTAATCATAGCCGTTGAGTGTTGCCAGTGATGTTCCGCTGTCATTAAAACATATATTTGATTTATTTATCCAGCCTGTGCGGGAACTTCCGATTATAACTCTGTAAAAATCTCCCTTTTCTCCATCAATACTTAACGGCATTCCTTTTTGTAAATGTGCAATTCTGTTAATTCCCGAATCTATCGGAGTTGAACGAAGCGGACTGTTATCATTTATGACAGAGCCGTATTTAATATTATCGTATTCTTTAAAAAGCGGTTCGGGAATATTTTTTGCCGCTTTAGGCGCAGGTCTTGTAATTGTAAAATTTAGTTGTTCACTGCCTGATTTAATGTTGAAATTATTCCCGCCTGTGTTTAGCTGTACAACATATGCAAACCCGCCAGAAGAGTGTACAGGAACATTTTGCCCGTTAATAGTCAGCTTTTTTTTCGGATCGGATGAGCCTATAAAAAAAGTCGAATTTGCATTAATCGTAACCGTGTTTTTTTTAGGATATACAACATCTAATGCGTAAACACTTTGCGCGGTAAGCATTATTATCAGAGTAAATATAAATTTTTTCATAATCTTATTATACGATTTTTATCTGTAAAAACCAAAAGTAAATATTAGTTAATATTTAATTCTTTTATATATTCCTTGTGCTAAAATTTTTATTATCAGGGAGATGTGAAAAGTGAGAGATAGGCGCGGCGAACGTTCGGTCGATAAAAGGCAAAAGAGTTTTGACAGAATTTTGAGCTGGTTATATATTCTGTTTATTTTGTTTGCGGTTGCTCTTATAATTCACCTGTTTTTTATACAGGTTATAGACATAAAGAAGTACAGAGTTAAGGCAAAAAATCAACGGGCAGGACAGAATTTTGCTGTCAGAGGCGATATTTACGACAGAACAGGGCTTAAACTTGCAACTGATAAGGTCTTTTATAATGTTTTTGCACGTCGTGCTGATTATGATGAAGATGAATCATCTCCGGAAGTGATTGCAAAAAAACTAGCACCTATCTTGAAAATGTCTAAAGAAGAATTGTTGAAGAAATTGAACAGCCAAAATCAGATTATTGCCGTGAAAAAAGACATTGACAGAAATACAGCCAAAGAGATTGCAAAACTCCATTTGCGTGCAATAAGCCTTGATAAGAAAAATACAAGAGAATATCCTCAGGGAACTCTTGCGGCTCATGTTCTTGGCTATTATAATTTTGATGCGGATATTGCAAACGGGGTTGAATATACAGAAAAAGATAAACTTGAGCACGTTGAAAATGAAGTAAAATTCCAGCGTACGCAAAAAGGAAAAATAATCTACGACTTTATGACAGACCCTGTAGCGACGGCCACAAATCCAAAAGGACAGGATGTAACATTAACCATTGATGCAGCAATTCAGCATATTTGTGAAAAAGAACTTGAGAAAATGGTTAAAGAAAAAGAAGCTCTCAGGGGTACAGTCCTTGTTATGAATCCTAAAAACGGGGAAATTTTAGCCTACGCCGTTTATCCGAACTATGACCCTAACAATTTCAGAAACGCCTCACCTGACTTAATAAAGAACTGGACGTTAACGGATGTATTCCCTCCGGGCTCTACATTTAAGATAATTACCGTAGCAAGTGCTATGGAACTCGGGAAAATTAATGAGCATTCTACTGTTCTTGATACAGGTAAAACAACAATAGGAAAATGGGAAATTAAAAACTATGACTATGATGTTCATCCGTACCCGGGTAATATTTCTCTGGAATATTTGTTTGAACACTCAAGCAATATCGGTGCAATTAATATAGCTAAAACCATGACGGCTAAAGAATTTTATGATATGTTAAAAAAATTCGGCTACGGTGCGAAAACAGGAATTGACCTGCCTGGAGAATCTTCCGGTTTGTTACCTTATTATACAAGCTGGGATCAGGGCATACATGCGACAATGTCATACGGTTACGGAACTTCAGTAACTGCTATGCAAATGATTTCTGCTGTTCAAGCTCTGGCAAATAACGGCGTAAAGGTTACGCCTCATGTCATCAAGTATTCACCGGAAGAAGAAGAGCTTAAAATCCAGCGTGTACAGGTCGTATCGCCTGAGACTGCCCGCTCAATCACAAGACTTCTTGCCGCAAGCGTTAATAACGGACGTTCAGCTATTAAAATGGATAAATATAATGTAGCCGCAAAAACAGGTACATCAAGAAAACCAAAAGAAAATTCGTCCGGATATACTCCATTTACATATACTTCTACAATCGGTTATCTGCCTGCTTCTGATCCGCAAATTCTTGTATATGTAATGGTTGACAGTGCAAAAGTAGGTGCTATTTGGGGTAATACAGTTGCAGGGCCTGTTTTCCATGAAGTTACTACACAAATTGCCCGCATAATGAATCTTAAACCTGATAAAATTTCAGCACCAAAGAAAAATAATTAGTTAAGGAGATAAATAATGAAGTTAGACGAGTTAATTGAACATTTAGATTACAAAGATCTGGTAAATTTTAAAAATGTCGAAATCTCAGGTATTTCTTATAATTCAAAAACCACCAAAAAAGGTGATATTTTTATCTGTCTCACAGGTGAATTTACAGACGGCCATGAATATGCCCAAAATGCTGTTGAAAATGGGGCAGCAGCCTTGCTCACCGAACGAAAGCTAAACGTTGATAAGAAAATACCTCAGGTTGTTGTATGTTCAACACGTCACAAAATTGCAGATATTGCAGACCGATTTTATTCGAGCCCGTCGTGTGGAATTAATTTAATCGGTATTACCGGAACAAACGGTAAAACTACCGTAACCCACTTAATCCAGAAGATTTTTGAAGAAAACGGAGAAAAGTGCGCACTTATCGGAACCTTAGGTTATAAGCTTTCTTCCGGCGGAGAGTATCGCGACGCTAAGCACACGACTCCGCAGGCTCCGGAATTGCAGGCAACTTTAAGGATGATTAAGGATGTTGAAAAGATTGATAATGTTGTAATGGAAGTAAGTTCTCACGCTCTTGAACAAAATCGTGTCGGCGGGTGCTGTTTTAACGGGGCTGTACTCACAAACTTAACTCAGGATCATCTTGATTATCACATTACAATGGATAACTATTTTGAGGCCAAAGCTCTATTATTTAAACGACTTACCGAAGGTGATTTTGCAGTAATAAATGCAGACGATAATTATGCAGAAAGGTTTATTTCCGCAGTGCCGGAAAATGTCAGAAGATTTACTTACGGAGTAAAAATTTCCGCAGATGTTATGGCAAAAGATATTAACTTTTCTCTTAACGGTGCTGAATTTACTCTTGTCACAAATGATGGTGAATTTCCAGTAAATCTTCATATGAACGGTATGTTCAGCGTATACAATGTTCTTGCCGCTGTTACAGCATCGCTTGCTATGGGGATTGAACTGAAAGTTGCATTAAAAGCTCTTGAAAATGTTAAAGGTGTTGCAGGCAGATTTGAAGTTGTTGCTAAAAAACCGCTTGTCATTGTGGATTATGCACACACTCCGGACGGTCTTGAAAACGTGCTCAATTCAGCAAGAGAAATTACACCTAAAGACGGCAAACTAATCTGTTTATTCGGCTGCGGCGGTGACAGGGACGCTACTAAACGTCCTAAAATGGGTGCGATTGCAGAAAAAATTGCCGATAAAATTGTTATAACAAGTGATAACCCTCGTAGTGAAGACCCTCAAACAATTATTACCGATATAATTGCAGGTTTGAAATCTACAAATCCTGAAAAAGTTACGGTTGAACCTGACAGAGGCCATGCAATTGCATTGTTAAAAACAATTGCAGGAAATAATGATGTTGTTGTTATTGCAGGCAAAGGCCACGAAGATTACCAAATCCTTAAAGACCGTACAATTCACTTTGATGACAGGGAAGAAGCAAGAAAAGTTTTTGAAGGAAGTGTAATATAGCGGATTGCGAGCTGAGGGCGAAACGGCGGCACGCAGGTGACGGTGGTGTAGACCTGTTAAACGCGAGCAACCAAGAGGGGATATTTTGAAAACAAAACTTTTAATTGAACAGCATTTTCACGGGTGTTTCGGCGTTGATTTTAATAAAGCAGGCGTTGATGATGTGCTGTACTTATCAAAAGAAATTTTAAAGTACGGAATAGGCGGAATTTTTCCGACAATTGTAACCGATAGTATTGAAAATACAAAACGTGCAATTTCTGTTATAAAAGAAGCTTCATCTAAGCAATGTGACGGAATGGCAAAGATTCTGGGTATTCATTTGGAGGGAATTTTCTTAAATGAAAAGAAAAAAGGAATTCATAATCCTGTTCATTTTATGAAACCGACTGTTGCCAATTACAAGCTAATTGAAGATGATTTTATAAAAATAGTAACTCTTGCCCCTGAGTTTGACGGCGGGCTTATTGATTATCTTGACAGTAAAGGCGTGAAGGTTCAGGCCGGTCACTGTATCGGGGGTGATTTAAAAGGTTGCAGCGGAACAACTCATACTTTTAATGCAATGGAAGGTATTTCTCACCGTGCGAAGTCAACAGCACTTTCAGCTTTAATCAACGATAATATTTATACTGAAGTTATAGGTGACGGTATTCATGTGTCAGATGAGGCTTTGAAACTTCTTTTCAAATGTAAGCCGCAGGATAAAATTTTGCTTGTAAGCGACTGTTTGCCGGTAACACATAGTAATTTGAAAGAATTTATTTTTGCTGATGAAACTATTTATTTTGACGGCGAAAAGGCAACAGGAAAAGACGGGACTCTTGCCGGGAGTACAAAACTTTTGCCGGAAATAATCAAACGTCTTCATTCTGTCGGCCTTTTTAATCCGCAGTATATTGAAAATCTATATAATTACCACAATATTGAACTGTGCGGGTCAATTGAATGGGACGAGGAGTGGAATCTTTTGAAATATTACCAGGGATAATCTTCTTTGAATTCCCATCCGTCAATCATAAGTAATGAAGTGCAGGCATGTCTGTAATCAGTATAATCATCATCATTGTTAGTTTTTGACTTCTTGCAAGAAAATGTTAGACCATTTTCACCGGTATAACCTTGGAAAATTTCTTCTCTGGTCAAATCTTTTTTCCAACCAGAAGGCATAAATTTTCCGGTTCTAGTATTAAAGTAAAATATATCATTCCCCATTTTATTAGGTTTTTTATACCCATTTATATCAATAAGGGCGTATATACTATTGCTCACAGTAGTGATTGAAATAATAGTTCCATTGTTAGTTACAAAATTTACTCCTGTCACAGAAACCCCAGTCATCCATTGAGAATCTTCGCTACCCTTGCTAATTAGCTTTAAACTCGTAAAATATGGCTTTAGGTATTTGTTACAGAAATCTATATTTATTTCAAATGTGGAACTTGATTGCGGGTTGATATCCCAGTATTTAAGTTCTCCATAGTCAACTTCTGCACGTTTTATAGCTTGATTCATTTCTGTATATACTTTTTTTACAGCAACAGCGGTTTGCATTTTCTTGTATTTTACAATTAAAGCCGGCAAAGTCAAAGCCGCTACAATTCCGATAATGCCTAATGTGATTAAAACTTCCGCTAAGGTAAACCCGTAAAATTTTTTCAATCTCTCAAAAGCGTTCCTAATGGAAAACGACCAGAAAAAAGTCGTGCGCTCCTTAAATAATCGTGCAAAGTACTTTTTAAAAAGCCGTTCCAGGGTAATGTCCTGCC
>ERZ779843.514-NODE-514-length-57473-cov-8.382441_pt1 | contig 57473 bp, 56 predicted proteins | sample MGYA00511560_ERZ779843 | MGnify/ENA primary metagenome ERZ779843 (study PRJEB29588, sample SAMEA2158062) | human gut metagenome | biome: human gut; feature: human-associated habitat; material: faeces | place: Denmark | collected 2008/2010 ... | reverse complement strand
CGCGATAACTTATCGGTTTCCCGTCTTTTTCAGAAACTTTGTCAACAATATGGTCGATATGATCTACTCTGAATCCGTCAAAATTATAATCTTCCTGTAATTTTTTCATATATTCTATAAAGTAATTTATTACAGGTTTGTTGTAGGTACCGTCTTCAAGGAAAGCAAAATAATAAGGTGTTTGACAGTCCAAATTTGCGAAATTCGTTACATCTTCTCCTTTATAGTCAAAATGCTTAAATACCGGATAGCCTCCGCATTCGCTCATTTTGTCATATACAGGAATTCCGGCAGAGCACCATGCCCCCCCGGGAGCCGGCCATAAGCCTTCTTTTATAAGTTCCTGAATGGTATCAATTTGTTTTGTTATATCATCTTCTGTTATTTTTTGATTATTTTTAAATCCATGGATTTTAGCAACTATATCTTTTACACGTTTGTGGATTCTTGTTTGATAATCTCTTAAAAGCATGTGGTTTGATATTTGCTGTTTGAGTTCATCCATTTCTTTATCAAAGTGATTGAAAATATTTTGATAATGTTCGGTAAGATTACCTGTACTGCCGTTTAATGACTGAATGTATATGTCTTTGACAACGTCAACATCTTCGGGGTCATAAGCCTCTTTCAGTATTTCAGCGGCAGTTTCTATTTTTTTCAAAACCTGATTTTGAATTTCTGTAATATCAAACCATCTTGCGATAAATGGATTTGCGAGAACTGCTTTTGAAAAACGTCCTGTTTGAGGTAATATATCGTAAATTACAGGATGTCCGGCAAGCTGGGCAAGTTCTATGAATATCTGAACCTGTTGTTTTACATCCATTCCGGTAAGTTGTTCCAGCTCTTTATCTAACAAGGCTTCGCTTACTTCAGAGCTTTTAGGCAGATACGCACAGCCGAACTCTCTCGGATGGAAGGGAATTAAATATATTGTTGTATTAAATATATTATTATTTAAATCACCGGTCGGCAATATTAAAAGCTGTCTGAGCCAATCAAAAAATTTGCCTGTTTCTTTGGTGTTGTTGCCGTTACCCAAACCTGCGAGGTTTATAAGTTTTATATTATGACCTTCTTTTTTTATCCAGTCAGAATTTTTTACATTATTTCTTGCAAGAGGGCTTATAGCGTCATTGCTGAATATAAATTTTCCGTCTTTAAAAATATTATTTTTTTTCCACTTTATCTCAAGCCCGTACAAGACTTCTTCGTTGCTTAATTCTTCAAGAGCTTTTATATGAGGGTAGTTAAGGTAACCGTATTTGTTAATAATATTTTTAAGTTCGGTTTTTTTCTTAACAGAAATGTTGTCAAAGTTATACTTTTTCTTAAGTTTGGCATAGAACTCATTTAATAAAGCGTCTTTTTTTTCTTCATTATTTTTCTTTTTAAACAGAAAATCCAGCATGATACTCTCCCTTTCTCCTGTTATAAGATTATATCACGATTTTTTATCATTCGGAAAAATTCTTCTTAATAATACTTAATAATTATAGCCACATGGGTAATGGATTAATCCTCATCGTTATTATTTAATAATCTTGTCAGTGCAATTTAAAACAAAAAGGATTTAGAAAAATGGCAGAAAAAATGAGTTCAGTTATTGAAAAGAAGGTTATTAAGGTTGCAATTATTGAGGATTTTAAACTTACCCGTGTGGGTTTACGATGTGCTCTCAATGAAAACAAAGATTTGCAGGTAGTAGCCGAGGCGGAAGATGCAATTGAGGGGTTAAAACAAATCGACCACCAGAAGCCGGATGTTGTACTTATGGATTTAGGTCTTCCGGGTATGAATGGTATTGAGGCAACTATAAAGATTAAGGAACTTCACCCTGAAATGAAAGTAATCGCTCTTACATCACACGACAGAGAGGAGGAAGTTCTTGCTGCATTGAGTTCAGGCGCTACTGCGTATTGCTTAAAAGATATTGATCCTGCAAAACTTGCAGATGTTGTAAGAGATGTTTCTACCGGTGTATGCTGGATTGACCCTATGGTTTCGCAGATGGCGTTAAACTCCTTCCCGAAAGTTGAGAATATAGGATTCCTGCCGGGAAAATCACAAAGTGAAGGACGTGTGCCTTTAACAGAAAGAGAGCACGAAGTTTTGAAACATCTGGTCTCCGGCAAGAGTAATACGGAAATTGCCAAGGAATTAATCGTAAGTGTACATACTGCAAAAGCTCACGTTTGTTCAATTTTACAAAAAATGTGCGTAAATGATAGAGTTCAGGCTGCGGTTAAGGCTGTTAAAGAGGGTATGGTTTAAGTATAGATGTAAAACGCCTCCATTTCGGAGGCGTTTTTTATTGCATAATTTTTAGAAATAGTTTATTATATATAATAGATTGTATGAGAAAGGAGGTATGTATGCGGAAAGCAATAATAACGCGGATTTCGGGGGGGGGGGCAGCGTAGAAGTCTCTCAGAAGAAGGGTTTACATTAGCAGAGGTATTGATTACTTTAGGGATTATTGGTATAGTTGCTTCCTTGACTCTGCCTGCATTGATTCAGAAATACACTAATCATGTAGTTGAGGTGCGGCTTGAAAAATTTTATTCGATGATAAATCAGGCTATTGCGCGAGCCGAAGCTGATTATGGAGATAGAACTTACTGGTTTGAAGAAGCAGGCGGCTGGAATGAAGATCAAACTGAACATGCTAAGCTTGAATGGGCTAAAAAATACCTTTTACCTTACCTTAAAGGGGTGAACTATACATTTATTAAAACTTCACAGCAGCCGATTTTCTTTCTGCCTGACGGGACTGCTTTTGGAAGCGTAAACGGTGCAGAAATTAATAGAGACTGGTTGTTTTGGACATCTAATCCTGAGACTAAATGTACAAAATGGAACGGGACAAACGGATATGATGATATAGGTGTTTGTGCTTTTCCGTTTTTTTATTCTCCGGATTCCGCTGATAAGGTATATAAAGGCAAAGGGCTGGAACCGTGGCGTGCAGGATGGGATGGAACTGTCGAGTCGCTTTATTCTGAATGCAAAAATAAAGACCGTTCTTATAACAGACCTTGTGCGGCTATTATCCAGCTTAACGGATGGAAGATTCCAAAAGATTATCCGTATAAAGTTCATTATTGAAAAAGCTCCCTAAAGGAGCTTTTTTATTTTAAATCTTCTATAATTTTATCAAGTTGTTTTTCAAGGTGTTCGTAATCTTTATTGTTATCAACCACGTAGTCCCAGTCTTTAATATGGTCTAAGCCGGTTTCTGTTATATCATCTTCCCCTATAAGGGTTCCTCGCTTCGCTCTTGTTTCACGTGATGCTTCCACTCTTATGGATTTTGCACCGGCTTCCTTTAATAAATTATATTCATGTTCTACACGTGCATCCGTAACCATAATGTTGCCGGGTTCTTCAATAACTTTTTTAAGCCAGTAATCAGGATCTTGTGCGCGCCCCCAGTTGCCGAGTGTAATCAAATCTTTTCTGTATAAGGCCTTATTCTTTTCGATTTCATCATAAGTAAGCCCTTTTTGTCTGCCGTATTCAAGTTTTATCGAATCTCCTATTGCACATCTGTGATAATCAGGCATTTTTTTCAGCATAATCTTTGCTGCCGTATCTTTTCCGGAAAACTGTTTTCCTGAGAACAATAATATTTTTAGTGCCATAAATAAGTCTCCTTAACATAAACTTAGCACAAGTCTTTTTTTTTGTATACATTATTGAAAAAAGCATTAATATAATTTATAATATATAAAAGAAAGGAGCTAAAAATATGCAAAAAACAATGACAGAGCGGATTTCGGGGGGGGGGGCAGCGTAGAAGTCTCTCAGAAGAAGGGTTTACATTAGCAGAGGTATTAATTACTTTAGGGATTATAGGTGTTGTTGCCTCCATGACGCTGCCGACTCTTGTTCAAAAGAACAATAACCGTGTTGTAGAGGCTCGTCTTATGAAGTTTTATTCGTCAATTAATCAGGCTGTAAAGCTGGCCGAGGCAGATTACGGGGATAAGACGTACTGGTTTGAAGACTTGAAAGGTGCTGAAATTGACAAAGACGGCAACCCTGTTGCCGGAAGTTCTGATGCCGAAAAGTGGTTTAATAAATATCTTGCACCTTATATGAAAATTATAAGGACTGAGACATTATCTGACGGCGGATTTATGGTTTATTTTCCTGACGGAAGTGCGCTTCAATCTCGTCCTCATACGACAAGAGATTGGCGCTTTTATACGGGAAATCCTGACCGATGCAGGGCATTGAAAGACGAAGGCAGTGCTAAATGCTATTTTGTCTTCTTTTTTCGTCCGCTGGATACAAATAGTGAATCTTGGAAATTTTATGTTAATAAGGGGTTCGAACCCGGTAAGTATGCCTGGAACGGAGAGCCTGATGATTTAAAGAAAGCCTGTTATACCGGAAAAAGTCTTGGCGACAGTTCGGTCGGCGGGAAGGCTTATTGTTCCGGCTTAATTCAGTTGAACGGCTGGCGAATCCCTGATGATTATCCGTATAAAGTCAGATATTAACACTTAATATTTTTAAACATAATGTTTGCAATTTTGCTATGTTAGTCGTAGGATGAAAAAAGCACGCATTATCAAGAGGTGATTTTTTGCGCGCAAATGAGTGTAAATAGTACAATATTGGGACATGTTATGGCTTTAAATTTTCAGGAATTAGTTTTTAATTTACAAAAATACTGGTCGGATTACGGCTGTATTATTCAGCAGCCGTATGACATTGAAAAAGGTGCTTCCACAATGAATCCTGCAACCTTTTTGCGTTCACTGGGGCCTGAACCTTGGAATACGGCTATGATTGAGCCTTGCAGAAGACCGACCGATGCAAGATATGGCGAAAATCCGAATAGACTCGGGCATTATTATCAGTTTCAGGTTATCTTAAAACCGTCGCCGGATAATGCTCAGGAACTTTATTTAAAAAGCTTGGAGGCTATGGGGATTGATTTAAAAGAACATGACGTAAGATTTGTTGAGGATAACTGGGAATCTCCGACTCTGGGTGCGGCCGGTGTCGGTTGGGAAGTTTGGCTGGACGGTATGGAAATAACCCAGTTTACATATTTTCAACAGGTCGGCGGTTTGGAAGTTAAACCTGTTGCGCTTGAATTGACTTACGGGCTTGAACGTATTGCAATGTATTTGCAAAATAAAGAATCCGTCTACGATATCATGTGGAATGATAAGCTTAAATACGGAGAAATTTTCTTACAAAATGAAATTGAACAATCAAAATATAATTTTGAAGTAAGTGATGCAAAAGCTTTGTTTACTATGTTTGACCTCTATCAGAAAGAAGTTGATAATTGTGTTGAGGCTAAGCTTGTGCTTCCGGCTTATGACTATGTTTTGAAGTGTTCTCATACTTTCAACCTTTTAGACGCAAGAGGCGTAATCAGTAAGGATGAAAGAATAAACTTTATCAATCGTGTAAGAACCATGGCGTCAGCAGTTGCAAAACTGTATGTTGCCCAGAGAGAAGAATTAGGATTTCCTCTCTGTAAAGAAAACTAATAAGGATATTAAATGGCAGAAAAGTACAATCGCGCGACATTAACTCGCAATTTTTTGAAAACAATTACCCGTATTAAAAACCCTGATGAAATGCTCGAAGACGCTAAATCAGAAGGACTTGAAAAAACACTTGGCGTATGGGATTTAATTATACTCGGCGTCGGTGCAATTATCGGTTCGGGAATCTTTGCAGTAGTCGGTATTGCGGCGGCAGGCAGTGCAGACGGTTCTGCATTAGGTGCAGGGCCTGCTCTTGTTATTTCCATGATAGTTGCGGCAATTGCTTGTATATTTTCTGCGCTTTGCTATTCGGAATTTGCTACTATGATTCCCGTAGCCGGCGGTGCTTATACATATACCTTTGCTACTCTCGGCGAATTTGCCGCATGGATGGTTGGCTGGGTTTTAATGCTCGAATATGCAATCGGTTTTATTGCTGTTGCATGTGCCTGGTCAAACCACTTTATTCAAATGCTGAGCGGATTTGAAAAATTCCTGCCGGCATGTATTGCCCATCCTCCCGTATGGTTGGTAAATGATGTATTTACTGCCGGTAAAATTGCAGCAGAAAACCCTGATGTATTTATTCCGAAACTTTTTGGAGTTCCGGTTTGTATAAATCTTCCGGCTATATTAATAGTACTATTAATGACCTCTATTCTTGTTAAAGGTACGAAAGATTCTACGAAAATGGCAGGAGTTATGGTATTTATAAAACTTGCCGTAATTGCACTTTTTGTTATTGCCGGTGCATTTTTTGTAAAACCTGATAACTGGGTTCCTTTTGCTCCTAACGGCGTTGAAGGTATATTTGCCGGTGCGTTTTTAATTTTCTTTGCTTATATAGGTTTTGACGCTCTTGCTACAGCCGCTGAAGAATGTAAAAATCCTCAAAAAGATTTGCCGGTTGGTATAATTGGTTCCTTGGTTATCACAACAATTGTATATGTTCTTGTAGCCCTTGTTCTTACGGGCATGCAGGATACTGCAAGTTCTGTGCCTGCTGCATTTTTAAAGGCACCTATGGCGTATTGCATGTCTATAGCAAAACAAAATTGGGCTGCCGGCTTAATTTCTGTTGGTTCTCTTGCAGGATTGACATCTGTTCTGCTTGTTCTGGAAATGGCTGCTACAAGAATACTTTATGCAATGAGCCGTGACCATTTTATTTCGCAGAGATTTCAAAAATTACATCCGAAATTCCACACTCCGGCTCTGTTAACCTGGACTGTCGGTATACTTGCAGTAGTCGGGATATTGACATTAAATCTGGATGTAGCTGCCGAATTATGTAATTACGGAACATTTACTTCATTTATAATTGTTTGTGTTGCGGTATTGATTTTGAGAAAAACTGACCCGGACAGAAAAAGACCTTTCAAGGTTCCGTTCTCGCCGGTAGTGCCTTCACTGGGTATAATTACGTGCGGTGGTTTAATGATTTATAAATCAATGCAGCCTTCCAGTTCGGCCCTGTTATTTCCGGTTTGGCTTGGAGTAGGTGCTATGATTTATTTATTATACGGTTTTGTAAAAAATAGAATGAATGAAAACAAACTTCATAACGAAAGAGTTGAACAAAAAAGACAGGAATTATTAAAATAAATGGATATCAAATCAATTATAGCAAATTGCTTATCTAAAAGAAGCACTGACGAATTAATAGCAACCAGTAAAAAATCAGAATTAAAAAAGACATTAAATGTGTTTGACCTTATAGTAATAGGTATTGGTGCGGTTGTCGGCACCGGAATTTTTACTATCATCGGAACTGCAATTCAGGGCGGGCCGGAAGGCGCAGGTGCAGGCCCTGCAATAATAATATCTATGGTAATGGCCGCAATTGCGTGTGTATTTTCAGCACTTTGTTACAGTGAAATAGCTGCTATGATCCCTGTTGCAGGAAGTGCTTATACGTACACCTATGCAACTATGGGTGAGTTTATGGCATGGATGGTAGGCTGGATATTAATGCTTGAATACGCCATAGGAAATATTACTGTTGCCAGTGCCTGGACAGGTTATTTCGTTCAATTTTTAAAAGGATTTAAGCATATATTGCCTGCATTTATTGTGAATTGGCCTATGTGGCTGAGAAATGATTACAGATATATGCTTGCTTATTGTGATAAATTCGGATTAGATCCGCATACGCAAATGCCGTATATTTTTGATAAAATTCCTGTTGCTGTTAATTTGCCTGCAATCGCTATTGTTTTAGTCCTTACGCTTTTATTGATTAAAGGTGTAAAAGAATCGACAAGGGTTGCAAGTATTATGGTTGGCGTTAATATGTTTATGATATTATCATTTATTCTTGTCGGTGCATTTTATGTGAAGCCTGAAAATTGGACTCCGTTTTCACCTAACGGATTTGAGGGTGTATTTATGGGAGCGTTTTTGATATTCTTTGCTTATATAGGTTTTGACGCAATTTCAACAACGGCCGAAGAAACTGAAAATCCGCAGAGAGATTTGCCTATAGCAATTCTGGGAACATTGATAATATGTACAATTTTATATATATGTGTAGCTCTGGTTTTAACCGGTACTGTTCCGCTCGGAAATATTGATATTCAGGCTCCTATTGCACATGCTATGAGAGCAATAGGGATTAACTGGTTTGCCGGTTTGATTTCGATAGGTGCACTTTGTGCTTTAACTTCTGTTTTGCTGATTTACCAGCTCGGGACTACCAGAATTTTATATGCAATGAGCAGAGACAGATTTTTACCTAAATCATTAAGATTAATACATAAGAAATTTAGAACACCCCATGTTTTGACATGGATTTCCGGTATTGTTGTAATTATATGTGCGCTGTTTATGGATTTGAATATTTCTGCTGAATTGTGCAATTTTGGAACATTTACTTCATTTATTATAATTTGTATTGCGGTATTAATTTTGAGAAAGACTGATCCAGACAGAGAAAGACCTTTTAAGGTGCCGTTCTGTCCGTTATTTCCTATTTTAGGGATAATAACCTGCGGCGGATTAATGATTTATTCAATGAAATTTTTAAAAACTTCCTCATTTTATTTTCCACTGTGGCTTGTAATGGGTGTTTTAATCTATATTGCGTACGGTTATAAGCAAAAACGTCTTGAAGAACAAAAACGTCAAAAATATACTGTTAACAAATCAAAAATTGAGGTATAATATAAGCAGTTATGAAAGGAGTTAGAGTTATGCAAAAGCCAGAAGTAGCGCGGATTTCGGGGGGGGGGGGAACGTAGAAACCTCTCAGGAAAAGGGTTTACATTAGCAGAAGTTTTAATTACGCTGGGAATATTAGGTGTGGTTGCATCAATGACATTGCCAGCCGTTATTGGAAAATATAATAAAATTCAAACGGTTACGAGATTAAAAAAGTCATATACTGTTTTGAATCAGGCCATTAAATTATCGGAGGTTAAAAATGGCAGTCTTGATTATTGGGATTATACTCTTTCTGTAACGGAGTTTTGGCAAAGGTATTTAGCGAACTATATATCAATTAATAATAAAACTGTATCCGAATCAGGAATAAAATATAGATACTTAAACGGAGAACTTTGCCGTGAGACTCTTTGTGTAAGAAATTCTTATACAGTATTCTTATCAGATGGAACATCACTTACTGTTTCAGCTTTTCAAGGACTCTCAAACGGTAGAGTTATTATGGTGGATATAAACGGTTTTAAAGAACCGAATATGCTGGGTAAAGATGTTTTTGTTTTTGCGATTATCCAAAAATATGGTTTATCACCATTCGGGTATAAAAATTTTGGGTATAGCGCGTCAAGTGAGGATGAGGATAATCCGGATAGTTACAATCAGGTTTTCGGAGAATATAACAGAGATGTTCTAACCGGTTCACAGAAATATGCATGTAATAAAAATAGCAGAGGATTTTGGTGTTCTGCTTTAATTTTGATGGACGGGTGGAATATAAAAAGTGATTACCCCTGGTAATCTATATGAAAGGAGTCAGGTAAATAATTATTAAATTATCCTGTCTTGTATTGAATTTTAGGCTTTATTAGATATTATTGTTGTATAAAATAATATTTTTATATGAAAGGTTATTTGAGAGGGGTACACAAACATGATAGACTTATGCTGCCGAAATGTTGATGCGAGTGTTATAGGACAGGAAAACGGATTAGAACTTGAAACGGAATTTGCTGCATATAAAGATATTATAGCAGGTATTATAGCAAGTTTAAATCAGCGTAAAGACAAACCGGGCCAATGGCTCCAATGGATGAACCTCGGTTATAATGAGGAAACAATATGGTATGTGAAAGAATATGCATCAATGGTTAAAGACAGGTTTGAAAATATTTTGGTTTTAGGGATAGGTGGCTCCGCACTTGGTGGTATTGCACTTACCGAAGCTCTATTAAAGCCGTATTGGAATATTCTTTCTGATGAGCAGCGGGAAGGTTTGCCAAGAATATTTTTTCTGGATAATATTGACCCTGACACAATGACCGGCTTGCTTAGTTTTCTTGACTTAAAAAAGACTCTCGTTAACGTGATTACAAAATCAGGGTCTACTGCTGAGACAATGTCACAGTTTATGATTGTTAAAGATCTTCTGGAAAAAGAGTTAGGAGATAATTACAGATATAATGTTGTTGCTACAACAGATAAAAGAACAGGTATATTAAGACAAATTGCGGAACAGGAGGGCTATAAAACCTTTGTTGTTCCTGATGACGTTGGCGGAAGATTTTCTGTGTTTTCGGCAGTCGGCTTATTACCACTGGCACTTGTTGGTATTGATATTGATTCTATTGTTAATGGTATTAAGGATATGGATTTAGCTTTAAAAAATACGGATATTAATGAAAATATCGCTGCCCAAAATGCATTGATTCATTATTTAATGGATACAAAAAAAGGTAAAAATTTGTCAGTTATGATGCCTTATTCAAGTCGATTAAAATATGTATCGGACTGGTATGCGCAGCTCTGGGCAGAATCTCTGGGAAAAAATAAAGATATTGATGGTAATAATGTTAATATAGGGCCGACTCCAATAAAGGCTTTAGGTGTTACAGACCAGCATTCTCAAATCCAGCTTTATAATGAAGGCCCGAATAATAAAATTATAAACTTTATCAGAGTAAAAGAATTTGATAATACACTTGATATACCTAATATTTTTGAATATACCGGCTTAAATTATCTCGGCGGGAAAACAATGAACCAGCTGTTAAATGCTGAAGCAGATTCAACAAGAGTGGCACTGGCCGATTACGGCAGACCAACCGTGACAATTACATTGCCTAAGGTTGACGGCTATAATGTTGCACAGCTTCTTTATATGTTTGAACTACAAACTGCAATCGCAGGTGAGTTATATAAGATTAATACATTTAATCAACCGGGTGTTGAGCAGGCAAAGAATTATACTTATGCACTGATGGGGCGCGCCGGATATGAAGATTCTGCACAAACTCTGAAAGAAAAAATGGGTACAGTGTAATTTTATGAAAAAATTGTTTTTAATAATAATGATTTTGTTGGTGCCGGCAGTTTCAGCCGTTAAGGCCGAAAATGTACCTGTCTTAAAGGCCGGTGTTTCTCTGGAACGTAAGGTTCCAAACACATTAATGGGAACATGGCGTGTTGCAGCCGCATTGAAGTCTACTGACAGTCCGCAAAACTTTAAACAAACCAGTGTCGATATTTGGAACTTATCTAGAACAAATGACGTCATCAATTTAAGTAATCCGTTTACGGGTGCTAGTGCATCTATTAACGTGAGTTATGTAAATAAAAATACTATAAGATTTACAAAAGTAGGGGATTATAACAATCAGAAGTTAACAGACTCGGTTGAAATTACAATATCAGGCGACAGCTTTACCGGAACGAATACCTTGAGGCTTGTTACATTTTCTGATGCCGATAAATCCATTCTGAGTGAAAAGAGTGCCTTGTATGTCCTGCGAGGCGAGAAAATTTCAGGTTCGGGCGTAATAGAAAAATGAGGATAATATAATGCAAAGTTATGATTTTGATGTTGTAATTTTAGGCGGTGGGCCGGCAGGACTTTCTGCTGCTATCTATGCAAGTCGCGGCGCGGTCTCAACTGCATTAATAGATATTAGCATGATGGGCGGTCAGCCTTCAAATTATTTGGAACTGGAGAACTATCCCGGATTTCCGATTATCGGCGGGTATGACTTAATGGAAAAATTTGAAGAACATGCTGATAAGTTCGGAGTACAAAAATTTCCTATGCAGGAAATTGAAAAAATTGATTTAACTTCCACTCCAAAATTGATTGTGACAAAAGAAGGCGAATTTAGGGCAAAGAGTGTAATTATAGCATGCGGTGCACAGCCGATGAAACTTGGCGTACCCGGTGAGAAAGAATTTGTAGGCCGCGGTGTCAGTTATTGTGCAGTATGTGACGGTGCTTTTTATAAAGGTAAGGTTGTTGCTGTTGTAGGCGGCGGTAATGCGGCAGTTGAGGAAGCAATGTATCTTACAAAATTTGCTGACAAGGTTTATCTAATCCACAGACGTAATGAACTCAGAGCTGATAAAATTGTTCAGGAAAGAGCATTTAAAAATGAAAAACTTGAATTTGTATGGGATTCTGTTGTTAAAGAGATTAAAGGCGATGAGCTTGTTCATACCGCAGTACTTGAAAATGTGCATACAAAAGAGCATTCCAATCTGGCAGTTGACGGAATTTTCCCTTACATAGGCATGATGCCGAATATTGAGAATATCTCAGGGCAGGTGGAACAGGATGCAGGCGGATTTATTTTAACTGATGAAACGATGAAAACCTCAATTGAGGGGGTATTCGCCGTCGGCGATATAAGGAAAACACCTTTGCGGCAGGTTATAACCGCAGCGTCAGACGGCGCGGTCGGAGCTGTTTATTCTGTAAAATATGTAGAGAGCCTGAAAGATGTTCCGCAAAAAGTTTAAAAGAGCCTTATGGCTCTTTTTTTTTACTTTTTTAATACTTGTATTCTTACTGCACATTTGTGCAGATTTTTTTGCAAAAAAAAAGTTGCCAGAAAGTTGGCAACATTAAATAAACACGAGGATATTAAGAGAGAGAGTATAAAGTATTTTTTATATATTAATAAAGCATTTAGTAAACTTTTTAAATTTTTCTTTTTCCAATCAGTAATTTGTGATTTCCCTTACATTTATATAAAGTATTTCATTATTTAAAAATTTACTTTTTTCTTGCCTATGTTACGATTTCTTAACATAATCCCCCGTAAGATACGCTGTATGTACGATTTGTAAAAAAATCTTGTCAGAAATCAATAAAGATGTTATAATATATTATATGAATTGAGAGATTATAAAGATAGGATAGTTATGGATTTCGATATTGAAGATTTTTTAAGAAAAGCGGTTTCTATTGCAGCATCGGATGTCCACCTTGCAGTTGGTGAACACCCTACAGTTCGTAAAGATGGCAGAATTATGAAAATTAATATGCCTATTCTTACTGATGATGATATTGACCATGCTTATGATGTTCTTCTTCCGCGTAGTGCTAAGGACAATCTTGAAAATGTTTACGATTTAGATTTTGCATATGAAATTCCGGGCTTCTCACGTTTTCGTGTAAACTTGAGCAGGCAGTTGGGTAAAAATAAGCTTGTTATCAGGCTTATTCCTTATTATGTCAGAAAGATTCCGGAATTAAACCTCCCGTCTTCTATTGAACAGTTTGCTAAGCTTAATCACGGTTTAGTTCTGGTTACAGGCCCTACCGGCAGCGGTAAATCTACTACTATTGCTTCTATTATTGATTATATTAATTCTAATTATCCGAAGCATATTATTACTATTGAAGACCCGATTGAGTTTATTTTTAATAACAAAAAAGGTATTGTTTCTCAGCGTCAAATCCTTGTTGATACAGCATCTTTCCCTGACGGAGTTAAATATGCTTTAAGGCAGGATCCTGATGTTATTTTTATCGGTGAAATACGTGACAGGGAAACTATTACTTCAGCTCTGAAGGCTGCTGAAACAGGACACCTTGTTTTTGCAACTATTCACACTAATGACGCTATTCAAACCGTTGACAGAATTATTAATATGTTTGAGCCTTCGGATAGAGATTTTGTACGTCATCAGTTAGCTCAAATTATCCGTGGTACTGTTTCTCAAAAACTTGTTCCGTTAAAAGACGGTTCCGGACGCAGACCTGCTTGTGAAGTTCTTGTTGTTACTTCTACTGTTAAAGACTTCATTGAAAAAGATGAGCTTGAAAAAGTTTATGATCTGGTTAAAAACGGTTCTTTCAACAGTATGATTACTATGAATATGTCTTTGTATAATCTATGTGTAAATGATTATATTACAGAAGAAGTTGCCATGAGTTTCTCTGATGACAGAACAGAACTTACTCAAATGCTTAAGGGCGTATTCCACGGTACTAACGCTAACAACTAATTTAATATAAAATGGATAGTTTTGTTACTGACGCTATAAATTTGAAATCCTATAACCTTAGCGAATCTGATAAGATTATGGTGATGTACTCTCGTGACAGAGGACTTATAAGAGGAGTTGCCAAAGGCGTTAAAAAGCCTAAAAGTAAGCTTGGTGCACGTATGGACTTACTTGTGGCAAATAAGCTTATGCTGCACAAGGGGCGTAATCTTGATACGATTTCTCAGGCGGAAGCTCTAAATACGTTTAATGCTACAAGACGTAATATGGATAAAATTTTTTATTCCATGTATATATCTGAAGTTGTAAATAACTTCGGTGTTGAAGATGATCCTTGCTCCGCTGTTATTTTCGATTTGCTTTATGAGGCTCTTAATACTATATCTCATGCAGATGATAAAATACAGATTTTAAACGCGGTTTTGAAATTTCAGTTAAAAATGATGAGAGTCTCGGGCTTTTCTCTTGAACTGGACAAATGTCTTTGCTGCGGCAAACCGATTGAAAATGAAAACATGTTTTTTTCCGGTAGATTAGGCGGTGTTGTTTGCAAAGAGTGTAATTCTCATTATGGCTTAACAGACGTTATGCATTATAAACTACGGGACTTTATGTCAGTGCTTGCAAATTCTGAATTCGATGTTATCTCCGTGTACGAGGAAAAGGCTAATGAAAAAATTTGTCTTGTATGTTTTGAACTGTTGAAATCCTATATAAATTCTCACTCTGTGAAGAAGTTTAATTCTACTGCTATTTTGCAAGAGGTTGTTTAATTTCCTTTGAGATAATCCATATTTTCGTGAATCATTATATATGAACTACACTTATAACCATTATACTCCTTTTTTGAGGTTAGACTGCATTGTAATTTTATCTCCTCCTCAGACTTTGTAATGGCTATTTGTCCATTATTCCTAATTGCAAACCAGAAAAAATCATGGCCTAATATATTAGGTTTTTTCCTGCCGTTTATATCGAATCCTATCTGTCCGCAAGCCTTATTGGGCTCAGAATTTTCATTGCCGCAGTTGTTTAAAATCCAAAATGACACCCCGTTTGCTAAAATACCTGTTTGAAGATTGCTATATTTATCCCAGTTATAAGTTTTTGAGCCGTCAAGAGTTTTGTAATTATCAGCCATACAGTCATTATTTGAATCGCATGTTCTGAATGCTTTTAAATATTTAGACAATGCTCTAATTGTTATATTGGCATTTTCTTTAAGCGCGGCGTTATCATCGCCTTCTTCCCAACTGTTTGGTGCTATGGCAGACATTGAGCCGTAGTCATTTGCGAGTCTGAGTAGAGCTTGAGAAAAAATTGTGTAAGAGACTTTTACGGCAGTTACTGTTTCTTTTTCTTTATATTTCCCAATTAGAGCAGGTAAGGTTATTGCCGCCACAATACCTATAATTCCCAGTGTAATTAACACTTCTGCAAGTGTAAATGCTTTATAGTCCATATTATACCCCCGTAGTTCACAATGTTAATACTAACTTTGTTAATTATTATAATTTATGTTGATACTAATGTCAAGGTATTAATATATAGGTATTAATATAATGAACATAAATGAAAAAATTTCCAAACGTATTAAGGAGCTTCGGGCAGAAAAAAATTTGACAGCAGAGAAACTTGCCTGGTATTCTGATCTATCAAAAAGTTGTGTGACTTATGCGGAGAAAGCACAAAGAGATATAAGAATTTCGACAATAGAATCAATTTGTAAAGGGTTGAATATAACTATTGCCGAATTTTTTTCAACTTTTAATGAATAATATTTATTCTTTAATAATAGTGAATGTATAATCAGGATTTTCCTTAATAGTTGCTTCTATTTCGTCGAATGTTTTCAGGCCCTGAGTTGCCCCGAAAGCAGATACAACGCCTGCTGAATTAATAGAAGCATACATTAATGACTGACCGATATTTTTATTTGTTCTGCCAAGAGCGGCGCAGAATGTCGAAGCAAATGCGTCCCCCGCACCGAGAGTAGAAACTACAGGGCCTTCAAATACCGGACAGTAGTAATATTTTTCGCCGTCATAGGCATATGCACCTTTGCCGCCATCAGTGATTACGATAATCTGATAATCACAAATTTTTAATTTTTTGAACATTTCTTTTATGTCAGGATGAATAAGTTCATCTGAAAATTTTTCTTTGCTTGTATCAGGTCTTACGAGAATTTGAGTAGCAAGAGAAGCTTCTTCTTTATTCATAACGACAATATTTGCATTTGAAAGAATTTTTTTCAGATAGTTAAAACCTTTTTTAATACTTGAAGAACCGGCATTAAAACACACGTAAACATTATTTTCGTTAGCGAATGTTGCAATATCATCAAGAACTTTGGTGCTGTCGCCGTTCATTGGAGCGATATATAAAAGTTTTGCATTCTTTATAGCGTCAAAATTAATATCTGATTTTTTAATTTTAGCATTTGCACCGCGGTGGGCAAGTACTGTTCGGTCGCCTTGAAAACTTACTAAAATAATAGAAAAGCCTGTACTCATTTTAGGGTCTTGAATTATATTAGACAAATCAACATCTTTATCTTTGAAAGATTCAAGTACACCATCAGAATAGATATCATCACCGATTTTAAATATAGCACTGGTATTAAATCCTAAATTACAAAAATTCACAGCGGTATTAACCCCGCCTCCGCCTACATTTGACGCAAAATCAGTTATTTCAACTTTTGCGCCGTACGGATAGCTCATAAACTCTGATTTTTTATTTTTTGTGTAAACAGAAACGATATTTGCATCATCACTTTCCACAAAAACATCCATTGTCGCACTTCCAATAGTTATTACATCGCACATAGCATTCTCTCCATTAAAGTCTATTCTGCAACATTATTTTATCATAAAAACTAATCCATGTTAAATTATATTAAATTGTGACAAAGATTTCCTTTTAGCGTTTTAAAATATAAAGGTAAATATACATTTATAAGGATTAAGCATGAAAATACATAAAATAGATTTTACCCCGTTAAACCGCAATTTGTCCATACATAGCGGTGAGAAGAAAGATAATGTTGCTCCTAATTTAAACTATGAGCCCTTTGCTTACAGAGATTATAATATAACGTTTTCCGGCAAAGAGGCCAATAGAAGATTATTCCGTTCTCCTGCGAATTTTTATGCTACACCTTTTAATAAAAAAGGTATGCCTGTGACAATGAAAAACTATTTAGACGAAGACTACGAAGACAGGCGTAATATGCCTCCTATTCAGATGTGGAAAACTGTATTCGGCAAAATAAATAATGCGGCAAACCTTGAAGATGTTAAGAATCTTTATCCTGATGAACCTTTATTTAAAACCCTGAAAAGTAATCCTAATAAAGCAAGAGTCTCTTTGATTTCTCAAATTCAAACTCTTGAGAGCGAATTTGTGCATACTCCCCTTTTTAAAGACGGCACCTCTGATTTGGGTATGTATCTTTTACGAAAGATATATATGGAAGGAAAACAAATAAGTGAGATTAATAAAGATTTTAAGAAGGATGTAAATCAAGAATATAAATCATTAATAGATAAAGATATTGATTATGGCACAACTTCCGCTTACGGAATAAAATTCCCTAATTTAGCCTTCTGGAATTCATTTGTTGTTACAAGAGATGATTTCCCTTATGAGTTTAAGCCGCGAAAAGCTTCAGGTATGGTTTCATCTTCCCAAAAGAAAGAACTAACTCTATCTGATATAAAAAATTCTGTTAATAAAGATAATCGTGACAGAAAATTCAAACCTTCTGAAAGCGAAATAAAAATGCTGACGGATGCTGCTCTTGACAAAAATCCTTATAGGACACTTTCAAAACTCAGACACAAAGGCGGTAGAAATTCTGAGCAGGCTACTTTTGTTGAGAAATATTTTGGCTCTATTATGACTGTTGCTCTTGAAAAGATTAATGCGTCTGATGAAATGAGGGATTTTTTCCAAAATCCGGAACATATTTCAAAGAATAGCAAAGAACGTATGGAAAATTATTGGAAGCAAAATCCATATATGAGAAAAATGCAATCCCTTGCAATGAGTGATACTATTAAACTTTTCTTTGAAGCCTACGGTGCTGATGGTAATAATGAGGTTTTCAAGGATTTGTTGCACTATGCAGCCTCTATTAAACCTCAAAGAGAGGCTATGCGTGCAGAACATGAAAAAATTCAGCGTGAATTGGAAGACGCCCTGGCGGTTTATGATACTAAAGAGCCGGAAAATGCAGATAATACTATTCATAAATCTGCTGAAGAAATACTAAATGAAGAAGCTAAGGCGAATAATGCTGAATTATATGAATTTCAAACAGAAAAAGGGAAGGTCGTGATTTGCTCAAATCTTCGCGAAACACTGGCTGAAATGTTAGAAAATCAAACACGCATAATGCCAAAATCTTTCGCCAGAGCATACATTAATTATATGATGAGTAACCCTGTGATTACTGATAGTTATATTTTGACAACAGCTCTTAAAGATACAAATTTATCACTTCCTAAAGATGACAGGCTTATGGATTTGGACGAAGCCGAGACTATAACAATTAAGGCTTTTACCGATTTTTCGCAAAAAAATTCAAAAAGTACAAATGCTGCACAGCAAGCCCTTATTGATGTTCTCGTTGACTTTTCTCCAGAAGATGTTTCTACAAAACTTTATACTCTCGGAGTTTTCGAAATTCCTGATATTATTAGCGCTCTTAACGAGAATGCTCAAAAAGCTATTTTCGCAAAATCTGATGAAATAAATAAACGATATTCATACTATAAAAAGGATTTAAGCGATGCTGAAATAAATAAAGCTGTTATTGCAATTAATGACCTCTTATCAAAATACAAACCCGAGGCAACCATAATCGGCAACGGTTCTCCGTTTTCTGAATTCCCTGTTCTGTTTTCAACTGTATCACAGAATATTAAAAATCATAAAAATGCGAAGGATGTTCTAAAGAAAGAATTAAGGAATTATCTGCCGAAATATGGAGGCACTGCCAGAATTTTTATTGATAAGAATGTTCCGGATAGAGTTAAAATGGCTAAATTGGAACAGTTTTTATGTCATTTTAATAATGAAGCCGGTTCTTTATATAAATACGCAGTTCTAGACAGAAATGTTTTAGATAATTATGTCAGATTTCATAGTTTTGAATTGTATAAATTCCTTATGACGCAGGTTCTGGCAGAAGTTGATTTTGATATAAAATATTAAAAAAGACAGGAGTTATATCCTGTCTTTTTTATTTAATATATAGTATTTTACTGACAGTTAGCTTTTTCTTCTTCACTAACCCCTTTAATTGTAAGGTTAACTCTGCCTTTGTCATCAATTTTGATAACTTTTACAATAACTTCCTGTCCGATTTGCAGGTGAGGTTCAATTGTTTCAATACGTTCCTGACAAACTTGTGATATATGAACCATACCGTCTTTACCAGGAGCAAGTTCTACAAATGCGCCTATAGGAATAATTCTAACAACACGGCCTTTAATTACCATACCGGGTTCAGCTTTGAAGGTAAGGTCTTTAATCATTTTCTTAGCAATTTCAGCACCTTCCTGATCGTTAGATGTAATTGTAACAACGCCGCTATCCTGAATGTCAATTTCAGCACCTGAAGCGTCAATTATTGCTCTGATTTGTTTTCCGCCAGGGCCGATTACTGTACCGATATCTTCTGTAGGAATAGTAAGTGTACAGATTTGCGGTGCATAAGGAGATAAGTGTTCAGCCGGAGCCGTAATAGCTTTTCTCATCTCACCTAAGATATGCAATCTGCCTTCTTTAGCCTGTTGTAAAGCACGGCGCAGTGTTTCGTTAGGTATACCTTTAGCTTTCATATCCATTTGAAGTGCTGTAATACCTGTATCATTACCGGTGACTTTAAAGTCCATATCACCGAGGAAGTCTTCAATTCCCTGAATATCTGTTAACACAACCGGTTCGTGGCCTTCTTCTTTAATCATACCCATTGCAACCCCGCCTATCATGCATTTGACAGGAACACCGGCATTCATCAATGCCATTGATGAACCGCAGGTTGAAGCCATAGAAGTAGAACCGTTGGATTCCAGTACATCTGATGTTACACGGATTGTGTAACCGAATTCTTCCTGAGACGGAAGTGCAGGAACATTAGCTCTTTCTGCCAGTGCGCCGTGGCCTACTTCACGTCTTCCCGGGCCTCTTAAAGGTTTTACTTCACCAACTGAGAATCCAGGGAAGATGTACTTATGCATATAAGTTTTTTCAGTTTGAGGGTCAACACCGTCAAGTTCCTGTTTCATACCAGGGCCGGCAAGTGTTGCAACAGAAAGAACCTGAGTTTGGCCTCTTGTGAATACCGCAGAACCGTGAGCACGCGGTATTACACCGACTTCGCACCAGATAGGACGTACTTCGGTAGGTTTTCTTCCGTCAGCACGGACTCCTTCTTCAAGAATCATTGCTCGCATAACTTTCTTTTCTGCGGCTTTGAACTCTTCTGCAACAAAGTCAACTCCTGTTTCTTCAATCATTTTTCTGATTGCATGGTCTTCAGGGAGTGCTTCAACTTTTTCTTTAACAAGTTTTTTAGCTTCTTCAAGTTTTTCTTGTCTGTATGTTCTGTCGAAGTTATGATATGCATCAAAAATTATATCGTGAGCTGTCTCGTGAATGATATTTTTCAATTCTGTTGTGTCATAAGGGTTTACGAATTCTTCTCTAACAACTCCGCAAGCTTTTGCAAATTCAACCTGCGCATCGCATTGTTTTCTGATTTCGCCCTGAGCAAATTCTACGGCAGCCATAATATCATCTTCAGTAACGAAGTTGCATCCTGCTTCTACCATGATTACACTGTCATGAGTACCTGCTACAACGATATCTAAGTCTGATTTATCAGCTTGCTGGTGTGTAGGGTTTGCAATAAGGTTTCCGCATTCATCGCGGGATACTCTTACTGCCCCGATAGGCCCTTCAAAAGGTGCTCCTGAAAGCATCAATGCACATGATGCGCCGAACATAGCCAGTGTATCCGGTTGATTCTGCTGGTCGTAGCTGAATAGTTGTGCTACAATCTGGATATCATTTCTATAACCTTTAGGGAATAAAGGTCTGATTGGTCTATCTATTAATCTTGAAATCAAAATAGCTTTATCACTTGCTTTCCCTTCCGAACGGTTGTAACCGCCAGGGATACGTCCTATAGAAGACATTCTTTCTTCATAATCAATAAGTAAAGGGAAGAAGTCAATACCTACTCTAGGTTCTTTACTTACCACGGCGTGAACGAACAACATAGTGTCGCCGCATCTTACCGTAACAGAACCGTTGGTAGATTGGGCATATTTGCCGGTTTCAACAGTAACTGTTTTACCGCCGATTTCGATTTCAAATTTTTTTGTTTCCGGTATCATAATTACCTTTCATCTTTCTCGCACATCCAGTGCGTTTTTTGTTATACACTTCTGGTTTCGGTTATTATTATACCTCAAAAAGAAAAATTTTGACACACTAAATATTTTGTCTAAAATTCAAATTTTTGACCTGCTGCATAGTATTCATACTTCAGTTTGTCGCTGCCTGTAAGTATATTTTTTAGACTTGTTCCGCCTACATACTCGCTTGCCGGTTCTAACTTAGACCTTTGAACCCAGAACCAGAATGAATCATGTCCGAATTGATTTGGTTTTTTTGCACCGTTAACATCAAAAAATATATTTGCGCAGATTGAAGATTTATAGGTAGTTGTACTTATGCTGCCGTCCGGATTTTTTATTACAAGACCGTTTTCATCATAATTTGTTCCAGTATATTCTTTTAAAGCACATCCGCTCTTATTAGTATCTATTGCTATTATTGCGCCGTTTGATAAGATTATTTTTGGCCTTGTTCGACTGTTCTCTGTTGTTGTAGTATTATCGCTGCTGTAACGTTTTGTAGCATATTTTATATTATAGTAAAAAGATTCACAGCCATCTTGATTAGCATTTTCGCATAATTTTGCTCCCTTGAAGTATTTGTTTATATTTCGGGCGACTGTTAGTGCATCATCTTTTTCATTGAATAAAAATGAATTATCTCCTATAAATCCATAATCTTGCTGCGATAGCAACATTACATTATTGAAATCGGAATATACCTTTTTGGCACGGGAAATCAGTTCTTTGTCCTGATTTTTTTGTATTAATGCAGGCAGCGTCATCGCACATACTATACCTATAATCCCAAGTGTAATCAGCACCTCAGCTAAAGTAAAAGCTTTTATATTCATTAAGTCTCCTTTCTTACCCATATATGGGTAATCGTATCCATATTATAAACTAAAATCCCATATATGGGTAGAGTTTTGTTAAGACAATCAGGATAATTTGTTACAATGAAAGAAAGAGAAAAAGCATACTGTAAATATGTTGGTCAGGCAATCAGAGCTATAAGAGAAGAAAAATCCGGCAAAAGCGGTTTGATGTTTGCATATGAAAATGATATTCCTAAATCAACAATGTCCCGTATTGAGCGCGGCGAAAACGAAGCTCAGCTTGTAACACTAAAAAAAATTGCGGAAGGATTTGGTTGGTCTATGTCTGAGCTGTTTTACAATATTGAAGAAAAATTGCCTAAAGATTTAAAAATTTTTGATGACGAGCATTATTAATTCTTATGTTATAATCAGACCATGGGTGAAAAAGAATTTTGTAGAAAAGTCGGCAGCATAATTAGAAAGTTAAGATGTGAAAAATGCAGTGATAGTCTTTGCGTCTTTGCTGAAAAGAATAATATTCCATCGTCGACTCTTTCAAGAATTGAGATTGGAGAGAATGAAGCTCAGCTTCATAATTTAAAGAAAATTGCAGACGGCCTTGGAATGTCTTTATCTGCATTATTTGCCTATATAGAGGCTTCTCTTGCAAAATAAAAGCCCCGTAAGCGAGGCTTGCAATAATTGTAGGTAGTGTAATTATTTATATAATTCTTTTAGTGCTTTTCTGTCATCTATTGAAATGTTTATAATTTGATTTGAGTATGGTTTCATAATACTGTTTAATTTTTCAGAATGCGGCAAGCCCAGCGCGTGGCCGATTTCATGCAGCATCACTCTGTAATATTCATCATCTGTTAAAATTCTTTCGTACATATTTTTATTAGCAAGGTTAATTTCTGCCTTAGTAATAATTGTTTCCTGACCTTTTCTATGTAAATATCTGGTTTTGCAGACTCCGACTGCTTTACCGGGGAGTTGTTCTACAAAATCTGCCGTGATATCCGCATTATCCGGACTGTCTACAAACGTAAACGTGACAAATTTGTTTGTTGCTGACTGCCATCGTCCGAAAGCTTTTTTCATTATATATATCTTCGGATTCTTAGTGATGTAAACATTGAAATTGGTTTTCTCCCACCGTATATTAGCACAGGCACTAAGAGAACCTAGTAATATTACAAACAGTGTAAGTATTATTTTTTTCATTAAATACCCTCTACTCTACTACATTTCTGTTTTTATTAGAAGTGCATGTCAAATTTCGGAGGCATTCCGTTAATTTTTTCATCTTCCAGACGCATTGCAGAACCAAGGTTGAAACTTTCGGCAAAAGCTTTATTCATTTCATAGGTAATATCTCCGTTGAAGACTTTTTCATTTTCTTCAAGGAAATTAAATAAAGGTTCTACCGGAGATTTAACGATGTTTGTTAAAGTTCCTTCTGCAAGTTTTAATGTTCTTTCGCCTATTTCCGGAACCTTTACATTAAACCCGAATGGTTTGTAAGGTCTGTTAAATGAAGCACCTGTATCTGTCATTATTGATTACCCTTATTTCTAACTAAGAACATTTAGGGTATCGGCATTTTTATATGCTAAATTTAATATTTTGATAAAAGTTTTACAAATTGTAATATTCCTTCAATCTGGAAGTATCTATTATCACATCGCCTTCTGTTTTAAATGCCTGAGCTTGTTTAAATACATCAGAAGGGTCAATTTCTCCGTCCATGGAGGCTTCTATAATTTCAGCAAAATAGATATGCGGATTTTTAGGCGGAAATTTTCTTAAAAATTCTGACTGTTTTGTGTGCATTCGTTTATTGTTGTCTGCTTCACAGGCAAGAGCCCAGTTCCCCATATTGTTATTTCCTTTATCATGCGTTGGTTTTATATGTTCAATAGTTGCAACAGAGGGTCTTAGGAGAGAATAACCTATCGTATCAGAGTTTGAAAGTTTATGTTTTGTAATGAATGAATTTTTATTTGACGCAGAGTCCGGAAGCTTTTTGGCAATATCTGTTAATTTATAATATATATCTGTTTTTTCAAGCCCTTTGAGTTGTTTAAGAAGGTCTATCATAAATGCTTTGTTGCTGAATTGCATAACAATTGGTTTTTCCATAAGCATATTTTTAGATATTTTACAAATATATTTTACATCATCACGGTCTAACTTTTCGCCTATTAGCCTTATTTGATTAATTATGTATAATTGTATATCTTTTTTAACAAGATTTTGGGCTGCAAGTCTGTCATAAGGGTTAAGTTTAGCAATTTTTTCTGCCAAATCTTTTGTTATCCCAAAATTTTCAGGGGTAAAATCAGGACTTTGCAGTGCCTGCTTCATATTTTGTATGAATGCATTGCGAAGCCCTTTACTATTCTGTGAACATAAAATTATTAGAGGTAGACAGTTATTATCAAGCTGAAGTTTTTTTCTTGAATTTGTTAGAGAATTGACTACCCTGCGACACTTATCGTGATTTATTTTAGTTCCAAAAATTTTTTTTATAATTGCATCAGGTATTTCAATATTAGTGTTATCAAATGCAGGGTGGGCAATGCTTTCTGATAAAGAAATAAGCATACTCTTGTTATGGCTGTTTTCTAAAGTTTCAGTCATTTTCTTTATTTTATATTGGAAATCATCACTGTTGAAAGGTTCAATGTGAGGAATTTCCAATAATTTATAACGCTGTAATTCCATAAATTTCCGGAACGCAGGTTTGCGTTCTTCGGGCAATCCGGCGGCTGCACGGACAAATTCCATAAAGATAGGCTTTTGTGCTTCTCTTAATTTTTTTAATGAATCTTTATACATTAAGCGTATTACGCGTGACAAGTGCGTTTGCGGAGCTTGTTTAGAGTATTCTTCTATCATATCGAAAACTTCCTTGTTTCCGGGTTTTAAACAATCTCTGTATGGTTTTACTTCTCTAACAAAATCTTTAATCGGACTGCTGAATACTCCGCGGTTTTTCATATCAAAAAAGGTTTTTATACTAAGCATTGGATTACCGCAGTATGGACAATGTATGGTTCTTCGTCCTGCCAGCTCTCTAAATTTCCCTTTTGTTTTTATGTATTCTTTTTCGCATGTGCAAGTGTCAGTTTTGCAGAAAATATCTTCTTGCGGAATAAACAGTTTATTCCGTGAATAATCATACTGATTATTCACGTTTATTCCTTTGAAGCTGAATTGCGGTGTAAAATTTATTTTAAAAACCTGCATATAATATTAAATCTCCTGATAAAAAAAATTGACAGTTCGTAACGAAACGTAACTGTCAATTTGTAACTTAGCCCATTGGCGGCGGCTGAATATATAAAGGCTTTAATTTATGCCAATCTCCATCGCCGTCTTCTTGCACTGCCAGTTCTGCCAGAATCTCACCTAAACGGTAATCATTTTCCTGATACGAAACTCCGCCGAGGAGCGGCTTGAGCTTATTATCAGTGATAACGTTATAGTTTCCGTTTTGAACGAGTTTTTGAACTTCTTCAAGCTGGATTGCACCTTTAATTTCACCGTCAACATACAGGTAGGCAGAATTTTTCCTTGCATCAAGTGCAACTAAAGGGTTTGCAGATGCACATCGGGCAAGTATTTCAAGTGAAGACACTCCCTTAACCTTGCAATCCAATTGTTGTGCCATGACTCTTGCTACAGTTGTACACGCTCTGATTCCGGTAAAGCTTCCCGGCCCGATATTCGTTGCAATTAGATTAATATCTTGAGGTTTTATATTGTTTGCACCGAGTACCTTTTGAATAGTAGAAATCAAAAATGCAGAATGATACTTTCCGCCTTGATTTTCTATAATCTCGGAAGCAAGCACATTTTCATCTTCTTTTAAGACAACATACATTTTGTCCAGACAAGTATCAAATGCTAAAATTTTCATTTGTTTAATTCCTCTACGATTTTAATATTATCACAACCAAAGCCTTCAAAGGAATATTTTCTTGAATCATCATTTTCGTATGTTACATTAATTTTTATATGATTAAACGGAATTTCATCCTGAGAGAATTCTGCCCATTCTACAAAAGTAACTTTTTCACCTTCCGAATATTCCCGTAATTCGTCTAAAATTGTTTTTACCCCTTCTTTTTCCAGCCTATACAGGTCAAAGTGGTAAATAGGAATACTTCCGGTATGGTATTCATTAAGAATTACAAAACTGGGGCTTGTGACTTTTTCTTTTACTTCCAGAGCGTCTGCGACAAGTTTTACGAACGCTGTTTTGCCTGCTCCGATTTCGCCGTAAAGGCTTATGAAACATCCGTTTTTAATTAAGTTTGCAAATTTTTCGGCTAATTCTTTTGTATCATCAAGAGTTTGACATATCTTTTCGTACTTCATATTTTATCCCTTATATACTATTACCTGATTTCTTCCGTTTTCTTTTGCTTTATAAAGTGCTTTATCTGCATTTACAAGCAAATCAGAATTTTTGTCCGTGTCCTTAAACTTATAAACTCCAAGACTTATTGTAATTTTAATAGTTTTTGTATCATTATTAGTATTTACTTTACCGATATCTATAACTTTATTTTCAACGGCTTTTCTCAAACGCTGGGCAACCATAACCGCTTCATCTTCTTCCGTAAAAGGCAAAAGAATTGCAAATTCTTCTCCTCCGTATCGTGCAGCAACGTCATATTCACGGAGTTGAGAACGCATAATTCTGGCGGTGGTTTTTAATATAAAATCGCCCGCAGCGTGCCCGTAAGTATCATTTACGCGTTTGAAATAGTCGATATCAATCATTATGGCGCATAAAGAGGTGTGTTTACGTTTTGCACTGGCAATTTCCTGTTTTATACGTTCTTCCATCTGTCGCCTGTTATAGAAACCGGTTAAGGCATCAAGCGTGGCATGTTTTAAAATTTCCGCATATACGTTTGCCCTGTTTATAGTTGTGGAAGATTGGGCTGCAAGCTGCTGAAGATATTCAATTTCCTGTAAAATTAGTGCATCTTCTGTGCTTTTTGTTACAATACAGCCTATTAATGAATTTTCGTTTATAAGAGGGAAATATCCGATTTTTTTATCATCACTGAAATGAACTGTTTCATGTCCCGAGAGTCGGGTTAATGTGGTTATAATATTGGTGTCAAGACACGAAGAAGGCCAGGCCAGACGAAACTTGCCGTTTTCTTTCAAAAAAATGTATATCAGATGATTTGCAATCAGTTTATCAATTATTTCTCCTATAATCGGGATAATATAATTAAGTTCGTATTGGGTTTCAATGATTTTTGCAATATTTTTCATTGAATCATGAAATTCAACACTTTTTCTCATCTTTTCACTGAGTGTAAGGTTCTGGACTTTCAGCTTAATCATCATAGCTGCGATTTCAAAAAAATCTTTTTCATCTTCACCGAGGCATTGTTTGCCGTAATATTCCTGCAAAAGACTTGAAACATCCACAGGATTGTTACACTCTTCCAGTGATTTAGATAAATTTTTAAGCTTTTTAAGGATTTGCATCAGCCCTCTAATTTTTGTATTAATTCATCAGAAATATCAAAGTTTGCATAAACATTTTGAACATCGTCATGTTCTTCAATTTTGTCTAATAGCTTTAATATTTGTTCTGCTGTTTTTTCATCAGTTACCGCAACAGTATTTTGCGGAATTCTTGAAAGTTCTGCTGTTTCGCTTTTAAATCCTTCTTTTTCCAGTCCTTCAACGACAGACTGGAAGTTTTCAACGGTTGTAAGAACCTTATATTGGCCTTCTTCTTCAATAACATCGAGAGCATCAAGATTGATTGCTGCTTCAAAAAGTTTATCAAAATCGACATCTTCATCAAAGGTTATGACACCGCGCTGGTCAAACATCCAGCCTACACAGCCGGTTGCCCCCAAACTTCCGTTGTATTTTGTAAAATAGCTTCTGATATCGCCTGCTGTTCTATTTCTGTTATCGGTCATTGCTTCAATAACAACAGCGACACCGCCTGCTGCATAACCTTCATAGGTTAATTCTTCGTAATTTTCAGCACCGGATGCACCTGCGCCCTTTTCTATTGCACGTTTAATGTTGTCGTTCGGAAGTCCTGCTGCTTTGGCTTTTTCAATTGCCGTACGTAAACGGAAATTGCCGGCAGGATCAGGGCCGCCGAGTCTTGCGGAAACTATTAATTCTCTTGAATATTTTTGAAATACAACCGCACGTTGTGAATCTACTTTAGCTTTTTTATGTTTAATGGTTGACCATTTTGAGTGTCCTGACATATTTTTTAATCCTCTTATTATAACTTTATCTATATTTTTATTTTAACTACAAATATTATTTTCTGTCAAAAAATAAATAGCCCTGATGGATATCCGGTTTGGGAATGTAAAATTTTTCTTATCTTTTAAAATGGAAATAAGGGATTTTGCGCAATATTTCGGAAAGTAATACTTTGTCCGTAAGGCTTTTTCTGTCGCCGGACAAGAAAAAACATGGAGGATTTAATTATGCCGCAGACAGCTTATGTTAAAGGATCGCTTTACTTTGGCGGGTACACTATTCATTATGCTACGCTGATAGCAAATAATGAAAACGTACATCAGGCCTCATTAAGACTTATGAGAGATGCAACAACTCATTTTCGTCAGATACGGCCGAGTTTTCGTGCCGATAACGGAACTTACAGCAGTATACCCGGCGGAACTTTCGTAGTATAGCCTTAAAGAAGGAGATTGATTATGTTTAAAAAATGGACTTACAAACTATTAATAGAAAATACATTGGACAGGGATTTGGTACTGATAAATAACACCTGTCCGTATGGTAAACTTAAATGTGCTGATGAGACAATTCCTGCCAAAGGTGGAAGAGGTTCTGTTGAAGTAATTTCTCCTGCTGGTGCACCATATGGTTTGCAAATTTCTGTAACTTACGGTGATAAACATAATAAAAATGAAGCCTCTTACGGTACATTTACGGTTAATATTGATGTTCCGTTAATTGAAAATAACAAAAGCAGTTGTGAAACAACAGGGATTATTATGGTTGACGGCTTTAAAGAATTGCCAAAACGCGGGCATGATTTTCAGCAAAGTGTCACTATAACTTCTAAATTATAGGAGGAATGCAGATGATTGATTTCAATTATAAAGAAGTTGATAAAATTCGAATTGTAGCAGAGGATTTTGTACCCGACTCATTTATCCCGAATGTAAATATTTACAAACCGGAGATTATTATTGGAAGAACTGATTATCTTCAGATTCCAACGGGTCAGTGGGTACAAATCTTGGATGGGCTTGATAATTATACCAGAAAAAATTTTATTGAATCTTATTTTTCTGCTGCAATCTATGCCTTAAAGAGAAATTCCTCAAAAACTCTTGTTGCAAACCAGTCTTACAGAGAAAATATAGAATTGTCGCATTCATCTTCTTATAGAAATAGCAAAAATCAAAATTTCAGAATAGAGAATGTCCTCTCTGCAACTGGCAACGCCGAACTCGGTTCAATCAGCGAAACTTTATCTTTATCCTACGGTATTGATAAAATGGAAGAATATTTTTCCGAAAACAGAAAGACTACTATGGAAGAAGTCTATTATGACTCTACTCCTGATGAAAGAACAATTGTATTTTGGGATTTCACCAAAATTGTGGTGTTATACAGAACTGATACAAGAGGAAATACAAAACTTGTTGCGTATAATGACTTTTATGTTGAAACTTATCAGAAAGCTTATATCGCCACCTCTTGCTAGATTTAAAAAGGTCTCTTAAATAGAGACCTTTTTTTATAAAAATTCTCAGCCAAAAACTTCATTCAATTTTATTTTGTTTATTGCTTGACATATAAAAATATACGGATGTAATATTTGTCTATATTTCTGTTTTGAAATATTACTTGAATTTTGGCAGGAGGATGTATGCATTTTAAACAAGTACAATTAGTTATAAATTTTATCCGCAGAAAGATTGACTCGTTAATTTATATGGATAATGAAGATTTTGAATTAGCTGCCGTGAAGGATAAATTTAATGAAAATTGTGATTATGTACATGTCAAGAAAAATTCTTTTTATGACGCATATATGAACAATGATTCTCTGTTATGTCATAAATGGGAACAGTATATGCATATTTATAATAAGCATCTTCAGCCGTTTAAATCTGAAAATAAGCCTGTAAATATTCTTGAAATAGGTGTATTCAAAGGCGGTTCTCTTGAACTTTGGAACAGATATTTACCTGAAAATTCAAAAATAATAGGTATAGATATAAATCCGGATTGTAAAAATATAGAATTTCATAATAAGAATATTCAGGTTTTTACAGGTAGTGCTTCTGATAAAAATTTTGTAGAAGAAAACTTTAAAAATCACTATTTTGACATAATTATAGATGACGGATCCCATATTTCATCTGATGTTATAACCGCTTTTGAAGCATTTTTTCCTAAACTAAATCCGGGTGGGCTTTATATTATTGAAGATCTTCACACTTCATACTGGTCTTCATATGGAGGAGATTTCTTATCTAAAAAATCCTCTATTGAATATTTAAAGAGGCTTATTGATTCTTTAAACTTTAAATATATCCAAAAGTTTAAGAAAAATCTTCCTCTTGATTATATTCGACAGTTAAGTACATTAAACAAGGAGCTTGCTTCAATTACATTTTATGATTCTGTATGTATTTTAGAAAAATATATGTGTAAAAAGAGTCGTGCATTTAAAAATTATTTAAGCGGAGAAGGTGCCGCTGATTCTGATTTGGGAATGTTGTGTAATAAAGATACAAAGTTTGAAAGGTTCTTCCGTTAAACATAAAATCTTATTACAAGTTAATTATTAAATAAAAATTAATTTAAAATGACTTCATTAAAAAAAACGTTAAAATAAGTATATAGAAAATTTTTAAATGGAGTTGATTATATGGTTGATTTTAACAAATTTACTAATTATTCTCAGGAAATCTTATCAGCCTCAAGTGCTTTGATGAATGAATATAGAAATTCAGAGCTTCAACCTGAACATATTATGCTGGCTATGATTAAAGATAACGGGATTATAAAAGATTATCTTACTGAATTGAAACTTTTAAATCAAAATTTTATTAATAAAATTGTTTCGACTGTGAAATCTTTTCCGACAGTATCGGGCCCGGTTAATTCCCAGCAGCTTTTTCTTTCGGGAAAAACTTACGAGCTTCTGGATATTGCAAAACAGGAAGCAGAGAAGTTTAAAGATGAATATATAGGTATTGAGGCAATACTGCTTGCAATGACGCTATTAGAAAACAGTAATATCCAAAAAGTTTTGCACGAATCAGGCGTAAATTCAACTTCTGTGTTGAATGCAATGAAAAAAATAAGAGGTAATAAAAAAGTGGATAACAAAAATGCAGAAGAAAATATGAAAGCTCTTGAAAAGTATTCAACAGACTTAACCGAAAGAGCAAGAAAAGGAAAATTAGACCCTGTTATCGGCAGAGATGAAGAAGTCCGCCGTATTATTCAGGTTCTGAATAGACGTACCAAAAATAACCCTGTACTTATAGGCGAACCTGGCGTTGGTAAAACCGCTATTGTAGAGGGGCTTGCTCAGCGTATTGTCAGAGGTGACGTTCCGGAAAGCTTGAAAGATGTTAAATTAATTTCTCTTGATTTAGGTGCGCTTGTCGCAGGTGCCAAATTCAGAGGTGAATTTGAAGAACGTTTGAAAGCGGTCTTAAAAGAGGTCGAAGATTCTGACGGCTCCATTGTTATGTTTATTGATGAACTTCATACCGTTGTCGGTGCGGGTGCAACAGAAGGAGCAATGGATGCTGGAAATCTTTTAAAACCTATGCTGGCAAGAGGTGTTTTGAGAACAATAGGTGCAACAACAATCAATGAGTACAGAAAATATATTGAAAAAGATCCTGCATTGGAAAGACGATTCCAGCCCGTAATGGTTGGTGAACCTTCTGTTGAAGACACTATATCAATACTCAGGGGATTGAAAGAAAAATATGAAGTTCACCACGGGATTCGTATTTTGGACAGTGCTCTTATTGCTGCGGCAAAACTTTCTGACAGATATATTACAGACAGATTCCTGCCTGATAAGGCTATTGACCTGATTGATGAAGCGGCCTCATCTTTGAGAATAGAAATTGATTCTATGCCTGAAGAAATTGATACTTTAATGCGGCAAAAAATCCAGCTTGAAATTGAACGAGAAGCTTTGAAAAAAGAGGATAGCAGTGAAGCTGCTGCTAAAATTGAAGATTTAACAAAACAGATTAATGAATTTGAAGAAAAAATTGCTAAACTGAAAGTTCAATGGGAAGCAGAAAAAGCTTCAATTGTCGGAGAAGCAGGTATTAAAGAAGAAATAGAAAAAGTAAAAGCAAAAATTGAAGAAGCGGAACGTAATACTGATTTACAGACTGCTGCTGAACTGAAATACGGCAAACTTCTTGAGCTGGAAAAACAGCTTAAAGCCTGTCAAAATCAGGAAAAATCCGATAACCGCCTTTTGAAAGAAGAAATAAATGAAGATGATATAGCAAATGTTGTAAGTAAGTGGACGGGAGTTCCTGTTACCAAACTTATAGAGAGCGAAACTCAAAAATTGTTAAAGATGGAAGATGTATTACACAAACGTCTGATTGGTCAGGACGAAGCTGTAATTACTGTTTCCGATGCTATTCGCCGAGCACGTTCGGGTTTGAAAGACCCTAAACGCCCGATTGGAACATTTCTCTTTCTCGGTCCTACAGGGGTTGGTAAAACAGAACTTGCAAAATCATTGGCAGAATTTATGTTTAATGATGAAGACGCTTTGATTCGTATTGATATGTCCGAATATATGGAAAAACATAATGTTTCAAGGCTCGTCGGAGCACCTCCGGGCTATGTCGGATATGATGAAGGCGGTCAGTTGACTGAAGCTGTCCGGCGTAAGCCATATTCGGTTGTCTTATTTGATGAAATTGAAAAAGCTCATCCGGATGTGTTTAATATTATGCTGCAAATCTTTGATGACGGACGTTTGACTGACTCCAAAGGCAGAACTGTTGATTTTAAAAATACTCTAATAATTATGACTTCAAATATCGGGTCTGATATTATTCTTGAGGATTCTCTTAAATCACTCGGTGCTGCTTCTGATTTTGAAACTACAAAGGAGAAAGTTCTTGAAGTTTTGCGAAGCAGATTTAAACCGGAATTTTTAAACAGAATTGATGAAACCATTTTCTTTAAAGCTTTGACGCTTGAACAGTTATCGAATATTGTGGATATCCAAATGGAATACCTGCGCCGACTGTTAAAAGATCAGGAAATAGAGCTTGAAATAACTCAGGATGCAAAAGAACTTCTTGCCACACGCGGGTTCAATCCTGTTTATGGTGCAAGACCGCTGAAAAGAGTTATTCGACAGATGGTGGAAAATCCGCTTTCAAAACAAATTTTGTCACAAAAATTCCTTCGCGGAGATAAGCTTATTATAGATGTTGATAATGATGAAATAGTATTTAAAAAAGCTTGATTTATTAAGAAGCCTCTTTTTTGAGGCTTCTTACTTATTTATCGGTTTTATGAGTATTTTTTGTGTTATACTTGCACGTATATAAGGATATGCGTAATGAAAATTCAGCAAGTAAAAGATAATACAAAATTCGGGTGGCGTTCCGAAACTCATGAAAAAATTACCGGAATGCTTGTAGATGAATTTCCTAAATTGAAAAAATATAAAACCTTACTTACGAAAATGGTGCTTATGCCCGATGTTGACGAAAGAGGATTTAAAGGTAATAATCACTTTTATTATTCTCCGCAGTTGTTTAGACCGAGAAAAAGTTTCATGGATTTTTTCGGTACAAATAATGCGGAAGCAAGATATTCAGAGCACATTTATTCCTTTGAAAAACTTGTAAACAAAGATAATGAGAAGGCTTTTAAAGAAGCAGGCAGAGCCCTTCATTTTTTACAGGATGTGACACAGCCTCACCATGTCGAGCGAGGAACGATTCTTGAAAAATGGAGAGATTTACGTGTACATAAAGACTTTGAAGGTTTTGTATTCCGTAATCAGGATAAACTGATAAATAATGCACAAAAGGTAAATTTAGATGTAGCAGCAGGTGATTATCTTGACTTATTTGATGAAGCCGTATTCAATAGTGAACTTATAAAACCTGCAAAAAATATTAACAAAGATAGCTGGTACTCTATTGCACAAAATGGAATTTCTAATGCTATTGCTGTTACCGGAGAATTTTTAAAAATTATCTCAAATGCATTATATAAATAAAAATTTGATGCCGATGTAAAACTTTTATAAGGAAATCAAAAAAATCAATTTTGATGTTATAATATCCTTATAGTCAATAATTAGTGGAGAGAATAAGATATGTGTGGAATTGTTGGATATATAGGTGATAAACCGGTTGCAGATATACTTCTTGATGGTTTAAAACAACTTGAATACAGAGGATATGATTCCTCAGGTATAGCTGTAAGATGTCTGGATAAAATTAAAGTATACAAAGCTGTTGGTAAATTGGAAAATTTGAGTGCGGAACTTATGCCTCACCGGACAGAAATAGCTGCCGCAACAGTTGGTATAGGCCATATTCGCTGGGCAACTCATGGTGCGCCTACTGTTTTAAATGCCCATCCGCATACTTGTAATTGCGGTAATCTCGTAATAGTTCATAACGGTATTATTGAAAATTATAAAGAATTAAGAGAAAAACTTTCAGCATTAGGCTGCGTTTTTAAGACGCAGACTGATACGGAAGTTGTTGCCCACCTTGTTGCAAGAAAATATGCAGAAACAAAAGACTTAACTGAAGCTGTAAGAATTGCAGTAAAAGAGATAGAGGGGGCCTATGCTCTTTGTGTTCTGCATAATGACGAGAAAGATAAACTTGTTGCAACAAAGAGAAACGCTCCTTTGCTTGTTGGTATCGGAGAAGGTGAATATTTTGTGGCCTCCGATGTTCCAGCTATCATAAAACATACTAAAAAAGCTATGTATTTGTCAGATAATCAGATTGTAACTCTGACAAAAAATTCCATGAAACTTATTGATGAAAACGGAATTGAACAGGCACAAAAAATTGAGATACTTCCATGGGAACCTGTTGCATTAAGTAAAATGGGATTTAAACATTTTATGCTTAAAGAAATCCATGAACAGCCTGATGTGATAAGAAATATTCTCGTCGGCAGGATGCATTCGTGCGATGAACCGGTTGTTTTAAATGAGGTTAATCTTACAAAAGAAACTCTTAAGAGTTTAAACAGAATACAAATTATTGCATGCGGAACATCTTTGCATGCAGCAATGATTGGTAAATACATTATTGAAAATTTCTGTGGAATCCCTGTAGATGTGGAAGCTTCAAGCGAATATATTTACAGAAAAACCGTTACAGATTCTCATACGCTTGTAATCGGTGTATCCCAATCCGGTGAAACGGCTGATACTTTGACGGCTATTAAACAATCAAAAGCAAAAGGGTCTCATATTTTAATTATTACAAACAGACCTGATTCTGCTATGGCCAGAGAAGCTGATAGTCTGCTTTCTGTTAATGCAGGAATTGAGGTTTCCGTTGCTGCAACAAAATCATATATAGCACAGCTTGTTTCGTTCTATCTTCTTGCAATGTATATGGCAGAAATTAAAGAAAGTCTTGCCGTATCAGATTTGAAAGCTCTCAAAATGGAATTAATGCAAATTCCTCAAAAAATTGAACAGATTCTTTCTCATAAAGAACAAATACAGCACTGCGCAAGAGTATATTCAAACACAAAAGACTTTATTTATATTGCAAGAGGTATTAATTTCCCTACAGCCCTTGAAGGTGCTCTTAAATTGAAAGAAATAAGTTATATAAATGCAACAGGCTATCCGGCAGGTGAATTAAAACATGGCCCTATTGCAATGCTTGATGATACAATGCCGGTACTTTCAATTCTTATGAAAGGTTCTGTCTACGAAAAATTGCTTTCTAACAGTGAAGAAGCAAAAGCTCGTGATGCACGCATGATTGCTCTTACAAATTCAAAAGACGAAAAGCTTAAAGATTTGTTTGAAAACATAATAGAAGTTCCGGAAGTTCAAGAATTATTATCACCTATAATAGCAATGATTCCTTTGCAGCTTCTGGCATATTATATTGCAGAATTCCTCGGTAAAGATGTAGACCAGCCTAGAAATCTTGCTAAATCTGTTACTGTTGAATAAGAAAAAAACGAGCTTAAGAGGCTCGTTTTTTTTTGACATGTTTTTGATAAAATAATTTTATGATAATTTCAGAAAATATAAAAATTAAAGCAAAAATGCCTCTTGATAATTTTAATATTGAAAATATCTTGATTGAAGAAAGAGGCCTAAAACCTTTGCGTTGGGCTGTTATTTTAGTTGAGGAACCGTATGTTACATTAAACGTCTCTTACGTTAAGGAAAGTTAATACATTATTTGATTTTATACCCTTTTAGTTGTAAACTGTTTCTTAATGATGTGGCCGGGTTGGAATTAAAAAACTTACCGGCCGGTACAAAAACAAATTAAGGAGAAATTGGAAATGACACCAAGAAACTTTTTATTTACTTCCGAGTCAGTAACGGAAGGACACCCTGACAAAGTATGCGATCAGATTTCTGATGCTATTTTGGATGAATTTTTGACAAAATACCCGCAGTCGCGTGTTGCTGCTGAAACTACTGTTACTACAGGCATGGCACTTGTTTGCGGTGAAATTACTTCTGATTGTTATGTTGACATCCCTTCAGTAGTAAGAAACACAATTAAAAATATCGGTTATGCCGGTAGTGAGGGCGGTGGTTTTGATTATAAAACCTGCGCTGTATTAACAAGTATTGATGAACAATCATGTGATATTGCAGGCGGTGTAAACAAAGCTTTTGAAACACGAAGCGATAATGCCGATACATCTGTTTCTGAAACCGAAAATATCGGAGCAGGTGACCAGGGTATTATGTTCGGTTACGCTTGTAACGAAACTCCGGAATTGATGCCTTTGCCGATTAGTTTGGCTCATAAATTGTCATACAGACTTGCTCAGGTTAGAAAACAGGGTCTTGTTGATTACTTGAGACCTGACGGCAAATCTCAGGTTACTGTTGAATATGTAGACGGTAAACCTTCAAGAATCCATACGGTATTGATTTCAACTCAGCACGACCCTGAAATCAACGGCGTATCAGATAATTCAAAAGTTCAGGAAATTATTAAAAATGATATTAAAAGATTAGTTATTGATGAAGTATTTGCTCATGAAGCAATTAAACTTGACAGTGAAACAAAAATTCTTGTTAACCCGTCAGGAAGATTTGTAGTGGGCGGCCCTCAAGGCGATGCCGGACTTACCGGACGTAAAATTATCGTTGATACATACGGCGGTTACTCACGTCACGGCGGCGGTGCTTTCTCGGGAAAAGATCCTACAAAAGTTGACAGATCTGCGGCTTATGCTTCACGCTGGGTTGCTAAAAATATCGTGGCTGCCGGTCTGGCTGAAAAATGCGAAATCGAATTGGCTTATGCTATCGGTGTTGCAGAACCTGTTTCTATTATGGTTGATACTTTTGGTACAGGTAAGATTTCAGATGATGAAATCTCGGCTCTTGTTTCGAAAAACTTTGACCTCAGACCTGCTGCAATTATTAAACAATTTGACTTGCGCGGATTGCCAGCTAAAAACGGCGGTAAATTCTACCAGCTTTTAGCTGCTTACGGTCACATGGGCAGAACCGACATTGATGTACCTTGGGAAAGAACTGAAAAAGCTGAAGCTTTAAAGTCTCAGGTTTGCAGCTTATGTTCTTGCTCTAAGTAAGCTGACAGTATAATAAAAAAGGAGAGTTTTTAACTCTCCTTTTTTATTCCTTATTATCAAAGTCAAATTCGATGTTTTGTTTTTGGTTTTTAATAAGGTATGCACTTATAAGTGCTGTAAGCGGCACACAAAGTAATATTGCAATACTTCCTATAACAGCGGAAGATATTTCCGTTGCGACCTGATTAAGATTAAAGAACTTTTGTAAATCAATATTGCTCGATAGTAATACAAGAGGCAATGCAGAGCCTAAATAAACCAGAATTAAGGTGTTTGACATTGTCCCTATAACATCTTTACCTATGTTCATTCCTGATTTAAAAAGCTGTCTTACCGAAAGCGAGCTGTCTGTTTCATAAATTTCATTTATCGCGCTTGCAATAGACACGCCGGTATCCATCAGGGCACCGAGCGCAGCAATAATCATTGACGCGGAAAGAAGCCCTTGAAAATCTAACTCTGGATGGGCAGAGTATAAAAACATACTTTCCTCTCCCGCAAAGCCTGTAAGATGTGCAAAGTAAATTGTAAGCAGAGACAGCCCTCCCGCAAATATAAGGCTCATCGAAGTTCCTATAATAGCGGACGAACTCTTTGAATTAAAGCCTCCGACAAGATAAATGGTTATTACGGTTGATAGTATTCCTACAAGAACAGCGGAAGCTATCGGGCAAAATCCGCTTAGAATCATAGGCATTAGCATGAAAAATATCAATGCTACGGTTGCAATTATAGATAAAAGACTATATACACCTTTTTTTCTTCCAATAGCAAGAAGTAGTAGTACAAAAAGCGCAGATATCCATAAAAGAGCAGAATCGCGTTTTATATCTGCAATGAAAAAATCTACATCATCTGCATCAATAATTTCATCAGATTTTCTTTCTGCATGAAGAATCACTTTGTCACCTTTATTTAAATTTATATCGTAAGCAGGGTTTCCCGTAAGCATATTGTCAATTAATCGTTCTGTTCCTTTGTATTTTCCACTCAGGACTTTTACGAGTGCAACCTGTTTTACGCTGTTATCTCCCTGCTGAAGTCCGTCAACATCCTCATATTGAATACTTTCCACAATACCTGTTTCGGATGGCAGTTCTGTTTTATCTACAGCAAAAACCGGGCAAAGCAGACCTAAAATTAAAAATCCCGCAATGATAAAGTTTTTCATAATCATATCTCCTAATCCACTTTACTTTAGCACAAAAACAAGTTATAATAAATAATATATTGAAAAGGAGGAATGGATGAAAATTTCAATCATAGTAAGGAAAACGGGGGGGGGGGCAAGCTGGATTCCTCTCTGCTAGAGGGTTTGTGGATAGTGTTAGATTGAGCGGGTTTACTCTCGCTGAAGTTTTGATTACACTGGGAATTATTGGCGTTGTAGCTGCGATGACACTGCCGGTATTAATTCACAAGTTGAATGATAGAGCAAATGTTTCTGGTATGAAAAAGGCATATTCTATTTTATCTCAGGCCACATTATCGGTTGCCGCAGAGAATCCGATTGACAGTTGGAATATGCAAACTGCTGATATAGAAGGTACAAAAGATGTTTTTGAACTTTATAAGCCATACTTTAAGGTAGTTAAAGATTGCGGTTGCGGCAAGCGAGCTCTTGGTTGTTGGTCTCCGTCTGCTACAAAGGCTTTAAATGGTAAAACATATTTTTACGGGCACCCAAATGGAATTGGTGATACTTATTGTGCAGCTCGCTTAGCTGATGGGATTAATATTTCATTTGATACTTGGACTGCATCATCTCTTGGTGTAAAAGAGTCTAATGAAGATGATACCGATGTGTATTTTTTCTATGTAGATGTAAACGGTGACAAAAGTCCAAATACTCTTGGGTTGGATGTGTTTCAATTTGTTGTTAAAAAGGGTAAACACGGAGTAATTCCTGCCGGATTGGCGAATAATTCCTCAATGTGCTCTAAAGATGATACAACAAGCTATGCAGGGATAGATTGTGCCGCAAAGGTTTTGTATGAAGATAAAATTTCTTATTAAAAGAGGTTTTGCTGTTCGGTTATATTTTTGTAGCCGAGATGTCTGTACGTTGCGGGGGTGACTTTTCTCCCGCGCGGCGTACGCTGCAAGAGCCCTGCTTGTAACAGGAATGGTTCACAAACGTCTTCAAGTGTTCTCACGTCTTCACCAAGTGCCGCGGCAAGGGTTTCAATCCCGACAGGGCCGCCGTCGTATTTCTCAATAATCATTTTTAGTAAGCTTCTGTCTGTTGAATCAAGTCCGTAGCAGTCAATTTTTAAAGTATCAAGAGCTTGATTTGCAATTTCTTCATTAATCTTGCCGTCAGCTTTTACCAATGCATAATCGCTTACGCGTTTAATTAGTCTGTTTGCAATACGCGGTGTGCCTCTCGAACGTCTTGCAATTGCGAGCGCTCCGTCTGTGGTTATTTCTATATCCAGTATTCCTGCCGTTCTTTTTATAACCTGTGATAATTCTTCTTCTGTATAAAATTCAAGGCGGTGAATTATACCAAAACGGTCTCTGAGCGGGCCGGACAGTTCACCTGCTTTTGTGGTTGCACCTATTAGTGTGAACTTTGGCAGAGGAACACGTAATGTTTTTACTGTCTGGCTTTTTCCGGTCGTCATATCGAGAAAAAAGTCTTCCATTGCAGGATATAGAATTTCTTCCGCAACTTTATTTAATCTGTGAATTTCGTCTATAAATAAAATTTCTCCGCCTTTTAAAGACATTAAAATTCCTATAATATCTCTCGGTCTTTCAAGGGCAGGAGCCGAAGTGATTTTAATTTCAACCCCCATTTGTTGAGCAATTACGCCTGCAAGAGTTGTTTTACCAAGCCCCGGAGGCCCGTAAAAAAGCAGGTGGTCAAGGGGTTTCTCTCGCTTTTTTGCAGCTTCAATGGTTATTTTTAATGTTTCTTTTAAAGCTGATTGGCCTATATATGTGTCAAAACTTTTCGGCCGGATAGAGTTTTCAAAATTTCTGTCGTAATCTATCTTCTCAGCCTTTGTATTCGGGTTTTTCTGATTGATATCAACCCGCTTTGGAAGCTTGTTATCGTCTGTAATTATACTCATTGTTTTTCCCTTATTTTTATGATAGCATAAAATTAAGTTGATGGATAGTTATTAAGAAGGAGAAGCTATGAAAGTATCCGAACGTTTGGAAAAAATCCCTCCGTATTTGTTTGCGGAAATTGACAGAAAGATTGCAGAAGCTAAAGCAAAAGGTATTGATATTATAAGCCTTGGAATCGGCGACCCTGATAAACCTACTTTACAACCGGTTGTTGAAGAAATGCATAGGGCTATTGACAATCCTAAAAATCATGACTATCCGCCTTATAACGGAACAGAAAAATTCAGAAAAGCTGCCTGCGAATGGATGAAGAACCGTTTCGGAGTGGAGCTTGACGCTGATAAAGAGATGTTGTGTAATATCGGTTCAAAAGAAGCAATTGCGCATGTTTTCTTTGCCTTTGTTGATAAAGGTGATTATACATTAGTTCCGGATCCGGGATATCCTGTATATCATAATGCTACAATTTTTGCCGGAGGAACTCCTTATCAAATGCCTTTGTTGGAAGAAAACGGATACTTGCCTGATTTTGATAAAATTCCCGAAGATATTGCAAAAAAATCTAAACTTATGTTTTTGAATTATCCTAACAACCCTACCGGTGCTGTTGCGGATTTGAAATTCTATAAAAAAGCCGTAGACTTCTGTAAAAAATATGACATTCTTTTATGTTCTGATATGGCTTACTCTGAAATGACATATGATGGTTATGTTGCGCCTTCCGTATTGCAGGTTGAAGGCGGTAAAGATGTTGCAATAGAGTTTTATTCACATTCGAAATCTTATAACATGACCGGCTGGCGTGTAGGGTTTGTATGCGGTAATGCCGATGCGGTCAAAGCTCTGGGTACTATTAAAAATAATATAGACAGCGGAACATTTAAAGCTATTCAAGACGCTGCTGCTGCTGCCTTTACTGTCGATAAAAAGTATATCGACGACCTGAATAAAATGTATCAGGAACGCCGTGATGCTGCTGAAAAAGGCTTTGCAGAACTCGGATGGAAGCTGAAACCTTCAAAGGCCACTTTTTATCTCTGGCTTCCGGTTCCTAAAGGAATGACATCTGAAGAATTCGTTACTGTAATGCTTGAAAAAGCTCACGTTGTTGTTCCGCCCGGAAACGGCTACGGATCTTACGGCGAAGGTTATTTCCGTGTTGCTCTGACTAAGGATGTTGATACAATCAAAGAATGTATAAGACGTATGAAAGAAGCCGGAATTTCTTATCAATAAAACTATGGCGCCGCTGTGCGGCGCCTCATTATTAATAAGTGTAAAGATTTGTCACTAACGTATCGGTGTGGTATATTTAAGTTATGGAATGTCCAAAGTGCGGGTTAGAAATAGATGATAAGACGATTGTATGTCCGAACTGTAAAAAAGTTCTGAAAGTTGTCTGTCCTGTTTGTAAAACCATTAATAAAGGTAATACTTGTAAAAAATGCGGATATGTAATTATCGGTAAGTGTAATAAATGCGGAAAAATTAACCTTACCGGTGATAAAAAGTGTAAAAAATGCGGATTTAGTACTGAACAGAGCGTAATTCTTAATGAATCTAACACCGATAACTTTACGGCTTTGACTATTGAATTTCCGAACATGAGTGAAATGAAGGTTTTACTCGGTTCTGCAAAACTCTTAAATAAATTCAAAGCTAATCTTGATAAAATTATTGCAGATATCGCAAAAGAAGCGGGAGTTAGGCGTCAGCTAATTGGTAATACCTATATGATACGTTTTTATAAGGATTATACTTTTAACAGTACTGCTAACACTGCTATGAATACCGCCATTCAAATTTTGACGGAAATTACTAAAATGAATTACCGTCTGACTAATAAAAAGAATGCTTCTGTCAGATGTAATATGTTTTTGATGAAGCGTACCGTGCAGGATGACCCTTATGATATAAACTCCGGTTTTAATATCAGTATGGTTAACCAGAGTACGGATGAACGTTCTAAATTGATGAATTCTTTTCAGGTTATCGTCGATAATAATATTAATGATGCCGTAGGGTCAGAATTTAAATTCTCTCCTTTGAACTCTGTTATGGTTAAAGGTCAGATGGTTACATTTTATGAGGCTGATGTATCTAACCTTATCATTATTAATTACGAAGAACTTGATGAAAAAGATGAAGAAATTCAGGTTCCGAATTTCGTTCAGAATCTTCTTGTAGAACAGGATAAACTTGACGGTGAAGCTTTGAGTAAAATGGAAAAGCCGTTCGACCCTGATTCAATCTATGATATAGAAACAATTAATTTCAGCGAAATCACATGTGACTTTATTAGAACCGAAAATATCGATGTTTTCTTCCATGTAATTAATCGCCTGCAAACAGTGCCCAAAGGTATTATGGCAATACGTACTGCTCCTTTGTATGTCCCTTACTCACTTAAACTGGTTACTACAATTGCAGATTTGAATTTGTATAAAAATATTATTACAGTTACCTGCTATGACGAAATGAAGTATTCTCCGTATTCGTTCTTTAGAGAGCTTGTCTCTGCTATTTTTGAATATACGGTTTCTCAAAAATTGTTCTCTCAAAATGATTTTTCTATGTTTAAGTCTATTGACACCGATGGATTAATTAAAGACTTGATTACATTTACGGAACGGGATATTGACAGTTCCAGAGATACAAGATACACATATTTTGATATCTTTATGACTCTGCTTCAGGCAATACCTAATACGTTAATTTTCATAGAAAATTTTGATAAAATTGATACAAGTTCATATGATGTCTTAAAATATCTGTTTGAATCATTTGAAAAACTCGATATCAGTTATCTTATTCAATATGATAAAGATTTTTCGTTACACAAAGATTTGCATTTCCTGCTTGCGAAAAACTATTATACTGAAATAACACTTAAACCTACATCTTTTGAAAAAATGATTGAGGAAAATAAGGAGTATTACCGTAATATTATGGATAGTTTTTACTTCCAGCGTATTGCTAAATATTCTTTCGGCAGTATTCTTTTCCTTGATATTGCAATTCAATACCTGATTGAATCCGGTGTCTTTGAGGCTACAGATGATGCTATTAACCTTGTCAACCCTAAAACAATCATAATTCCGTCGAGTTTGAATAAACTTGTCAAACGGCGTTTAAATCTTTTGCAGGATTATCCGGATGCAATAAAATTCCTCGCGGAAGTCGTTTTGCTCGGGCCAAGAATTGATCAGGAAACAATTAAAAGTTTAGGAGTGCCTAACCTCAATGAAGTTATAGAACAGCTTTCTACTATGGGGTATATATATTTCTACAATAACTGTATGTATTTCCCTAACTATAATATTTTGAGAGAAAACCTGCTTGAAACATTGTCTCAGGATATGTTGAAAGAAGTTGCAAAAGATTTGTTTGAAAAAGTTTTTGTAGAATCGATGCCGTCTCCTGAAAAAGCTTATCTATATAGTTTAATGGGAGATCACCAGTCTGAATTTAAGGAATGGGAACAGCTTGCAAAAATTGATATTTCGCTCGGTGATTTTAACTCTTATTTGAATTGTGCTGACAGAATTTTAAAAATTCTGGATATGAATACAGATGAAGAAGCGCAGGAAGATATTGATAAGTATAAGCTTGAACTGTATGAAAATATTTCTAATAATTTGTTTGATTATGTTCCGGAAAATACATTTGCTATTGCTGAAGAAACACTTGCACATCTTGAACATACCACTGATGCGGACAAAATTATAGCTCTGTGTAATAAAATGATTCAGGGCTGTTTGTTGTCAGGGAATTATATGCATGCGCTTGAACTTACGCATAAAGTTCTTTCCATGATGCCTAATGCTTCAATTGACCCTGCCGCTACTGATTTTAACCATTATTTCTTCCTGATGACACTTGTTCATGTGGAAATTTTGTTTAATATTGGTGCCTGGGAAGATTGTCTCGATATTGGATACAGAGTATTAAATGTTGTTAATCAGGAAAATCTGGCAAATCTTAAACCTGATTATATGACAGTTGAGCAATTTGAGGCTATTATTATTAATACAATAGGCTATGTTGCTGCTGTTAATGTATTGCAATTAAAAGGCAATGTTCAAGAATTTTTAAATATTGTAAGAACAGATTTAACTAAAGTGCCGCATTCATATGATATATTTATAGCATTTCAGGATTTGCTTGCCGGAAGAACTCCTAATTATGATAACAGTCTTGCGTCTGATGATAAATTTTCAGCCCCTATATTCCATATATTGGAAGCGTTTACAAGATGTACCCATGATTACAATGTGTTTGCGGAAGAAATTTATGAGGCAAAAATCCTCGCAAAATGTAACGGGTTATATCAATTTGAATTATTCGCAGATTTGATGATTGCCTACTGCTACATTAAACTCAATTCGCTTCAAAAAGCATCATTAATTATTTACAGAATTATTAAAACCGCAAACGAGAACGGTATGACGAACCTTCTTTATGTTGCCTGGTACATAATGAGTGAACTGAATCTTGCTCAGGGTAAATATATAGTTACTTACGGAATAGTAAATAATTCTCTTATACAGCTTGAAAAATCAGATGGTGCAAATGAATATCTTCTGTTGCTGTTCAAATATAATATGTATAAAGTTTTGAGATTCCGCGGTAAAGATGAGAGTGCACAAATATGTCTTGCACAGGCTCAATATCTTGCTAATAAACATGGAATTACATTTAATTTTGATACTGATGATAGTCATTATATACCAATGGAAGATCCTGATGAGGAATCTCTTGTTCCTAATAACGGTGAAAGAGAGCAAGTTAGTATTGATGTTACCAACGGACAAAAATCATCAGAACACTCAGACCAAAATAACTCTGAGAATAATGCCGAAAAAGAAAGCGAGGGATAATGAAAGTTTTATTTGCTGCTGCTGAAGTTGCACCTTTTTCAAAAGCAGGAGGGCTTGCCGATGTTGTTGGGAGCCTGCCGAAATATTTGGAGAAAGATGCCGAAATTGCTATTTTTACTCCGCTTCACGGATGTATTAATCAAGAAAAATTCGGGATAAAAGAACTTGAAAATTCGGAACTCTGGCTTACTTTCGGTAATATGGGTCACAAATTCAGGTTGTTTATGTGCAAACTTCCGGGTACAAATATTAATGTCTTTTTTGTACATAACGACTGGTACTTTACATGCTTTCAAGATGTTTATCCAAAATGGCTTGACCCGCGTTATGAACATGAAAGGTACATTGCTTTTTCACTTGCAGTAATGGAATATGCTAAGCTTTTAAATTTCCGTGCGGATATAATTCATGCTAATGATTGGCACACTGCAATGATTCCTGTTTATTTAAAAAGTAATTACCGTTATGATGAATACTGGCAGAATACCAAAACTGTTTTTGAAATTCATAACCTTGCATATCAAGGTGTTTGGTTTGAAGATGTTCTTGATTTTGCCAATATGAGAAAAGATATTGTATATAATGAATGGGGCGTTGAGCATTATGGAAAAGTAAACTGGATGAAAGGAGCCATCAATTATTCAGACAGAGTTGTCGCGGTATCTCCTAATTATTCCCGCGAAATACTCACAGGTGAATACGGTGAAGGTATGGATTATACACTCAGAGGTGCTCAATACAAACTCCGCGGTATCTTAAACGGAATTGACTATGATGTATTTAACCCTAAAAAAGATAAGTCTATTGTCAAAAATTATGATGTAAGATCTGTTAAAAATAAAGAAGAAAATAAGAAAAAAGTTTGTGAAGAATTCGGGCTGCAATATAACCCTGACAGACCGCTGTTTGCTTTTATTTCACGGCTTGTTCCGCAGAAGGGACTTGATTTAATTCGTCAGGCTGAAAACGCTTTGAAAGCGGCAAATGCTGATTTTGTCTTTTTAGGTAACGGCAATTCAGATTATGAGAATCTATTAATCTGGCTTTCAAATAATTCTTCTAATATACGTGCATATATTGGTTACCGTGCGGACCTGGCAAATCTTATTTATGCGGGAAGTGACTTTTTCTTAATGCCTTCTAAATTTGAGCCTTGCGGTTTGAGTCAGTTAATTGCTATGCGCTACGGTTCTTTACCTGTTGTAAGAGCAACAGGCGGACTGGAAGACACTGTTGTCGGTTATCCACTGGCAGATTCAACAGGGTTTAAGTTCTGGGGATACAACGGATGGGATATGATGTCTGCCGTGAACTGCGCATTAAATGTTTACAAGGATAAGTATACTTTTAATGCAATGAGAAAATCAGCAATGGAAGCCGATTTTTCGTGGAAGAAAAGTTCTGTAGAATATCTGAGTATGTATAAGGAATTATGTAATTAGCTAAGGAGTTTAAAAATGTTTCAAAAATTGTTTGCCGCTGTGTTATTTATTGTCATCGGGCTTCTATGTTTGAATCCTATAATGAAAACGAAACTGACGTATTTATCCTGCAATCGTAAAATGCAGTGCGAGGTTTATTCTTATAATATATTAAAAGGCGGTCAAAAATCTATAGAAAAAACTTTTGAGTTTAAGACAAAAAATGTATTAGCTGAATGCGATTCTTGGAAAGACCACAGCCACAACGGTTATCCGTTGCGTATAAGAGAAATAAGAGGAGGTGGTCGGTACATTTTGCATTATTTTAAAGATCAGAATGTTTGTCGTGAAAAAGCAAAAGCACTCAACAGCAATTTAAGATTTGACCGTGTCCGTAGAGAAAACTTTAATCTTTCAGATAACTTTATGATGGAAATACTTTTTGCAGTTCTCGGAATTTTTATGTTAGTCTTGGGTGTATTATGCCCGTTTATTGCTAAAACGGAAAGTGAATTGACGCCTGAAGAAAAAGCAAAAATTCCGGATATAAATAATATTATGCAGGAAAAAATCCAAAATTCTTTAGGGGCTGACACCGTAAACAATATACAACATGCGGCCAACAAAGTTGAGGATTTCACAAACCATCCTCTTGTTAAATTCCTCCGCATGTTTATAAGATAGAATTTATTTATGGTAAACAGGCATTATAATAAACAGAATACGAGTCTGATAGCAGATTAAAACATACTTAACTGTTCCTGTTTTGAAAAATGCTTTCTCAAGAACGACGGGCGGTGATATTCGGTAAGTCCGTACTTATCAATTGCCGCCAGATGTTCTTTAGTTAGGTATCCTGCGTTTTTTGCCCAGCCGTACTGAGGGTATTTTGCATCAAGTTCCTCCATATACCGGTCACGCGTAACCTTTGCCAGAATACTCGCTGCTGCAATTGAGGCGGATTTTGCATCCCCTTTTACAACCCATTTCTGTGAACACATATTAAAGTCTTTTATCATTTTGTTTCCATCGACAAGTACCAGAAATTTGGATAAATTTCCCTCTAAAGCTTCTGCCAGAGACGCTCTTTTTAAAACATCTTCGACAGCCAGTTTCATTGCTTTTAATGAGGCATTTAAAATATTGATTTCTTCTATTTCTTTTACATCAATGCACACAGTTGCGTTAATTGTCTCATTTAATATTATGTCATACAAAATGTCTCTTTTTTTCTTGGAAAGCTGTTTGCTGTCATTTAATACAGAAAGTTTCTCTATCAAAGCCCGTGAGCGTTCCTGAAAGCATACCGCACTCGCAAAAACACCTCCTGCCGCAGGCCCTCTGCCTGCTTCGTCAGTACCAATTATAACGTGATTTTTGTAATATAAATCGTACGCAAAAAGTTTTATAATATGCGAGTCTTTTGTAAGCTCCATTATGCCTCCATATCATCGAGAATAAACTTACCTATTTTACCCTCTCTGAAATCTCTCAATATATAAGCGGCAGTTCTTGTAATATCAGGTGCACCGCCAGAAATCAGCCAATTCCGTTTTAATGCGATATTTTCAATTGACATTTCTGCGTCTTCTATTCCGTAATATTCTCTAACCTCAGACGAATATTTTTCATCAAGCATTTCAAGTAACTCCTGAGCTACAGGCTCATTTGAATATGCATTTTCTGATATAGAATTAACAAATGCCAATTTTTTTGCAGCTTGCTGGTCGTCCTGTCTCATAGGTATAATCCCGGGTGTATCAAGTAGTTCAAGCTGCGGGTTAATCCTTACCCATTGCTGCTGTCTTGTTACACCTGCCTTGGCACCTATTTTTGTTTTTGAGGATTTAGTTAATTTGTTGATAATACTTGATTTGCCGACATTTGGCATTCCTACAACCATGACCCTTGCGGGACGTCTCAAAAGCCCTTTTTTCATAATTGCCTGAATACGCGGTTCTGATAGTTCGATTGCTTTTTTTATTATAATATTAAGGTCTTTTGAGTTTTTTGCATCACACAAAAGTACCGGCGATTTATACTTTTCCTCTAAAACCCTGACCCAGCTTTTTATTTCCGTGCGTTCTGTCAAATCTGACTTATTAAGCAAAATTAAACGGGGCTTGTCTCCTAAAAGCCCCGTAATATTTGTATAACTGCTTGATAACGGCAGTCTTGCATCAATAACTTCAATCACTGCATCTACTAAGGAAAGCTGTTCTTTTAGTTTTCTTTCCGCTTTGGCAATATGACCCGGATACCAGTGTATGTGAAGTTTATTTTCTTTCAATTTTTTCCTTAATTCTTGTTGCTTTACCTGAACGTTCTCTCAAGTAATATAATTTAGCACGTTTAACATCACCGCGTCTTACAACATTGATTTTTTCGATTCTTGGAGAGTGGAGAAGGAATACACGTTCAACACCTACGCCCTGAAATACTTTTCTTACGGTGATAGTTTTGTTGATACCTGAACCATGCTTTTTAATGATAGTACCTTCAAAAGCCTGAATTCTTTCTTTGTTGCCTTCAACAATTCTAACAAATACTTTAACAGTATCACCCGGGTTAACATCCGGAACTTCTTTTTCCATATAAGGTTTTTCTAATTCATCAATAATAGGGTTCATTTCTTTTTTTCCTTTATAATTTTACTTAATACTATTTCAAATTCCTTAATCGGCTATGAATATTTTCCACAAAAATATACCGACGCACGCAAGTATTGTAATCGTAGTACAAACGCGAAAATTTTGCAAGTAGCCTATTAATAAATGTTTACTTTGTGATATTATATTATTATGAAAAGTTTTATTGATAATATTTTAAAAAATAAAAACAAGAAAAAAGTTCTTTGTGATACGAAAAAGATGGGAGTAAATATTGATAAAAATGAATATTACGAGATAAAGCTCTCAAATTCTGCCCATCCTGAAGATATAGGAAGCAAGTTGCAATAATAACAGAGGAGAAAGTATGAAAAAGATTTTTACAATAATGGTAATTTTATGTTTGACTTTACCTGCGTTTTGTGCGGAAGTAAAAAATGAAAGGCAAAAGAAAGATGAAGTCCTGCTAAGGGGTATAATAAATTCGGATACCGGCCGTTTATCAAAACATCAGACTTCATTCAGGGAAGATTATTATTTGTATAAGCACAACGATAAAAATTCGATTTTTGCACAAATTGTCTCCCTTGAAAAAGAATATAAAAAACCTGAAACTCCGGAAGAAAAATTAAATGCTGAGTATCTGGCAAAGGCAAAAGATTTATATCTTTATCTTGCGGAATACCCGACAGATAAAGCTGTAAGTATTAAGTTTGTGGAGGAATTTAATTCCAAAAGGATAATAATCCCGGACAGTGATTATGATAAACTTGATGACGATATTGTCATGCTGATTGTTCTTATAAATGTATACAAATAGAGAGTATTAATACTAAAAAAAGAGGCATTATGCCTCTTTTTTAGTTTGGGCCCGGAGAGACTCGAACTCTCACACATTGCTGCGCTAGATCCTAAGTCTAGTGCGTCTACCAATTTCGCCACAGGCCCTTTTTAAATTTCCTTGCCTTTGTTTGAAATCAGGCACAGTTACTAATTTATCGTAAGCGAAACTGAAAGTCAAGTCTGTTTTTATTGTCTTCCTACACAATGATATTCAAAACCTCTGCGATTCATTCGTTCTGCATCATACTGATTTCTTCCGTCAAATACTACAGGACTTTTCAGCAGTGTTTTAATTTTATCAAAGTCAGGGCGGCGGAATTCATTCCACTCTGTCAGCAAAAGCATGCAATCTGCATCCCGTAAGGCTTCATAAGAATTTTCTGCGTAAATAATTTTATCGCCCCAGATTGTTTTAGCCAGCTCAAACGCTTTCGGATCGTATGCTTTGACTTGTGCTCCATGTTCTAAAAGCGCGTTTATTATGGTAATAGAGGGAGCCATACGCATGTCATTTGTTTTAGGTTTAAATGCAAGCCCCCAAACTCCAAATGTCATTGCTGATAAATCATTTCCAAAACGTTTCAGAATCTTATTAATAAATATCTGTCTTTGTTCATTGTTAACTTCATCTGCTGCCTCAAGAAGTTTGTAGCCGCATTTATTATCTTTTGCGGTTTTTAAAAGGGCTTTGACATCTTTTGGAAAACAACTTCCTCCGTATCCCAGGCCAGGGAACAGGAACTGGGAGCCTATTCGTTTATCCGAACACATGCCGATTCTTACCATCTCAGCATCTGCCCCGACTGCTTCGCATATATTTGCAATCTCGTTGGCATAAGATATTTTAACCGCTAAAAATGAATTAGCCGCATACTTAGTCATTTCTGCTGATTTTACATCCATAATGATTACTGGATTACCTGTTCGTAAAAACGGCGCATATAATTCTTGCATAATTTCAGTAGCCCTTTGAGAGTTTGAGCCTATAACAACTCGGTCAGGTTTTAAGAAATCATCTACCGCCGCACCCTGTTTTAAAAATTCCGGATTTGAAATTACATCAAATTCGTGATTTGTCTGTTTTTTTATTATATTAGTAACTCTTTCTGCTGTACCCACCGGAACTGTGGACTTGTCTACAATTACTTTATAACCGTTTATGGCTTTACCGATGCTTTCGGCAACAGCCTCTACATATTGTAAATCCGCTGCTCCATCTTCACTTTGAGGGGTACCTACTGCTATGAAACATACAAGGGATTCTTTTACTGCATTTTGTAAATCGGATGAAAATTTTAGTCTTTTCTCATCGACATTTACTTTAATTAAATCATCCAGACCGGGTTCATAAATCGGTACAATACCCTTTTTCAAGAGTTCAAGTTTGCTGGTATCATTGTCGACACATATAACATAATTCCCCATTTCAGCCAGACACGTTCCGACGACAAGGCCAACATATCCTGTTCCGATAACACAAATTTGCATGATTTTATATCCCCCTTTTTATGCGCAAATTGTAACATAAAATCATTTCTTTTGTAAAACTTAAATTTTTATGAGATAATCAAATTATGTTGATTAGAGATTAGAGGACTTTATTTTATGGAATATATGCTGAAGAATACAATATCTAAGGATGCATTTAAGTACGGTTATCTGCTTAAAAAAATTTTTCCTTATATAAAACCTGTCATGGGAAGAGCTTTTATAAATCTTATTATAGCTATTCCTTTAGGTTTGTTGGATGGTGTTGTTGCATTATCTTTAAAACCGTATCTTGATTTGGTTATTAATGGAAATCCCGAGCAGGTTTATAATCTATGGGGATATCAAATACATGTTCAGGCCGCTTTTGCAGCGATAATTCCTTTTGGTATTATCGGATTTGCATTGTTTCAAGGGGTGTTGAAATACTTAAGCAACTATCTTACAGACTGGACAGGCCAAAAAGTTTCTAACTCGTTAAAAATTGATTTGTTCAAAAAACTGACTCATCTGGATCCTCAATTTTACGATGTAAATTCCTCAGGGCTTGTATTAACAAGATTTTTGTCTGACCCGGATACTGCTTCAAAAAGTATTATTGAAAGTTTAAAATCTTTTATTGCTACGTTTTTCGGACTTATCGGTTTAGTCGGAGTGCTTTTATATAATTCGTGGCAGCTTGCGATTATTGGATGTACAATTATGGCTATTGCTGTAACGCCGGTTATATTTATACGTAAAAAAATTAAATCAGTATCTAATGCAAGCATGGTTGTAGGCGGTAATATGACAACCAACTTTAATGAAACATTTGCCGGAAATAAAATTATGGCAGCTTATAATCTTCAGGAAGACCAGAATAAAAAATTTGAAAACCAGATTCATCAGCAGTTTGACCTTGCCATGTCACTTACAAAACGCGTAGGCTGGATGTCTCCTATAATGTATTTTGTATGTTCTATAGGTATCGCTCTTGTAATGGCTTATGGAAACCACCTGATTTTATCAGGTCAGATGAGTGCAGGAAGTTTTGCTTCATTTGTAACATCACTGCTTCTTTTGTATAAACCTACCAAAACTCTTGGTAATACATTGACCAGCCTACAAGGCACTTTTGTCGCAATGGGTCGCGTGTTTGAATTGTTTGACCTTCAGCCTCATATTCAGAGTGCTCCTGATGCAATTAAAGCTCATGGGCTTGATAATTCAATTGAATTTAAGAATGTTTATTTTGAATACGAAAAAGATGTTCCTGTATTGAAGGATTTTAATCTCACTGTTAAGAAAAATGAAACAATTGCGCTTGTCGGTAACTCTGGCGGCGGGAAAAGTACGGTTGTCAGTTTGATTCCGAGATTTTATGACGTAACTTCAGGCTCTATATCTTTTGATGGAAACGATATAAGAAGGTTTGAGCTTAATTCATTAAGAGACCAGATTTCCTTTGTTTTTCAAGATAACTTTTTGTTCTCTGGAACTATCAGGGATAACATTATGATGGGCAATGAGAAGGCTTGTGAAGAAGATGTGGATATGGTTGTTAAAATGGCTCACCTTGATGAGTTTATTGCAACTCTGGACAATGGACTGGATACATTTGTCGGGGAACGCGGAACTACTTTATCAGGAGGACAGAGACAGCGTGTGGCTATTGCAAGAGCAATGCTTAAAGACGCTCCTATTGTAATTCTGGATGAGGCAACTTCAGCACTTGATAATAAATCAGAGGCAATTGTTCAAAAAGCTCTTGATAATTTGATTCAGAACAAAACTGTATTTGTAATTGCTCACAGATTGTCGACAATTAAAAATGCCGACAGAATTGCCGTTGTAAATGAAGGTGAGCTTGCAGAACTCGGTACACATGAGGAATTAATGAGTCTCGAAAACGGGATTTATAAAAAACTTTATGAAATGCAGTTTAAATCACAGGAAGAAGCTCAAGAGGTTTAATAATGCCGCATATTATTATCAAAAAATGGATAGAACCGTATGTTCTCCTTGAAACTTTGAAATCAAATTATGTTATGAAAGAGTTTGTTTTTGACGGGTTTTCAAAAAAATCTATAAAGAATGAATTTTTGGCTCAGCTAAACGCTAAAGATACGTTTGGATTATATATGAAAAATGTAAATAAATTTTATGTTTTTAAGGGGGATAAGACCTTAGATATTGAAAATTTATTCGGTTTTACCCCGGCAGACTATGTCTTTAGTGAAGATTGTGAAGAAGTCATATATTGTGTTGATGCAGGAAAAGCAGAGGCCGGAATAATTATTTTTTAATATTTGTTAACATTAGGCAATTTTTCTAATAAAAAATCCTTTATATAAATACAGGGGATATATTAAGGGGATAGAAAAATTGTTTGAAGCAGTTAGACATACAACATATATTCAAAATAATTTTTTCGGAAACAGAAATTTTAATACACCTTGTATAGGTGGTAATAATTTCTATAACGGTTCTCTTTTTGGATTTGGTTTTGGTTGTGCTCCTGCATTACCTCAATTGCCTGTGTGCGGATTTCCGTCTTTTAACTTTATGCCGTCTTTCCCTGTAATGGGCGGATGTTGCAGTCCTTGGGGCGGATTTGGAATGTTTAACTGGGGCATGCTAAACAGAACAATGGATATGTTCTCATTGCTTAACACATTCAATGCAACAACAAATCTTACAAAAAACTTTTTTAATACATTTTCAACATTAACAGCAAGCAACAGTGCAGCACGTTCTGTTGCCGCAGTTCGAAATGCGACGATAAATACGTCAACAAATTTACCGGGTATAAATGAAGCCGGTTATAACGCAGAAAAGGGCGGAGCTCTGGCAAAAACTGTTGCAAACCGTGCAGTTGGATTTACAGGATACTGCGCAAAATCTGTTAGAGAAGCACTTGATGCAACCGGTTTGGGAACGGGCGAAAGAGGTGACGGATACGAATATGCAAGAATCCTTTCGCATAATCCGAATTTCAAAGAAGTTTCAACTGGTAATTTAAATTTATCAGATTTACCGGCAGGATGTGTTCTTGTATATGATAGAGGCGTAGCCGGTTATAGCAATAAATCCGGACATGTTGAAGTAACACTCGGTAATGGTCAGGCAGTCAGCGATGGAGTAACAAATAATATAAAAAATGGTGCAAGAGTATTTATTCCGGTTTAGATTTTTAATAGAAAATCATTAACGGCATTTTCCAGTTCTTCCGGGCTGCCGTTGTTAAAAATTACATAATCACACAGGTGTTTTTTTTCTTCCTGTGAAATTTGAGCATTCATTCTCAAGCGTGCATATTGAAGTGTATAATGATTCCTCGAAATTAAGCGTTCCTCGCGAATTACATCATCCGTATAAATAAGAAGAGCTTTATCAAACAAATCCTGCATTTCGGCTTCAAAAAGAAGTGGTATCGCAACAAAACAAATTCTTTCATTTTGATGTTTCATGAAAAATTCTGTTATTTTTTGCCTTATTTGCGGATGAATGATAGATTCAAGCTTTAGTTTTGATTCTTTATTTGCGAAAACAATTTTACCAAGCTTTTCGCGTGAAATTATGCCATTTTCAACGCAAGACGGGAATTCTTGTTTAATTTCATCAGAACTCCTTAAAACCTCATGAGCTGCGCAGTCTGTATCGAAAACTTTATATCCTTTTGTCTCAAGGATTTTTTGTACGGTAGATTTGCCTGACGCAATATTGCCCGTTAGTGCAACTTTAAGCATTTTTTGAAATCCTGTTTAAGAAATTTTTAAGTTCTTTAATCTGCTTTGGCTTTATAGGCTTAACATCACCCCGCTTCAGACCTAATATAGAAATTGTGGCATGCTGGATGCGTTTTAAAGACTTTACCTCATATCCGACATATTCAAACATCTTTCTAATCTGTCTGTTTAACCCTTGATAAAGCGTAACTTGCATCATCGTACGTTCCTGGTCAAATTCAAGAACAGATATATCGGCATAAGCAATTTTACCTTTTTCTATCTCAACACCTTTTGCAAGCTGTTCAAGTTCATGCGGATGGATTTTTCCATTTATTGACACAATATAAACTTTTGGAACTTTTACTGAAGGGTGAGTTAAGTCATTAATTAAATCACCGTCATTTGTCATTATCAACAGTCCTGTTGAATCTTTGTCCAATCGGCCTACAGGTTTTAAATGCTGCATACTCTCCGGCAGCAGGTCATAAATCGTTTTTCTGCCCTTTTCATCATCGGATGTTGTAATGTATCCTGCCGGTTTATAGAATCTGTAATATTCCAGTTTTACCGGATGTATAAGTTTTTTGTCAACAAAGACTTTATCTTTTTCCTGAACAAGAAAACCAAGTTCAGTAATTTTTTTCCCGTTAACCATAACCTTGCCGGCCTCAATAAGTTCATCAGCCTTTCGTCTTGAGCACAATCCTGAGGAGGCTATATATTTATTCAAGCGAGTACCGGACATTTTACAGACCTTTCAAAGCATTCTGCCAGAACTTGCGGCATTTTTCGGTACAGTTTTCCTTCATTAGAAATAGCAACAACATCGACTTCCGCTTCAATATATTTTTTACCGGTTTGTTTTGATGTGATTGTTTGTTTAAAAGTGACCGAAAACCCGTTAAATTTAGAAATTCCCGTTTCAATAATAATTTCATCATTTAGTCTTGCAGACATTTTGTATTTTATATTTAAATTAGTTACAGGCAGTACAATATCCTGTTCTTTTAATTCAATCAAATTGTGCCCCATCATTTCGCACAAATAAACTCTGCCCATTTCCAGCCATCTGAGATAAGAGCCATGCCAAACTACACCATAGGCATCTGTATCAGAATAAAAAACTTTTTGTTCAAATGTATGTTTCATAGGTACAATTGTAGCATGAATTAATAAAAAGGAATGCAAAGATAAAAAATTTTTTACAAAACTCTTGACGTACAAAAATGTTTGAGTTAAATTAAAGAAGCGCGCTGAACAGCCGCTAAAAATAAAACCCCGTCGGGATGTGGCGCAGCTTGGTAGCGCACCTCGCTTGGGACGAGGGGGTCGCACGTTCGAATCGTGTCATCCCGACCATTTATTTAAAAGGGTTTTAGGAATTTCCTAAAACCCTTTTTT